>SXGT01246159.1_pt1 | contig 13966 bp, 12 predicted proteins | sample 3176221 | NCBI WGS metagenome assembly SXGT01 (sample SAMN11356862, study PRJNA531348) | freshwater metagenome | isolation source: freshwater sample F1-120 | place: China: Fuxian Lake, Yuxi | collected 2017-12-25 | reverse complement strand
TCAGCGAGCTACCAAAGGCCAGACCGACCCACGCGTGCGTGGCGTCCTTGGATCTGTCGGGTGGCCAGCAGCAGCGCGTCGGTCTGGCCCGAGCACTCGCCACCGACCCCGACATCATGTTGTTCGACGAGCCGTTCTCGGCGCTCGACCCGCTCATCCGTCGCGAGATGCAGGACGAGATCGTGCGCCTGCGCCGTGAGCTGAAGAAGACGATGATGTTCATCACCCACGACCTGCAGGAGGCACTGCGGCTGGGTGATCGCATCGCGATCATGCGCAACGGTCGGTTCGTGCAGGTGGGCACGCCTGCCGAGGTGGTGCTGAACCCGGCCGACGAGTACGTGGAGAACTTCGTGCGCGACGTGCCGCGCAGCCACGTGGTGCCGGTGGAGGCCGTGATGGCGCCGCCCAGCGACGGTCCGTTCGCCGGTGAGGTGTCGGCCGACACCAAGGTGCGCGACACGGTGGGTCTGGTGGCGCACAGCGACCTGCCGGTGCGCGTGGTGCGCGACGGCGCCACCGTGGGCACCATCGACCGCGTGGGCGTGCTCTCGGTGATCGCCGGCGAGGACGCCTGATGTCGGCGGTGTCCGTCGAGGCGTTGCCGCAGCAGGAGTCCGACGAGGTCGCCGACGCGCGCCGCCGCAAGCGCTACCAGGCCTACGGAGCATTCCTTGCGCTCGCCATCGTGGCGGTGGTCATCGCGCACGAGGTGCCGAGCTGGCTCGATCTGAACATCCAGTCGAAGGCGCAGGACGCCTACAAGTGGACGGTCAACAACCGCCAGTCGTCGCCACTGTTCCGGTACTTCCTCGATCCCATCACCGACCTCTTGCAGTGGATGTTCGAGGTCACGATGAACGTGCTCGAGTTCCTGCGCTGGCCCGGCGTGGTGGCGCTCACCGGTGCCATCGGTTGGCGCACTGGTGGCATCCGTGCCGGCCTGGCCGGCGCGGCGGCGATGCTGGGCGTGGGCATGATCGCCGACTGGGACCTGGCGATGATCACGTTGGCCATCATGCTGGTGGCGGTGTTCATCGCGCTGGTGCTCGGCGTCCCGCTGGGCATCTGGACGTCGCGCAGCGATCGCGTCGAACAGGTGGTGCGCGTGCTGCTCGACACGGCACAGGTGCTGCCGATCTTCGTGTACTTCAGCCCGGTGCAGGTGCTCTTCAGCATCCGCGTGCCACCCGCCATCGTGGTCACCGTCATCTACGCATTGCCGCCGGCGGTGCGGCTCACCAACCACGGCCTGCGCAACGTGCCCGTGGTGATGAACGAGGTGGGGCAGTCGTTCGGTGCCAACGCGCGGCAGCAACTCTTCAAGGTGCAGCTGCCCGTCGCTCGCCGCAGCATCCTGCTCGGTCTCAACCAGGTGATCATGATGGCGTTCGGCGTGGTGGTGCTGGCGTCGCTGCTCGGCACCGGCGACCTCGGCCAGGTGGTCCTCAGTGGCCTGCAGAAGCAGAACGTGGGTGCCGCCGCGGCCGCCGGCCTGGGCATCGTGCTGCTGGCCATCGCACTCGACCGCATCACCACCGGCGAACGCAAGCACCGCTTCAACCGTTGGTCCGCGATGCTGCCGAAGGTGCCGCACCACGTCGCGCGCTGGATCGCACTCGGCACCGTGGTGGTTGCCGTGGCGTTGGCGCACGCGTTCGACTGGACCACGTTCCCGTCGTGGCTCACCGTCGACATCGCGACGCCCATCGACAACGCCGTCGAGTGGGTGCAGGACAACCTCAGCGACGTCACCCAGGCCATCAGCGACTTCCTGGTCCTCAACGTCATCGACCCGCTGTACCGGTTCCTGCTGTGGTTGCCGTGGTTCTTCGTGGTGGTGGTGATCTCGTTCATCGGGTTCACCAGCAAGGGGTGGCGGCTCGCCACCGGCGTTGGCCTCTGCATGATCCTGGTCGCAGCCATGGGCACCATCCCCGGCGGCGGCGGGCGAGTGGCACTGTGGGACATCGCCATGGACACGCTCAGCCAGGTGCTGGTGGCCATCGCGTTCAGCGTGCTCTTGGCGCTTCCGTTGGGTGTGTTGGCCGGACGATCCGACCGGTTCGAGCGGTTCCTGCGGCCGTTCCTCGACGTGGCCCAGGTGCTGCCCGCGTTCGTGTACCTCATCCCCGTGGTGTTCCTGTTCGGCATCGGCCGTTCGGCCGGTGTCGTGGCCTGCGTCATCTACGCCGTGCCGCCGTGCATCCGTCTCACGTCGCTGGGCATGCGTGAGGTGCCGGTGGCCCCGCGAGAGGCCGCCACGTCGTTCGGCGCCACCGGGCCGCAGGAGATGCGGATGGTGCAGCTGCCGCTGGCCCGCAAGTCGATCCTGCTCGGCATCAACCAGACGCTGATGATGGTGTTGGCCACCGTCATCATCGCTGCGCTCATCGGTGGAGGCGGGTTGGGCCTCGTGGCATACGAGGCCACCACCAAGCCGTTGCAGAAGCTTGGGCAGGGAGTTGCAGGTGGTTTGAGTATCGTGTTGCTCGCCATCATGCTCGACCGAATCACCCAGGCATGGGGCACTTCCAAACAAGGGGGAAATCAATGAGGACATCCCGCACCGCGCGTGCGCTGTTCGCCGGCGTCGCCATCGCGTCGCTCCTCGCCGCGTGCGGCGACGACAGCAGCGAAGGCAGCGAGGGCACCAGCGGCGGGTCGGAGACCACGGCCGCCACCGGCGAGACGTCGGGTGGCGGCGGCGGTGGCGGCGAGGCCATCACTCTGGCCGTCAACCCGTGGACCGGTTCCGCCGTCAACGCCTACGTCGCGCAGGCCGTCATCGAGGCGAACCTCGACACGACCGTCGAGATCATCGACATCGACGAGAACGCCACGTGGGTGGGTCTCGACGACGGCAGCATCGACGCCGTGCTCGAGGTGTGGCCGTCGGGTCACGCCGCCGACTACGAGACCTACATCACCGGCAAGGGCTCGGTGGTCGACATCGGCAAGCTCGGCCCGTCCGCCAAGATCGGCTGGTACGTCCCGACGTTCGTCATCGACGAGCACCCGGAACTCGCCACCTGGGAAGGCTTCAAGGATCCCGAGCTGGCCAAGCTGTTCGCCACCGCCGAGTCGGGCGACCTGGGCCAGTTCACCATGGGCGACCCCAGCTACGTCACGTTCGACGAGCAGATCATCGCCAACCTCGAACTGCCGCTGAAGTACGTGGTGGCCGGTTCGGAAGCCGCGTTGCTCACCGCCATCGACAAGGCCATCGCCGACAAGCAGCCCATCCTGCTGCAGTTCTGGAAGCCGCACTGGAAGCAGCTCGAGGTGGACCTCACCGAGGTGAAGCTGCCCGACGTGACCGACGAGTGCCTGGCCTCGGCTGCGGCCGGTGACGGTGGCTACGCCTGCGACTACGCCGTGGACGAGCTGTACAAGGCGGCCAACGCCGGCCTCGAGGAGAAGAACGCTGCGGTGTTCAACCTGCTCTCGAAGCTGACGCTCACCACCGAGCAGCAGTCGGAGATCGCCGGCTACGTGGATCGCGACGGCATGACGCCGGCCGACGCCGCGAAGAAGTGGGTCGACGCCAACACCGACGTCTGGCAGGCCTGGCTCGGCTGAGCCACCTGCATCCTGCAGTCCTGCAGCGGCGGTCTCACCCTCGGGGTGGGGCCGCCGCTGTCGCGTTCGAGCGCAACCAATCGACGAAGTGCTGGGCGTCGGGGCCGCGCTCGCCGCGGTCGGCCGGCGCCACCACCCAGTGCGACTCGGTGGCGGGGACGGTGCAGCCGGGTGCCGTGACGAACCGGCCGGCGGCGAGACCGTCGGCGGCGAAGCGGGTGAGCATCACGGTGCTGCAGGGCGTGGCCGCCACCATGGCCATTGCGGCGAGCGACGTGTCGACCGACGTGACTGGCCCCGTGCCGGTGGTGGCGGCCCACGGGTCCTCCTGGCCCAGGATGTGCACCCGGGGGAGGTCGGCCAGCTGTGCCGGGTCGGTGATCGGGCCGTGCTCGGCCTCGAGCGCGGGCGACCAGATGGCCGACACCGACTCGGTGTGCAGCAGCTCCGACTGGTGGCCCGGCCAGGAACCGGTGCCGTAGCGCACGTCGATGTCGATGTCGTCGGTGGCCATCGTGTCGGCCCAGATGGCGCTGACCATGCGCACCTCGATGCCGGGGTGCAGCGCCCGGAACTCGTGCAGCCGAGGTGCCACGGTGCTCACCGCGTACGAGATGGGCACGCGCACCGTCAGGCGGCGATGGGGCTGGCTCCAGCCGAACATGCCACTGGTGGCGGCGGACAACTCCTCGAACGCCTTGCGCACGCTCGGCATGTAGGCGCGGCCGTGATCGGTGAGCTCGATACGCCGGGCCATACGGGTGAACAGCGGCACGCCGAGGTGGCGCTCGAGCGACTTCACGCGGTGCGACACGGCCGAGGGCGTGAGGTGCAGCTCGGCGGCGGCCGCCACGAAGCTGCCGTGCCGCGCCGCGGCCTCGAACGCCTCGAGGTCGATGAGGGGCGGCAGGGGGGCGCGCACGTGGCGATCGTACTCCGGTGAGCATGAACCAGGTCAAGGCTCAGGGCCGCAACACTTCACTTGATCGATGCTCGGCCACCCTTGAGAATGGTCGGATGTCCTCGACCACCACTCCGCGCCGCGTCGGCTACATCGGCCTCGGCAACCTCGGCTTCCACCTCGCCCACAGCCTGCTGAAGGCCGGCCACCAGGTCACCGTCACCGACCTCGACCGCACGCTCGCCGAGCCGCTGCTCGCCGCCGGCGCGCAGTGGGCCGACACCGCCAAGGGCGTGGCCGAGGCCAGCGACGTGGTGTTCACCTGCCTGCCGTCGCCGCAGGTGATCGACCGCGTGGTCACCGGCGCCGACGGCATCCTGGCCGGTCTGGCCACCGGCGGCACATGGATCGACAACAGCACCAACGACCAGAGCGAGACCGTGCGCCTGGCCGCGCTGTGCGCCGAGCGTGGCGTACACATGCTCGAGTCGCCCGTCACCGGCGGTGTGCACAAGGCGGCCGCTGGCGAGATCACCGTGCTCGTGGGTGGCGATCCCGTGGTGTACGAGGTGCACGCCGACCTGCTGGCCACCATCGGCAGCCCGGTGCTCTACATGGGGCCGCTCGGCAGCGCCGCGGTCATCAAGGTCATCACCAACATGCTCGCCTTCATCCACCTCGTGGCCGCCGGTGAGGCGCTGATGCTGGCCAAGCGTGGCGGGCTCGACCTCGCCAAGTCGTTCGAGGCCATCCTGAACAGCTCGGGCAACAGCTTCGTGCACGAGACCGAGAGCCAGGTCATCCTGAACGGCAGCTACAACATCGGCTTCACGATGGACCTCGCCGTGAAGGACCTGGGCTTCGCACTCGGCTTCGGCCGCGACTTCGGCGTGCCGCTCGACCTGGCCGGCCAGACCATGCAGACCTTCATCCGTGCCCGTTCGCAGTACGGTGGTGACGCGTGGTCGAGCCAGGTGGTGAAGCTCCTGGAGGACGCGCTGGGCACCGACCTGCGTGCCCCAGGCTTCCCGGAGGTACTGCAGTGAACGAAGCGGAACAGCGTCGACATCTCGCCGCCGCGTTCCGCTGGACCGCACGCCTCGGACTCCACGAGGGTGTGGCCAACCACTTCAGTGCGCTGCTGCCCGGCAGCGACCACCAGTTCCTCCTCAATCCGCGCGGCCGGCACTTCTCGCGTATGCGCGCCAGCGAGTTGCTGCTGCTCGACGCCCAGCAGGCAGGCGGCGAACCCGATCCTGCCGCCGACCCGACGGCGTGGTTCCTGCACTCGCATCTGCACCGGCTGGTGCCGCACGCGAAGGTGATCCTGCACACCCACATGCCCTATTCGACGGCGCTCGCGTGCCTCGACGGCTTCGAACTGCAGATGCTCGACCAGAGCTCGTGCCGGTTCTTCGGCCGTGTCGCGTACGACCGCAACTTCGGCGGCATGTTCCTCGACGACCGCGAAGGGCCGCGCCTCGCCGCACTGCTGGCCGACGGGGTGAGCACCGTGTTCCTGGGCAGCCACGGCGTGATGGTGGTGGGCGAGACCGTGGCCGAGGCGTTCGACGAGCTCTACTACCTCGAGCGCGTCGCCCAGCTGCACGTGTACGCGATGAGCACCGGGCAACGGCTGATGACCATTCCCGACGACATCGCCGAGCTCACCTGCCGGCAGTGGCTGGAGTACCCGGAGGGTGCCGAGCTGCACTTCGCCGAGTTGCTCGCCATCCTCGACGACGAAGAACCCGCCTACGCGAGCTGACGGGTCAGCGCAGTTCGTACATCTCGTAGACGAGCGTGCCGTCGGGCTGGAAGGTGCCCTTCGCCACGGCCTGGATGCGGTTCATCCAGAGGTACCGCTCGTCGCCGGTGTGGAACAGGGGAGCGGCGAACACGGTCATCGTGTCGAACTGCAGGCGGCCGCTGTAGGTGGCGTGCACGAGCGCGCCGTCGTGGGTCTCGTAGGTGATCTTCACGTCGAGCGTGCCGTAGCCCTCGGGTGACACGCGCAGCCAGTCGGCAGCGGCGTGGCCCTTCATCGTGCCGTTGACGCGCTCACCCACGATGGTGGCGCCGGTGACCTCACCGATGACGAGCGACGACGACACCGTGATGGTGGGCGCCAGCGTGACGGTGCAGGTGAAGAGCGGGATCAGTTCGAGCGACATGCCGCGCACCGTAGTTCACGGCGCGGTGACCTGGAGCACGATCTTGCCGACGTGGCCCTTGGTGAGGAACATCTCCTGCGCGTCGACGATGCGCTCGAGCGGGAACGTGGCAGCCACCACCGGGCGCACCTCGCCACGCTCGATGCGCTGCACGAGCGAGGTGAACACACCGTCGCCGAGCACCGTGCAACCGAAGAAGGTCTGGTCCTTCAGATACAGCGTGCGCAGGTCGAGCGGCACCACCGGTCCGGCGATCGCGCCCGCCACCGCGTAGCGACCACCAGGGCGCAACACCTGCAGCAGTGCGGGCCACGTGTCGCCGCCCACCACGTCGATCACGACCTCGAACGCGTCGGTGCCGCACCCGGCAACCACGTCGTCGTCGCGGTCGAGGGTCGCCTCGGCGCCGAGCTCGCGCAACAGCGCGTGCTTGGCCGACCCGGCGATGGCGGTGACGTGCGCGCCGCGGGCCGCGGCCAACTGCACGGCGGCCGAGCCGACGCCACCGGAGGCACCGGTGACCAGCACGCGCTCGCCCTCGGCGACACCCGATCGGCAGAGCATGTTCTCGGCGGTGGAGTACGAGCACGGGAAGCTGGCCAACTCGTCGTCGGCGAGATCACTGTCGATGCGGTGCGCGTGACGTGCAGGCACGACGGCGAACTCGGCGAACGAGCCGTCGACCTCCGAGCCGAAGAAGCGCACCTCGCCGAGCGGCGCGCCCGGCTCGCGCCAGCACGGTTCGATCAACACCCGCTGTCCGATCCGCCCGGTGGAGATGCCGTCGCCGACCGCGACGATGCGGCCGCAGCCATCGATGCCCTGGATGCGTGGGAAGCGGAACGAACCGGTCCAACCGCCACCCTCGTACCACCCGACCCGCGTGTTGATGTCGGTGTTGTTCACCGCAGCAGCGGCGATCTGCACCAGCACGCCCTCGGGTCCGGGCGTGGGCACGGGGACGTCGTTGCGGACGTCGAGGCACTCGTACCCGCCGTGCGCGGTCAACAGGACGGCTCGCATGCCGATCGGTCTAGCATTCCGCCGGGGGTACTCATGGGGAACATCGCTGGACTGGAAGTTGGGCTGCCGCGTTCGATCGACGAGGTCGACGCCGCCTGGATGACGGAGGTGCTGCGCGTCAGCGGTGCCATCGAGGGTGACACGAGCGTGGTGTCGATGACCACCACGCCGTTCGCCGTGGGAGCGGGGCTGCTGAGCCTGCTCTACCGCGCCGAACTCGGCTACGGCGGTGGAGCCGCTGGACCCGACACCGTGATCGTGAAGTTCCCGATCGACATCCCGCACCAGCGGGAGATCGCCGACCAGCTCGGCTTCTACCCGCGGGAGATCCGCTTCTACCGCGAGGTGGCGCCGCACTCGCCGGTGCGCACCCCGGTGGTACACGCCGCGATGATGGACGAGGGGTCCACCGACTTCGTGGTGGTGATGGAGGACCTCAGCCACCACGAGAGCACCGACCAGCGCGATGGTGCCAGTTGGGAGCAGACCTTGAAGTCGATCGACGCGATGGCGGCGCTGCACGCGAAGTGGCACGAGCACCCCGACCTGGCCGACCTGGCCGACACGTTCCCGCCGATGCTGAACCCCGGCTACCTGCACGGGCTGCCGCAGATCTTCGCCGCCGGCTGGCCGAACGCACAGGTGCACGGTGCCGACTACCTCACGCCGGAACTGCGCATGTTCGGCGATCGCTACGGCGACCACATGGAGTTCATGCTGGCCACGGCGAACACGCCCGCCACGTTCGTGCACGGTGACTGGCGGCTCGACAACCTGTTCTTCGACGGCGAGCACGTGAAGGTGATCGACTTCCAGATCTCGGGTCTGGCGAGCGGCGTGTACGACCTGGCGTACTTCGTCAGCCAGTCCATCGACCCCGAGGTGCGCGCCGGGCGGGAGGACGAGTTGATCGACCGCTACGTCGCCGCGCTGGCCGCCAACGGGGTGGCGCGCGACCGCGACGAGGTGGCCCACCAGTTCAAGGTGGCCGTGGCGCAGTGTTTCATCTACGGCGTGTCGTCGTTCCCGTCGTGGGACGCGTTGCCCGAGCGCAGCCGCGACCTGGTGAAGCTGTTGTTCGGCCGGTCGGCGCAGGCCATCGTCGACTTCGACGCGCTCAGCGCGTTCCCGTCGCTCGACTGATCACTTCGCCCGGTAGAACGGCGTCGGCTCCGGCGCCAGCGGCGTGTTGCCCAGAATGAGGTCGGCGGCCTTCTCGGCCATCATCATCACCGGCGCGTAGATGTTGCCGTTGGTGACGTAGCGCATGGCCGAGGCGTCGCAGACGCGCACGCCCTCCACGCCCCACACCTTCATGGTGTTCGGGTCGACCACGCAGCCGTCCTCCTCGAGGCCCATGCGCGCGGTGCACGACGGGTGCAGCGCGGTCTCGCCGTCCTTGCGCACCCAGTCGAGGATCTCCTCGTCGGTGGACACCGACGGGCCGGGCGACGACTCGCCGCCGTTGTAGCGGTCCATCGCGGGCTGGCTGAGGATGTTGCGGGCGACGCGGATGGCCTCGGGCCACTCGCGGCGGTCCTGGTCGGTGCTGAGGTAGTTGAACTGCAGCGCCGGCTTGACCTTCGGGTCGGTGGACGTGATCTTCACCGAGCCCTCGGCGTTGCTGTACATCGGACCGACGTGCACCTGGTAGCCGTGACCGCCCTTCGAACCGGAACCGTCGTAGCGCACGGAGATGGGCAGGAAGTGGAACATCAGGTTCGGGTAGCTGACGTCGTCGTTGCTGCGCGCGAAGCCGCCCGACTCGAAGTGGTTGCTGGCGCCCGGGCCCTTGCGGAACAGCCACTGGAAGCCGATCCACGGCCGACGCCACATCGCAAGGTTCGGTTGCAGCGACACGGGCTCCTTGCACACGTACTGCACGTACACCTCGAGGTGGTCCTGCATGTGCTCGCCGACGGCCGGGTTGTGGTGCACCACCGGGATGCCCAGCGACTCGAGGTGCGCCCGATCGCCCACGCCGCTGAGCTGCAGCAGTTGCGGCGTGTTGAACGCGCCACCGCACAGCACCACTTCCTTGGCGTGGGCCACTTTCACCTTGCCACGCGACTCGTACTGCACGCCGGTGGCCACGTTGCCGTCGAACAGCACCTTGTGGGCGAGGGCACGGGTGATCACGGTGAGGTTCGGGCGCTTCATCACCGGGTGCAGGTAGGCGCGGGCCGCGCTGAGACGGCGGCCGCGGTACACGTTGCGGTCGAAACGGGCGAAGCCCTCCTGCTGGTAGCCGTTCACGTCGTCGGTGAGCGGGTAGCCGGCCTGCTGGCAGGCCTCGAGGAATGCCGGGATGAGCGGGTTCTCCGACGGGCCGCGCTCCAGCTTCAGTGGGCCCGAGCCGCCGCGCCACTCATCGGCGCCGGCCAGGCAGGTCTCCATCTTCTTGAAGTACGGCAGGCAGTGGGCGTAGTCCCACTGCTCCATGCCCTTCTCGGCCGCCCAACGCTCGTAGTCCATCGGGTTGCCGCGCTGGAAGATCATCCCGTTCACGCTGCTCGATCCGCCGAGCACCTTGCCGCGGGCGTGGTACACCCGGCGGCCGTTCATGTACGGCTCGGGTTCGCTCTCGTACTTCCAGTCGTAGAAGCGGCTGCCGATGGGGAACATCAGCGCGGCCGGCATGTGGATGAAGACGTCCCACTTGTAGTCGGGGCGGCCGGCCTCGAGCACGAGCACCTTGTTGGCGGGGTCGGCGCTGAGCCGGTTGGCCAGTGCGGATCCGGCGGAACCGCCGCCGACGATGATGTAGTCGTAACGCTCCACGAAGGGTCCTTTGCGTCAGTCGATGCGGATCTTGTCGGCGGTGGCACGCACCAGCGCGCCGATCTCGTTGGCCGAACGTTCGCCGGGGAAGCGGCTCGCCGGACCGTACACGTGCAGTGCGGCGATCACCTTGCCGGCGTCGTTGCGGATGGCGGCGCCGACGGAGTTCATGCCCGGGGCGAACTCCTCGAAGCCCCACGCGTAGCCTTCGTTGCGCACGAGCGCGAGGCGCTCGCGCAGCACGTCGGCGTCGGTGATGGTGTGGTCGGTGAACGACGCGAGCGCGCCGCGCGTGAGCCGCGCCACCAGGTCGTCGTCGTTGGCCAGCACCACGTGACCGCTGGGGACGGCATGCATGGGGATACGGTGCCCGGTCCAGTCGCGCACCTGCAACTCGCTGTCGGGGGTGAGCTGGTCGAGGTACAGCATCTCGGTGCCGTCGGGGATGCTGATGCCGGCGGCCTCACCGGTGCGGCGGTTCAGCTCGGCGAGGTGCGGTCGTGCCACGGAGACCAGCGAGCGCCCGGGGCGGGCTGCGGCGGCCAGCTCGAGCATGGCCCAGCCGATGCGGTACTCGCCGCCGGCCGAGAGCTGCTCCACGGCACCGAGCTCCTCGAGTGTGGACAGCAGGCGGGACACGGTGCTCTTCGGCAGCTGCACCCGGTCGGCGATGTCGGTCACGCCGGCAGGGCCCGCGGTGAGCGAGCGGAGCACCGCGAACGCGCGATCGATGGACTGGACCGTGGACACGCGGCCCATCATACGGCATGTGTTCCGCTAGGCGGAACGCCGAGCCGGTGAGCCCTCGGCGGCGTACCGCTCGAGCAGTGCGAGCAGCTCGTCGGGTACCTCGACGCCGTCGCTCTCGGCTCGGGTCCGGTCGGCGATGCGGCGGTCGCCGGGCAGGCGCACCCCTGGCTCGGCGGCGAGGGTGGCGAACTCGTGCTCGAGTCGGTCGAGGTGACCGGCACCCATCGTGGCCGTGGGGTCGATGGCCAGCACCACCTGGCCGACGTCGGGCGCCACCTGGTCGGTGCCGCCGAAACTGCCGGCCTCGTGGGAGAAGTTCGAGCCCGCCACACCGCCCGACATCACGTCGACCAGCAGTGCGAGCGCGGAGCCCTTGTGGCCGCCCGACGGGGCCATCGAACCGGCGAGTGCCGCTGCGGCGTCGGTGGTGGGGTTGCCCTGTGCGTCGAACGCCCAGCCGAGCGGGATGGATTCGCCGGCCTGCGCAGCCGCGTTCACCTTCACCCACGCGACGGCCGACGACGAGAGGTCGGCCACCACCGGCTCGCCGTTCGCACGCGGTGCCGCCCACGCGATGGGGTTCGTGCCGAAGAACGGGCGAACGCCGCCGTGCGGGGCCATGAGCGCCGACGAGTTGGCGAACATCACGGCCACCAGGCCACGGCGGGCCAACCGATCGACGAACCATCCGAGCACGCCCGCCGAGTACGAGTGGGTGATGGCCAGCAGGCCCACCCCGTTCGCCCGTGCCGCAGCCACCAGCGCGTCCTCGCCGGCCTCGTAGGCGGGGTGGCAGAAGCCGAGACCGGCATCCACCACCACCGTGCCGGGGCGTGGCAACGACAGCGTGGGCACGGCGTCGCCGCGCACCTTGCCGCAGGCGACGTGGTCGCAGTACGTGGGCAGGTAGCTGAGGCCGACGGTGCGGATGCCCTCGGCCTCGGCGTCGCGGATGCTCCGCGCCGTGGCGTCGGCCTGCAATGCGGAGGCGCCACTGGCCAGCAGCATCTGCCGGCTGAGGTCGAGCACCCGGGCCAGCGTCAGCGTGGGCATGGGATCAGGCCGGGAAGGCGCCCAGCATGCGCGCCGCGTCGAGCGTGTTCTCGAGCAGGCAGGCGATGGTCATCGGACCGGTACCGCGGGGCATCGGGGTGATGGCACCGGCGATGGCCTGCACGGCGTCGAAGTCGACGTCGCCGACGATGCCGGCCTCGCTGCGCGACACGCCCACGTCGACCACGGCGGCGCCGGGCTTCACATGGGCGGCGGTGATCATGCGCGCCTGGCCGGCGCAGGCGACGATGATGTCGCTCTGCCGACACACGTCGATCATGTCGTCGGCACTGGTGCGCGAGTGGGCGAGCGTGACGGTGCAGTCGACACCCTTGCGGCCGAGGAGCAGCACCTGCGGCAGCCCGGTGAGGGTGCTGCGGCCGATGACCGTGGCCCGCTTGCCGGCGGTGGCCACGCCGTAGCGCTCGAGCAGGCGCATCACGCCCAGCGGCGTGCAGCCCACGTGGCCGGGGAGGCCACGCACGAGGCGACCCATCGACCGCTCGGTGAGACCGTCGACGTCCTTCTCGGGCGGGATGAGCGCCAGCACCGGCTCGGGGTCGAGCCCGGCGGGCAGCGGCAGCTGGCACAGGATGCCGTGCACGGCGGGGTCGGCGGCCAGTTCGGCCACGGCCTCTTCCACCTGCGCCTGTGTGGCGTCGGCACCGAGGCCGACGTGGCGGCTGGTCATGCCGGCCTCACCGGCGAGCTTGCGCTTGCTGGCCACGTACAGGTGGCTGGGCTTGTCGTCGCCCACCAGCACCGTGGCGAGGCACACCGGCGGGGAGCCGGCGGCCTCGATGGTGCTGCGCAGCGACGCAATGATCTCACCGCGCAGTCGGATGCCGTCCATGAGGACGGCGCCGCCGGGGGTGCGTTCGAACTCGCCGGTGGGATTGATGCTCATGACAGACCGATGATCTCGCCGTTGTCGTCGAAGTCGATGATGCTGGCGGCCGGGGCCGAACCGAGTCCGGGCATCGTGGTCATGTCGCCGCAGATGGGGTACACGAAGCCGGCGCCCACGCTGGCGCGCACCTCGCGCACGTTCACCGTGTGACCGGTGGGGGCGCCCTTCAGCGATGCGTCGGCGCTGATGCTGAGGTGGGTCTTGGCGATGCACACCGGCAGGTTGCCGAAGCCGTTGGCCTCGTAGCGGGCCAGCTGCGTGTTGGCAGCAGCCGAGTACGTGACGTTGGCGGCGCCGTACACCTTGGTGGCGACCTTCTCGATCTTGGTCTTCAGGCTGTCGGCGTCGTCGTAGCAGAACTGGAAGTTGCTCGGCTCGTCGCAGGCCTCGACCACGGCGCGGGCCAGTTCGGTGGCACCCTTGCCGCCGTCGGAGAAGTGGGTGCACACGGCCACGCGGGCGCCCACGCTCTCGGCGATCTCGCGGATGGCCTGGTGCTCGCTCTCGTAGTCGCCCGGGAAGGCGTTGATGGCGACGACCGGCGACACGCCGTGCACCTTCACGTTCTCGATCTGCTTGATGAGGTTGGCCGCACCGGCGCGCACGTCGTCGGGGTTCTCGGCCAGCAGGTCGGCGGGCAGCGGCTTGCCGGGTGTGATCTTGAACTTGCCGCTGTGGGCCTTCAGGGCGCGCACGGTGGCCACCAGCACGGCGGCGTCGGGCACCATGCCCGAGGTGCGGCACTTGATCTTGAAGAACCGCTCGGCACCCATGTCGGCGCCGAAGCCGGCC
>SXGT01391963.1_pt1 | contig 13967 bp, 13 predicted proteins | sample 3176221 | NCBI WGS metagenome assembly SXGT01 (sample SAMN11356862, study PRJNA531348) | freshwater metagenome | isolation source: freshwater sample F1-120 | place: China: Fuxian Lake, Yuxi | collected 2017-12-25 | reverse complement strand
CTGGACATAGCCTCAACTCAATGTTGCTTAATTCCGCATGTGTAGTTGAAATACCAAGCGAGGAGCTTGATAGAGAGTTAAATTTTATGGAAGCTGATGGCCTTATCAGAAAGGAAGGAGAATATTATTGGTCAACAGTTAATGGTCAAATTGCTAATCATATAAATTTAATGGAATCTGGGGCTTTACAAACTCCTCTAAAAAATCAGAAGCACTACAATATTAATGATTTAATAATTGCGATATTAGCAAGCCATAGGATTGATTTTTCTTCTGGTTACGATGTTGTCCAGATAGAAGCAATAAAGGTTTATTTACATGAATTTTCGGACGATGAAATTTATTCTACAATCAATCGGTTGATTGAGTCTGAATTGGTTGCGAAATATGATTTCCACCCTAGAGAGGCTGTTGTTATTACCGGCATGGGATATCGTTTCTATCTACTTGAAGTTCGTCAGCGGTTGGGCCTTAGTGAAGGAGTCGCAATATTAAGCAGAATCGAGCCGTTGAAAAAGGATGATAGATTTTATCTGTTGGGATTTGACCCCCAATTTTGCCAGAATTTGGAGAGCAGGTGGCAAGAAATGCAGAAGTGTTATGATTCAGGAGCGTATCTGGCAACAGTGGTCCTGCTTGGTAGTATTCTTGAAGGTATGCTTCTTGCCAAACTACAGAGCAATATCAAAAGCGCCATGACCGCACACAAAGCTCCAAAGGACGGAAAATCAGGGTCCACAAAAGCGCTGAACGAATGGTCATTACATGATTATGTGACCGTGGCAATTGATTTGGGGTATTTGCCGAAAAGCATTGAAAAGCATGTTCATGAGCTTAGAGACAGTAGGAATTTAGTGCATCCACACAAGCAAATTAATAGCGGAATAATCGCTGATGAATCTCTTTGTAGAATTTCAAGGGAAATAGCTGAAACCATTATTGATTCACTGGTTTTAAAATAAGGCCATAGCTATTAAGCTAGAATAGTTCTGCGTACTTGACCTGCATGGGATTTGAACTGGCGCGGCAACGTTATCGACTAATTAGAGCCTGAACATGAGCGAAATCATCAAGGCCGGAGAAAACCTGTTCCGGGAATTGGGATTCCCTCCCCACGAAGCCGAGGTATTGCGGATGCGTTCCGATTTGATGGCGGAACTGCGTCTGTGGCTACGGGACGAAGGATTAGCCGAAGCCGGGGCGGCGGAACGCCTAGGGATAAGCCTGGATAAAGCGACCGATTTGATTCAGGGCAAATGGCGGAGCTTCGGCACCGAGGATTTATTGGCCTTGGCCGCGAAAGCTGGTATGCGTGTTAGGATCGAGTTTGAGCGGACGGCATAATCGGTTTCCCCTTTGAAGCGAGCAACAGCCATGTCATCGAAAAAACACTTCCCCATTCTCATTGAACAAGATACAGACGGTTATTTCATCGTAAGCTGCCCACTATTTCAGGGATGCCGCAGCTATGGAAAGAACATAGATGATGCTTTAAAAAACATTCAAGAGGCGATTGAGCTTTGCCTGGATGAGCAACAGGATGAGGAATCTACTAACGTCTTTGTCGGGATAAGAGACATTGAACTGGCGGTTGGATAATGCCTATTATACCCACCATTACGTTTACGCAGTTTTGTCGAATCATGGAAAGGATGGGGTTTATTAAGACCCGGCAAAAAGGCTCTCACATTCGATACGCCCATCCTGACGGAAGAAAAACCACCATTCCCGACCACGGAAGCCAGGATGTACCCAAGGGGCTACTGGTCAAAATTATCAAACATGATTTGAATATCACCGTGGAAGAGTTCATGCGCTTCATGTAGGCATGATTAAGATGCGCGTTCGGATCGAGTTCGGGCGGGCTGTGTAAATACCGGGCGTCTCGGCGGTTAAATCAAATCGTCCAAATCCACGCCCAAAGCCCCGGCGATTTTCGCCAATACCTCCGGGCCTCCCGAAGCTAAATCAATTTCCAACATCGCGATAACCGGAACCTCCAGCCCCGCCCGTCCCGCGAGTTCGGCTTGCGTTAACATCCGATGTTCACGCCAAACCCTGATGGGATTCTCACCACGGACCAAGCGCCCGACCATTTCATGGGGGATCGTTTCCTCGTCAGAAGCCAAGGCCGCGTCATAGGCCCGCACATCCGCCGTTTCTTCGGCCAGTTCCAACAGCCGTTGATATTCGCCATAGGGCAGTACGGCGTATTCGGGCTTGCCTTCTTTGGTGATGATTTGCACGCTCATTTGTAAACATCCCCTCTTGGCCCAATATCGACCACTTCGATCATTAACCGACCGGCTTCAACCCGGTAAATAGCCCGCCATTCGCCGATTCTCAAACGGTAGCCTTCGCGGCCTTTGAGTAGCTTGATATCCAAAGCGGTTGTATCCATTCCCCCGGCAATCCGCTCGAACGCGGCGAGGAAACGCTCTGCCAGCGACCTGGGCATTTTGACCAAGGCTTTTTGGGCTGGCTTGCGATAGACAATCTGGAATGAAACGGTTCCAGGCATCGTTATCGGATTGCAATTAGCGCAGCGTATTCCATCGTATGAGTACTCCACCCATGCGGCGGAACAAGGGTTACGAACCTCGTTGCTACTTGAGAGGTATCGCTGTCAATTTTCGGAGCGACTGGGTCTTCGGATCGACACCGATGCCGGTGCTTTCCAATGCCACCATGCCCAGCAGTGGTTCGCATTTCTCGGGGCCGAACACCACCTTGCTTACGGTCTCGGCCCCCATGAACAAGACGCGGGCGAAACCGTAGCTATATTCCACGATTTCACCGTTCGCCAGCTCATAAACCTCCGATCCTTCGACACGGATACCCGCATCGGCCAAGCGTGAACCAGGTGCTAGGCAATGAACGGCTCCGGTATCGACCAGGAATTCGGCCTCGTAAGGAAACCCTTCGCCGGATAGATTACTGAGGCTAACGGTGACGTGAGTAAGTCCCATGGCATGAACCTCGTTCGGGATTCGCAAATAGGCAATCGATTTTCTCAAAGCGGGATTGAGTTTGCCTAGGCGGAATAGCCGAACCCCGGCTATTCCGCCACACGCGGGCCACCCCCGGAATCAAGCCTCCGGGTCGTACATCTCGTGCTTGATGCTATGCCGGTTGGCGATCAACTCCTCGATAGAAGGCTCGTCGTTGAGGGCGCGTTGAATCGCCAGCTTGGTCGCTTCGTAATTGGTGCGGTAGAGGTCTTTCTCGTCGAGATTAGGATCGGTGATGCACTGGGGGTCGATCCAGATCAAGCTGATGATGCACAGCTTATCCACCTGGTCGCGGGGGATTAGCCCATCGATCACGCAATCCAGCACCGCGTCCGCCGTCGCGGCCTGCACCACGCCGCCGAACAGGTTCACGTAGGCGCCCTTTTTCATGGTGACTTTCGGCACCATGAGGGTGGCTGGGCGCACCTGCTGGTTGCAGGCGCGGATCGCGAACATGCGGGTATGGCCCGCCGTTTGGCCCATCATGTTGGCGAAGGCTTGCCCGACCGGGCCGTTCACGTCGCCGATGAGGATTTCCGGCATGGCGTCGGTAAATTGGCCCTCGGCCGCGAACACCGTGGCTTCCCCGGTCTTGAAGATGATATTGCCCATGGCGCTACTCCTGTGCATTGAAAAGCGGCCATGTTAGGTCAAGGCCGGTTCCACGGCAATTCGCTTGCTTCGGCGCGCGAAGTCCCGATTCCCCGCATGGACACGGCACACGGTAGGGCAGCCGGGCGGGTTAGCGTACTCGCGTAACCCACCCTCTCGCGGAATCGGCGGGTTCCCCGTTCAACCGCTGGCTTTCCGCTTTCTGGCCGACAACCCATGCCCGGCATAAGCCTGGTGGCTGTCTAGCCCATGGATTTCGCAGCGCCCGCCGCGCTCGATGTAGTCCTCCCGATAGCCGTCGATGAACTCCATGACCGTGTGGTCAATGAGATAGGCGTCGGACAGGTCGAAAATCACCGTCTTGCCATCCGGCAGTTCCGCCACCTCGCTTTTCAGCGCGATGAAGTTGGAGAAAATCGCCGAGCCGCTGACCCGGATTGCGCAAACCCCCGGGCCCATGTGTTCCAGATGGTAGGAGATCGCCAACAGGTTCTTGAGCGGGACGCCGCGCCCGACATGGAGCAGCAGCTTGGCGGCGATGCCGATCAACACCCCCAGCAGTAGGTTGGTCGCCAGCACGCCGAGGATGGTGAGCACGAACAGCGCGAGTTGTTCCCTGCCCAGGTCCAGGGTCTTGGCGAAGGCCCGGGGCGAGGCCAGCCGGAAGCCGGTGTGGACCAGCAACGCGGCCAGGGACGCCAGCGGAATCGTGTCGAGCACATCCGGAAAGGCCAACACGAGCAGCAGTAGGAACCCGCCGTGGAAGAAATTCGACCAGCCGGTTTGCGCGCCGCTGTCGATATTGGTGGAACTGCGCACGATCTCGGTAATCATCGGCAGGCCGCCGACCATGCCCGCCAGTACGTTGCCGATGCCCACTCCCCTTAGATCGCGGTTCAAGTCCGAATAGCGCTGGTGGGGGTCGAGTTTGTCCACCGCCGCCGCGCTCAGCAAGGTTTCGAGGCTCCCGACCAAGGTGATGGCGGCCACGCTTTCCCAGAACGCGAAAGTGCCTATCTTGGCGAAATCCGGAAAGTAAATGCTGGCCGCGAGGCTATCCGGGAAAGACACCAGGAATTCCGGGCCGAAAGCCAAATCCTTGGGGATCAGGAAATCCTGGCCGGGTTTCAAATGGGCCAGGTCGAACAGCCGCCCCAGCAGCATCCCGGAGGCGATGACCAGGAGCGGCGCCGGAATTTTCCCGAGATAGCGGTTGCCGATATGCGGCCAGCCGATCAGGATGCCTAGCCCGACCAGGCCGACGAAGAGGGTCTGCGGGACGAAATAGGCCAGGGCGTGGGGAAGCTGGGCGATGCCGGACAGCAGCGAGCCGCTGGCGCCATGCACGCCCGCCATCACCGGAATCTGCTTGGCCATGACGATGATGCCGATGGCGGCCAGCATCCCATGCACCACCGAGGCGGGGAAAAATGCCGCTAGCCGCCCGGCCTTGTACAGCCCCAGCAGAATCTGCAAGACGCCGGACAACACGATGGCGGCCAAGGTGTAGCGGTAACCGGCCATGGCGTCGCCTTGGCCCAGCGACTGCACGGCGCTGTAAATGACTACGATCAGCCCGGCGGCGGGGCCGGTGATGGACACATGCGAGCCATTGATGCGCGATACCAGCAGCCCTCCGACGATGGCCGAAAGTATGCCGGCCATGGGTGGGAAGCCCGAGGCCACGGCCACCCCCAGGCACAGGGGCAGGGCGATGAGAAACACCAGAAATCCGGCGGCGATATCCTTGCGCCAGTTTTCCTTGAGGCCGGCTAAGCCTGTGTTTGGAGCCTGGGTTCGCGGTAGGGAATTTTCCATGAAAGTTTTTCCATTGAGGGCATTGCCGTTCTGGAGCGGTCCCGGCGCGCCGGGATAGGCGTGTGGGGAAGCGGCCGCAAGCGCCGGCCATGCCAGCGGCAAGGGGGGTTAAATAAAATCAACCATTTTTTACTATTTTAACGGTAAAATGTCTAGTATAATCTGGCTCCAATGGCCGGCAACACGCCGGTTTCAGGTTTCCCCATCGTTCGATTCGATGCTTTATTTAGTTAAATACAGGAGTACCAGCCCATGTTGACGCTGTTCGTTCGCGGCCTGCCCCCCACCATGACCGAAGCCAAACTGACCGAGTTGTTTAATGGTTACGGCAAGGTTTTCGATCTGAAATTAAGCCGCGATATCTTCACCGGCCGAGCCCGCGGCATCGCCACCATTAACATGGAAGGGCACGAAGCCCGTGCCGCGATCGCCGGACTGGATGGCCATACCTATGAAGGCGCGACGATTAACGTCGCCTTGGATAAAGGCCCGAGGGGGGGGCGCGGCCGCCGTTAGCCCGATTGGCCGGCTTCCGCGGAAGTGTCGCCCGGCATGTTCGAGCACCGGCCGGCGATAGCGGCCGATACCGGCTTGAATTACCGTTTTAATGGTAATTTGTGTTCCGTGGCCTGTTAACCGATATGAAAAAAATAGCGAGGATGCCCGCCCATTCCCCAATCGATACTTTGGAACCGGACGCGTCCGGCGATAACTCGGCCACGGCGGGCGCGCGCGTGCGCCACTACCGCGAGCGATTGGGGCTGAGCCAGGAGGAACTGGCGGCGCGAGTGGGGGCGGCGCAGCAGACCATTCAAAGCTTGGAAGCCGGCAAAATCAGGAAAAGCACCTTTTTGCCGCATATCGCCAGGGAATTGGGCGTGGACCTGGATGCGCTGCTATTCGGCAACGAACAGCAGCGGGTACAAGTGGCGCGCCCGCTCTCCATGGTGAGCACGCGGCGCATCCCCTTGTTTTCGACGCGAGATTCCGAACAGGTGCGTGCCTATCTCGATCACGAGGCGGCGCCCTCGCCGACCGGGAAATGGGTCGCCATCGATTATTCGCTGCCTTTCGTCGAATCCGGGCCGCGCCTGTTCGCCTTGAAACTGGCCCTCAGCGACGAGGCGTTCCAACCCGAATTCCGTCCCGGCGATCAATTGGTGATCGATCCCGACGCGCCGATACAGCCCGGCGATCCGGTCATCGTATTCAAGCAGGGCATGGAACGGCTGAATCTGAGCAAGTATCGCGTGTTATCCCAATCGGGGTCCGCGATCGACTATGAACTGGTTTCCATCAACCCCGATTTCCCCAGCTTTTCAGGCGGAGAACTGAAATCGATCGAAATCCTCGGCCCGGTGATTCAAATGCGCCGGCCGGTTTCGAGCCGTGTCCGCCACGCCGTACTGGAAGATCAATTCCGATAGTGTCGTTTTAGCCAATTCTTTCAACCCCTTGCGGCGTACTATTTACCTAGTATATAGGTCGGAATAAAGAAAGCTCTCCCTATCGATATATATCCCGTTATAATCCGGCGCCGTATCGATATCGTAATTTTTTCCAAGTAAGGGGGAAAGCGAGCATGGCTACCTATAACTTCAGCGCACTGGCCAACAATCAAATTTTGAGCTTCAATCCGGCGGTGGACACTCTGTTGTTCGATATCGCCGGCTACAGCGCGGCTTCGATCATATTGCAGCCGAACGGCCCAAATCTGAACATCACCTACCCGGTCAACGCCACCACCTTCAAGACCATCTCCCTGACCGGGATGTCCAACGACAAAATCTCCAGCACCCATTTCACCTTCGCCGACGGCAGCAAAGTCCTAATCGGCGACGACACCCCCGGCACGGCCAACGATGGCCTGGCCAACTCCTTGACCGGCACGGCGAAGGCCGATTATCTCGACGGCCAGGGCGGGGCAGACACCATGACCGGCGGCGACGGCAACGATGTGTACGTGGTGGACAATGCCGGGGATAAGGTCGTCGAGACCAATACCAGCACCTCGCAAAGAGACAGCGTGGATTCGTTTCTGGCTAGCTACACCCTAGCCGCCAATGTCGAAAATCTCCGGCTACAAGGCTCCGGAGGGCAGATAGGTATCGGCAATGGCCTCGCCAATGTGCTGGACGATGGGAGGTTTGGTTCGGATACCATGCAGGGTGGCGATGGCAACGACACCTATGTGGTCTATAACTCCGCCGACGTCATCATCGAAGCCAACACCGCCGGTTCGGGTATCGATACCGTTGAATTCCGTACTTATCCTGGTGCCCCTGGCGCCGGGAGCTACATCCTCCCCGAGAACGTCGAGAACCTCCGCTTGTTTGCTGACTATCTCGGCCAGGGATATTTGGGGAACGCGCTGAATAACACGTTCTTTCTCACCACGAGCGATTTCTACTATGACCTTGATGGCGGAGACGGCGTTGACACGGCTTATTACCAAAACACCACGGGTAGCATTTCCGCCAGCCTAAACAATAGCGGGTTAGTGAATATCGAGAACCTTACCGGCGGCGCTTACGATGACAACTTGGCTGGCGATACTGGCAACAATCTAATCAATGGTGGAGTGGGGGCCGACGAGATGTACGGCGACCAAGGCGATGATACCTATGTGGTGGATAATCTCGGCGACTTGGTCCAAGACTCTTATTTCAATCATAACTTCGGGCAATTCATCCAGGGCGGTGGCGTCGATCTGGTGCAGTCCTATTTATCGAGCTACTGGCTACCCTCCGAAATCGAAAACCTGCGGCTGATGGGCACCGGCAATCTCAACGGCTATGGCAACAACCTCGGTAACATCATCTACGCCAACGCCGGAAATAACTTCCTCAATGGTGGTTCGGGCAAGGACACCGTCTCCTACCAATACGCCACAGCCGCGGTCACGGCCAGCCTCGCCAATCTCGCGGCACAGGCCACCGGCGGCTCGGGCACCGATACCCTGCGCCATTTCGAGAATCTCACCGGCGGCGGTTTCAACGACAGCCTGACCGGAAACGGTGGCAATAACGTCATCGACGGCGGCGCCGGTACCGATACCATGGCTGGCGGGGACGGCAACGATACCTACATCGTGAACGTTTCCACCGATGTGGCCACCGAGACCAACGCCAGCGCTACGCAGATCGATACCGTGATGGCCTACGTAAGCTACACGCTGGGCAATAACGTCGAGAACCTGATTCTGATGGGTACGGGCGCATTTAATGGCACGGGCAACAGCCTCGCCAATGTCATTGTCGCCAACGCGGGCAACAACACACTGAACGGCGGAGGCGGCATCGACACGCTTTCCTATGAAAATTCCACCGCCGGGGTCAATGTCAGTCTGGCCCTAACCACGGCCCAGGCCACGGGCGGTTCCGGCAGCGACACCATCGGCAATTTCGAGAACCTCGCTGGAACCTTTTTCACCGACACCCTGACGGGCAGTACCGCCGCCAACATCCTGTATGGCCTAGGCGGGGACGATACCCTGAACGGCGGCGACGGCAACGATAGGCTGGAGGTATCCGACCTGGGCTTTTCCAAGGTGGACGGTGGCCTGGGTACCGATACCCTGGTGCTGGACGGGACCGGCTTGAATCTGAATCTCGCGTTCCTGGGGAGCAAGTTGAGCGGCTTGGAAAGGGTCGACCTGGGCGCGGGGAATTACCTCGCTTTCACCCCCACCACGGTCAAGAATCTGTCCACGACCAGCGATACCCTGGTGATCGATGGTGCCGCCGGGAGCGTCGTGACCGGCGGTGGCGGCTGGATACAGGGCGCGGATAACGGCAACTACCACACCTACACCCAGGGTGGCGCCACCGTGTGGGTGAGCGCCGACATCGGGGTCAACAACATCAATATCCCCATTCCGCCGATTGTCCCCTTGAGCAGCCTCAATGGCGCCAATGGCTTCCGGATAGACGGCGGCGCGGCCTACGCTTATTCGGGCGATTCCGTGAGCGGCGCCGGCGACGTGAATGGCGACGGCTATGGAGACTTGCTGGTCGGCGCCGATTCGGGCGCCGCCTCACCCACGGGCTATTTGGTGTTCGGCAAGGCGAGCGGCTTCGCGTCCACGTTGGATCTGGGCACGCTCAACGGAACCAACGGCCTCAAGCTGACCGACTCCTCGGCCTACGACCAATCCTTGTTCAGGGTCAGCGAGATTGGCGACATGAACGGCGACGGATTCGCCGACTTCATCGTCGGCGAGAACAACGCTTCCCCGAAATTCCGGGAATACGCCGGTTCCAGCTTCGTGGTGTTCGGCAAGGCGGGCGGGTTCGCCTCGACCCTGGATTTGGCCACGCTCAATGGCACTACCGGATTCCGCCTTGATGGCGCCTCGGCCGATCAAAGCACGGGATATTCGGTGAGTTCGGCGGGAGACATCAACGGCGACGGTTACGCCGACTTGTTAATCGGCGCCGATAATGGAATCGATAGTTACGTGGTGTTCGGCAAGGCTTCCGGGTTCTCTGCTAGCCTCGATCTAGCCTCGCTTAATGGCGCCAATGGTTTCCACATGTTTACGAGTGTCGGAATACCCAAACCCGATTACGGAGTTTCGGTGAGCGGAGCGGGGGATATTAACGGGGATGGCTTCGATGATGTGATCGTGAGTGTGAAAGAAACCGACCATTACTCCGGTGATATCAACGATAGGGATACCTACGACTATGTGGTGTTTGGCAAGGCTTCGGGTTTCGCGGCCAACCTCGATCTATCCACCCTGAATGGTGCGAATGGCTTCCGCCTAGACAGTGGGGACCAGGCGGTGAGTGGGGCTGGCGATGTTAACGGGGACGGCTACGCCGATTTCATGGTGTGGTCCGATACCCATCTTTCCGTGGTGTTTGGCAAAGCCTCGAGTTTCGGGGCCGTGCTGGATTTGAATAACTTGAATGGAACCAATGGCTTCCATGTGGTAGGCACAATGGAAGGGTCGCTTGAATCGCTTGGAGGAGCGGGCGACGTGAACGGCGATGGCTACGACGATCTCATCGCCGGAGTTGAGTTGTACGATCAGGCTAGCGGGACTTATCAGCCGGTAAGCTACGTGATATTCGGCAAGGCGACCGGATTCCAGGCCGAACTTGATGTCACCACACTCAACGGCGCCAATGGCTTCCGCCTGGATGGCGCCAGTGATTCGGCGAAATCGGCGGGGGACGTGAACGGCGACGGCTTCGGCGATCTCATCGTCGGCGATTCTTACGCCAGCCCCGGCGGCAAGGCCTACGCCGGTTCCAGCTACGTCCTGTTCGGTGGCAACTTCACCAACTCCGTCACCAAGCTGGGCGGCACCGCTGCCGATACCCTGACCGGCACCGCCGCCGCCGAGCGCTTCGTGGGTGGCCAGGGCAACGACATCCTTACCGGCGGCGGCGGGGCGGACTCGTTCGAGGCCGGGCAGGGCAACGACCTCATCAAGGTCAACGACCTGAGCTTCCTGCGCGCCGACGGCGGCACCGGCACGGATACGCTGGCTCTGACGGGGGCCGCGCTGAACCTCAATCTCGCGGACTTCCGCAACCAGTTGTTCGGCATCGAGAAGATCGACCTGACCGGCGGCGGCGACAACACGCTGAGCTTCCTCAAGCGCGACATGGCGGGCCTCTCCGACACCGGCAACACGCTGCAAGTGGACGGCAACGCCGGCGACCATTACCACTTCTCGGATGCTGGGTGGGTTCAGAAGGCCGACGTGATCCTGGTCGGCGTCACCTACCACGTGTTCGACAACGGCGCGGCCCATGTGCTGCTCAACGCGGCGTTGACGGCGGTGTAGGCTGCCTTAATGGATGTGGCCGGAAATAACTCCGGCCACATCCTCAACCGTCATCCACCGGGCTCAAGGCCCGGATGCGCAGCCGGCCGGGAATAATTCCCGCCACCACGTACAGAATCGCCACCAGCACGTACACGAGATAGCTGGCATGAGGGCTGTGAAAGGCGATGCCGATACCGACCAGATAAATCGGCAGCCCCAGCAGCAAGCGCCGGTGGGCCTGCCTGATGACCAAGGCGCTCAGATCCGGCTTTACCAGGCGGTGATTGAGGGCCGCGTAGCGCCAGCCGGCGTAAAGGGTCAACGTCGCGAGGATCATGTTGCAACCGTAGATGACGACCGCCACGGTGTATTGATGGTGTTCGCCTAGGAGCGCGGCGGAGAAAGGCAGCAGCGATATCCAGAACAGGAAGAAAATGTTGATCCACAGATAGCGGTTGTCCGTGTGGGCTAGGTGATGGAAGTCGGCATGTTGGGCGACCCAGAACACTCCCGCCACGGCGAAACTGATGGCGTAGCTCAGCACCTTGGGCCACAGGCCGAGCAAGGCATGGTGAAGTTCCGCGGCCGAGCCCGCCCCGGTGACTTCGAGGGAGATAAGCTCCAATACCAGCAGGGTCATCACGATGGAAAACACGCCATCGCTCAGGGATTGCAGCCGGCCTTTTTCGTAGCCGCGGCCATAAGGGTCAGCCATGGGTCTTGCTCCTGGACGAATGAAAACGAAAGCCTGTCAGCCGGCCCATTCCCGGCCTGGGAATTCCCGGAGTGTTCGCCGCGGCTGGCCCGGCGGTCTCAAAGCCCCCCGCCGAAGCGGTATTGCCAGGCGATGCCCACCTGATCGAAATTGCTGCCCGTGCGGGCGGAGACGCCGGTGCCGCCGTAGAGTTTGACCGAGTGGTTCCGGTCGATCGGCAGCGCCAGCGTGGCGCCGAGGCGGGTGTTCCGCCATCCGGCGTTGCCTTGGCTCCGGGATCGTCCGCTCAGATCCAGCCCTGTTGCTTGAACTTCACTTTCAGTTCCTTGGCGATGTCCTTGGCGGTGTCCTCGGCCCGGCCCTGGACCGTGCTGCTGCCGCTCTTCTCCCCATGCGCCTTCATCGCGCTACTGATGATGAGGCCGGCCGGATTGCCGGTCGCGACCGCCCCGGCCAGCGCCATCGCCGTGCCCGGCGCTTTGCTTCCACCGACTTCGTCGGTGCCGCCGCCGAGTCTTTGTAGCCCGCGTTCGGTCATCAAGTAACCTTCGACCGTCGTTTTCAAATGGGAAGCGCCCGAGCCGAAGCCGATGGCCACGCGCTTGGCGGCATCCCCTTCGTCTAGGGAAACGATGTAGCCGCGCAGCACGAGGTCGCCCGTTCGCGGGGTTGTTTGGGGGGTGGCCTGCTCCGCCGGCAGTCCCATCCCGCGAATTTCCTGAACCAAGACCTGGGCGATCCTGGCGCCCACCTGCCGCCCCGCCGCGATCTGTTCCGGGGTTTGGGACATATTCCCCGTGGCTAGGCCCGCCATGGCCGAATTGGGCGGAACGTCGTCGGGAGTGGCGGCGAAATCGTAGACATAGATGTGGTCGGGCCGGGCGATCTTTCCGCCCTGGTATTCCTGGCGGGCGGTGATGGTGCCGTGTTGCGCGGCGCAGCCCGCTAAAAAGGCCAGGGCGAACAGATAGATCGCGGTGCGTATAGGTAGAGTCATGGTAAATCTCCGGGTAGGAATGAAGGGCGCTTATTGCGTCCCCGATCGGTAAAACCTCGGTCGGCTTGGCGGCCGAGTATATATTCTTGAAAATCAAAGGGGATAGCCTGTGCGATGATAACAATTAGCGGGCGCTGGGATCGGCGCGAAGCGCTGAAGAATTTCATCTATTTCGCCATCAATCGCGAGCCCCGGCTTTCATTCTCCCGCCGCCACCCGCCGATTCATGCTCACGGGCATCCGCTTGGCCCCCCAATCCCCCGGCCTGGCCTCGAACACGCCCGCGCACGGTGTGCCACAGCGGTTACAGGCGCCTTCCGGCGTCAGGTTCCACTCGGATAACTGGTACCAATCGCGCCCGATCAGCATTTGCCCGCAGTGGTGGCAATAAGTGCTGTCGCCGGCCTTGTTGTGCACGTTGCCGACATAGGCGTAACGCAAGCCGTTTTTCATGGCGATTTCCCGCGCCCGGATCAGCGTGTTGGGCGGCGTGCTCGGCTTGTCCCGCATTTTCCAGTCGGGATGGAAGGCCGAGAAATGGATGGGCACCGCCGGTCCCAGCCTGTCCGCCACCCAAGAAGTCAGCGCTTCCAGTTCGGCTTCGGAATCGTTCTCGCCGGGAATCAGCAAGGTGGTGATTTCCAGCCACACGGAAGTTTCGTGGTGGATGTATTCCAGGGTTTCCAGCACCGCTCCCAAATGGCCGCCGCAAATCTTGTGGTAGAAATCCTCGGTGAAGGCTTTTAAATCGATGTTGGCGGCGTCCATGTGCTGGTAGAACTCGACGCGCGGCTCGGCGCACATGTAGCCGGCCGAGACCGCCACCGACTTGATGCCGCGCTTGCGGCATTCCTCGGCCACGGCGATGGCGTATTCGTGGAAGATGACCGGATCGTTGTAGGTATAGGCCACGCTGCGGCAGCCCAGCTGCTCGTCCCGTCTGTGACCACTGTGGAAGTGATCTGCCGCAGACGCTTTCCTGCTGAAGTGGCAACATTATGAGTTGCAGCAGTGAGTGCCTCATCCCACACT
>SXGT01295528.1_pt1 | contig 13969 bp, 9 predicted proteins | sample 3176221 | NCBI WGS metagenome assembly SXGT01 (sample SAMN11356862, study PRJNA531348) | freshwater metagenome | isolation source: freshwater sample F1-120 | place: China: Fuxian Lake, Yuxi | collected 2017-12-25 | reverse complement strand
GCCGCAGGCGAGCGCGGCGTCGGTGCCGGGACGCAGCGCGAGATGAATATCGGCGCGCTCGGCGGTGCCGGTGCGGTACGGGTCGACGACCACCAGCTTTGCGCCGCGCTTCTGCGCGCGCGCGGCGATGGCCATCACGTTGACCTGCGTGTTCACCGGATTGCCGCCCCTGATCACGACGAGGTCCGAGTGCTCCGCCACTTCGCGCATGTCCGCTCCGCGCTTCGCGCCCGTGCCGGCGATCCAGCCGGTGTCCGACAGCGTGACGCAGATGGTCGAGTACCAGCGCGAGTACTTCATCGCATGGCGCAGCCGGTGGATGCCATCGCGCTGCGCCAGGCCCATGGTCCCGGCGTAGAAGTACGGCCACACGGCCTCGCTGCCATGCTTCGCGGTGGCGCGCTGGAACGCCTCGGCGACGATGTCGAGCGCGTCGCTCCACTCAAGCGGCTCGAAGGACCGCGCGCCCTTGGCGCCGGTGCGCCGCAGCGGGCGCAGCAGCCGGTCGGGATGATGGATACGCTCGGCGTGGCGCGCGCCCTTCTCGCAGATCACCCCGGCCGTGTAGTCGTTGCGCTGGGAGCCGCGCACGCGGCCGATGGTGCTGGCGTCGATTCGCTCGACGTCGAGCGCGCAGGTGCTGGTGCAGTCGTGCGGGCAGACCGACGGGACGATGTCGACGGGGCCGGCGGCGGGATCTCGTGCGTTCATGCGCGGCAGTCTAGCGCCACGTCGCCGGGGGCGGCAGGTCGTCCACCGCGAACGCGCGCGGCTTGCCCGACTTCGCGGCCTGGAGGGCGCCCCAGACGCGCTGCTGGTTGGCCGGCATGTCGAAGCGCGTGATCCCGGCGCCCCGCAGGGCATCGAGGACCGCGTTCATGATGCACGGCATCGAACCGGTGACGCCCGCCTCGCCGACGCCCTTGGCGCCGAGCGGGTTGGTCTGCGTCGGCACCGGATGATCGAGCACGCGCAGGTTGTCGACGAGGATCGCACGCGGCATCGTGTAGTCCATGAAGCTGCCGGTGAGCAACTGGCCGGTGTCGCGGTCGTACACCGCCTGCTCGCCGAGGATGTGGCCGGCGCCCTGCGTGATGCCGCCCTGCATCTGGCCCTCGACGATCTGGTGGTTGACGATGGTGCCCGCGTCGTCCACCGCGGTGTAGCGCACCACCTCGACCTCGCCGGTCTCGGGCTCGACCTCGACCCCGGCGACATGGCAGCCGTTGGGGAAGGTCGAGCCGACCTTCTGCCCGGTCATGTCGCAGTCGAGCTTGCCGGGATTGCCTTTCACGAGCGACAGCAGCGACACGCGCCGGTCGGTGCCCTTGACGCGGTACTCGCCCTCGCCGAACTCGAGGTCGGCCTCGGCCGTCTCGAGTTCCTCGGCGGCGAGCGGCAGGCCCTTCTTCACCACGTCCCGCGCGGCGAGCAGCATGACGCTGCCGACACCGAGCAGCGAACGCGAGCCGCCCGTTGGATTGCCGGTGATGATGCGGTCGGGCACCGAGGACTTCAGCCGGATCGACTCGATCGGCACGCCGAGCACGCCGGCGACGATCTGCGCGTAGGTGGTTTCGTGGCCCTGGCCGTGGTTGTGCGAAGGCGCATACAGCGTGAGGCGCCCTTCCGCGTCCCACTCCAGCGTCGCCTGGTCGTAGGGCGCGAAGCCGCCCGCGCCGCTCGCCTCGATGTACGCGGACATGCCGCGTCCGCGCAGCCTGCCGCGCGCCGCTGATTCCTTGCGCCTTGCGTCGAACGCCGCCCAGTCCGATTCGCGCACCGCCTTGTCGAGCACGCCCTCGAAGTCGCCGCAGTCGTACTCGAAGCCGGTGATGATCTTGTAGGGAAACTTCGAGTTCGGCACCAGGTTGCGGCGCCGGAACACCGCCGGGTCCATGTCGATGGCGTGCGCAGCCTCGTCGACGAGGCGCTCGATCGCATACGAAGAGACCGGGCGGCCCGCGCCGCGGTAGGCCGCGGTGGGGATGGTGTTGGTGAACACCAGCCTGGCCGTGACGCTGACAGCCTGCACGTCATAGACGCCGCTCGCCACGTTCACCAGGTTCACCGTGTTGACGAACGCGCCGGTGAAGGCGAGGTAGGCGCCGAGGTTGCAGGTGAAGTCGAACCGCATGCCGAGGATGCGGCCGGCCTCGTCGAGGGCGATTTCGCCCTGGTGCAGGATGTCGCGCGCCTGCTCGTCAGCGAGGAACATCTCGGAGCGCGTGCCGACCCATTTCACCGGACGGCCGAGCCGCTTCGCGGCGAGCAGGATCGCGCAATACTCCGGGTAGGTGTTGAAGCGCACGCCGAAGCCGCCGCCGACCTCTTCGGCGACGACGAAGATCTTCTCCGGCGCGACGCCAAGCACCGGCGCCATCTGCCCGCGCATCGCGGAGGCGCCCTGCGTGCAGGCGTAGAGCGTGTAGCTGCCGGTGGCGCCATCCCATGCGCCGACGCCGGCGCGCGGCTCCATCGGGTTGCCGACCACGCGCGTGTGATACGCCGACAGCGTCACCACCCTGGCCGCGCGGCGAAAGGCCTCGCTCGTCGCCGCCTCGTCGCCACCGGCGAAATCGAGCGCGAGGTTGCCCGGCACGCCATCGTGCAGTTGCGGCGCGCCCGGCAATAGCGCGTCCGCGGCGCCCACCACCGCCGCCAGGTCCTCATACTCGATCACCACGGCCTCGGCGGCGTCCTGCGCCTGCGCTGCGGTCTCAGCGATCACCAGCGCGACGGGTTCGCCGACGTAGCGCACGCGGTCGATGGCGAGCATCGGATGCGGCGGCTTGAGCAGCTCCGCCCCGCCGCGCCCCTTCATCGGCGCCGCCGCGGGCAGCGACTGCATGCCGTCCGCCGCCGCGTCGGCCCCCGTGATCACCGCGACCACGCCGGGCATCGCCAAGGCGGCGCTGGTGTCGATGGCGGCGATCCGCGCATGGGGCCGGTCGGCCCGCAGGAAATGCCCGTGCGCCTGCCCCGGCAGGTCCCAGTCGGAAACGTAGCGTCCCCGGCCCTGCAGCATGCGCCCGTCCTCCAGGCGCCCCTTCTGTCCGAATGAGCTCATGCCCGGATTCTAGAAAGAAAAAGGCCCGCCGGAGCGGGCCTTTCTGCAAACCGGGGCGGGTGTTCAGCGCGTCTCGGTCTTCGCCTTGACGTAGGCCGCGAGTTCCGCCACGTCGGCGTTGCCCGGCTGGCGCTTGGTCATCTCCTCGACCACCGGCTTCATCTCGTTGTACAGCAGGTGGTCCTGCAGCACGGAGTAGAGGTAGATCTCCGGGGTGATGTCGTCCGCCGCGGCGGTGCCGCGCATCTGCTGGTAGGTCTCGCGCGCCTGCCGGACTTCGGCCTGCTGCTGCGCCGTCAGGCGCCGCTCGGCGCCGGCGCCGCGCACCGCCACGCCCCCGGAACGTCCCAGGCGGGCGATCTGGATCAGCTCGGGCGTCTGCGAGATCTTCTGCGGCACGCCGGAGGGCAGCGTCGTCACCTGCGGCTGCGAGCCGCTCTGCACGGCGCCCTGCTGGACGCCGGCGGTGAACGTCGCGGGACCGCTGTAGCTCTCCTGCCGGCCGCCCTGGAAGTACACCACGCGCAGCGTCGCGCCCGCGGGAACCGAGAACTTGTCGCCGTCGCGCACCTTCATGAAGGCCTGCGCCTTGGCGTTGGTCGCGCCGCTGGTGTAGGTCACGTCGCCCGACAACTGGTTGACGAGGCCGACGTCGCTCTGCGCGATGGCCTGCGTACCGGCCAGCAGCGTCACCGCCGCCAGCGCCCTTGCGATCTTCCCGAACATCGTGGTCATGACTGACCTCCTGAGAGAACCTGCTTGTCCAATGACTGCAGCTTACTCGCCCGCGGGGCCGCCGGGCGAGGAATTACGTCACGCGAGTCCCGTGCTAAATCCCTGAATATTCTTTGCAATCGAGACTTTTCGCACCCTAGCGCTTGAGCCGGCTGTCGACGTAGGCCGCCAGCGAGCGCACGTCTTCGTTGCCCGGCTGGCGGCGCAGCATCTCCTCGACCACGACCTTCATGTCGTCGTAGAGCAGGTATTCCTCCAGCGCGGAGTAGAGGAACAACTCCGGCGTGATGTCGTCGGCGGGCATCTCCGCCCGCATGCGGTCGTAGGTGATGCGCGATTCGCGCACCGACTCCTGCTGCACGATGCTCGCCTGCTGGCGCCCGGTGAGGCCGCGCACCTGGATGCCGCCGAGCTTGGCGTTCTGCATCAGCTCGGGCACGCGCGAGATGCGCTGCGGCACGCTGGCCGGCAGCACCTGCACGTCGGTGGGCTTGCCGCTGATCGGTTCGCTCTGCGCCTTGGCGGCGCGGAAGCTCGCCGGCCCGGACCAGCGCTCCTGGCGCGCGCCGTCGAAGAACACGATGCGCACCTGCCCGCCCGGCGGAACCGTGACGCGGTCGCCGTCGCGCAGCCGCATGAAGGCCTGCACCTTGCCCGGCGAGCCGGACAGCGGAGCGAACGTGACGTCGCCCACGACGAGATTGACGAGGCCGACGTCCGCGCCCTGGGCCGACGCCCACGCGCTCGCCGCAGCCATGACGATTCCGATGATCAGTTTGCGCAACATGCCGTCCCCCGCGATCTCCATTCCCCACCCATGGCGATTCTAGCCATCCTCTAAACCCGTGATCTCGAACACCCGGATCGCCCCTGCCCTGCCCTTCACCTTGATTTCCTCGACCCTGCCGGTGCGTATGCCCCCGCCAGCCGCAATAACGGTTGCCTCGCTCGCGGCGATGACACAACCAAGGTCCTTTGTAGCACCTTCAAGCCGGGAAGCGGCGTTAACGGTGTCACCAATAGCAGTAAATTCCTTCCTTTTCGGCGTGCCGATGTCGCCGATCACCGCTTCGCCGGTGTGCAGGCCCACGCCTATGCCAAATTCGGGCAGCCCCCTGTCGGGGAAACGCGACAGCATCCACTCCTTGAACTCGTGCGCCGCCTCTGCCATGCCGACCGCCGCCCGCACCGCGCGGCGCGCGTGGTCCGGGTGCTGCACAGGCGAGCCGAACACCGCCATCACCGCGTCGCCGATGTACTTGTCGACCGTGCCGCCCTGCACCAGGATGGGCTCGCAGGCCTTGGTGAAGTACGCGTTCAGCATCTCGACGACCTCGTGCGCGGTGAGCTTCTCCGAGATCGTGGTGAAACCGCGGAGGTCCGAGAACAGCACCGTGACGTTGAGCGCCTCGCCGCCGAGGTCGGGCCGCTTGCCCTCGGCGAGCAGCACGTTCACCACCTCGTCGGAGACGTAGCGGCCGAACACCTGGCGCATGCGCGAGCGCTCGCGCTCCTCGCCGGTGAGGCGCAGGCCGAGCGTCATCAGGAACGCGCTCACAGTGCCGAGCTGCAGTGCCGCCACCGGCAGCACCCAGTCCTGCTGGAACGCGAAGTACGCGGGCACGGCGACGACCAGCGACACCGCGACCACCAGCGCCGCGCTCCACGCCGGCGCGAGCTTGAGGAAGAACCAGGTCACGAGCGCCAGCACGAGCAGCAAGTACGCGAGCTCCGCGGCCACGGGAAGGACCTTCGGGAAACGCCCGGACATGATCGTCTCGACGATGTTGCAGTGGATCTCGCCACCCGCCATCTGGTCGGCCCGCGTGCCGCGCGAGTACGGCGTGAAGTGGCGGTCCGAGGTGCCGGAGTTGTTGGCGGCGATGATCGCAACCTTGCCCTTGAGCGCCTGCACCTTGGGATTCTTCAGCGCGTCCGGCTGCAGCAGGTCGTTCATCGAGATCGTCGGGATGGTCCCCGGCGGCCCGGCGTAGCCGATCCGCTCGAGGCGCCGCTCGCGCTTGAACGGCAGGCCCGCCACCTGCCAGGCGTCCTTCGACGGATCCTGGTCCGCGCCGCGCAGCGCGAGCTGCATGGCGAAGCCGATGCCCGGGAACCCCGGCTCGGGGATCAGCACCGGGTAGAAATGGCGCACGTGCTTGTCGTCGTCCGGGTAGAGGTTGGCGATGCCGAGGTCGTTCAGCTGCCCCGGCAGCAGGAGCAGCTGGTCCTGCGGTGGCGTGAGCAGTTCGAGTTCGCCGTTCGGCAGCGTCACCAGGTGCGAGATCAGCACCTTGTTGCCCGAGGCGAGCGCCGCCCGCAGCGGCGTGTCGTAGTTGCGGCTGATCTCGCTGTCGGGGAGGTTGAGCTTGCGCAGCCAGCCTTCCGCGCTCACCTGGTAGATGAAGTCGAGGCCCACCGCCTTCACGCCGGCCTGCGTCAGCGTGTCCATCGCCTTGCCGAAGTAGGGCGCCCAGAATGCCAGCGGATCCTCCTTAAGCGCGACCAGCGTGGCGTCGTCCATCTCGACGAACACCGTGTGCTTCGGCTGGTAGCGCACGCCCTCGATGACGTGCCAGTAGTCGTAGAAGATGCTCTCGATCGAGGCGCCCCAGTTGGTGCGCGCGAGGCCCGCGGCGATGCCGGAGGCGAGCACCAGCACCGCGAACCAGCGCAGCAGGAAGCGGCGACGGGCGATGCCGTCGCCCTTCGGGGTGGTCGCCATGCGCGGGCCCTCAGTCGCCGACGTACACGAACGGCGCCCAGAAGAACGGATTGGCGCGCGAGAAGTGGTACTGCCCGCTCTGGTAGCGGCCGCCGACGAGCTCGCGCTGCGCGTTGCTCACGGCGGAGAGCGGCGGCATGCCGGACTTGATGTTGCGGAAGGTCGCCGTCATCAGCGCCTTGGTCGACTGGCTGTCGACGCTCCAGTGCGAGACCAGCAGGCTCTTCGCGCCGGCGTACATGAACGCTCGCGTGAGGCCGGCGAAGCCCTCGCCGTTGTTGGCCTGCGCCGACTCGCCCGCCGTGTTGCACGCGGAGAGCGCGACGAGGTCCGCGTTCAGCTCCAGGTCCTCGATCACTTCCTTCATCGTCAGGAGGCCGTCCTCGCCCTTGAGGTCGCCGACCAGCGTCAGCGCGAGCGCCGGCTGCGACTGGGGCTTGACCACCGCGCGGCGCTGGTCGCCCTCCTCCGTCGCCGGCAGGTCGCTGGGGATGAACTCGCCGCCGAGGAAGCCGTGCGTGGCGAACAGCACGTACTTCGCCGAGCGCAGGTCGCCCGACTTGGCGGTGCGCTCCTGCGCGTGCTCGCCGATGTAGAGCTTGCTGGTCCCGCCGAGCACCGCGGCGATCTCCTTCGCCTCGTCGGCGGTCTCGGCGAGCCGCGGGATCTCCGGATTCTTGCCTGAGCTGCGGGCGAAGCCGATGTTCATCGACTCCAGCGCCTGCTGGGTGGCGCCCGGCATCGGACTGCCGGAAGCCGGGGAGAACACCGGGTCGGCGAACGCCACGAGGTCGGTGGCGGACGACGTCGAGCCCTTCGGGTAGAGCCGCTGCGAGGTCAGCGCCGAGAGGCTGGGCAGGTAGGCAAAGCGGTGCCGCTTGCCGAGGTACGCGAGCGGCGCGTACTCGCCGAGGTAGGGCTTGTCGGCGCTGCCGTCGCTGGCGCGGCGCGTGTTCTCGAACGCCGTGCGCTCCTGCGGCGTGAAGCCGGTGAGCAGCATCTCGAAAGGGATGGTGAGCAGCGGGCCGTCGGCGACGACGAAGATCTTCTCCAGCCCGGCGAAGCTCTCGGCCACCGGCGCGAAGATGTCGCGGTGCAGGGTCTGCAGCGTGTCGGGGTCGATGTCGCGCAGGAACAGCACCGATTCGCCCAGCGCCACCTTCTCGACCGCGCGGCGGACCTTGTGCACGCGCTCGGCGATGTCGCCGCGCTTCGCCGGCGTGACCAGCATGCGGAAGCGCTCGCGCGTCACCGCGAAGATCACGGTCTCCTGCGGCAGCAGCACGTACGACACCAGGCCCTCGCCGGGCTTGAGCAGCTTCTGCTGCAGGTCCTCGACCGTCACCGGGCGCGGGTTGGCGAGTTCCATGAAGCGCGGGTAGTCGCGCCACAGCTGGTCCTCGATGCCCTTCAGCTCGCCGCGCGCACCGTTCAGCTGGCCGTCGACCTCGGCCATGCGCTGCTGCGCGTTGGCCAGCGTCACCGGGATCGTGGCGCGCGCCTGCTGCAGCTGCGCGACCCGCTCCTGCAGCGCCTCGCGCCGCTCGCGCACCTTGATGAACGACGGGTCGCCGGAGAAGCGCGCGACGTCCGCCTGGCGCATCATGTCGGTGAACACGCGGCTCTGGTTGCGCGACGCGATCGACAGCGCCTCGCGGTCGTAGCCGCCGGAAGGATTGCCGCGGTTCAGGAACAGCAGCACGCGGATGGTCTCGCGGTAGATGGCGGAGAACTGCTGCAGGAAGGCCGCCCGCGTCTCCTCGGAGTAGCCGCGCGTCTGCGAGTAGAGGAAGTCCAGCGTCTCCACCGCGTCCTTGTAGTGCGGCAGCGCATCCGCGTAGCGGCCGCGGCGCGCGAGCAGGTAGCCGAGCCGGCTCGCGTTGACCAGCCTGACGCGCGGGTTGCCGGTGCGCTTGGAGATCTCCACAGCGCGGGTGTAGGCCTGCTCGGCCTCCGCGACCTTGCCCTGGCGGTCGAGCGCCAGCGCGAGGGACGTCAATACCGCCGCCGTGTCCGGGTGCTGCTCGCCGAACACCTTCTCCATGGTGCCGAGCGCACCGCGGTGCATCTCCTCGGCCTGCGCGAAATCGCCGCGCAGAGAGAGCATCACGCCGATGTTGTTCAGCGTGTTCGCGGTGGCGGGGTTCTCGCGGCCGATGGTGCGCTCCTGGATGGCGAGCGCGCGACGGTACATCTGCTCGATCTCGGAGGTCGCGCCCATGCCGGCGCCGGAACGCTGGCGGGCGCGCTGCTCGGAGGCGGAAAGCTGCCGGTCGCGGCCCAGCTCCTGCATCGCGTTGGCGAGGTTGTTCAGGCTGGTGGCGACGTCGGCGTGGTCGGCGCCGAGCACCTTCTCGCGGATCTGCAGCGCGCGGCGGTAGAGCTTCTCGGCCTCCGCGAAGCGGCCCTGAAGGTAGTAGACGTTGCCGAGGTTCGACACGCTGGTGGCGGTGGTGGGGTGTTCCGCGCCGAGGGACTTCTCGTGGATCGCGAGCACCTGGTGGTGCAGCGTCTCGGCTTCCTGGTACTGGCCTTGGCGCATCGCCGCCTCGGCGCGCGCGGCGAGCCGCGCGGCCTCGTCGCCGCCCGTGGCCGGCCTGGCGCCCGCCGGCGGCTTGACGCCGGCACGCTGCGACCCCGTATCGCCGAACTTGCCCTGGCTGTCGAGGACCCGCGACAGGTTGGACAGCGTCGTCGCCGTGTCGGGATGCTGCTTGCCGCGCTTCGCCTCGACGATCGCGAGCGAGCGGCGCAGCAGCGTCTCCGCGCCGGTGTAGTCGCCGAGCCGCTCGAGCACCAGCGCGAGGTTGTTGAGCGCCGCCGCCGTGTCCTCGTGGCTCGCGCCGAGGTGCTTCTCGTAGGCGGCGAGGACCTTGCGGAAGTTCGCCTCCGCCTCGCTGAACTTGCCCTGCCGCAGGAATGCCGCGCCCACCAGGTTGAATGCGGCCGCGGTATTCGGGTGGTCCGCGCCGTACACCCGCGTGCCTTCCGCCGCCGCGCGTTCCGCGGCAGACTGGGTGGTGGCGAAGTCGCCCTTCTGGAATGCCTGCTCGGCCTCCGCGATCGCGGCGCGGAACGCCTGGTCATCGACCTGCCGCTGCGGGGCCGGCTTGCGCGCCGGAGCCTGTGCGTGCGCGCCCGCCGCGGCCGCGCAGGCGGCCGCCACCACGGCGACGGCGAGGACGCGCCGAAGCGTCACTTGGACAGGGCGATGAGGACGCTGCAGGGCGCGTAGTCGATGAGCGATGCGCCGACCGAGCCCTTCCACCAGCGCGCGGCGAAGGACGTGTTCTGGTTGTGGCCGACGACGACGAGTTCCACGCCAAGGTCCTTCGCCAACCGGCAGATCTCCTCGACCGGCTCGCCCACGGCCAGGTGCCCGGAGGTGTTGAAGCCCTTGTCGACCAGCGCCTTGATGCCCTCGTCGAGCACCGCCTGCGTGCGCTTCTTCTCCTCCTCGAGCAGTTCCTCGGGGACGAATCCCTCGGTGAGGAACAGGCTCGGCGGCATGCTCGCCACGGCGAGCAGGTGCGTCTCGGACTTCAGGAAGCCGGCGAGGTCGGCGCACTCGAGGAGCGCCCGCTTGCCTTCCTGTGAGCCGTTGTAGGCGAGCAGGATCTTGTTGTATTTCATGGTTCCCTCCGCTATGCAGTCACATCGCCGGCAAAGCAACGCAGAACGGCCCGGGACGACTCCCCTCTCCGGACCGGTTCGATTATAGCCTCGCGCACGGCGCGGGAGCCGACGTAGAATCGGGCTTTTTCCTCCGACATCATGCTCGACATCCAACGCAAAGATCTCTCTGCCGGCGTCGTCGGCAGCGGCACCATGGGACGCGGCATCATCCAGGTGCTCGCTCAATGCGGCGTGCGCGTCACCGTCTTCGACGCGATGGCCGGCGCGGCCGAGAAAGCGAAGGCCGCGATCGGGCAGTCTCTCGCCAGGCTCGTCGAGAAGGGCCGCCTGTCGCAGGCAGACGCGGACGCCACCACCGGCCGCATCGAGATCGCCGGCACGCTGCAGGGGCTCGCCGCCTGCCACCTCGTGGTGGAGGCGATCGTCGAGCGCCTCGACGCCAAGCAGGCGCTCTTCAAGGCCCTGGAGGACGTCGTCGGCGAATCCTGCATCCTCGCGTCGAACACTTCATCGCTGTCGGTGACCGCAATGGCTGCGGCCTGTCGCAAGCCCGGCCGCGTCATCGGCTACCACTTCTTCAACCCGGTGCCGGTGATGAAGGTCGTCGAGGTCGTCGACGGCGTGCTCACCGAACCGTGGGTCGGCGACGCGCTGATGGCGCTGGCCAAGCGCTACGGGCACACCGCGGTGCGCTGCCAGGACACGCCGGGCTTCATCGTCAACCACCAGGGGCGCGCCTACGTCCCCGAATCGCTGCGCATCCTTACCGAGGGCATCGCCGATCCTGCCACCATCGACCGCGTGCTCTGCGACGCGGCCGGGTTCCGGCTGGGGCCCTTCGGGCTGATGGACCTCGTCGGCCTCGACATCGCGCACGGCGTGATGGAGTCGATGTACGCGCAGTACTACCACGAGCCGAAGTACAAGCCCTGCTACCTCTCGCCGATGCGCGTCGCCGCGGGCCTGCTCGGCCGCAAGACCGGGCGCGGCTGGTACGAGTACACCAAGGAAGGCCAGGTCGCGATGCCGGAGCAGCCGGTCCCCGCGGCGCAGGCCGCGTCGGTCTGGGTCGCCCCCGACGCGCCGGCGCTGAAGGAACTGGTCGGCAAGCTCGGCGCGACGCTCGACGCCGGTCCCGCGCCCGCCGCGGGTTCGCTCTGCATGGTCGCCCCGCTCGGCAAGGACGCCACCACCGCGGCGGTCGAACTGGGACTGGACGCGACCCGCACGGTCGCGGTCGATCCGCTGTTCGGCTTCGCCAAGCGGCGCACGCTGATGACCACGCCGGTGACCTCGCCGGAGATGCGCGACGCGGCGCATGCACTGCTCGCCGCCGATGGCGTACCCGTGTCCCGGATCAACGATTCCGCGGGCTTCATCGCGCAGCGCGTCGTCGCGCACGTGGTCAACGTCGGCTGCGACATCGCGCAGATGCGCATCGCCTCCCCCGCCGACCTCGACCGCGCGGTGGTGCTCGGCCTGTCGTACCCGCACGGCCCGCTCGCCTTCGGCGACGCGGTCGGCCCGGCGAAGGTCCTCGCGATCCTCGCGGCCATGAACGCGTTCTATGAAGAGCCGCGCTACCGCCCGAGCCCCTGGCTCAAGCGCCGCGCCGCGCTCGGCGTCTCCCTCCTTACCGCTGAATAGAGGACTCCCATGCTCGACGCCTACATCTACGACGGCCTGCGCTCCCCGATCGGCCGGCATGCCGGCAAGCTCGCGACGCTGCGTCCGGACGACCTCGCCGGCGAGGTGATCGCCGAGGTGGTGAAGCGCAACGCCCTCAAGCCCGAGGAGATCAGCGACGTCATCATGGGCTGCGTGACGCAGGCCGGCGAGGACTGCCGCAACGTCGCGCGCTTCGCCGCGCTGATGGCGGGCCTGCCGCCCACCGTGCCCGGCGTGACCGTGAACCGCCTCTGCGCCAGCGGCCTGCAGGCGGTGACCGACGCGGCGCGCGCCATCACCTGCGGCGAGGGCGACATGTACATCGCCGGCGGCGTCGAGAGCATGACGCGCGCGCCCTACGTCATCGGCAAGCCGGAGTCGGCCTACGGCCGCGACTCGAGGATGTACGACACCACCATCGGCTCCCGTTTCACGAACCCGCGCTTCAAGAAGATGTTCGGCGACCACGCCATGCCGGAGACCGCCGACAACGTGGCGAAGGAATGCGGCATCACGCGCGAGCAGGCCGACGAGTTCGCGCTCGGCTCGCAGAAGAAGTACGCCAAGGCGGAGGCCGAGGGCTTCTTCAAGGGCGAGATCCTGCCGGTGACGCTGCCGTCGAAGAAGAAGGACGCGCCGCCGAACGTGGTGAGCGCCGACGAGCATCCGCGCCGTGACGCCACCATGGAGTCCCTCGCCAGGCTGAAGGCCCTCTACGAGGGCGGCGTGGTCACCGCGGGGCACGCCTCCGGGGTCAACGCCGGCGCCGCGGCGCTGGTCATCGCCAGCCGCGGGTGGGGTGAGAAGAACGGCAGGAAGCCGATCGCGAAGATCCTGTCGGCGGCCTCCGCCGCAGTCGAGCCGCGCGTGATGGGCTTCGGACCGGCGTTCGCGATCCCGCTCGCGCTGCAGCGCGCCGGGCTCGTGCTGAAGGACATGGACGTGATCGAGATCAACGAGGCCTTCGCCAGCCAGGTGCTGGGCTGCCTGCACCTGATGAAGGTGGACTTCAAGGACCCGCGCGTGAACCCGAATGGCGGCGCGATCGCCATCGGCCATCCGCTTGGCTGCTCCGGTGCGCGGCTCGCGCTCACCGTGTCGCGCCAGTTGAAGGAGACCGGCGGCAAGTACGCCGCGGTGTCGCTGTGCATCGGCGTCGGCCAGGGCCTCGCCGTGATCCTCGAGAACGTGCACTGACGGCGGCTTGCGTGTCGCGATGAGCGACACGCTGCTGGTCCTCGCGGCCGCGCTCGCGGCCGGCTTCCTCGATGCGAGCATCGGCGGCGGCGGGATGCTGCTGGTCCCGGCGCTGTTCGCCGCGTTTCCGTCCTCCGCGCATGCGCTGCTGATCGGCACCAACAAGGTCGCCTCGAGCCCTGGGCTCGCGATCGCGGCGTGGCGTTTCTCGCGTGGCGGGCTGATGCCGTGGCACGCGGCGCTGCCGGCCGCGCTCGCCTATGCCGCGACCACCATCGCCGGCGTGTTCGTCTCGCGCATGGTGCCCAGCGAGATCTTCCGCCTGCTGGTGCCGGTGATGCTCACCGCGATGTTGCTCTACGTGCTGACGCGCCGCGAGTTCGGCGTGTCGCACACGCCCGTCGCCGGGCGGGGCCTGCCCGCCGCCCTCCTGCTCGGCGCCACGCTCGGCTTCTACGAAGGCTTCTTCGGGCCGGGCGGCGGCGCGCTGCTCATCTTCGCGTTCGTGCGGTTGTTCGGCTTCGATTTCCTGCGCGCCAGCGCGGCGGCGAAGCTTTCCAACTTCGCCGGCTGCACCACTGCCGCGGTGGTCTTCGGCCTGCACGGCGAGGCCATGTGGGGCCTCGCGGCGGGCATGGCGGTGGTCTACATCGGCGGCGCGTGGATCGGCGCGCACGTGGCGCTCGCCCGGGGCAGCCGCTGGCTGCGCCGCCTGTTCATCCTCGTCGCGGCGTTGTTGATCGCGCGCACGGGATGGGACGCGTTGAGGCCCTTCCTCGCCTGAGCAGGGGCGCCGGACGCGTAGAATCACGCGAAACCTGCGAGGCCCGACATGAACGCACCCCATTCCCCGGCACCCAAGGCGCAATTCGCGTGGGACGACCCGCTGCGCCTCTCCGACCAGCTGAGCGAAGACGAGCGCATGGTGCGCGACGCCG
>SXGT01125376.1_pt1 | contig 13970 bp, 10 predicted proteins | sample 3176221 | NCBI WGS metagenome assembly SXGT01 (sample SAMN11356862, study PRJNA531348) | freshwater metagenome | isolation source: freshwater sample F1-120 | place: China: Fuxian Lake, Yuxi | collected 2017-12-25 | reverse complement strand
TCAGCCCGACCAGCGCCTCGGCCAGCGCGGCGACGGCGCCGCTGGCAGCCTCGGCGGCGACGCGCGCGACTTGCTGGCGATCCTTCTTGCCCAGCGCACCGGCCAGGGCCGACCGCGCCGGATCGCCGACCGCGGCCAGCACCCAGCGCGCCGGCGCGACGTGACCGACGTCGAGCGGCGCGGCCTCGACTCCGAGATGGGCCAGCGTCGCCGACGCCACCGCCAGCGCCTCGGCGTCGGCGTCGGGCCCGCCGGCGCCGATGAGCTCGATGCCGGCCTGCAAGATCTCGCGCTGGGCCAGCGGGCCGCGGCTCGCGCTGGTGAGCCGGTTGACCGCGCCCTCGTAGCAGAGCCGCAGCGGCCCATCGACGTCGGCGAGGCGGGTGGCAGCGATGCGCGCCACCTGCGGCGTGAAGTCGGGGCGCAGCGCCACCACCTCGCCGGACCCAGGCTCGACGAAACGCAGGGCGGCGGCGCGCGCGTCGGCGCCGAGGCCGCGCTCGAGCACGTCGGCGCACTCGAACACCGGCGTGATGAGGCGGGTGTAACCCCAGCTCTCGAGCTCGGCGAGCACTCGCTCGGCGATGGCGCGGCGGCGCGCGGCGGCGCGCGGCAGGAAGTCGCGGACACCGGCGGGCAGACGAACAGGACTGGGAGGCGTGGTCATGGTTGGCTGGCGATTCCGCGGCTAGACCGGCGTCGGCACGTTGACGAAGTGCACCGACAGCGCCGGGAACGTCATGCGCAGCTCGTCGGCGAGGCGCTGGGGACCGAAGACCTCGGTGGCGTAGTGCCCGGCGGCGACCAGCGTGATCTGGAGCTCGCGCGCCAGCTCGGCGGCGCGCTCGGCGAGCTCGCCGGTGACGTACATGTCGCAACCGGCGCGGGCCGCGTCCTCGACCATGTCGCCGGCGGCGCCGGTGCACAGCCCGACCTTGCGCACCACCTCGGGCCCGTACGGGAAGACGAATGGCGCCGCCCGCTTGCCGAGCACGCCGGCGGTGACGCGGCCGATCGCGTCGTCGCGGGTGAGCGGCTGCGGCCACGCGCCCGAGAGCCCGAGCGCGTGCCCCCGTACGTCGCCGAATTCGTCGCGGCCGGCCAGGGTCAGGCCGATGGCGTCGGCGAGCCCGGTGTTGTTGCCGAGGCGGGCGTGCTTGTCGAGCGGCAGGTGGTACGCCGCGAGCGACACGTCGTGAGCGAGGAGCTGGCGCAGGCGGCCCGCCGTCGGCCCGGTGACGCGGCCGATGCCGCCACCCCAGATGAGCCCGTGGTGGACCACGATGAGATCGGCACCCAGCTCGAGCGCGCGCTCGAACAGGGCCTGGTTGGCCGACACGCCGGTCACCACGGTGTCGACCTCGGGCGCACCCTCGACCTGCAGGCCGTTGGGAGCGTAGTCCTTGAAGCGGTCGATCTCGAGCGTGGCGTCGAGGTGGGCCACGACGTCGCGGAGGTGGACAGTCATTCGCGCCGCTCGCGGTATAGGCGGGCGGACGCGGCGAGTCAATTCCCAAGAGGCAGACTGACCGCTCGCTAGACCGAGGTCAGCCCGACCAGGAGCCCACCGTCGACCCGCACCGCCCGCCCGTCGGTGAACCCGCCTCCTTCGAAGACCTCGGCCGGATACGCCGGCCCCGTGACGCGGACGTGGAACCCCTCGACGTAGAGGCCGGCGACGACCTCACCGGCGACGCTGCGAGCGGCGTCGACGTGGAGCGCGACCGTGGCCGCCGGGCCCTCGTCGCCGATCGCAGCCGCCAGCGACGCCCAGTCCGCGACGGGGATCCACAGCACCAGCTCGATCGGCGACGGCTCGAAGCCGACCACCGCCCGCGCCGCCCGCCGCGCCGCGGCCCAGCGACCCTGAAGCTGCGAAGGGATCGGGATGCGCTCGCGCAGCGTCGACAGATCGCTGGAGGGGCGTACCAGCACGGCCCGAGGACGATGTCACGATTCTCCCAGATCCACCATCACCCTCAAAGCGTGAGCAGCGCGCGTCGCTGCCCACGTGGTAAACGGTCGTCATGGCCCCGGTCAAGAAGCCGCACTCCAACCCGAAGGCGCCGACCTCCGACGAACGTCGCACGCTGTCGGGGCTCCCGCTGGCGACGTCCTACGGTCCTGGTGATCTGGCGGCGCGCGGCTGGACCTACGAGAAAGACCTGGGTGACCCGGGGCAGTATCCGTTCACACGCGGACCGCACGCCACGATGTATCGCGGCAAGCCGTGGACGATGCGCATGTTCGCCGGCTTCGGCACCCCCGACGACACCAACCAGCGCTTCAAGTTCTTGCTCGCCAACGGCCAGACCGGCCTGTCGACCGCCTTCGACATGCCGACGCTCATGGGCTACGACCCCGAGCACCCGCGCTCGCTGGGCGAGGTCGGCCGCGAGGGCGTGAGCGTGGCGACGCTCGAGGACATGACCCGGCTGTTCGGCGACATCCCGCTCGACCAGGTGTCGACGTCGATGACCATCAACGCGCCGGCGGCGGTCTTGCTCGCGCTCTACGTCGCCGTCGCCGAGAAGCAGGGCGTCTCGCCCGACAAGCTGCGCGGCACGCTGCAGAACGACATGCTCAAGGAGTTCATCGCGCAGAAGGAGTGGATCAGCCCGATCCGCGGCCACATGCGAATCATCCGCGACATGATCGGCTGGTGCACGCGGACGATGCCGCAGTGGAACACGATCTCGATCAGCGGCTATCACATCCGTGAGGCCGGCGCGACCGGCGTGCAGGAGCTGGCCTTCACGCTGGCCGACGGCATCGGCTACCTGCAGCTCGGCGTCGAGGCCGGCATTCCGGTCGACGAGTTCGCGCCGCGGCTCTCGTTCTTCTGGGACGTGCACAACGACTTCTTCGAGGAGGTGGCCAAGTTCCGCGCCGGCCGCCGCATGTGGGCAAGGATCGTTCGCGATCGCTTCGGCGCCAAGGAGCCGCGTTCGTGGATCCTGCGCACCCACGCCCAGACCGCGGGCGTGTCGCTGATGGCCCAGCAGCCGCTCAACAACGTGGTGCGCACGACCCTGCAGGCCCTGGCCGCGGTGCTGGGCGGCACCCAGTCGCTGCACACCAACAGCTACGACGAGACCTACGCCCTGCCCACCGAGGACGCGGCCACCCTGGCCCTGCGCACCCAGCAGATCATCCTCGAGGAGAGCGGTGTGGCTGCGGTCGCCGATCCGCTCGGCGGCAGCTACTTCGTCGAGACCCTGACCGATCAGGTCGAGGCCGCGGCCTGGGCGTACATCGAGAAGATCGACGCCATGGGCGGCATCGTGAAGGCGGTGGAAGAAGGCTACCCGCAGCGCGAGATCGCGCGCGCCGCCTACGAATTCCAGCGCCAGGTCGACAGCGGCGATCGCGCCATCGTCGGCGTCAACAAGCACCTCTCTGACGACGACGGCGACAACATCCCGACCCTCAAGATCGAGGAAGCGGTCGAGCGCGACCAGATCGCGCGGGTCAAGGCCTTCAAGGCCCGCCGCGACGAGGCCACCGTGCAGGCCAAGCTCGCCGCCGTACGCCACGCGCTCGAGCACGACGACGTCAACGTCATGCCCCCCATCCTCGACGCCGTCCGCGCCAACATCACCGTCGGCGAGATCTGCGACGAGTTCCGCCGCGTGCTCGGCGAGCACCGCGACCCGGCGTACCTGTAACCGGCGCGCGCGCCGTGCCAACATCGGCCGTGGGATGAACGGGGACACCACCGAGCCTCCCGGCGGCCCGCCGCCGGATCCGACCCTGCTGGCCGGCGCCGCGAGTGAGCCACCGCGCACGGCGTCCGACCTGCGCCGGGTCGCGCGCACCGACTACGTGCGCGGCCCCGAGATCGCCCGCGGCGGCATGGGCCGCATCGTCGCGGCGCGCGACGTCCGCCACGACCGCCCGGTCGCGCTCAAGGAGCTGCTGCAGCAGACGCCGGCGCTGATCGCGCGTTTCCAGCGCGAGGCCATGATCGCCGCCCGCCTCCAGCATCCCGCCATCGTGCCGATCTACGAGGCCGGCGCCTGGGAGGACGGCGAGCCCTTCTTCGCCATGAAGCGGATCGAGGGCCGTGCCCTCGACGCGATCATCGCCGAGCGCCCCGCCCTGCGCGATCGCCTGGCGCTCCTGCCCAACGTGATCGCGGTGACCGAGGCGCTGGCCTACGCCCACGCGCGCGGCGTCATCCACCGCGACCTCAAGCCGCACAACGTACTGGTCGGCGACTACGGCGAGACGGTGGTGATCGACTGGGGCCTGGCCAAGGATCTCGGCACCAGCGGCGCCGGCGAGGACGCCCTGGTCTCGACCCTGCCGGCCGAGGAGTCCAGCGCCTCGCCATCGGGCCAGCTCACCGTCGCCGGCCAGGCGCTGGGCACGCCGGCGTACATGCCGCCCGAGCAGGCCCGCGGCGACGAGGTCGACGTACGCGCCGACGTCTATTCGCTGGGCGCCATCCTCTATCACTTGCTCGCCGGCCGAGTGCCCCACGCCGAGGCCGGCGTGCGGGGCAAGGCACTCCTCGAGCACATCGAGAAGGCCGCGCCGACCCCGCTGGCCGAGCTGGTCCCCGACCTGGCGGCCGATCTGCTCACCATCGTCGCCAAGGCCATGGCCCGCACGGCCGGCGATCGTTACCGCGACGCCGGCGAGATGGCCGCCGATCTGCGCCGCTTCGCCGCCGGGCAGCTGGTCAGCGCGCACAGCTACACGATGGGCGCGCTGCTGGCGCGCTGGGCGCGGCGCCACAGGGTGCTGCTCGGTGCCGGCGCGGTGCTCGTCATCGCGGCGATCACTGGCCTGTTCCTCTACGTACGCGGCGTCGGCGCCGAGGAAGCCATCGCCCGGCGCGAACGCCATCGCGCCGACCAGCTGCGCACCACCGCCGAGCAAAACCTCGAGAAGTCGCGCGCTCAGACCATGATGCTGCTCGAGGAGCAGGGCCGCGCCCGCCTGGCCGTGGGTCAGCCGCTGCAAGCGCTGGCGTTTCTGAGCAAGAGCTACTCGATGGGCAACGCCAGCACGTCGCTGCGCTACCTGCTGGCGCGGGCGATGCCGGCGACGTCGGGACTGGCCCTCGACGTGCCCGGCCCTTCCTACTCGGCCAGCTTCTCGTCCGACGACAGCCGGATCGTCGTTCGCAGCGACGACGCGATCTGGCTCGTCGACGCCAGCGATGGCCAGCGGATCGTCGACCTCGACGATGGCGAGCGCATCTTCGTCGGCGGCGTCGCGATCGCCGAGCGGAGCCCGACCGCGATCCTGGGATGGGTCGAGAGCGGCCGTGTTTCCATCGTCGATCTGAGCGACGGCCACACCGCGATGCGACTGGATCCGCTCCCGCACATCAAACATGTCGCGATCTCGGCCAGCGCGGATGTCGCGGCGATCTCGACCTACGAGCAGGTGCTGCGGCTGAGCGATCCACGGACCGGCCGCACCCGGTGGTCACTCACCGTCGCGGAGGTCGAGCCCGAGCTCCACCTTGGCGCCGACGGCCGCTACGTCATGACCTGCGACGACGGCGGCATGTACGCCGAGGTCAACGACGGGATCGGTTGCACGGTGCGCCGCGCGGCTGACGGCGCGGTCTTGCTCACAACGCCTCCTGCCAGCTGCACCTTCACCCCCAGCGGCGAGGCCGTCGTGATCGCACCGAAGGAGGGGGACGCCGTCATCCACGACCTGACGACTGGCCGCCGGGTGACGCTGGAAACATCGGCCCGCCTCGGTGCTGTGGCGCTCTCGGCCCGCGGCGATCGCCTGGTGGCCATCGCCGAAGGGACCACGAACGTGAGCGTGTGGGACCCGCGCAGCGGGGCCAAGATCAGGACCCTGTCGAACGCCACGGCACGCGGTGGGGAGGCGGCGTTCGATCCGACCGGTCGGAGGCTCGTGGTCGCGGGCAGCGACCTGACTCTGCGGGTCTGGGACCTGGACCGTGGCCTCGTGCTCGGTGAGCTCCGCGGCGCCGGCGGGCGGACCGTCGACATCGCCTCCGACGGCCAGCGGATCGTGACCAGCCACGGCCGCACCGCCCACGTGTGGCGGATCGACGAGCTGAGCCGGTCGGTGACCATCGAATACCCCGCGCTGGTGCGGGTTGGGCTGGACTTCAGCCCGGATGGCGCGCACCTGGCGTCCGCGGCGAGCGACGGCGTGCGGATCTGGGATGCTCGCTCCGGCGCGCCGGAGCGGGCCGTGACCAGCACCGCCGCGGCGAGCTTGTCGTATGCACCCGACGGCGCCACCCTCGCGGTGGCCAGCGGACGTGACGCGTTGCTCGTCGACGTCCGCAGCGGCGAGGTGAAGCGGACCATCTCCACCACCCATGGTCAGGTGGCTCACGTTCGCTGGGCGCAGCAGGATCGGTTGCTTACCGTCGCCCTCGCCGTGCAGCTCTGGGATGCGCGGGACGGCAAGCTCCTCGTCTCCGTGCCCGATCGCCACACCGGCGCGCTGAGCGCCGACGGGAACGTCATGGCCACCGGCGGCGATCAGGTGGTGATCCGAGACGCCTCCACCGGCGCGATCAAGGCTTCGCTCCCCGAGAAACGAACATCGTTGCTCGCCCTGAGCGGCGACGGGTCGATGGCCCTCACCGAGGGTCCACGCCTGTATCGGGTCGGGGATGGTCTGCCACCCTTCCAGTTCGAGGAGACCTCCCGGAGCCTCGGAGGCGGGATCACGATCGACGGCAGCCTGGTCGCGATCTCGCACTCGGAGATCAAGATCTTTGACGGTCGCTCGGGACGCCTGCTCGAGGCGCTCGACGGCAACGACGGGCAATCGATCGGCCTCGCCTTCCGGCCCGATGGTGGCGCGGTCGCCGCCGCCTACGAAGGCGGCCGGATCCGCATCTGGGACCTGGCGTTGGAGACCCGCAGCCCGGAGCAGATCGCGGCGATCGTGGCGCAGCATGTCCCCTGGCAGGTCGACGAGACCGGCCGCCTGGTGAAGTCGCCGACGTCGAAGACCGTGATGGCGCCCTGAGCCGATCGCTCGCTACGGCTTCTCGAAGCCGCCCAGCGCCTCCGCGGTAGCGATGTCGTGGATCGCGATCTTCTCGCCGACCCGGACCAGGCGCTTGCCGTGGCGCGGGAAGTCGGCGGTCTCGACTTGGTGACGCTCGCCGCCGGCGAGGTAGATCAGCTCCTCGTCGTACGGGTTGCGCAGATGGTGGCCGACCGAGGGCGTGGGGAAGGCCATGAAGTCGCCGGGGCCGACCTCGTGTTCGTCGTCGCCGATCTCGGCGATGGCGCGACCCGACAGGATGTAGATCCACTCCTCCTCCGCCCAGTGGCGGTGGTACGCGAACGACTCCTTGCCGGGCGGCACCCACATGAGGTTGACCGCGGCGCGGGTCAGGCCGGTCAGCGTCGACAGCGCCAGGCCCTCGACCTGGGAGACCGGGTTGAGCGGGTGCGAGAAGGTCCAGCGCCCGGCGGCGTGTGACGGGTGATCGACGGCGCGGATGAGATTCGGTTTCGACGGCGAGGCGGCTTCGCTCATGGACCGACCTTCGCACGCTCGCCCGGCTTGGCGGCGTGCGCCGCTGCGTGCCATCATCGCGCCGCCGATGCAGCGGATCGTCGTCGACGCGATGGGTGGTGACCTGGCCCCTGAGGAGATCGTCAAGGGTGCGGCCGAGGCGTCGATCGCGCTCGCCGACGCCGAGATCATCCTGGTCGGCGACGCGGCGACGCTGGGCGGGATCCTGCCCCGGCTGCGCCACGACGGCGCGCGGGTGCGCGTGCACCACGCCAGCCAGCACGTGGAGATGGACGAGAAGCCGGCGGAGGCCATCGCCGCCAAGCCCGACGCGTCGATCGTGGTCTCCGCCGAGCTGGTCGCCGCCGGCGAGGGCGACGCCATGGTCTCGGCCGGCAACACCGGCGCCAGTGTCCTGGCCTGCGCGCGCCGCTGGAAGTTGATCCCGGGCGTGCGCCGCGCCGCGCTGGCGTCGGTCTATCCGACCGAGCTGCGCCGCGGTGATCGCAACGACCCGTTCTCGCTGATCCTCGACTGCGGCGCCACCATCGACGCCTCGGCCGAGGACCTGGTGACCTTCGCCATCATGGGTTCGGCGTACGCCGGCCTGGTCTCCAAGAACCGGCGGCCGCGGGTGGCGCTCCTGTCCAACGGCACCGAAGCCGGCAAGGGCCCGGCGGCGGTGGTCGCCGCTCACCAGATCCTGCTCGAGGCCACCGAGCTCAACTTCATCGGCAACGTCGAGGGCCTCGACATCCCGCGCGGCGTCGCCGACGTGATCGTGTGCAACGGCTTCGTCGGCAACGTGGTGCTCAAGATGCTCGAGGGCGTGTCCGAGACCGTGGTCCGCCTCGCCCGCTACGCCCACAAGGAGAAGCTGGCCTGGCGGCTCGGCCTGATGGCGCTGTCGAGCGCGCTGTCGCAGCTCAAGGCGGTCACTGACTGGCAGCAGTACGGCGGCGCGCCGTTGCTCGGCTTCGAGCACCTGTTCATCAAGGCCCACGGCCGCTCCAACGCCCACGCCATCACCAACGCCATCAAGGTCGCGGCCAAGGCCCACGCCGGCGATCTGTGCGGCCACATCGCACGCGGGGTCGCCGACGTCATCGCGCGCCAGCGGCCCGGGAGCCCCACCGTCGAGGGCACCGCGTGAGCCCGAGCGGTCCCCGTCACGTCTTCCGCTGGGATCTCGACAAGACGTACCTGCGCACCGACTTCGATAGCTTCGGCGATCTGATCAAGAGCGCGATCGAGACCGCGGCCGACAAGAAGGCCTATCCGGGCGCCACCGCGCTCATGCGAGCGCTGCGCGCCGGCGACGGCCACCGCGTCTGCATCATCAGCGGCAGCCCCAGCCAGATGCGCACGGTGCTGGCCGCCAAGCTCGCGCTCGACGGCGTCGAGTTCGACGAGTTCGTCCTCAAGAACAACCTCAAGAACATCCTGCGCGGCCGCTTCCGCGCCCTGCGCGCCCAGATCCCCTACAAGCTGCCGGCCCTGCTCGAGAGCCGCGCCGGCTTCGCCCCGGCTCCGGGCGAGACCCTGTTTGGCGACGACGCCGAGGCCGACGCCATCATCTACTGCCTCTACGCCGACCTCGTGGCCGGCGTGGTGCCGATGAACGACCTCGAGCGGATCCTGCTGGCGGCGCGGGCCTATCCTGACGAGGTCGAGCGCACCATGGCCGCCGCCGAGCGGGTCCCGCGCGGCGACGTGGTGCGGCGCGTGATCATCCACCTCGATCGCCGCTCGCCGACCGCCGGATTCCGCCGCTTCGGCCCGCGCCTGGTGCCGGTCTACAACTACTTCCAGGCCGCGCTGGTGCTCTACGCCGACGGCCTGCTCGACGCCCGCCAGGTGCTGTTCATCGCGTTCGAGATGATCGACTCCAAGCAGTACCAGCTGCCGATCCTCGCCAACTCGCTTCAGGATCTCATCCGCCGCAACCGCCTGGCCCAGCCGACGGCGGTCAAGCTCGCCGACGAGCTGCGCGAGGTCGCGCGGACCGCCCCCGACACCGTCAACCGACCTGATCTGCCCCCGTTCGAGGACGTGGCCCGCGCCTTCACCGATCGCGTGCGCGAGCTCAAGGGCGCCCCGCCCCTGCCCTGGCCCGAGACCATCGCGCCCCTCGACTATGTCGCGCTCGTCGATGAAGAACACGAGAGCCGGCGTGACCGGCGCAAGCGCGGCGCCGGCACCTGAGCGCACGCGGCTGACCGCGAACCGGACAATTGGTCTGGCCCCATTGGTTCGGCCTCCATGGCCCGCCATGGCGCGACGTCGCCCTACATCTGCGTCCCCAGCGTCGCGCGAGCCGTGATCTGTTGATGTTAGGATCTTTCCGGGGACCCTGGTGCACTCATCCACACCGCTTCGCCTTGGCGACCTGGTGCTCGATCGATATCGAGCGGTCGAGCACATCGCGAACGGAGGCCACAGCGTGGTGTACCTGGGCCGCGACGAACGCCTGGCACGGCCGGTCTGCATCAAGGTGTTCACGCGCTTCCCCGGTGATCCGGGGATCTCGCAGACCAGCTACGAGCACTTCGTCCAGGAAGCGTTCGCGCTCTCACGCCTGACCCACCCCAACACCCTGCGCATCTACGACTTCGGTCACCTGCCCGGTGATCCGGCCAACGGCGACGACGACAAGATCCCGTTCCACGTGTCCGAGTACATGAACGGTGGGACCCTGGCCCAGCTCGTTCGCGAGCGCGGCGCGCAGCCGGCCAGCGAGATGTTGCGCGTGACCCACGCCATCGCCGATGCCCTCGCCGAGGCGCACACGGTCGGCATCATCCACCGCGACCTCAAGCCGCAGAACATCCTGTTCGCGGCGCTGGGTAACTCGCGCCTGGCCAAGCTCGCCGACTTCGGCATCGCCAAGTGGCTCGAGGAATCCGACGACGCGCTCACCGGGGAGCGCGACTCGTTCGCGGCCCGTGCCGGCGACACCCAGGTGGTCTCGGGCCAGAAGATGGCGATGTACTCGCCGTCGTGGGCGGCACCCGAGCAGCTCGCCGGCCAGCCGGTCGGCCCGTCGGCCGACGTGTACTCGCTGGCGCTGATGGCGATCTACATGCTGATCGGCCGTCCCATCTTCACCGACGACGACGTCTACGAGGGCTACCGAAAGCGCAAGAGCTCGGCATCGATCGTCGATCTCGCCCTCGAGCCGCTCGGCCTGCCCCGCGGCGCGGTGACGCTCCTGCAGCAGGCGGTGGCGTTCGATCCAAACGCGCGGCCGCAGCAGGCCACCGAGTTCGGACTGGCGCTCACCGACGCCTTCGAGCCAGTCACCGGCAACTCCGACTCCAGGCTCGAGACCGCGCCCCTGCCCAAGCTGGCCGCCATCGAGCTGCCGACCTCGCACGAGCGGCTGCCGATACGCGCGGCCGCGCGTGGCACGCGGCGGGTCTCGGTGGCGCCTGGCACCGTCGACGTCGGCGGCCGTACCGCGCGCTTCGCCCCGGTCACCGACGGCGTCGCCGACGTCGCTGGCCTCGGCGGCACCGCCCGCCTGCGCATCACGCTCCTGCCCTCGGCCACCGGCAAGCGCCAGGTCCACGTCAAGGGCATGACCTGCTTCGTGGCCAAACCGGGCGGCCGGCCCACGGTAGCGGTGCAGGTCGACGACGACGCCATGATCGATCTGGTCGGCCCCGGCAACACCGCGGTCGGCCGCGTCCGCATCACGGTCGGCACGCCGGCCGCCGGCCACACCGTCTTCCGGTTCGGCGACGAACAGATCGCCATCGGCACCGAGGAGTGTCCCGACGTGATCCTGGCCGACTTCGGTCAGGGCGCCGAGGCCGCGTTCGTGTACACGCCCGGCGTCCTGCCCGAGCCCGTCCACGGCCGCAAGCGGAGGCACAACTGATGCCGCACTCGCCTCCTCCGGCGCCTCCCGGCGGCGGGCCGCCGCGCGGTCCGGCGTCCGGACAGTTCGGCGCGGCCGAGGCGCCGGCCTTCGGCACCTTCGAGGAGTTCGAGGATCGGACGTCGCCGGGCGGGCCGCTGCAGCAGATCCCGGCGCCGCCGGCGCCGCCGGCGCCGATACCAGCGCCGCTGTCGTCGCCGGCGCTGGCCCCAATGCAGGTGTCGGGCACGATCTCGCCCTACGTCACCCGGTCGCGCCTCTACGCCTTCATCGTCGACGAGCACGGGTTGCCCATCGAGCTCGGCTCGGGCCGCTTCGCCAAGGCCTACCTGGGCGAGGAGCGCTGGGTCGAGAGCAAGACCACGCTGCGCCGTCCGGTCGCGATCAAGATCCTGCAGAAGGGCGTGTCGGGCGAGGACCAGCTCCGTTTCCAGATGGAGAAGGAGATTCTCGAGCGCGTCCAGGGCTGCCCCAACATCATCGAGCTGCTCTCCTCGGGCGAGGGCGAGAGCCCGGCCTTCATCCCGCCGCCGATCCGCGACCGGGTCGAGAACGACTTCATGATCCTCGAGCTCCTCGACATGTCGCTCGAGGAGCGCCTCAAGGGCGCGCGCCAGAAGCGGCGGCGCGACGACCTCCTGGCGGTGCCGCTGCGCGAGCGCATCTTCCGCGTGCTCGAGTACGTGATCCCGGTGGCGACGGCGATCGAGTTCGCCCACCTGGTGCGCGACACCGTGCACCGCGACATCAAGCCGGCCAACGTGCTGATCAAGCTGCCCGACCCGTCGCTGCGCGGCTCGCAGATGCGGGTCAAGCTCGCCGACTTCAACGTCGGCAAGGTCGCCGACCCCGACGTCGACCTGTCGATGACTCGCTTCCAGGCCGTGCCGGGCACGCTCTTCTTCCAGAGCCCGGAGCAGGAGATCAACACCTTCGACGTGCTGGTCAACGCGACCCAGGGCTCACCCGAGGTCGAGTTCTTCGAGGACTTCTACATCGACATCTACGAGAACGACGTGTTCTCGCTGTTCAACCGCACCGAGCAGTACCTGATCATGGGCGCCGACCGGGTGCGCAAGAAGATCCTGCTCAACCGGCCGTTCGCCGAACCGAGCGAGACCAACGTGCGCGGCCGCGTGGTCAAGAGCGTGGGTCGACCCGCCGACATCTACTCGCTGGGCGCGCTGTTCTACTACCTGGTGAGCGGCGCCTACGCCAACCCCAAGAACCTGTCGGACGCGTTCCGCAAGTTCGTCGAGTACGACAAGAAGGACGAGACCAACACGGTCGCCGGGTACATCGACCACGAGTACCGCACCATCGCCAACATGCGGGCCCCGCGCGCCGACGGCCAGGGTATCGAGCTCGCCCCCGAGGATCGCTTCTTCTCCTACAAGCACTACCTCGACGGCAACGGCGAGCTGATCGACCCGGTGATCTTGATCATCATCGCCAAGGCCATGGTCCGCAACAAGCCGGACAGCTACTGCACGTCATGGGACCTGCGCACCACCGGCATCTCCAACATGGTGCACGACCTGATCTCGCTCTACGTCCACTACGGCGTCGACCCGTCGGCGCGCCTGGCCTACGAGAACCACAACTATCAGGCCCCCAAGAAGCCGGGCGCGATGAAGCGGACCTGGGACAAGCTGTTCAAGAAGTAGCGGATGGCACAGCGTTACTCCGGCTGGCGTCGCGACCTTCCTCGAGATCGGTGTTCCCAGCACCCCACCGCTACCCCGTGAGCCACCTTCGACGCATCAGACTCGTCACGTGAGTCTCGCCGCCGGCCAGGTGGTGCTGGGCCAGTACGTGCTGGAGGAGGTCATCGCCGTCGGCGGCATGGGCTCGGTGTGGAGCGCAGTCGGCGCCGACGGCCGTCAGGTCGCGGTCAAGCTCATCGACGCGGCCGCCCCGGACGTGAACTCGGCGACGCGGCTGGCGCGCGAGGCGGCGCTGCTCTCGCGGGTCCACCACCCCAACGTGGTGGCGATGCTCGCTCACGGCGTGGTCGGCCTGACGCCGGTGATCGTGCTCGAGCTGGTCGGGGGCCGGCCGCTCGACGCGCTGTTGCGCCAGCGCGGCGCCCTCTCGGCCGGCCTGGCTGTCGACTGGATCTGCCAGATCCTCGCCGGCCTCGCCGCGCTGCACGCCGCCGACATCGTCCATCGCGACGTCAAGCCGGCCAACGTCCTCGTCACCGTCGAAGACGACTTCGTGCTCAAGCTCATCGACCTCGGCGCCGGCCGCTCCCTGCGCGCCGGCACCGAGAAGCTCACCCGCGCCGGCCGCACCATCGGCACCATCGAGTACATGGCGCCCGAGCAGATGGCCGACTCGTCGGTCGATGCCCGCGCCGACATCTACGCCGCCGGCATGGTCCTCTACCAGATGCTCAGCGGCCACCTACCCATGCCCGGCGTCCGCGGCGCCATGGCCCGCATGAAGACGCCCGTCGCCCCTCCCGTCCTCCCGCCCGACCTCCCTCCCCTCTCCCCGTCTCTTTCCACCGTCCTCCTCTCCATGCTCGCGATCGACCCCGCCCACCGTCCCCAGACCGCCCTCGCCGCCTCCGCCGCCCTCGCCCGCACGACCTGAC
>SXGT01175959.1_pt1 | contig 13971 bp, 10 predicted proteins | sample 3176221 | NCBI WGS metagenome assembly SXGT01 (sample SAMN11356862, study PRJNA531348) | freshwater metagenome | isolation source: freshwater sample F1-120 | place: China: Fuxian Lake, Yuxi | collected 2017-12-25 | reverse complement strand
CTCAACGCTACCAGTGCCTTTCAACGAATCCCCGTTTGAAGCATGCCAAGTTGTCATCCTAATAACCCCACGCTTAGGTGCGCGTCGTTCATCCCGTCAGGACGCACGAGTTTAGGCAGGAGAAGACCATCCCTGTCGCCCTAAACTCACCCGTTTTTATGGAACGAACGACGCGCGCCCATGCGGCTTGACAGCCGTTACTTAACGTTTGACAGCGAATTGTAACACCTAAATGCGACAAAAGTCGGTAGAGTAAGAACGTGACAAAGTAAGGAGTTCGGGAGATTCATGCCCAGCATCATGCAAAGTATGGCAACGCAACTATTGGCAATCCCTATATTCGTCATTTTTACCCTTTTGCCGGGGGCATGGGTGGCCTATGGTTTTCGGCTGAATGTGTTGCGGTGGCCGGCGCGGCTGGCGTTGAGCGGCGCCCTCTCACCGGTGATCCTGGCCGTGCAAATGCTGGCGCTCAAAGCAGTAGGCATTCCTTTTGCTTATATTCCTACCTTGCTCTTGATGGGCAATTTACCGGTATTAGTGCTGATTGTCCGGGCGCTTGACGAAGAACAACCGGCAAGCAACCCCAGAAGCAGAGGCGCATTCATCGGCAGCGCGTTATTCTTTGCCATCCTGGCGCTTTATCTCTTGATTCCTTGGCAGACCGTACAAAATCTGCGCCCTTTTGCCTGGCACGCCCTCTGGCACACCGATATTACCTATTCCTTGACGCGCGACACACTGCTCCCGGAGGAGCCGGAACTGGCCGGGTTGACGCTGGCGTATGGCTGGGTCGGCCATGCCTATTGGAGCGTGCTGGGGTGGAGCGCCAATCTGCCGCCAACCATTACCTACGCCGTCAGCAATCTGATCTGGTTGTTCTTCACCGCAATCCTGGCCTATGAGCTGGCAATCAGTGGGCTGCGTCTGGGCCGACCGGCGGCCTTGATCAGTGTGGGATTGACCTGTTTAGGCACCAACGCCATCGGCGCGGTGGCCTGGACGCTGCACCGCGATTGGCATTGGCGCAGCGAGTACCTGGGCGATCTGCGTTATACGCCGCTCTTGAGCAAATACCTGGGTTTTGAGACGATGCCCTTTGCCTTTGCCCTCTTATTGGCCGTCGCGCTGCTGAGTGTCATCGCCTTGCAACAGCCTGTCCGCCAACTGGCCGTCCCCCTCGCCATCACCTTGACGGGGCTGGGCTTGATCTACCCGATTTTACTGCCGGTGGGTTGTTTTCTGGCCGGTCTGCTCTGGTTGCTACTGGTGACACGGCTGGACCCGAAGAGTGCGCACTATGCCTGGCGCACCTTGTTATGGACTGCCGCCGGCGTCGGCGCCAGCGTCTTTCTTGCCTTTGCCTTTCTGGCGTTGGTAACGCAGGATCGCAGCACCAGCGCTGTTCATCTGTCAACCGCCGAGGCGATGCGGCCCAAACTCTTTCATCTGGTCAGCGCGCTCTTGCTCTTTATTCCAGCGCTCTTGCCGTTGGGCAGTGCGCTGGTTAAGCGGTCTGCGCCAGTGTTGCTTTTCGTAGGGGCAGGGTTGGGGGCGATGGCGCTCTATGTGGTCGCCGATCTAGACAAGTTGGAATACAAATATATGTTGGCCGCCACGATTGTGCTTGCGCCGGTGGCGGCGGCTGGAATTGAGTGGATCTTCTATCGCCTGCCCAAGCTACAATGGGGGCTGGCCTTTGCCGGCGTGATTGGCTTGTTCGTCATTCATCAGACCTTGATGTTACGGGTGGGTGCGCAAATCCCGGAGAATCTGGTTCATGCGCCCCCGTTGCACGAAAAGCTCTTTTGGGTTGGGCTGGAACCAACGGATACGAATGCCGATTGGACAAACGCAGTTCGTCTGTTAACACCAGAGAATACGATTCTGGTCATCGACAAGAGTACGATTCATATCAGCGCCTTTGCCGGGCGGTCGCTCTATGCACCGAGCGATAGCGATGGCACGCAGGTCAGCGGCTATAGTGTAGATAACCGCTTCAATCTACTGACCTGGCGCGGCTACCCGGTGGAGCTTTACGAAGAGCGACGGGCCGTTGTCGAGACGATCTATACAACCACCTCTGTAACCGCAATGCGCGCGGCCGTCGCCGCGTTGTTGGAATTGCAGCGCCCGGTTGCGATCCATTTTACCCCTGACATCCCCATGGTTCAATGGCTGCAAACCGAAGGCATTGGCACCGAATTCTTTGCCGATGGGACACAGATCATTTGGTTGCTCGAACCAAACGACTTCGACGGAGCCAACCAACATGCAACAAATTGAAGGGGCTATGAGAAACAGACGCGCTATCATCATCTATAGTAGCCTGGCTCTGGCAACCCTGCTGGCGCCCATTGCGTTGTGGCGGCTCCCTTTTCCCTTTATTCGCGTGATGGATGCGCTCTATCACCCGATTCCCTTGCTGCAACTCTTTGTTTTTTGCGCTGCGCTGGCGTTAACGGTGGTGGGTGGTTATGCACTCTATCAAGCCCGTGACGGCTGGCAAAAGCAGGCGCCGCTCCTGTTGGCATTGCTGGTCTTTTTTCATTACCTGGCGCTCCTGCGCCAACATGCGGCGCGCTCTTGGGATTACGCCTGTTATGAACGGGCGGCGCAGGCGATTGTACAGGGCGTGAACCCCTATGGAGACTGTTATATCTACTTCCCCACACCGGCGCAAGCGCTGGCCTGGCTCTATCAGGCGGGCGCTTATGGCGCATCACTGGTGTTGACCAATGGCGCGACCCAGGTAGCGCAGTTGTGGGATCTAGTCTTTTACCTATACGAAGCCACCCAGTTTATGCAGTTGATCCTGGCCTTTGCCCTTTGCTATGGGCTGGCCCGCCGGTTGGGGCTGGAAGCGCAACGCGCCGGGGTATTGATCGCTGGCCTGTTCTTGTTTAATAATCCGCTGCTGGCAACGTTGAAGCACAATCAGGTGAATCTCTGGGTACTCAATTCAATCCTGCTGGCGTTGCTCTGGGCGCCCCGCGCCCCCATCTTGAGTGGGCTGGCCGTGGCGCTGGGTGGTCACATTAAGCTCTACCCGCTCATTCTATTGTTACCCTGGACGTTGACTCGTCACTGGCGTGCGCTGGTGGCAACTGGTGTGGGCATGATTGGGCTAGTGCTGATCCAAACCAATGGCGGTCGGGATTGGCAGCTATGGCAAGCCTTTCTTGCCTTTGCCGATTCGTTTCCTCAGGGGAGCTTCTTTCGTGATAACAGCCTCCACAGCCTGGTCTACAACACCCTTGGTCACCTGCAATGGCTGGCGGGTGACGCATCGTACAACGTCAACGAACAGCTTGTCGGGCGCATCGTGCTGGTTCTCACCGGGCTGTGCGGGTTGGCCTATCTCTGGCGCTTTGTCCAACGGGAACGACGCGCCAGTAATCCTGCCGGGCAGCTAGGTAGATCGCTGGCAGAACAGCGCACCCTGACTAATCTTGGGCACAGCATGGATGCCATCGCCCTGGGGCTGTTGATCTCGCCTGTGGTCTGGGAGCATCACTATCTGCTGGCCTTGCCGCTGGTGATCTGGGCGTTGGCAAGCCAAAGCAAAGTGGAACGTTTGTGGCTGGTGGCGTTGAGCGCCTTTCTCATCTTTGTGCTGCCGACCTTTGATATTTTCCCATTGAGTTATCATCGGCTGGCGGGGTTGTTGCTCTTGATTTCAACGTTGCCGCCGGTGGCCGTTGTCCCGTGGGCCTTGTTCGGCGCTTATCCGTTGCGCTTTGAAGGTAAACAAGCGGTCGCCTATTCATCAACCATGCGTGAGCTATGAAACCTATGTCTACCCAAAGCTTGCCCAAAGTCAGTGTCATCATTCCCGCCTATAATCAGGCTGATTATTTGGCCGCCGCCATTGAAAGCGTGCTGCACCAGCGCTATGCTGACTGGGAATTGATTGTGGTCAACGACGCCTCCCCGGATCAGACCAATGCCATCGTTGCCCAATATATTGACAATGACCCGCGCATTCGTCTGATCGTCCATGAGCAGAATCGGGGGTTGCCGGCGGCTAGAAATACTGGGTTGCGCGCCGCCCAGGGTGAAATCTTTATGTTGCTCGACGCCGATGATCTCTTTCATGTGGACAAATTGGCAGCCCATGTCGTCCTGCTCGACGCCGACCCAACGATCGGCGTCAGCTACAATGCACGCTATGAGATTAACCAGGGCGGCGAGATCCTGACCTTGTGGCGGCCAGTCACCACAGCCACCTTTGCCGATATGGTGTGCGGCTTCCCCTTTGCCCCCAGCGACATGGTGATCCGGCGCGAGTGGGCCTTTCGCGTCAATCTCTTTGATGAGAGTTATGTCGCTATGAGCGAAGACCTGGATATTAACTGTCGGCTGGGGCTGGCCGGGTGTCGCTTTGTCGGCATCGATCAGCCATTAAATTACCGGCGCTATTACCCCAACCGGGTGATTCGTAATGTACCGGCGCGCTTGAGCGCGGCTGAACGGGCGTTGAATAGACTCTTTAGCGACCCGACCTGTCCAGCCGAGATTTTGGCCTTGCGCGACCAAGCCTTTGCCAACACCTATTTGGTCTGGTCGTATGAAGGCTTTATCGCCGGGTTGCCCCAGCAAGCCCAGGCAGCCTTGTGCAAGGCTGTGGCGCTCAACCCGGCGCTTATGGCAGATAACGCCGCGCCCTTTCTGGAATATCTGGTGGATCGCAGCATTCAGGACGGCGGCGACCATGCGTTAGCGATTCGACGGGTCATGGAGCAGTTGCCCACCGAGTGGCGATGGGTCGCCAAAGCCACCCCATGGACCATTGGACAAGCTGATTTACGCGCCGGACTGCGCGATTGTCTTTGGGGGCGCACCGCCCAGGGGCCGATGCATCTAATGCGCGCCGCGGCCCAAGAAATGCGGGTGCAACCCGCGCTCTTGCGGCTGCTGGTCGATCAACTGGTGAATTACAGCATGGAAGGCGGCTTTGATGGCGCCAAACGGGTGATTCGGGATGTAACCCGCGCCATGCGGGTGGTGGCGTCACCGGCGGAGATTCGCTGGCTGGAAGGCTGTTATTGGCTCAACCAAGCCTTTACCCAAGTCAAAGCCGGCGCCTATCATCATGCACGGCAAAGTATCTTCCAGGCTTTTCTCAAAGACCCAGGCTACCTACGCAATCGCGGCGCCTGGGCTACCTTGGTGCGTTCTTGCCTTTCACCATTTCCAACTTTGCAGAAGTTCGCACTTACCTTAGCAGCACGGTAGGGTGGTTGGTTTCGACAAGCTCAACCTACCTACCACAATCTGCTGATTATCACTAGCACCAATCTGAGGATAGCATGTGCGGTATCACCGGTATCTATGATGAAAAGAGCAGGCTGGCAGCGATTGCAACGATGAATCAAGTGCAACGCCATCGCGGCCCCGATGATGAAGGCTATCTGTTTATCAATAGCCAGAGTCAACAATGGCAGGCGGCCTTTGGACAGGAAACGGCACAGCAAAGCGCGGCAGCGCCGTTGATGCTTGACCTGCGCGATGTGCCGACCGAACAATATGATCTGGTTTTGGCTAGTCGGCGCTTGGCAATTCTCGACCTGTCGCCGGCCGGCCATATGCCCATGCCTTATGCGGACGGCAAGCTATGGGTCACCTACAATGGAGAGATCTTCAACTATTGTGAGATCCGGCAGGAACTGGCCGCGCGCGGTCATCACTTTCGCAGCGACAGCGACACCGAAGTTTTGCTGGCAGCCTATGCCGAATGGGGCGTCGATTGTCTGCAACACTTTAATGGCATGTTTGCCTTTGCGCTCTGGGATAGCCACCGCAAGCGGCTCTTCTGCACGCGTGATCGCTTTGGTATCAAACCCTTTTACTATTATTGGGATGGGCAAGCCTTTATCTTTGCTTCGGAACTCAAGAGCTTGATCCAACACCCGGCGATTCAGCGCCAACCCGATGATCAGGTCATCTTTGACTATTTGACCATCGGCGTCTCGGATCATACCGATCGCACGTTTTTCAAGAACATTCGCTCATTACAACCCGGCCATTTTCTGTTGCTGGATATGAGCAACAAACAATTGCGCGATGAAGTCTGGTGGGAGATTCGGATCAACCCGAGCATTGAAAAACCATCGGCAGTTGAACAGCGGCGGATCTATCGCACTTTTGCTGATCTCCTTGAAGATTCGGTGCGTATTCGCCTGCGCAGCGATGTGCCGGTGGGGACTGCCTTGAGCGGTGGTCTGGACTCGTCAACGGTTACGCTTTTGGCCAATCACCTGTTGCTGGAAGAGAAGGTCATTCCACCGGCGCTCGTCGGCGCCCATCAGAAGACCTTTACGGCGCGCAATTATGAGTCCGCCATTGATGAGCATAGCTACAGCCGCTTGATCATTGAGAAGACCGGCGCAGAAGAGCATGTGATCTACCCCGACGGCGAAGCGCTTTGGCGCGAATTTGATTCCTTTGTCTGGTTTCTCGACGAGCCGGTCAATTCCACTAGTCAGTATGCGCAATGGAATGTCATGCGGCTGGCGCGGCGCAACAATGTGACTGTGTTACTGGACGGGCAGGGGGGCGACGAGATTTTTGCGGGGTACTATGCCTATTACCCGCCCTATCTCAGCCAGCTTTATCAGCAACGGGGGGTCTTTCCCACCATGCGCGCCGTACTGGACATTTCCCGCGTGGGCGGAACGCCGGCCATGGATATGTTGATGGAAGATGCGGCCCATCGGCTACCCTGGCGCATTCAACAATTTGTCAATCGCATTCGGCCCCCCCTGGCAATCCCCGGCGGCGGCGGCTCCGGCTTGCAAGAGTGGCAGTTACAACCGAGCTTTATGGAACGCAATTGGGAACGACGTTGGCGTCCCCAGGAGGTTGACGCCAATGGACTGGTCGGCGTCCTGCATCGCGATTTGACTTCCACCAATTTACCCAAATTGTTGCGCTATGAGGATCGCATTTCGATGGCCTTTTCCCTAGAGAGCCGTTTGCCCTATCTCGATAATCGGCTGATCGATATGGTTTTTGCCCTGCCGCTCAACTACCGCATTCACAATGGCTGGAGCAAATGGATCTTGCGCCGCTCGATGAGCCATCTGTTGCCGCCAGAGATCTGTTGGCGCCGCACCAAACTCGGTTTTCCAACACCGGAAATTCAGTGGCTGACCCAGGGTGCGGCTTATATTCGCCAACGCCTCCAGGCGCAAGGAGTGGCCGAGCAAGTAGCCGACTATGTGCAACCGTGTCTTCTCAAACAGATCAGTGAGCAATCCGACGCTGAGCTGGCTGCCACCCCCGGCGGGTGGCGCTTCCTCAACCTCATCGTCTGGTTTGACATCTTTTTTAACCAACGTAGACCGGCGGCTGCTTTCACCCAGCCGGCGCTCTATATGGAATAGGATCAAGCCGCCGCCAAGCTGCACATGCAGTGAGGCATATATAGAACGGGAACGCAGCAGCTTATGACCAAGCTAGGCATCTTTGTCGGTGAAAATGGCCACTGGGGCTTCTTTCGGGAAATTTTTGCCGATTTTCAACATCGTTATCAAACTGATCTGTTTCAGCCGAAGACCTACGAGGTCCCGTTGCTCTATGGCCGGCTCAACCGCTGGGCCTATGAGGGACAGATTCGCTCGCTACTTAAGCATAATGATGTCTGTTTTTTTGAGTGGGCGAGTGAATTGCTCAAACCGGCCTCCTACATGGATAAACATGCGCCGATTGTCACGCGACTGCACTCCTATGAGGTCCATGTGTGGGCGCCACAGATCCACTGGGAGCATGTGGATCGCATCGTCTTTGTCAGCAACTACATCCGCCAGAAATTTTTGGAACAATTTCCCGACCAGGTGGATAAGACGACGGTGATCTACAATGGGGTCAATTTGAGCCGGTTCCAACCGCCGGATTACCGCGATTTTAGCTTTAACATTGGGATGCTCTGTAATTTCCATCCAGTCAAGCGCATCTATGAAGCGGTGATCACCATTGCCAAGTTAAAGCAGGCCGGCTACAACCCCCATCTACACATTGCCGGCGGGAAATGGCCGGGCGGTCATTTTGATGGCTATTATATTGCCATTGAGCGGCTAATCGAAAAGTTGCGCCTGGCGGACAATGTCACCTTGTACGGGCATGTCAAAGAGACCGAAGCGTGGTTGCAAACGATTGATGTCTTTCTCTCCAACAGCTACTGGGAAGGCCAATCCGTATCCCTGTTGGAAGCGATGGCGAGCGGCTGTTATTGTCTCTCTCATTTCTGGGATGGGATTGAAGATGTCCTGCCCGACGAGTGCGTCTTTGGCCTTGATGACGAGTTAGAAAAGAAATTGATCGCCTATGCCGAACTACCGGCAGCGGAAAAATGCCGGCGGCGCACCCAAATGCGCCAGATCGCGGCGGAAAAATTTGACATCCGGCAGGCGACGCAGGCGCTGCATCATGTGATTGAGAGCGCCATGAGCAAGCGAGTCTTTGCATGAAAATTGGCTATTTAATGCAGACTGGTGCGGCCAACTTGCTAGTGCGTCCGCTTTCCGGCCCTAGCAACCATGTTAAGCATGTCTGCCAGGAATTGGCCGGGCTGGGCCATGAGGTCTCCTTGTTGATGAAGGTGGAGGGAGACTTCTGGTATTCAAACGATCTGGAACACTTTACACCAGTATCCGTGCCACAACCGGCGAGCAGAGTGCGTACATGGTCACAGCGCTTGATCCAGCGTACGCAATCGGCGTTGCATCTGCCCTACGCCGCCTATTTTGAAGCGCGCCACTTTGCCCAGGCATGTCAGCAAGTCATGGGCGACTGCGATCTCTTTTACGAGCGGATGGGGTGGATGGCCTATGGCGGTGCGCTGACGGCGCGCCGGTTGGGTGTGCCGCTGGTGATCGAGGTCAACGGTGATCAGTGGCAGGAGCTGCAAATTCTTGGGGTGGCGCCCAAGGGGCTACAAAAATGGCTGGCGCTGCGTCTTATGCGCTGGATGATCCACAGTACGGCCCATGTAGTTGCCACTGGTGATGGCTGGCGTACAAGCTTTATTGAACGCTGGGGGTTGGCGCCGGCGAAAGTGAGCGCGGTGGAAAATGGCAGTGAATTGGTGACACTGTTGCGCCGTGACCAGTTGCGCGCCTTTGCCGAAAAGCCGGCGGACGAGGCAGTCACCCTGGTCTACGTCGGCGCCTTTGAGCCTTGGCACGGGTTGAGCGTCTTGTTGAAGGCGATTGCCAGCGCACGGCAACAGGGAGCGGCGGTGAAGCTCCATCTGCTCGGCGCCGGGCCGGAACAAGCCAACCTAGAACGACAGGTTCAGGAGCTGAACTTGCAAGCGGTCGTGTCGATGCCTGGCTTTGTCAATATACAAACAATGGCTGCGTATCTAGCCCAGGCCGATATTGGCGTCTGCCCTTATTGTGGTCGGGTGGAATATTCGGGCTTGAAATTGCTGGATTACAAAGCTGCCGGACTGGCGACAATTGCCTCCGGCGCCAATGGGCAACCAGTGGTGCTGCGACAGGGCGTGACGGGGTTGATTGTCCCGCCCTGTGATGAAGAACAACTGAGTGCAGCCATTGTCGAGTTGTGTCGCAACCATGACTTGCGCCGCCAAATGGGACGAACGGCGCGCATGGAAGCGGAAGAGCAGCATAGCTGGCGCAACACGGCGCAACGGCTCGACACCATCTTTCAACCATTGACCAAGCGGCAACGCATGTACTATCAGGAAGGCGCGCCTTCCTCTGTTACCGTCAGCAGTTAAATCTATTGCGATGGGAAAGCAACGACGATGAGCAGCCAGGAACGAATCAACCAGCGTACCGCAACACCAGCAGCAACAGCAACAGGTGGCATCAAGGATTTGATCTCTGTGGTCATCCCGACTTATAACCATGTGCGCTTTTTGGCAGATGCAATCCAGAGTGCGCTTCGCCAGAGCTACCCTACCGTCGAAATCATCGTCGTCGATGACGGTTCAACCGATAATACACACACGCTGGTCGAAAGCTTTGGCGAACGGGTTCATTACATCTGGCAGGAGAACCGGGGGCTGTCAGGGGCGCGCAACACCGGCATTGCGGCGGCACAGGGTGAATATATCGCGCTCTTGGATGCCGATGATTTCTGGGAGCCAACCTATCTGGAAACCGTTCACCGCGCCCTAACGGCTGATTCCCGCTTGGGCGCCGTCTATACTGGGCTGCAATTTGTCAACAGCAAAGGGGAACGCTTGCCGCAGCCTTGTGTCGCGACGGTACCCAGCAACCAGCTCTATGACCGGCTGTTGGATGGCGAGTTCTTTGCGCCGAGCGCCGCCCTGGTGCGCCAAAGCTGCTTTGCGCAGGTGGGGGTCTTTGATGTGACGTTGCGCGCCTCTGAAGATTGGGATATGTGGTTACGGGTAGCGCAAGTCTATGGCTTTGCCGGCATTGCTCAACCTTTGCTGAACTATCGGGTGCATGGCAGCAACATGTCGGGCGACCCGGAATATATGTTGCGTTATCAGACAATGGTGGTGCGTAAACACTTTGGGGCGCCGGAGGGTGATCCGCGCCAGTGGCCGGCCCCGCGCCGGCGCACTTGGGCAGCGACCTGTTACTTTGCCGCCCAAGGCTATTTCCTGCGTGGCGACGATGCAAAAGGAGAGGCGTTTTTGCGTCAAGCCTTTGAAGCCAACCCAGCGTTAACAGCACAGGTCGATCTCTTCTACGAGCTGGGCTGTGTGGAACAACCGTTGGGCCAACGGGGCAACCCCGCTACGCTCAATTTGCCGAAGAGTGCGGAACGCCTGTTGCGTGCGCTCAATGCCATCTTTCATGAGCCAACCTTGGCCCCGCAGGTGCGGAACAAACGCCGGACCGCCTTTGCGCACGCCTATGTCGCCCTGGGGCTGTTAGCCTATAACAGCAACCAACGGGAACAGGCACGCGCCTACTGGTTTCAGGCATTGCGCTATGCACCACGTCTGGCTGGGCAACGCACCTTTCTCACACGGCTGGCGCAGACATTTGTCAAACCCGGTTTGCGGGCCGCGTTGCGCACATTGACATCACCGGGGTCTTAAAGATGTAGGGCGACTAAGCCGGTGCGCTGGCAAACCCACACAAGGTTTTCAGCAAAACAAGCGGTTCTTGCCTATCACCCCTTACACGGGCAGGCAAATGGCACTACCGACGATCTTTGAAATAGACAGAGAGCAAAGTTTATGGCAACAACGCTACGTCATTGGTTAGGGGCAAAAAATATCAACTAGGCCAAACCTTGCGGGGTCTGGCCTACCGCACAGGGACGCCTTGGGGGCGCCAGGTGGTCAATGACTTCTGTGAAGAGCAAGCGATGCCAATCCATGAACAGTGGGGGAATGATCAACACGATTTTCAGGTGTTGAGCAAGCTCTTTCGTCAATATCAACCTAAGCGTTTGCTCGATGTGGGCTGCGGATCAGGGCGCCTGTTCGGGCTATATAGCGAACATGGCATTAATGAAATTGTTGGCGTTGATATTGCCGAAAAGGCGTTGCTGCTGGCCAAGGAACGCTTTCCCTGGGTGACCACCGTGCAAGGCAAAGTGGAAGATCTGGACTTTCCCCCGCACCGCTTTGACCTGGCCGTCTGCAATCGCGTGTTGCAACATATTCCCCCCCGCGCCATTGAGGGGGCCATTGCCAAGCTCTGCACCATTAGCCGCATGGTTTATGTCAATGAGTTGACCGAGAGCGACCAGTTGCCGGAAGAGTTTTTCATGTTTCGCCATCATTACCCGACGCTCTTTGCGGCGCAGGGGCTTGATCTCTTGGCAGACGGCGCCATTGGGCGACAGACCTATCAATTATTTGGCTTGAACGATACGACAAACGCCAGGCAGGAAGTATGAAAGTAAAACGCAAAGTACGCCAACCACCCTATCCTGGAACGTTGTACGGTCACGGGGCGCGCAAAGCCGCCAGGTCCGGCAATTGGTTCAAACGGCTCTCGACTTTTGTGATCGCCACCAGCTTCGCTTATTACAACAAGTTTATTACCTGGCGGCACTCGATAATGGATGGTCTCCCATGAAGATATTAGTACTTACCAATTATTACCCGCCCCATCATATCGGCGGTTATGGCATGTTGTGTCTGGAAGTGGTGAATGGGCTGCGCGCACGCGGCCATGAAGTCACAGTTCTCAGCGGCAAGCATGGCGTCACGGAAGACACGGTCGAGGGGCATGTCCATCGCCGGTTAACGCTGGAAAGCGATCTCTATTATTACCAGATCAGCAGCGCCTGGCGCTATCCCTTTGTCAAGGAGCAGAACTTTGCCATTCTACGCGAATTTGTGGCAACGCGCCAGCCTGATCTGATCTTTGTCTGGGGCATGTGGGCGCTGACCAAGGAACTAGCCCAGTTAGCCGAAGAGTTGCTACCAGGGCGTGTGGCCTACTATCTGGCGAACCCCTGGCCGATTGACCCGAATCTCCATCAGGTGTTTTGGGATGCACCGGCCACAACGCCGCTACGGCAACTGGCGAAAAAGACGCTCCGGCTGCCAGCGCGCTTCTGGTTACGCACAGAATGGCAGAAGACGCCGTTGCAATTTGAACACGCGCTCTGTTGCAGCATTGCCCTACGCGACCAACTACTCAACGCCAACACGCCACTGAAACAGGCGCCGGTGATCTATGAAGGGATCGACCTGGGGCCGTATCTGGCGCAAGCGCCATTTCAGAGCTGGCATGGTGTTACCAATGGGCAACACAATGGGCAAGCCAACGGCAACGGCCTATATACACAAGCCATGCCCGAAAAACCGACCTATCGCCTGCTCTTTGTGGGTACGTTGGGCGAACATAAAGGCGTGCATACGACGATTGAAGCGCTGGCCCTCTTGTCCCCAGCCGAGCGTGACCCGTTCCATTTGACAATCCTGGGGTCGGGCCACCCGCACTATGAGGAGCGGTTGCGCAATCTGGTCAAAACACACCAACTGGAAGCGTGGGTCGCCTTTCACAAGCCGATACCGCGCAATGAATTGCCAGCCTTTCTCGGCCAATATCAAGTACTCTTGCTGCCTTCGATCTGGGAAGAACCGCTGGCGCGCATTATGCAAGAGGGGTTGGCCGCCGGCATGGTGGTGATCGGCGCAGCGACGGGCGGCACCAAAGAGATTATCGTTCACGGTGAAAATGGCCTGTTGTTCCCGGCCGCCGATGCCACGGCGCTGGCAGGCTGCCTGCGGCGGCTGGTCGCTGATCCAGCCCAGGCTTTGCAGATCGCAGAAACAGGCCGGCAAACGGCAATTGAAAAGTTCGCCATCACACGGATGGTCGATGACATTGAGCAGTATTTAGCCGAGCATTTGTTGGGTCATCAGAATGCACGGGAGGCAATCTATGCGGCTTCTCTTTCTCTCTAACCTCTACCCTCCCTATGGTCAGGGGGGATATGAGGAGTGGTGCCAGGAAATGGCAACCCAGTTACGTGAACGCGGTCATGAGATCATTGTGCTGACCAGTCGCCATGCCTTGGAACGCGATGATAACAATGATCCATCCTGGGTGCGACGTGAATTACATCTGGAGATGGAACTGGTCTCCTTGCGCAATGGCATTCAATTTTTTACCCACCGGCGACAGCATGAGCGGGAAAATCTAGCGATTTTACGCTCGTATATCAACCGCTTTCGCCCGGAAGGCATGGTAATTTGGGGCATGTGGAATATTGTACGCTCGGTGCCGATTTTAGCCGAAGAGTTGATGCCCGGGCGCGTCGTCTACTATGTGGGCGACTATTGGCCGACGTTACCCAGTCAATTTGAATTTTACTGGAAAGCGCCGGCCCAATATTGGTACACCCAGTTGCCCAAGGCAATTTTGGGACTGGCGGCCAACTATGTACTGGCGCAGGAAACCGTAGCGAAACCCAACTTCGAGCGGGTCATCTTTCCTACTCTCTTTATGCGCAATGAATTGATCAAGCGTGGGATGAAACCGGGCGAGAGCATGG
>SXGT01406756.1_pt1 | contig 13972 bp, 15 predicted proteins | sample 3176221 | NCBI WGS metagenome assembly SXGT01 (sample SAMN11356862, study PRJNA531348) | freshwater metagenome | isolation source: freshwater sample F1-120 | place: China: Fuxian Lake, Yuxi | collected 2017-12-25 | reverse complement strand
TTGAGCCGGGGTGATCATGGGGTCTGCGTAAAGGCCCCAAGCACTACCGCTCACGCAGGCCGGCGCCCACGTAAAACCAGATACTTACGTGTCGGGTTCTAGTTGGCGCCGCTGTCGAAGATGAACTGGCGTTCTACACGCGTCACGCCAACGCAGCACGTGTCCGGCAATCCTGTCGGCTAGCGTTCTGCCGTACCGCGATGCGACATAGGAATAACAGCGATCATCCCCGACGCAGGAGAGATTGAAACCTGCAATTACCTTCGCTTTGAGATGATCTAGGTGACGGCTCAAATAAGTAATAGAACCAATCGTTTCAGGCACAAAGACGAGGCGGAAGGTGTGCCGACGCGGCTGACTCATAAGCCATTTCGCGATGAATGTCGCAACTACTGGACCCGAAAGCTCGTTGTTTGCCATGGACGGATGGCAGATGTAAGTGGATAGCATCACTTCACTTTTCTCTCGACCCGGAATAATACACTCACCGTATGTCAGGTGCCCCGGTTTTAGATCGCTATCGATACGAACTCGGTAGCGTCCCTCACGAAGCTTCATGCGGTCATTATGCGCGATACAGAATCCCCAGCGCTCCTGATAATAAGACGTTACGTAAGGTATAGCATCTGGCTGAGCTTCCAAGCTGTAGAGATGTTGTTGAAGTTCGGAGAGCGGCATCCACGAATCTACTGGCGCGGAGTAGCCAACCACATGTAGATTATTGTTCTGAAAATCAATGACCCGGTGCCCCTGTTCGTCCTCGACGAATGCGCTGCGGATGTTCCACTCCTTTGGAATCGTCCAATCAAAGACGTGAGTACCGGTAGGCACCTCATGAATCTGCAGGGGAATTCTCTCCCCCAAGATGCGGAGCGTCTCACGTACCCCATCACCCGTGAGGCTTCGGCAGATGGGAAAGAGACGGCGTGCCAAGGCGTGCATTTCCGCGCTAGGGGCAGGATCTGCAAGAGGCGCACCGTCACTCACGTTTTTAGGTCGGCTTTTTTACCGCCTCCACAACAAATGCAGAGCATAGAAAAAGCCCGCGCCAGTTCGACGGCTCATGCTCGAGGCGAACAGACTCCTTGCGGAACAGTTCTGGCATCTGCCCTTCGAGATACGGCATTGCCGGATGGTAATGATACCAGAGCAGTTTAATGTCAGCGAAACCGTGAACCTTAAACAGTTCGACGATCTCAAAAGGGTTGTGAAATTTTGAAAGAATAGCGTCGTAGTCCGGCGCGTCCGTACCTGCAATCTTGATCCGGCGTGGCGGTAAGTCCATCCGCACCCGGGACTCGAGTTCCTTTGCCACGGCGTCCTTCACTTCGGGGCGCACACCAGCAAGCAGGTCGTCGATTATGAAGTCGCGCGTGTATCGGTTGAAGGTAAAAAGGGAGAAGAGCTTATTGCGGAACTCAATAAACACACTACCTCCAGGGCGAATCATCGCGGACATGTTTTTGATCACCTGCTCGTCCTTATCGACATGCGGCATTACGCCCATTGCCATGAGACCGTCAAAAAGGCCGTCTTTCAGGCAATGAATGTAGGTGTTCGGATCTTGGATATCCCCCCAGAAGATTTGAGCTGGATTCATGCCGCTGACTTGCATTTTCTCCTGAGATTTCTTAACCATTTCCTGAGCTATATCGAACCCCCAAACGTCGATACCGGCCTTGCCGAGTGTGGCGAGCGGCGTGCCCTCTCCGACGCCGATCTCAACCACACGCTTGATGCCCTTGGAAACAAATGAATTCAGCATTAACTGAAGACGGAAGTAGTTCGCAGGATAGCCGCGCGTGATGTCAAAAATGCCGTCTCTTTCGTATTGCTGATGATACTTTCCAGCCACTGCGTCATAGTGACCGCTTACCGGGGGATCGTTTTGGGCTGATGTCATGGCGTTGTTCTAGTGGAACGAATAACTAGTAGTCTGATTCAGATGTTCGGCCATGGCAGTGAGGGAATGTCAATACGCAAAGGGCTTGACCGGACTCACGCTCTTGGACCACCTGCGATGAGAGACTGAGCGGGTTGTTGGTTGCTCCCGAGGGAGTGGTTGGGCTGGGGAGCTTGGCCCAAGAATTCGGCGCGAAAGTCCGCCGGCGTTCGGCAGTTGATCGAGCTGTGTGGCCGGATCGTGTTATAGTCGTCACGGAAAGTCCGCGCGACGCATTGCGCCTCGAGCACGCTAGCGAGCAGTTCGCGATTGAGGCATTCGTCCCGGAACCTCCCGTTGAACGACTCAGTGATCCCATTTTGCCAGGGACTGCCTGGTTCGATGAAGCGGGTCGTGATGCCAGTGGTTTTCAGCCAAGCTTGGAGGAACTTGGCGACAAACTCGCCGCCATTGTCACAGCGCAGATGGAGTGGCGCTCCATGCCGCGCCACGGCCTTATGGAGGGCTGCCACGACCTCGCGACTGCCCATGCGGCCGCTCGCCACGATGGCGAGGTTGAAGCGACTGTATTCGTCCAAGAGCGTCAGGAACTTCACGGTCGTTCCATGCTGCGTGATCTCGAAGACCATATCGACGCACCACACGTCGTTGACGCCGTCGGACCTGATCTTCGCATCGGGCCGTGGCGGCGTCTTGGGCCGCACCGCTGGGACCACGATCTGCAAGCCCGCACGGCGCCTCACCCGCTGCACGGTGCGCAAGGCACAGTTCAGCCCCTGCCGGGGCAGAACCGCATTCACCCGCCGATAGCCGAAGCGCAGATGTTCGTGCGACAGCTTCAGGATCGCGCGCTCCAACTGCACCGACCGTGGCGTCGGCGGGAGCGGCGTGTAATGCCACGTTGAGCGCTCAAGTCCGAGGTAGCGACAGGCCTGGCGACCTGAACATCGCTCCGTGTCCACTACGCTCCTGACGGCCCGGCGTTTCTGCGACGGGCTTACCGTTTTTTCCATTCACCTCTTTTAGCACCTGGATATGCAGCACCTGATCGGCGACGAGTCGCTTCAGCCGCGCGTTCTCGTCGCGTAGCCCCCGCAATTGCTGCAGATCACTCAACTCCATCCCGCCGTATTGGCTCTTCCACCGATGGAAGGTCGCCGCGCTGATGTTCGTTTCCCGGCAGACGGTCGCTACCGGCTCTCCGCTCTCCGACCGGCGCAGAATCGCTACGATCTGCTCCGGGCTATGTTTTTTCCTATTGGCATCTGGGTCCTTTGTTGGGGCCCAGTCTCTCATTAGCGATGGCTCAGTTCGCGTGCGTCAGGTCAGGCTGATTAACACACTTTCGGAGCTTTAGAGAACCGCACATTTGGCCAAAGGAGCCATGTGGTTATCACTGAGTGTGCACGCTTCGGTGATTTGTAGATGACTCAACCGAGTATGGGGCGGTAGAAGCCAACTTCTCATGACCCCTCAAGATAGGGATGCCGCCAGCCAGTTGTGTTAGCGGATACGCGCCGACTGGCATCGCGCGGAAGCCCGCGGAAGACGCGCGGCGCCAGTAAGAAAGAAAAGGCAGCGAACGGGAAGGATGGCATCGCGACGACTCAGGATCCACGAGGGACGGAGCCTCAGGATTTTTGCGCGGGGTGAGGGCGAATCAGGGCCGGAGCGGAGGCCGCGAATGGCGGGGCAGTTGGCTGAAAGAAAAGCCACAGAGGATTGACCAGCTCGAACGAGAGGTCTCCCATTTCGTTCGCAGGACCACCGGCAGCTCCCGTGTTTGCCGCGGAGTTCTGAGCCCCGCAAGGGGACGAGGCGCCGTCGTCGTAGCTGCCACGGGCGACGGCGGCGCCTTCGTTCCCGGCAGAGAACTTGACCCCTGAAAATAAAGGGAGAGCCCTCCCGCGATGTGGCGATTCCCTCGGGGCCGATCCGCACCCCCTTGGCAAGGGCTTCGCATCCCCTCCGCAAGGGCTTCGGCGGTTGGCGAACCACTCCCGACAAGTCGCAAAGCTCTTGGCAAGGGCTTCGGTCGCCGTGGGGGAATTAGGTGACGAGGAGCGCCGAGGTGGTTGGGTCGCAGACCGGTTGGGGTGCCAGCGGAGAATTTCAAAAAGAGCCGCGCGGAGGGGTGCCGGCCTGGAATGAGCTAGGCGCAGGGCCTTGGGGATCATGGCCACCCTGGTGCTCGCCTGCCCTCTGCAGCCCGCAGAATCGAAGCGCGGGGGCCGCGCGGGGCCGTCGGCGCGAGCTTGTGGGATTGGGATGATCGGTGCGAACCACGGCGAAAAGCGTTTCGAGACGGGATCGGTCCCAAGAGGATGCGAAGGCCTTGAAGGAGACTCGTGGCTTCGACCTCAGTCAGAAAAGCATAGCGCGTGGCGCGCCAGCGCACCCTATACATCTGGTTCTAAAGACGATTCTACTCCTCTCGTTTCTATCTCACGGTTCTATCGGAACGGTTCTATTAACGTGTCCGCCGACGTGCGCGGCTACGTGCTCACCGACGTGACCGCTGGCGTGCTCGGGGACGTGCTCGCCACTTGTGCCCGCCCTGACCGCGGATTTCCCGGGGATGATTGAACCCGCTTTCCTGCGGCTCAGCCGGTGACAATTCGGAATTGCGTACATGGAGGCGCGCCAGAAGGACCGACGCTCGCGCCGTTGTGCCCGGCTGCGAGGTTTGAAGCGCCCCCAGCCTTTCGCGGGGCGGGCGTGCGAAGCGGGGTGGGTGCAAGGCCGTACTCTGCGAGCTTCAGGGCGATCCGAGTGTCGCCGAGGCTGTCGATCTTGCGACGTTGGGCGGCCTTCGCAGCAAGGAGCTTTCGCTCCGAGATCTTGCACCAAAGCTCCTCGTGCTTCAGCCGATTGGACCACCAGCGCTCGCCACGGCGATAAGTCGCCCCAAAGAGGTAGCCGCGGTCGAGCAACTCGCGGAGGCTGCGCTCGATTTGTCCGCGTGGGTAGAGCGGCCCGCAGGGTTTGGCTCCTGGTGGTGGCGGGGTGAGCCATCCCGCCGCCCGGCATTGGATGCGCCCCCAACCAAGCCGCACCATCGGTTTGTCGCCCAACGCCGATAAAATCGCGGCAAGGACGCGCCAGTCACGCTCGGAGAGGATCCCACGATCCCGAACATCAAAGTGGAGATCGGCAGTGCGGAAGCGGACGGAGGCCGTCTTCCGGCTATGGCTTCGCTTCCACTTATCCACGAAGCCTTGTGCCGCATCGTGGCCGTGTATCGTATTCGCGGCGGAGCCGTTGGTGAAGCCGATGGCCTCGCTAGCAATCTTCATCGCGCCCTCAATGCCCTTCGGCGACCTCCAGCGCCAACTTGTGCCAAGCTCGATGTCGAGATAATGGATAATGCCCCAGTCAAAGCACTGCTCCTGTAACTCCGAAAACGGAATCGCTTGCGCGAGCAAGCAAAGCGGAAACTGGTAGAATCCCCCATGAGAATTGCCGGAGGTGCTCATGATCCGGTTGGCCATCGGCGAGCCCGATGCTGGCGGAGGGTGAGATTGATAGCCCTCGCGACCGCCGGCCAGAATCTGATGTCGATCTCGACCATCTGCACATCACCGTCGATGATCGGCGGCTGGATGATGTAGATTTTCTTCTCCTCGTTGTTGAAATTAAGGCGAAGTGTAGGCTGTTCGAGAAAGGTCGCGATTTCTAGCTCGTTTAAGTCACTCGTGTTCACTTGGCACCTCCTTCGAGCTTGGCCAAGGCGGCCTCGACTTGGGGCCAGCGAAACAAAACCCGGCGGCCGATTTTGATCCGAGGAAGGATTCCCGCTCGAACATAATTCCGAATCGAGCGACTGGAGATGCGAGCGACGTAGCTGAGCTCCCTTTCGTCCAGGAGCACGGGCGGGCGAACCCGAAGGTCGTGAGTGAGGCTCCTCGCGGACGAGGCCTCTGGTTGATGGGGGAGGCAGTTGGTCACGTTGGTGTCCTGGCCGCCGACGGTGCTGATACCGGGTTTCTGTTTCATGGTTCCGATGTGATGGTTGACGTTTGTTTCCTCGCCCGATTTGGCGATGCCATCCACGAAGCCCCGGTTCCAGAGCCTGCCAAGGACTCAGGCAAAATGCCCCCTTTGTTCGCCCCGAAAATGACTCGATGCGCGAAAAGTCTACCTATCCAAAGTTGAGCCGGCCTGTGCCTCGTCCGTACCCAGACGGTGATCGATCTCTGTGAGGTCTGGCCGACCGTTCGCACCGACCGCGCAGGCGAAACCCGTCCGTTCCAGGATGCCGCGCAACTCCACAAACTCCACGGGCACGGCCTTCCAGGTAACCGAGCGCATCGCGACTGACCCCCAGATCCGTTGAGCAATCTCACGGCTCCGCCTCGTTCGGGGTTTTAGCCGATGCGCGAGCAACTGCAGGGCGTGCCGACACGTGAAAATGTCTTCGCGGCCACGCCGACTTGGACGGAGTCGGTAATCTCGGACAAGCCGGCCGAACTGCGATTTCTCGTAGCAGAGTACGCGGCGCAAGACGGGGCCACGATGCGCGGGCGCGAGCCAGTTGTAACCGCACACGCGAGAGGCCGCTTTATCCCAGCTCCATTTTAGCTCCTCCCGATACCAAGCAGGTTCTGGTTGGGGTTTGCCGCTGGCTAACTGAAGGCCCGCCAACCGGCGTGCGGTCGCCAGGAGGTCGGCATCCATGCGGCTCTTCAGATCGGCACCCACCCAGCTCTGTAGTTCGGCATACCTCGCCTCTTGTCGCGCAGCTTGGTCGCGCCAGTAGCGGATTTGTGCTGAGGCCAACGCCAGCATCTCGCGAGCCTTGTCGGGCGTTGCAAAGTTCACTCCGGCGGGCAAGCGAGCGACCTCGGCGTGGAGCCACGCCTTGCTCTTCACGTCTCTTGAAAGCTCCCCAACCTTGAGCAGCCCGGCTGTCTCCCATCCTTGAGGCGGCAGTGGTGGTGAGGCAGGCATCAGGACTTGGGCTGAGTCCGAGCACTGGATGCCGGTTAGCGGCTGTCAATGACTCAGATTGCCAGCGAGTGCCAGTCGTCGAGCCGATGCAAAACGCACCCCCAGCGTAAGAACGTGCGCCCTATCGGGCAGTCTACGCGCCGGAGGATGCCGTGGCGGGAAACTGGATGACAGCGCCGGCTTGCGGAGGAGGGAGGATCGAGAAGTACGCCTCGCCCTGGGCCTTGGTGGTCAGCGCCCGATAGTGGGTGAAGAGCACGGTGTCGTCGGACTTGTGGCCGAGGATGCGCGCGGTCTCGACGCTGTTGCCGTACTTGGCGTAGTGATACGATCCGAAACTGTGACGCATCGCGTTGGCGTCCCAGGTGAGTTCCGCCGCCTTGCAGAGCTTCTTGAAGCGCTTCTGGTAATCGTTGGCGTGGCTGCTGCGCGCCACCGTGGCGCCGCGCGGCCAGCGCTGGAGCCAGGCAACGGCGTTTTCCGGCAGCGGCACGTTGCGAATCCGACGTTTCTTGGCGATCTCGGGGCCGATGACCACAAAGGGATCTTTTTCGCCCAGACGAACGGCGTCCCACGTAAGGCGCTTGATTTCCTCGGTGCGGATCCCGCCAAACAGGCCGAGCACGACGGCGGCGCCGAGGTCGAGGTTGTGATCGGCAAAAGCGGCCTTGAGCAGCTTCTCCGCGTCGTTGGGTGAGAGGACTGCGGGTTGCTGGGCCTCGCCGGCTGCGCCCTCGATCTCCTTGATGTCTTGGCGCGTGAACTCCTCCAAGGGGTTGCTTGCGACATATCGCTTCTGTTTCGCGTAGGAGAGGATCTCAGCGAGAACCATGCGGTAATTCCTCTTAGTGCGGGGCGCCAGCTTGAGGCCGCTCAGCCAGTCGTAGAGGATTTGCTTTGAGAGGTCGGGGAGCGGGAACGAGCCGATCTCGTTGCCCATCCGGCCGGCGCGGTCGTCGAAGTCTCGGAAGGACGCGTCGCGCAAATCGCCTCGGGCGTGCCACCCCCGCTTCATTTCAATCATCTCGTCGCACAGCTCCTTGAGGGTCTTGTTGCCGCCGGCCGGGCACAGGCGTTCGACGGAAAACGCCACCACGTCGAGGAGCGGTTTGCCGGTGCGGCCGGCCAGGGCGACAGCCTCGGCCATCTGCTTCGCCGCCTCAGACAAAGTGAGGCCGGACGGTTTCAAGTGAGCGACAGCGGAACAGTACTCGCGCACCACCTCGTCGAGTCCTTGGGCGATGGCGTTCTCCTTGAGCGTCCGCACGGCCGTGGCCGCCTGGAGCTTCCGGTCGTCGGGCAAGACAAGCGCGGTGGACCGGCTCTGGCGAAACTCGCGGCCTTTGCTGCGGGCGAGTTCTTTCGCTGCCTCGAAGTCGCGGCTCTGGAGGAAAAGTACCTTTCCGCCCGTGAGTTTCTTGGGCAGGGTTACGCGGTAACCCACGCCACCGGACGCGTTGAGTCGTTCTCGGACCGTGATTCGAGGGTCTTCGAGCCATTGCCAGACCCGCAATTTGCCCCGGCCGCCGCGCCGGGCCTTGAAGTCATCCTTTGCCGCGGAATGCTGTTCCATGCCTGAGATGATAGCAAAAACAGATACAAATCCGAGACAATTCAAATGGTCGGTGGCCTCATGTGTCACAATACGCTAATAATGAGCGTATTAAAGTGGTGGAGGTGGCGGGAGTTGAACCCGCGTGCCCCTGGCCTTCGCGCACCGCGTCTACCTGTATAGTGTCACTTTAATCTCGCCGATGCCATGCCGCGACACGCGCTTGAGCACCCGCCAGTCCCCGGATCGAAGATACAACGCGCAGTCCGCGGACCGCTCCACGCGCCATGCCTGCTGTCGACGTCAGTTCCAGCTAGCAGGTGTCGCTAGACTGACGTGGCTGTAGTTAAGCAGCCAGGGGCATTTCTTCTGTTTTGCCGTTTGATTTTTTCGCAGGGGATTTAACGAGAGACCCACGACTCTCGACAGGCAGCGGCGCACTCCAACCAAAGGTAGAATCCAGAACACCCCCATAGAAAAGGGACTACGGGACCAAGGGACCAAGTAATCGGTCGTCAGTTATCAGTAATCGGAAAAATGGGGACTTCGGTGAACGTGCGTGCAGCAGTCAAAGAACGAGGTGCGGACCATGCGCCGGCGGCGGCGGAATGCAAGCGTCGCGATATGAGTGAAGATTTGACCCGGCCGAGGTGCCTTTCGCACTTCTGCGCGGGCAACGACTCCTGCTCATCGACCGAAATGAAGGACCTCCCACAGATTCAGAAAGACCCCAGATGTTAAATCAGAAATCAGACGATCTGCGGTCTTTCTGAATCTGCGGGAGGCTCAAACCAGATCTGCCATCAGTGATCGAGGTCATGCTCGCGTCTGCGACGACATGGCGAACATGGGGCTGCACGGCGAAACCGAAAATAGCGGGGTGGGGGCACCCCGCCTCCAACGAACCAAAAAGTCTAATACTACGTCGTCAGGCCGAGCAGGCCGCGGGTGAGCTGGAAATCGACGAAGCCCTGGGCGTTGGCCACGGGTGTGCGATCCTGCTGCGCCGCGGCGATGATGAGGAGCGTGAGCGTGGCTTCGTCGGCAACGGCATCGCCGCTGAGAAACACGTCGACATCCGCGGCCGCCACGCGGCCGCGTTGATGGGGCTCGGCGGCCTGGATGACCGGCAGCATCGGGTGCCCTTGTTGCGCGTGGTCGTTGACGATCGTGAGCGCGAGATGGGCGCCGCACCCGCCGAGGCCGGTGAGATTCTCAACCCAATGATCCGTCTCGCTCGCGACAACGTGCAGCCCGGGGCGCGACAGCGGCTCGCCATAGGCAAGGGTGGCGTGCGGCGCCAGGGCGCCGAGCACGGCGGCGCGGTAGGTGGCGTGGGCGAGCAGCGGGTCGCTTTCGGCCACGAGCACGGAGCCGCCGCCGTCCACGATGGCGTGCGTGATGGCCGCCAGGGCGCGGGCGGTGGCGGCGGTGACAGGCGCGGCGGTGAGCAACCCGAGAGAGAGCGCGCCCAGACCGGTCTGGGCCGGCTGCGCCGCGGGGAGCGCGGCAAGTTTTTCCTCGAACCAGCGCTCAACGTTGCCGAGGGCCTGGTCGATGCCGCCGTCGAGTTGGACGCTGGCCCAGCCGAATTGCGCGGTCGAGACACCGGCCTCGGCGAGGTGGTGGCGGATGACGTCGTTCGGGACTTTCTCGCAGCCGTGCTCGAGCAGGAGCGCGGCGGCGACGTTGGGATGGGTGAGATAACCGCGATAGGTGCGGTGCAGCAGGTGGTACATCGTTTCGCCGCCGAAGCCGCAGCCCTCGGTGTGCGTGAAGCCGACGAAGCGGGAGATGCCGGTGGTGCGGCCGAGTTGTTTCGCGTTGAGTCGTTCCGCGGCAAGCCGCGCGATCTGGGTGGAGCAGAGACTCGTCGGCAGAATGAGACCGATGCGTTCGGTGGCGAAACGACCTTGGGCGGTGCGGAAGAGGGTGAGGAGTGGGGCGGGCAGGAGCGGAGGGCTGCGCTTTGTCGCAGCCGCTGGGTTATTCTCAAGTGACGGCGCCGACGAAGCGGCGCCCTCCGAAAACTCGCGAGCCGCCGACAACGCAGAGATGTTTCGTGCGAGAGGCGTGATCGCCAGCGGCAGGCCGTCGGGCGCGACGCGATCGCGGAGCGCGGCGAGCTGCGAGGTGTCGGTCTGCCGCCAGTTGCGCCAAATCGAAACCTGCGAGTGGCCCGCGTGCTCGCCCCGGGATCTGCGGCCCGACACGGTGGCGACGAGCAGTTCGAAGGCATCGGCGGCGACCGACTCCATCGCTTCACCGTCGAGATAGCGGCCGGCGTTGATGTCCATTTCGTGGATCAACAGCTGGTGGCGACGGGTGGTCGTGGTGATCTTCAGCGTCGGCACAAACGGGAAATTGGTGATCGAGCCGTTGCCGGTGACGAAGAGGATCAGGTTGCAGCCGGCGGCGACCTGGCCGGCGATGCCCTCGAGATCGTTGCCGGGGCCGTTCATGAACGTAAACCCGGGGTCGGCGAATTCGCGCAGTGGCTGTGCGTAGTCGATGATGGTGTCGAGGCGGGTGCGCGGATCCTTTTTGTGCACGGCGCCGAGCGATTTCAGCGCGATGTTGTAGAGGCCGCGGAAACGGTTGCCGGCGGAGGGATTGCTCTCGGGGGTGAGACCGTGCCAGGAAAGTTTTTCGCGGAACCGATCGAGGGTGCCGATGAAGGCGCGGGCGGTGTCGAGGTCGCGGACGTTTTTCAGCAGGTATGCTTCGGCGCCCATCGATTCGTCGGTCTCGGTAAGCACGCCGGCGGCGCCGTGGCGGATCGCCTCATGCACGAGCGCGCCGGCGAGGGGATTGCCGGAGACGCCGGAAAACGCGTCGGAGCCGCCGCATTGCAGGGCGATGCGCAGACCGCTGAGCGGTTCCTCGGTGCGGCGCAGTGCGGCGACGGTGGGCAGCCACGCCCGCACGAGACGCTCACCCTCGGCGAGCCCGGCGGCGAGGCCGCGGTCGAGGCTGAGAAACGCGTGCGGCACGTCGTCGAGCGGGTAGCCGTGCGTGTGCATGAAGTCGCGCAGCCGGGCGTTGGTGATGGGTTCGACGCCGTAGTCGACGGCGAGGACGGCGCCGACGTTGGGATGCACGAGGAAGCCGGCGAGGGCGCGCAGGACCTCGAGTGTGTTGTTGGGTTCGCCGGAGCCGCCGCCCTCGGTGTGGGCGATGGCGACGATGCCGTCGATGGTCGGATGCACACGGGCGAGCGTTTGCAGGCGGGCGGTGAGCTGGCGGGCAAAACTCGCCGTGCGGGACGACGTGCCGACGATGACAATGGTGTTGCGCGTGCCGATGCCACGGCGGCCGGGGCGTCGGTAACCGGAAAATGTGCGGGCCGGATTGGAGCGCGGGACCGGAGGCGCGGGTCGGATCGCGGCCTCCTCGAGTCGAAAATGTTCCAGGCAGTCCTCGAAGTTGGGTTCGGTGGGGAGGGCGGCGCCATCGAGGCGGCGCACGGCGAGGCCTTCGAGCATCGCGTGGTTGCTGACGTAGTCGCCCGGGACGATGGGACGGAGGGCGCGGGCGAAAGGGAGGCCCCACGAGAGCAGCGAGGCACCGGGGGCGATGGCGGCGACGGCGAAGCGATGACCCTCGAGCACGGTATGCGGCAGGGCGCGCGGGGCGTCGGTGAAGGCGAGCACCTCGCCGGCCTCGATGCGACGGGTGGCGATGGCCACATTGTCCCCGGGGGCGGGGAGGCGGGAGACGGCGTGGAGTGGGAGAGGCACGGGGGGACGGAGAGAGGGGGAGAGGGCGTGACGGGGAGAGAGGGGGACGCTCAACGCTTAACGTTTTACGCTCAACGTTGAAGTGAGGAGACGAGTTATCAGTGGGTCAGTTATCAGTGAGACGAAAGTCGGTCGGTCTACCGATAACTGATTACTGATGACTGGTCACCAATTCCGCCTCTCCCTCTCACCGTCACTTTCACACCGCGCGCAGCGCGGCGACGACAGGCAGATCGGCGGGTGCGAGATCGTAGGTGTCGAGGTCGTCGCGGGCGACCCAGGCAAGGGCGAGGTGTTCGTGCGGATGGGGGGCGCCGCTGTCGGGGACGAGGCGACACACGAACGGAAACATCTCGATGACCACGGAGCCGTAGTCGTGCGTGAAGCGCGGTATTGGCCGCACAATTTCGATGGTGATGCCGAGTTCCTCGCGTAGTTCGCGGCCGAGGGCGGCCTCGGGCGCTTCGCCGGGCTCGACCTTGCCGCCCGGAAAGTCCCACTTCAACGCGAGGTGTTTGTGCGCTGGCCGCTGCGCGAGAAGGACGCGGCCGGAGTCGTCAACGAGGACGGCGGCGACGACGGGAATGGGTGAACTGGAAGACACAGGAGACGGGGAGATGGAGAGACGGAGAGAGGTAGGGACGGAGAGAGCAGTAATCGGCAGTCAGTGGGCCGTTGTCGGTGGTTGGTGGCGGGGTATTTGTCTTTGGCAAACAAGCTGGGTGCAACTTTTCGTGACGCGGCGGGTTTTGAGGACATGAAAACCTTTCTGAAAGTCCTTCTGCTCGTGGTCGCGGCGGTCGTGGCGGTGAAACTCCTCCCGCTCACTCTGGCCCTCGGGTTCGTGCTCGGGCTGCTGCTTGTCGGCCTCCTGGTGGTTGGTCTGTCGATTGTCGTGGTCGCGTTGGTGGCGGCCGTGGCCCTCGCCGCGGCCCTCGCTCCCATCTGGATTCCGGTGCTCGTGATCGTGGGGCTGATCGCGCTGATCAAGAAATTCAGCTCGAAACCGGCGGTCGCGTGAGGCGAATGAGTACTTCCATGGAAGGTGAGAATATCCGCGCCAATCCGCCGGTGCTTATGAATGAACGGGAAGTTGCGCGCTTCATCGGCATCTGCCCGCGTTCGGTCCGCAATTTCAGCGCCCGTGGGTTTCTGCCCGTGATTCGTTTGGGACGTCGTCGGCTGTTTCGCAGAGATGCGGTGCTGGCCGCCTTGAAGTCGCTTGAAAGCGCCGCCCGGAGTTAGCCGCCGGATAGTTAGGGTACGCCATACCTGCTGTGGAGCGCAGTTACGCGGTTGCCAGCGCGGCGGCCAGGGCTCCCGCAGTCGGCCGCTGACGTTGCGCTGAGTCGCCAGCCAGCATTCGCTCGCTTTCGGTCATATGCCCAAGAAACTGGAAACTCGCGACCACGCGCGCGATCATCTCGGCAAGATCAGGATTCTGATCTTTGCGCAGGAGGTCTTTTAGCTCCAACAGGTCGTAATCCCCTCCCGCCTCGATACGTTCCCTGAATCGCACGAAGTCCAGGCCCGGCCCGCCACTGTTCCAAAGTTTGAGCACCGCGAGAGATCGGATAATCTCCTTCTGCAGCGGGCGGCGCGCGAGCTCCGAGAGATCGTAGAGATCGCGGACTCTCGATCGTTGGCTTGCCGCCCTGATCTTTTCGGCGATCACCTCTTCCAGCGCGTGTGTCGCCACCGGTTGTCTGGACACAAGATAAAGTTTAATCAGGCGGCTAAAAGAGTGGAGGGTTGGAAATCGCGGCGGGCTTCGAGCGGGCTCTTGTAGCCGAGTTTCTCGAGGCGCCATTCCCGATTGTAGAGTTC
>SXGT01798636.1_pt1 | contig 13974 bp, 9 predicted proteins | sample 3176221 | NCBI WGS metagenome assembly SXGT01 (sample SAMN11356862, study PRJNA531348) | freshwater metagenome | isolation source: freshwater sample F1-120 | place: China: Fuxian Lake, Yuxi | collected 2017-12-25 | reverse complement strand
TAGTTGAATTTAATACTCGTATCAATTTATTGGTTAAATTAGGTAAGCGCTTAACAACATGTCAATATGCGTTGGTTGTTCTTGTGTCTTTATCTGCTCTGGGTCAGTAAGCCAAATGTATGTAAACATTTTGAAATGCTCTTGTAGCTATTAATAGTACATTTGGTTTTAATACGTAACTAAATATTTTTATTTATTTTGCATATTTTCTTTCTTGAAGGTAATTCTTTAGCTTCTTCATTTGATGGGATTTACTAAATTTGAACTATGAACAGTTAAATTATAAAGCAGTTCATATTTCTGGAGTTAAAAGGTTTTGGATTAATAGTACTTTTGGAAAAACGTTATTTAGGAATTCAAACTAACGATGGCGATTGTTAGCTTGAAGGTTAATCCAATTACGCTGTAATTTTTATTATTAAATGCAACAGAGGAGTATTAATTATGCAAGCAGTATCAGAGCAAAAATTCCTGCATATCTATGGAAACTTACTTGTTCAATGCTGGGGTTCGCCCCCATTAAAAAAACGTTTCAAAGAATCTCCCGAATTAGTTTTAAAAGAATTCGGTTTAGACCCTAACGGTGCAAAGGTACAATTATTAGCACCCGGTAGTTCAGGCGCTCCAGCTTCTGAAATTACTCCTCAAAGCCAAGTGGTTCTGTGGAATAAAGGTTTAGAAAGTGGCAACATTGAGTTTTATTTTCCTGAACAACCACCTGAAGGTCAAGAAAACATCGAATTATCCGATGCAGATCTAGAAGCTGTTGCGGGTGGTTGGTCAATTTCATGCTGCAGTTGTACACCTTGTTGCTGTTGCTAAACATCGCAGGCTGAAGCGTTTTATACAGGTTAGGTTTAACGACATCAGCAGTTCGTTAAGCTTTAGTCTTTAATTATTGTTTGTCCCTTCTTAAAGTAGTAGGGTAACAGCATGTTTGTTATCCTACTATATTGTTTCTTAATGTTATTTATTTGGGCTTCAAAAGCAAATTTTTAGGTTTTTTTAAGACTAATGTTTATTCAACCCAGATTAAATGCATCCCTTGATGTGCACGCAGAAATACCTAATCTATTGTTTCTTTTAGATGAGCATAGAAAAGTTGTGATGCAAGGGGCAATTTATCCTTTGCTTGTGCCGTTTTTAGACGGGGAGCACGACATTAGTCAAATATTGGCAGGAGTGGGTGATCGTGCGCAATTATTTGATGTTTATCAAGCGCTGAATGCTTTAACGCAGAATGGTTGCTTAGTTGAGGGTTTGGAGAATCCTAAATCGAATATATCCGCTTATCAGGAGTATATTCGACCGATTAAAGTTGGTCATTACCAAGCTTTTGAAAAATATAAGCTTGCTATTCATGCTATTGGAAATACGGATGCAAGTTTATTGTCGGCAGCCTTGACTGCTAATGGCGTTACTGTTGACAATGACAATAGCGAGATTCTGATAGTTTTAACGGATGATTATGCTAGGCCTGAGTTAGAATCATTAAATAGTGAGCACCTCATAAACGGGCGACCGTGGTTGTTGGCTAAACCTGAAGGTATGATTCTATGGGTTGGACCTTTTTTTATCCCTGGGTCGACTGGATGTTGGTCTTGTTTGTCGCAACGTTTAACGGCAAATAGACAAGCGGAAAAATTTATTCAAGAACAGCGGGGGAGTAAGCAACCTGTTGTAACGTCGGTGGCTAAGTTACCTGCAGCTCATAATGTTGCCTATCACTTGCTGGCCACCCAAATTACGGAATTGCTGATTACTCAGCTAAACTCGCCTTTACACGGTAAGTTAATGACCATTGATTTGTTGAGTCATGAAATTCAATTCCATAACTTAGTTAAGCGGCCGCAGTGCCCTTCTTGTGGTGATCCAGGATTAATGGCAAAACAAATGTTGGCACCAGTTACTCTCAGTAGTGGAAAAAAACGTTATTGCCAGGATGGGGGTCACAGAACGATGACACCCGATGAAACCTATCAGATTTATCAACATCATATTAGCCCGATATTAGGCGCTGTGACCGAATTACGACCAGCGTATGGATCAGATAATGAGTTAACACACTCTTATGTGGCTGGGCATAATTTTTCTATGGGCTTAGATAGCATTGCCTTTTTACGTGAGAGTTTACGAGGTGTGAGTGGTGGAAAGGGGAGTGTTAAAATTCAAGCCATGGTCAGTGGATTATGTGAAGCGATAGAACGCTACTCTGGAAATTATTTTGGTGATGAATATAGTATCCAAGGGCGATTTCTTGAGCTGAATGATGCGATTCATCCAAATACCTGTATGGGATTTAGCCCAAGTCAGTTACAGGAGCGTGAAGCATGGAATGCCAGCCATGAATTTTCGCGTTGTCATTTTGTGCCTGAACAATTTGATGAACATCGTGTTATTGATTGGACTCCAATCTGGTCCTTATCCGCAAAAAAATTTCGTTATTTACCGAGTCTTTTTTGTTTCTACGGTCATCCAGATTTTAAGAATAATGATTGGTGTGTACCTGATTCAAATGGGAGTGCCGCAGGTAACACGTTAGAGGAAGCTATTATTCAAGGGTTTATGGAATTGGTTGAACGGGATGCTGTTGCAATTTGGTGGTATAACCGGATTCAACGTCGGGGTGTGGATCTTGATTCATTCGACATGCCGTATCTTAATTCTATACGTGAATACTATGCGGCAATGCATCGTGATATTTGGGTGATTGATATCACGAGTGATTTAAATATTGCAACCTTTGCTTGTGTTTCAAGACGTAACGATCACCTAAGTGAAGATTTATTACTAGGTTTTGGCTCGCATTTTGATCCGCGTATTGCCATGCTTCGCGCGATAACGGAAGTGAATCAATTTTTACCTTCGGTAGCACTCAAAAATCCAGATGGCTCAACGCGTTATATTTTCGGGGACGAGCTAGCCAGAAATTGGTGGAAAACTGCGACGATTGCTGATCACCCATACCTTAAACCGCTTGATGATCTTCCTCCGGCTAACTTACAGGATTTTAATAATCCATCAAGTGATGATATTAAGGAAGATGTTGAAACTTGTCTGGCGATTTGTGCTCAAAATGGATTGGAAATGCTGGTTTTAAATCAGACCCGACCAGACCTAGGACTAAACGTAGTTAAAGTGATTGTCCCGGAACTTTGTCATTTTTGGAGACGCCTAGGTAAAAGCAGATTGTATGATGTCCCTGTTACCATGGGGTGGCTGCAATCTAGGCCTAATATAGAACACTTTAATCCCTATACCATTTTCTTTTAACACTGCTTTATTGATGCACAATTTTTATCCTGCTGCCTGACGAAATGGATTATCGATTATGAGTTCACCTCTATTCACCAAGCCCAGACTGAAACAGTGTTTTGCCGTCGAGATTGTTGAGACACGAGCAGTTTTTTTATTTACTGAGCATAGACAATTTGTTTTTGAAGGTGAAGTTTATACGTCGCTAATCCCGTTTCTAGACGGGCAACACAGTTTTACCGATATACTTTCAGCTATTGGTGGTCAATTTACCACGCAAGAATTGTTTAATGCTTTGACTCAATTGTCTCGCCGTGGCTGCTTAGTCGAAGCCGAAGGAGGAATTCCTGAGCATGCCTCCTTTTGGGATTATATCCACAATGACCCAAGTCATGTGCAAAAGTGTTTTAAGGATGCAAGTGTTTCTTTCATATCACGATCTGTTCACGTCACTGACCTGGATTTAAAAGCAGCATTTGATGCCGCAGGGTTAGAGGTTTCAAATGAAGCCCCCTTATTAGTGGTTGCCGTCGATGATTACTTACAACCTGATCTAAAGGCAATCAATGCTGAAGCCTTAAAATCAAAGCGTTCCTGGGCTATTATTAAACCTGTAGGGATGGTTTTGTGGGTCGGGCCAATTTTTAGACCAGAAGAAACTGGGTGTTGGCATTGTCTAGAACATAGGTTGCGGGCTAATCGCCAAGTTGAAACCTTTATCCAAGATCGAGCCCACGCGCCAGTCAACTTTGTTACATCAAAGGCAAGTATGGCCTCAACGTTATCGACGGGGCTAAATTTAGCAGCATTAGAAATAGCCAAGGCATTAGTTTTAGATGCGCCTAATAAGACTTTAGGTGAAATCTTAACGCTAGATTTGTGTACGTTACAATTTGCAAAACATACATTCGTTAAACGCCCACAATGTCCGGTGTGTGGTTCCCCAGAAACTCGTAAGCAAACTCAAGTTAAACCAATCGAATTGGTCTCAAGACCATTGACTCCTTTTGGTTGGCGCACGCAATCGGCTCAGATGACTTTTGATCGTTACAAGCATCATATCAGTCCGATATCAGGGATTGTGACTTCACTGATTCCAAGGGATGTTGAGCAGTTGCAAGATACTACGATCTATAACTATGTCGCAGGGCATTATTTTCCAATGATTAATAACAATATTAATTTATTGCGTGTTAATGCTTTTGTCAGGAGTGGTGGTAAAGGTGCAACAGAAATCCAAGCCAAAACTGGGGCCTTGTGTGAATCTATAGAGCGTTATTCAGGTATCTGTTGGGGAGATGAGCCCCTGATTCGCGCAAGTTTTAATGAACTCGCACCTAATGCATACCATGTAAAAGAATTGGCGCAATTCAGTGATAAGCAGTATGCCCAGCGTGAGCAATGGAATGCATCACAAGAAGTTGAGCGTGAAATGGTTCCTGAGCGCTTGGATGATAATGACGAAATAGCGTGGACTCAAGCATGGTCGTTAACCAATCATAATTTCAAGTACTTACCCATGGGGTACTGTTACTACGGTTTTCGCGATACTGGCCGATTTGTCTGTTATTGTGATAGCAATGGCAATGCCGCGGGTAATACTCTAGAAGAAGCCATCTTGCATGGTATTGTCGAATTGGTGGAACGTGATTCGGTGGCGCTTTGGTGGTATAACCGTCTTCAACGCCAAGCAATTGATACCGCCAGTTTTCAATTACCCTACTGGGATAAAATGGAAACTTATTACCACAATGTATTACAGCGGGAATTGCATGTTTTGGATTTAACGACTGATCTGAAGATTCCTACGTTTGCGGTGATCTCCAGACGCGTAAACCATAGTACAGAAGATATTATCATTGGTTTAGGTGCTCATATTGATGCAAAGCAGGCTTTAACACGGGCACTGGATGAGGCAAATCAATATGTACCCGCCTTATGTGAAATGACAGCTGAAGGTACAACACGCTATCGCATGAATGAAAAGGATATAATCCAATGGTGGAAAACAGCCACGTATGCGACTCAATTCTATCTCTTACCTGATCCCAATTTACCCCCCAAAACTTTGGCGGAGTTTCCTGCGTTAAGCGTTCCGGATTTAAAAGCGCATGTGCTTTGTTGCGTTGGCTTAATTGCTGATGCTGAAATGGAGGTATTGGTGATTGATCAAACGCGGCCAGATATTGGTTTACCTGTCGTTAAAGTGGTTATCCCAGGCTTACGGCATTTTTGGCGTAGGCTTGCGCCGGGTCGATTGTATGATGTACCCGTCAAAATGGGGTGGTTGTCCCAGCCGCACCGTGAAGATGAACTTAATCCTATATCCTGTTTTGTATAACCTGAGGAGCTAATTGATGCATTGCATACACGTCATATCCCTATTGCAAGGAACCCGATTAGTTGATAATGGCACAGATCAAATTGTCATTGAAGCATTGCAGCATTTATCGCGTCCCAGAGTTTCGCTTAATCAAGTGACACCCACATTACGTCAAGTGATTGAACAACTTGCTGGTGAAGGCAGTAGTATTGCGGATTTGAATGTGCAGGTGTTACAAGCAGAAGGGACTGCAGGATTAGCCAAATTACATCATTATTTAGGGCGTTGTGCGCAATTTGCGTTATTAAGTTATCGCTTGGTGCTGGATGATAAAGTATTTGCTGGTATCATCCCACTATCTAACTATTTTCATTTTAAAGAAGACAGTGTCGATAAAGAACAACGTTACCGCTTGTCACGCTTTGCCTATCAACATTATGTTGATGGTTTTTTGGTTTTAGAATCCGCATTAGGACATGCAAAAATCGAATTGTATTCTCCATTTGCTGCTGCAGCATTGCAGTTATTGAGTCAACCACATAGTGCAAATGATTTAGTGGCGGCTTTGGATGTCTTTGATACCGAGTCAGCATTAATGTTTTTGAATTATCTGCTGAATGCACAGGCTATCATCGTTATACCTGCAACTGGTGAAGATCCAGAAGCATCTAATCCAGCTTTGGCACAGTGGGATTTTCATGATTTAGTGTTCCACACGCGTTGTCGTTTAGGTCGTCATGCCAACCCATTTGGTGGTACATATGCTTTTAAGGATAAATTTGAGGCGTTACCTGTCATAAAATCAGAGTCGAGTAGTGTTGCTATTGCGTTACCGATCCCTGATTTAGAACAACTAAATTTAAATGATACGGCTTTTAGTGCCGTCCTTGAAGGCCGTGAATCGCTTCGGGAGCAAGGTGAGACGCCAATTTCTATCGCACAATTAGGCGAGTTCTTGTATCGTAGTGCCCGTGTTAAAAAAATGGCTCCGGATGCGGGTGTTAGTTGGCGACCCTCTCCCGGTGGTGGAGCGATTCATGAGCTGGAAATTTATGCCTTGATTCATAATTGCTCGGGGTTGGATGCAGGTTTGTATCATTACAATGCCAAAGAACATGCGCTCTACAAAATTGAATCCCCGCAATTAGCGCTTGACACTCTTGCAGATATGGCACGCGTAACAGCGGCAATGAAAGAACGTTCGCAAATAGTCTTTATTATTGCGGCCCGATTTCAACGTATGCAGATTAAATATCAATCGATGACTTATGCGGCAATACTTAAGAATGTTGGCTGCTTATATCAAACCATGTATCTGGTGGCTACCGCGATGAAATTAGCTCCCTGCGCATTAGGAGGAGGGCATGCAGATTTATTCGCACAAGCCGCTGGTTTAAATTACTACGCTGAAACTTCGGTGGGTGAGTTTGTGCTTGGTTCGCGCAGTGAATCCAAGTAAGGTCTGATTAGAATACTATGCTGCCAAATACGCGACGTTATTTATCAGACAGTCCGCTAGTGAATTTAGCTGAAGGCATTCAAGGCAGAATTCAGCCTGGCCTGGGAGATAGAATACTCTGGATTCATGGTTATACTTTAGACTCGAGTTCGTGGGGGGAGTTATGGCGGCAATTACCAGATTACCAGCATATTGGCATTGATCTTCCTGGTCACGGAGCATCTGCAGCTATCGATCCCACTATGGATTTACGTTCATTGGGAATAAAGTTGGCGAATCTCTGTTCTGAGCAAGAGATTCAACACATAATTGCGTTATCTTTTGGTACGATCACTGCAATTCAGACCGCGTTAGAATTTCACGGAGAATTGGCTTCTTTGACCTTAGCGGCTCCTGCAATTGCTGGCGGGCCACAAGACTCTTATATGGCACAGGTTTACGGTGAGCTGTTTCAATTGAATATGCAGGGGGCAGATCCTAAAAACTTGGGAGATAAATGGTTAAGTTGTCGCGCTTGGGATGGCTTAGATGATTTACCAGGATTACGAACTGCATTATCTAGTTTAGTCTGGAAACACTCTTGGGCTGAGTTACAGTCATTTGCGATAAGACAATTTACTTTTCCAGAACAACCTGCAAGTGCCTTACAAGGTATTATCGCTCCGACCTTAGTATTAGTTGGGCAACGGGAAATGCTGGCCTACCGCCAGTGTGCAGAAATCTTAGCGCAAACATTACCCAACTGCCGTTTGCAAGAACTACCCAATGTGGATCATTTGTGTTTATTACAAGCGCCCGATGATTCAGCAAAGCTGATTGCTGCGCATTTACGACAATTTGCAAAAAATTAAACTTAGTTCTTGGAAGGTTAAAGAATAGTCTTTACGAATTATTCAGTCCCGTTGTGAAATTTTTACTTACCCGTTTTGCTTGCTAAGGTGATGCTTGTTTTATGAGTATTTTGAATAAAGAATATCTAGCCCCTCACGAACTGCAAACGCTACAGTTTCTTTGTGGCACCCATTCCAGTATGCAGGAGGTCATTAATACGGTAATTCGGCAACAACCCGGTTCATTGGCTTTGCAGCGATTAAGCTGGAGCACACTAAGTGGATTGCCTTCACAGATGCCTTATGAAGCACCTGTTTTACCTCTGGCTCTGGCATCTGCAAAGGGTGCCCACATCACAGATGTGGATCATAATACTTATCTGGATTGCTCTTTGGGAAATGCTTCGATGATTTTGGGACACAATCCCGACGAGGTCGTAGAGGTGGTGCAGGAAAAATTATCACAAGGCGTAGGCATTGGCCAACTCTATGCCGAGCAATTGCATTTAGCCCAATTAATTCAAAATACTGTACCGGATATTGAACGTGTGGCCTATCTCAATAGCAGTGCTGAGGCAATTGCTGCTGCTGTAAGGATGGCTCGTGTAGTCACGCGTAAACAAAAGGTTGCCAAGTTTGAGGGTTGCTATCATGGGGCAAATGCGATTGGCTTGAGTAATCCGCAAATGATTTTGTCGGGACAGTTTCCTACAGATGCCATTGATCAGATAAGTCCTAAAGTGGCGACAGGAGGATTTACTGCCTCCGAGCAGTCCGATTTATTAATTTTAGCGTTTAATTCTGAAACGGCATTTGCATTAATCCGCCAACATGCGGCAGATTTAGCATGTATCGTGGTTGATCCTATGCCGCAGTTTATGAGTAATTGGCCAGAGGTTTGTAAATCTTTTATCCAAGAACTCTGTTCTGTTGCGAAACAGGCAGAGGTTGCTGTCATTTTTGATGAAACTCAATGTGGTTTTCGCTTAATGCTGGGTGGGGCACGCGAATGGGCGAACGTTACTCCAGATATTTCTTGCTATGAAGCCAGTGCCTGTGGTCTAGGTGTGCCGATAGCGATACTTGCAGGGAGTGCAAAATACCTGGATACCGCGCGTACCAGCGGTCAATTTGTTGATTATCCTTCGGCAAAAGTGTGGATGAATAGTTCTACCACGGGTAATTATCTGGCAGTTATCGCTGCTTTTGCACAATTAAGCTATGTTGCCCAAGGTTTTTTCAGTGTAGGTGCCCAATTGGATGATAGTCATGCGTATTTGAAACAACGCTTAGCCAAATTTGCTGTCGATACGGGTATTCCGGTTTCTATCCAAGGGCATCCGCGTTTGCAATTACAATTAAGTCTAGGAAAACAAGAACCCAAAGAACAAAGTTATCGTGGGGTCATGCAAAGTGCTTCGATGTCACAATTCCGTAGCTTAATGGCTTTATCGTTCTATCTACGTGTACAGCGGGTCTATACCAAGCTTATTCCTACCGTTAATCTTTCGACTGCACACCAGCTAGAGGACTTGGAGGTATTAGCAACCGCAATCGAACAGAGTTTATTACAGATGTCTCAGGATCAAATGTTAGCATTCTAAACTGTGATGGCAAGTTGAAGCAGTATTGCAACGGGTTGATCTACCAATATCGCCCGGGGGACTATGACAAAGTTCTACAGAGTAAAAAACTTGACAAGTACTTAACCTAAAACTGGATGTAAAGTAATATGGCAAATTTAAGAATAGTTTTGAAATCTATCTTGAAGGCTCCTAGCATCTTCATACCCGTAGGGGCTATTGTGTTGATCTCTGGGTGTGGTGAATTACATCCCTTGCTGCGCGAAGAAGTACGAACTCAGTTGCAAACTGCTGTTTCACTTGAACCTCCTTTAGTGAGTAAAGGAGCAATTGTTCGCTTGGAAGACGTATCAGCCGAATTACCCTCCCAAATTTTGGCACGCGCAAAAAAATCAGTTGATCCACAACCGGATACTCCCTATATCAAAATGGATTTGCCTTTGGCCAGAAAAAAGGCCTTAGAAAATAATCTGGATCTTAAGGTTGCTTTGTTTGATCCCGCCATCGCCGAGGCTCTTTATGATGCGGAGCGCAATAAATTCCAAACCATCATAGGTGCAACTTCTAGTCATAATAAATCAGTTGATGCTGTAAGAAAGGGCACCAGCGTGTCTTCGGTCGAGCCGTATGTCAGTGTGCCCTTGCGAACAGGGGGCTTTGCTAAGCTCAGTATGCCATTTACCACCATAGATAATGACTCACAGATAAATTTACTTTATCCACCAGATCAAACGTATATGACTAGTCTCAAGATGTCCGTCTCGCAACCACTTTTGAGAAATGGGGGGATAGACATTAATAATGCCTCAATTCGGCAGGCTGGCTTAGCGATGCGACAAACCGATGCACGCACCAAAATTACTGCCATTCGGATCTTAGCCGAAGTAGAGAACGCTTATTGGAATTATTACTTAGCGTATGAAAATCTTAAAATTCAGATTCAACAATACGAATATGCTTTAGAACAGGTCAGAGTTGCTAAACGTCTGGTTGAAGAAGGCGTGAGAACCAAGGTTGAGATTGTGCGTGCGGAAGCGGGCGTCGCGCGACGTTTTGATTCAGTCATTCGTGCCGAGACCAATCGGCGCATAGTGGAACGTGATTTTAAACGGGTCATGAATGATCCGGCGTTAAAAATCGATTCTGAAACTATTATCATGACTGAAACCCAGCCGACCCCTGTCAGTTTGACTTTTGATCGAGACAAAGTAGAAAAATTAGCTTTCGATAACCGGATGGAATTAGTCGATAATGAAATTCAGGAGATGGTCAATAGCATTACTGTGGATGTGAAAAAAAATCAATTATTACCTGAAGTGAATTTGAATTTTAATTACACATTCCTCAGCTCAAAGCCTAAATTTACCCAAACGTTAGACGAATTGTTTAATGAAACGCTCAGCGGTTATACCGTAGGGCTTGATCTAAGTTATCCGTTGGGTAATCGGGTGCAAGAGGCGGGTTTGCAGGAAGCGGTTCTGCGGAAAACTCAGACCTTGGCGACCCGAGCGCGTTTGGAGTTAGCCATAAGGCAGGATGTGAATAATGCCATGGATGCCATTGAACAAAATTGGCAACGGGTACTTTCTAACCGCAAAGCAGCGATCCTTTCCGCCGAAGCTTATGAATCGGATAAAATTGAGTTTCAGTATGGCAATGTGACCACCATTGATGTACTGGTATCTTTAACTTCACTGACAGATGCTCGCTCAGCGGAGATACAGTCGCTTACCGATTTTCAACGTTCCTTGGTAGATTTGGCGATTGCTTCCGGTACTGTTCTTGGACGTGGTGGGGTTATTTGGGAACCCAATAAATCCCTGAGTCTTAAAAATTGAGCTAATTTAACTTGGACACTCTATGTCTGCTTTGCTACGCGTTGAAAATGTTCATAAACAATTTGGCAAAATTCAAGCTCTAGCAGGCTTAAATTGTGAATTAGAAGAAGGAGAATGGCTAGGATTACTTGGGCCTAATGGCGCAGGAAAAACCACCTTGATTCGTGCAATTTCTGGCAGAGTTAAATTGGATCAAGGCCAAATTTGGATTGCGGGGCAACTTTTGGATGGTTCTACTGCGGCACGTAAAGTACAGCTGCAGGTTGGTATTATCCCACAAGATATTGCTCTTTATCCCATGTTGACTGCTGAAGAAAATTTGAGGATTTTCGGTGCCCTGCAAGGCTTAAGCGGTAAACAACTGCAAAAAAGGCTCGTGTGGGCGCTTGAGTGGACGGGGTTAAATGAACATCGGCAAGAATTGCTTAAAGGCTTTTCGGGCGGCATGAAACGGCGGCTTAATCTTGCCTGTGGCATTTTGCATCAACCTAGAATCGTATTATTGGATGAACCGACGGTTGGCGTTGATCCTCAAAGTCGTGCACGCATTTGGGAGATGTTGACTGAACTGCAAAGACAAGGCGTATCGTTATTGCTGACCACTCATCAGTTGGATGAAGCGCAATTAGTCTGTGAAAGGATCGTCATTATTGATGCGGGTCAGACTATCGCCCAAGGCAGTATGAACGAGTTGTTTTCAAATACAGTTGGCACCCAACGCATAGTGAATATCCGTATGCAGGCGCCGAGCGTGGAGCTGTTAAAGAGATTTAATTTGGTACTGCAAGCTGATGAAAGCTATCAATGTACAGTAAATGCTGTCGCGAGTGAACTCGCTAATATTTTAAATGCTTTAGCCGCAGCTAATGTTAGGGTGGATGATCTCACCTTAGAAACACCCAGTTTACAAAGCGTATTTTTGGCACTCACAGGACATGGTTTACGCGAATGACTGCAACCCTACTGTATCTCAATTGGCTTAACTTGCGCCGTGATTATTTAGCGGTATCGCTAATTTTTTTGCTCCCCATCCTGTTTTTCAGTCTGTACGCATTAATTTTTGGCAGCATGGGCGGGTCAGAATCTTCGGCATCTAAAGTGAAGGTGACAGTGCTAGATTTAGATCACAGCGTCAGCAGTCGTAATCTGCAACAGCTGTTAGCAGGGCATCCTGCAATTACTTCACCCATCGAGTCACCTACAATTCCCTTAGATCCTACATCTTTGATTAAACGAGTTAGCCAAGGTAATTTTGCGGCGATTATTGTGGTTCCGCAAGGGTTTGCAGAAAGTCTGGAACAAAATTCAGCGAGCATGACACCGATACAATTGTATTATGATAATGGCAACCCGATCACTCGTTATATGTTAGCTGATATTATTCAGAGTGCCGCAATGGCAGTCAAAATCGGTCTGACGAACGCAAGTTTTGCTACGTGTCGTAATCCCATCCAATCTATAAAAAACCCCTTAGATTTACAAGTAAAACAAGCACTTTGTCCTGGACAACTCGAATACCTGCCTATTGAACGCATACGAGCTAACGACAAGCTCATTGATCCCATTGCCTACTATGCCGCTGCAGTCAGTATGATGTTTTTATTATTCGCTATGTCCGGTGCAGGTGGTTTTCTTTTAGAACAACAGGAAACGGGGACTCTGGAGCGTTTATTAAATTGTAATGTCGGTATGGGAAGGCTTTTGCTAGGGAGTTGGTTGTTTTTTGCGTCAGTCGGTTTGATACAAGTTTTGGTCACTTTTCTATGGGGAGCTTTGGTCTTTGGTGTGGATTTATGGCGGCTAGATCATCTAATAGGGACGCTCATTATTAGTATATTTGCGGCATTAAATGCATCTGCATTTGGCATTGTGTTGGCGGTACTTTGCAAAACACGGGCCCAATTAAATGGCATTTCCACATTAGTGATCCTCATGATGTCGGCCTTGGGTGGTAGCATGGTTCCGCAATTTATTATGCCTACTTTTATGCAGAAGTTATCATTGTTTACCATGAATGGCTGGGTGTTGGATGGTTATACCCAAGTTTTTGCTGAGGATAATCCTGTTACTTCGGTTTTCGCTTTGTTACCGCATTTAGCGAGTCATTGCCTGATTTTATCTGCAGGTACGCTGTGTTGTTTGGTGACTGCTTATGTTTTATCCCGTCGATGGGAAACTATTTAGCATGCTTCAACGTCAACGCAAGCCATTGTCCTTGATCTTCAAATATTCTAAGGCTTGTTGAAAATGAAACGAATTGATAAGCAATTAGTGGGGCCCGCTGGAAATATTCTATTACTAGCGTTCTTAGCAGAAGCATTAGAAAATTTCTTACACGAAGCTACGCATGCACTTGTTACGCTAGCAGTAGGTGGAGAAGTTAAAACCTTTAGTTATTGGGCGGTGGATAGTCAGTGGACTGCTAATGTGCCTGCCAATTTTTGGGGCGAACTACTAATTGCCGCCAGTGCAGCGCTCTTGAATATTGTTTGTGCTCTAATCGGTATCATTGTCCTAGCGTATTCGGGGTTCTCGTTGAGCCCCAGACTTCGACTATTTATATTCTATTTTACATCGTATTCCTTATTTGCTGGTTTTGGCTATTTATTCGTGGACCCCTTGTTTGCTAACCAAGATAGTTTAGGCGATTGGGGTAAAGTAGTCATGTTGCTTGGGGGTGAGTGGC
>SXGT01869810.1_pt1 | contig 13975 bp, 7 predicted proteins | sample 3176221 | NCBI WGS metagenome assembly SXGT01 (sample SAMN11356862, study PRJNA531348) | freshwater metagenome | isolation source: freshwater sample F1-120 | place: China: Fuxian Lake, Yuxi | collected 2017-12-25 | reverse complement strand
TCGAGCCGGGACCGATGCCGACCTTGACGCCGTCCGCGCCCGCGGCCGCCAGTTCCTTCGCGCCTTCCGCCGTGGCGACATTGCCGGCCACGACATTGACCGCAAAGCGCCGCTTGAGCTCGCGCACGGTTGCCATGACATTGCTCGAGTGTCCGTGAGCGGTGTCGACCACCAGAACATCGACGCCGGCCTTGACCAGCCCCTCGGCGCGCTCGTAGTCGTGCACGCCGATCGCCGCTGCCACGCGCAGACGACCGCGCGTGTCGGTCGCGGAGTTGGGATAGGCCGAGAGCATGTTGAGGTCCTTCATCGTGATCAGGCCCTTGAGCTCATTGCCCGGCCCCACGATCAGGAGCTTCTCGATCTTGTGGCGGTACAGAAGCTCGCGCGCGTCCTCGAGCGAGGTGCCCGGCGGCGCGGTGACGAGCTTGTCCTTGGTCATGATCTGTGCGACCGGCGTCTCGTCCTTTGTCTGGAAGCGGCAGTCGCGGCGCGTGAGGATGCCCACCACCGTCTTGCCTTCGGTGATCGGCAGGCCGCTGATGTTGTGCCGCGTCATGATGTCGCGCGCTTCGCGGATCGTCGCCGAGGGCGGCAGCGTCACCGGATCGAGGATCACCCCGTTGGCCGAGCGCTTGACCTTGTCGACCTCGCGGATCTGGCCCTCGATCGAGAGGTTGCGGTGGATCACGCCGATGCCGCCCTCGCGGGCCAGCGCCACGGCCAGGCGCTCTTCCGTGACGGTGTCCATGGCCGCCGAGGCCAGGGGGATGTTGATCGCGACATCGCGCGAGAAGCGCGTGGACAGGCGCGCATCCTTGGGCAGCACATCGGAGTGGCGCGGTACGAGGAGGACATCGTCGAAGGTCAGGCCTTCGGGAAACTCAAGCTCGCTCATGCTTCGGCAAGGGGACACAGGGCGCCCTGCGGGTCGGACGCGCTAGGGGGCGTTCGGGGGGGGTGGGCTGCAAACCGTGGATGCTAGCGTCCGATCCCGAGAAAGAAAGAGGGCCCCGGCAGGGTGCCCGAAGGCGCCCAGCGGGGCCCAAGAAGGAGGAGATGGCCTACTTGTCGGAGCCGATGCTCCGTAGCCTGAGTCACAATTCCAAAAAACCTGCTTCTCCGGACTGGGAAAGCCTTTCTCGCCAGCCGGGGGGCTTGGGTTGCCGATGGAGGCCTGCACCTTCACCATGCGCCCCCCGTCTGCCGTGGAACCTGCCCTGCGGATCCCTACCATGTCCCCTGCCATGGAGGCCCCCCGCATGTCCGCAGCCGACCGTCCGCTCAAGGCAGTGCGCCGCGTGGCGGTGATCGGTGCAGGCTACATCGCAGACTTCCACATCCCGATCCTGCGGGAACTCGCCCACCTCGAGCTGGTGGCGATCTGCGACTCCGATCTGTCGCGCGCACAGTCTCTCGCGAGCCGCTACCGAGTCAGTCAGGCGGTGCGGAGCATCGCCGAGCTGAAGGCGCTGGGAGTCGAGCTGGCGCATGTGCTGGTGCCGCCGAACCTGCATGCGAGCCTGGTGCGCGAGCTGCTCGAGGCCGGCATCGGCGCATACGTGGAAAAGCCCTTCGTGCTGAGTTCCAGGGAGGCGCGCGAACTCGGCGAGCTGGCGCGCGCGCGCGCGCTGGCGTTGGGAGTGCACCACAACCACGCGCACCATCCGGCCTTCCTGCGACTTGTGGAACGCGTGCGCGCGGGCGCTATCGGACGCGTCGAGCATGTGCAGGCCAACTGGGCGCTGCCTCTGGCGCAACTCGATGCACAGGACTACTCGCACTGGATGTTCCGCGAGCCCGCCAACATCCTCTTTGAGCAAGCCGTGCACCCACTGAGTCAGGTGCACGCGCTGCTCGGCGCGGTCCGCGAAGGACAGGCGACGCTGCTTGAGACGCGCGAGCTCAACGGCGGCGCGCGCTTTGTCTCGCGCTGGGCCCTGGATGCGCGCGCGGAGCGCGGCACTGCACAGGTCTACCTGTCTTTCGGCTCGCCCTTCCCCCACTCCTCGATCCGCGTGCTCGGCACGGACGGGATGCTCGAGGCGGATTGCGTGCACGACTCGCTGACGCAGGAGCGAAAGAGCCTGTGGCTGGAGTTCTGGAACAGCTTCCTCGCGACGCGCGGCCGCTCGCGCGCGCTCTCGAAGGATGCCTGGCGCGTGCTGCGCAACTATCTCTCCTTCACGCTCGGCCTCGCGCCGCGCAAGGATGCGTTCTGGCTCGGCATGCGCTCGGCGATCGAGAGCTTCCATATCGCGCTGCGGGACGGCCAGCCGCTGCCCTGCGATGCCTTCGCGGCGGCTCAGGTGCTCGAATGGGTCGAGTGCGCGGCGCGCAGCGCTCCCGCTGCGCCTGCGGAAACACAGCTGCCCGCCCCCGGACCCGCGCGGCCCGGCGAGACGCTGGTGCTCGGTGCCACGGGTTTCATCGGCAAGCGCACGATTCACAAGCTGCTCGAAGCCGGCACGCCGGTCACGATCGTCGCGCGGCGCAGCCATGCGCTGCCGACGCTGATCAGCGACAACATCCGCAACGGCCGCATCCGCTTCTTCCGCGGCAGCCTCGAGGATCCCGCGGCGCTGAAGAGCGCGATGCAGGGCGCTGCCTGCGTGATCCAGCTGGCGACCGGCGGAGGCGACACCTGGGAGAAGGTCGAGCGCTCGATGGTGCGCGGCAGCGAAGCGATGGCGCTGGCGGCCGCCGAGCTGGGCGTGGGCCGCTTTGTCTACGTCTCCACCATCGCGGCGCTGTACACCGGCCCCGAGGCGGGCAGCGAGATCCGGGACAGTCTCGAAACCGATCCGATGCCGCAGGCCCGACCGCTGTACTCGCGCGGCAAGATCGCGGCCGAGCAGGCGCTGATGAAGCTCGCGCGCGAGCGTTCGCTGCCGCTGACGATCGTGCGACCGGGCGTGGTCGTCGGCGCGGGCACGCCCATGCAGCACTCCGGTTACGGCCTGTGGACGCGCGACAATCAGTGCATCGGCTGGGGAGCAGGCGACACGGGTGTGCCGCTGGTCTGGGTCGATGATGTCGCCGACGCGCTCGCGCGCCTGGCGCGGCATCCCGGACACGATCTCGACGGACAGGCGCTCAATCTGTGCGCGCGCACCGATCTCACGGCGCGCGAGCTCGTCGCCGAGCTTTCGGCGCACACCGGCCGTCCGCTGGAGTTCCACGCGCGCTCGCTCGCGCTGAGCCAGGCCATGGAAATCGGCAAGTGGGTCATCAAGAAGCTCGGCCGCCGCAAGGGCGTCGAGTTCCCCTCCTGGCGCGATCTCAAGGCGCGCAGCCTGTGCGTGCCCTTCACGAGCGACCTGGCGCGCACGAAGCTCGCCTGGAAGCCGCTGGAAGAGCGCGAGGCGCTGCTCAATGCCGCGATTCGCGTCTATCGCTGAGGCACGCTAGCTTAGAGGCACGCCATGTGCCTCGTCGCCCTTGCCCTGATCGCCGCCGCCAGCCACGCGCTGCCGAACCTGCCCGGCCGGGCATTCTACGCCGACAAGATCCTCACCGCCGAGCGCAGCGGGCCCGGCTGGATCGACCACGGCGTGCTGCTGGTGCAGGGCGAGCGCATCGTCGGCGTCGGCAAGGCCGCTGAGCTCAGCGTGCCGGAGCACTTCGAGCGCGTTGATCTGGGCTCGCGCTGGATCATGCCCGGCATGATCGACCTGCACAGCCACATCGGCGGGAGCCTGGGCGACATCAACGACATGGTGCTGCAGCTCAATGCGGGCCTGCGTGTCAATCCCACGGTGGTCCCGCGCAACGACCTGCTGATGCTGGCGCTGGCGGAGGGCGTCACCACGGTGCTCTACATCCCCGGTTCGGGCACCAACATGGGCGGAGCGGGTCTCTTGCTGAAGACCAGCGGGAAGAGCTACGAGACGATGCTGGTGCGCGATCCCGGCTCGCTCAAGATCGCGCAGGGCGACAATCCCACGCGCTGGGGCTACGGCATGGGCCGCTCGCTGATGAACTACCACATCCGCACGGAGCTCGCGCGCGGCAGCGCGTATGCAAAGGCTCGCCTAGAAGGCACGCGCGAGCGCGATCCGCGCTTCGACGTGTTTCCTGAGCTTTTCGGCCGGCGCACGCAGGTCTCGACGCACACGCAGATCTACCAGCTCGTGATGCAGACCATCCGCATCATCCGCAACGAGTTTCAGGTCGATGTCTACATCGATCACGGCGAGTTCCTCGGCTATCTCGCCACCGAACAGGCGATTCAATCGGGCGTCAGCGCGATCTGCGGACCGCGCATCGTCGACAACCCCAACGGGCGCCTCGACACCGACGGCCGCATCCAGGGTGTGGCGGCGGGCTACCAGAGCCGCGGCATGCCGCTGGTCGGCTTCAACACGGATGCGCCCGTGGTGCCCGGTGAGGAGCTTGCGCTGCAGGCCGGGATGAGCGCGCACTACGGCTTCGAAATCGGCTCGCTGGAGGCCGTGCGCGGTCTGACGATCGTTCCTGCGATCGTCGCGGGCATCGAAGCGCGCGTCGGCAGCCTGGAAGTCGGCAAGGAAGCCGACTTCGTGATCCTCGGAGGCGATCCCGCCGATCCGCGCAGCACGGTGCACTCGGTTTGGGTGCAGGGCGAAGAGGTTCACACCCGCGCGCCGCGCTAAGATCGGGGCATGATCCTGCCCCTGCTGCTGGCGCTGTCACCCATTCCGGCACTGAACGCCTCCGCTCCCAAAGCGCAAGGCTGGAAGCAGCCGCCCGAACCGATCGTGCGCCTGCTCGATGCGCCGCCGACGCCGCAGTACGAAGTGACAGCGGATGGCCGGCATGTGCTGGTGACGAGTTCCGCCGCGATGCCCGGCATGGACGAGCTGGCGCGGCCCTGGATCGCGCTGGCGGGCATGCGCATCGATCCGGCGCGCCACGCGCCGTTCGAGACCGGCGGCATGGTCTCGCTCTCGGTGCGCCGAATCGACGAGGACACGCTGCGTCCGGTGGCGCTGCCGGCGGGCGCGAAGATCGCCGGCATGAGCGTCGCTCCGGACTCGGCGCACGCCGCGCTGACGCTGGCCTTCGAGAACAAGCTCGAGCTGTGGCTGCTTGAGCTCGAGACACTCAGGCTGCGGCCGCTCGCCGGTCCGCTGCAGGCCACTCTGGGTTCCGCCGTGCGCTGGTGGAGCGGCTCGACGAGCCTGCTCGTCAAGCTGATGCCCGAGGACTCCGGCGAGCCGCCGCAGGCACCGGCCGTTCCGTCGGGGCCGTCGATGCAGGAAAGCAGCGGCCGCAAGACCGCGCTGCGCACCTATCAGGACCTCCTGCGCGACGCGCACGATGAAGCGCTGCTCGAGCACTACGGAAAATGCCAGCTGGCACAGGTTGCCCTCGATGGCAGCGTGCGCCGAGTCGGCAAGCCGGGCCTGTACACCGAGGTCGAGCCCTCGCCCGACGGCCAGTGGCTGCTCGCGACCCGCATCGTGCGACCCTACAGCTACGTGCTGCCGCTGGGGCTTTTCGCCAACGAAACCGAGCTGCTGCGCGCCGACGGTTCCGCTGCGCGCGTGATCGCCGCGCAGGGTCTTGGCGATGACATTCCGCCGCAGGGCGTGCGCAAGGGTCCACGCGAGCACCAGTGGCAGCAGTCGGCCGATGCGACGCTGTGGTGGCTGGAGGCGCTCGATGGCGGCGACCCGCGCATCAAGAGTGAACAGCGCGATCTGTGGCGCTCTTGGAGCGCGCCGTTCGAGGGCGAACCCGCCGAGCGCCTGCGCATGGAACACCGCGCGCAGGGTCTCACCTGGCTGGCGGACCCCGAGCGCGTGATCGCGCGCGAATACGATCGCGATCGGCGCTGGATCCGTGCGCGGCTGGTCAACCGGATCGATGGCAGCGCGCGCGTGATCGAGGATCGCAGCATGAACGATCGCTACGGCGATCCGGGCGCGCTGGTACTGCGCACCGATGCGCGCGGCAGCCGCCTGGTGCGCGAGGAGGGCGGTTTCGCCTATCGCCGCGGCGAGGGAGCCTCGCCTGAGGGCGCGCGCCCCTTCCTCGACCGCGTGCGGCTCGATGGCGAGGAACGCACGCGGCTGTGGCAGTGCGACAAGGGCTGGTACGAGCAGATCGTCAGCATCCTGCCGCTCCAGGCCAGCTCCGGCTCGCCCCGGCTCGTCACGCTGCGCGAGTCGACCTTGAGCGTGCCGAACTACCAGCTGCGCGATCTCGACAAGGGCTCGGTGCGCGCGCTCTCCGACTTCCCGGATCCCGCGCCACAGCTGCGCGGAGTGACCAAGGAGCTGATCACCTACAAGCGCGCGGACGGCGTCGAGCTCTCGGGCACGCTCTATCTGCCCGCGGATCGCAAGCCGGACGAGCGCCTCCCGCTGTTCGTGTGGGCCTATCCGCTGGAGTACAACGATGCCGCGACCGCCGGCCAGGTCAGCGGCTCTCCGCATCGCTTCGTGCGCGTGCGCGGTGCCAGCCATCTGTTCCTCGTGACGCAGGGCTACGCCGTGCTCGACAACGCCACCATGCCGATCGTCGGCGATCCGGAGACGATGAACGACACGTTTCTCGAGCAGATCGTCGCGGCGTCGCAGGCGGCGATCGATGCCGTCGCCGGTCGCGGCGTCGCGGATCCCGCGCGCGTCGGGGTCGGCGGCCACAGCTACGGCGCCTTCATGACGGCCAATCTGCTGGCGCACTGCAACCTGTTCCGCGCGGGCATCGCGCGCAGCGGCGCTTACAACCGCACGCTGACGCCCTTCGGCTTCCAGAGCGAGCGCCGCACGATCTGGGAGGCCCCGCAGAGCTATCTCAAGCTCTCACCCTTCCTCGCCGCCGACAGGATCAACGAGCCGCTGCTGCTGATCCACGGCGAGCAGGACGACAACATGGGCACGTTCCCGATCCAGTCCGAGCGCCTGTACCAGGCGCTGCAGGGCAACGGAGGCAAGGCACGCCTCGTGATGCTGCCGCACGAATCGCACGGCTACCGCTCGCGCGAAGCGGTGCTGCACACGCTGGCCGAGATGATCGAGTGGCTCGATCAGCATGTGAAGCCGCATGTGAAACCGGCCGCGGAGCCTGTGCCTGTGAAGTCAGCACCGCAGGGAGGCTAGGCCGAGCTCTCATGCACATACTGCATGTCTTCTCCACCTTCGTCCCCGCCGGACCGGAGGTGCGCACCACCCAGCTGATCCGCGCGCTCGGGCCCGAATGGCATCACTCGATCGTGGCCATGGACGCTCGCACGGATGCGCGCGAACGGCTCGACGCCTCCTGCAATTTCGAGATCCTCGGCTCCCCGCCCAAGGCGGGCTCCTTCGCCACGGTGCAGCGCATGCGCGCGCTCTTGCGCGAGCGCCGGCCGGATCTGGTCTGCACCTACAACTTCGGCGCCTTCGACACGGTGATGGCGGCGCGCACGCTCGGGCTGCGCGGCGTGCTGCACCATGAGGACGGCTTCAACGCCGACGAAGCGCACTCGTTCAAGGCGCGGCGCGTCTGGGCCCGGCGCCTGTTCCTGCCCGGCGTGGCGCGCGTGATCGTGCCCTCAAGGAAGCTCGAGGGCATCGCGCGCGAGCTCTGGCGGCTGCGAGCGGAGAAACTGCGCTGGATTCCCAACGGCGTGGACCTCGCGCGTTTTGCGCCGCGCGATGGCAACCCCGCGCTGCGCGATGCGCTCGGGATCCCCCGCGAAGCACCCCTGATCGGCTATGTCGGTCACCTGCGACCGGAGAAGAACCCGGCGCGACTCCTGCGCGCGGCGGCGCGCGTCGAGCGTGAGCTCGGCATGCATCTTCTGGTGCTCGGCGACGGGCCGGAGCGCGCCGAGCTCGAGCGCATCGCGCGGAGCACGCCTGCGCTGTTCGAACGCGTGCACTTCGCGGGCCACCAGACCGACCCGCTGCCCTACTACAGGGCGATGGACGTCTTTGCGCTGTCCTCTGACACCGAGCAGATGCCCGTCGCGATGCTGGAGGCGATGGCCTGCGGCCTGCCGGTCGCGGCCACGGATGTCGGCGATGTGCGCGCCATGCTGCCCGAGACGAGCCGCGAATACGTCGTCGAAGTCGAGGCGCAGGAAACGGCCTGGCCGCTGGCCGAGAAGCTGACGGAGCTCCTGCGCGATGAAAAACTGCGCGCCTCGCTCGGGGCGGCCAACCGCTCCCAAGTCGAGGCGCACTATTCGTTCTCGGCGATGCTGGCGGCCTATCGCTCGGAGTACGAGCGGGCGGCTGCGCTGTGACACCTCAAGCTGCGGGTCAGCCCGCAGGCTGGGTCGCAACGGCTGCGGGTCAGCCCGCAGCCTTGGGCTCAGCGTAGTCCAGATCGTAGGCGGGCATCTCCCCGCCCGCGCCCTGCAGGTAGTGCTCAAACCACTGCAGCATGCGCAGGTTGTAATCGAGACGCGAAGCCGCCCGGCGGTTGCCGTGACCTTCGCCGGGATACAGCACCAGACGCACCGGCGATTGGTTGCGCACCTTGAGGTGGCGGTAGAGCTCGCGGGACTGGCCCACATTGACGCGCGGGTCGTCCTTGCCGTGCAGGATCAGAAGCGGCGTCTTGCACTTGTCGGCGTAGTAGATCGGGCTGCGCTCCAGGAAGAACTGCCAGTTCTCCCAGGGACGCTTGAGCGCGTGCACGTAGAACTCCTCGTCGGGGATGTCCGTGGTGCCGACCTTGGAGATCTTGTCGCTGATGCCGACGAACATCACGCCGGCCGCGAAACGCTCCGAATAGCGCGTCGAGCACCAGGCGGTGGCGTAGCCGCCGTACGAGCCTCCGGTGATGCCGACCTGCGACTTGTCGACCAGACCGATCGCGATGAGGTGATCGACGGCGTCGACGAGGTCATCGAACTCTTTGCCCGCCGCATCGCCCTGACCCAGCTTGGAGAACGCCACGCCGCGGCCCGTCGAGCCGCGGTAGTTGGGGTAAAACACGGCGAAACCGCGCGCAGCCGCCATCTGACCGGGGCGCGAGTAGTTGGTCAGCCAGCCGTTGGACTCATGCGCCTCGGGGCCGCCGTGCACCGAGAGGATCAGCGGATAGCGAGTGCCTGCGACCTCGTTGAGCGGGCGGATCAGGATGCCTTCCAGTTCCTGTCCGTCGCGTGCCTTGTGCCGCACGACCTCCTGCTTGGCGAACGCGTACGAGCTGAGCCAGGGGTTGGAGTCCGTGACGCGCTGGAGCGTTCCCTTCGAATGGGTGTACAGCTCCGGCGGATGGTTGGGCGAGTTCACCACCAGTGCCGCCTGTCGGCCGTCGGCGCTGAGCGAGAGCGACTGGATGATCTTGCCTTCGGCACCCGCCAGCCGCTGGGGCTGCGCTCCCGGCTGCGTCGCGTCGAAGCGCGCCAGCTCGGTTTCCACACCGCGTGCGAGCACTGCGAGGATCGTCGAGGCGCTGTCCCACTCAAATGCGGCGCAATCCCCCGCCATGCCCGGCGCGAGCTCGGTGAACGGACCGCCGCTGGCAGCCGCCACACATAGGCGTCCGGCACTGGGATCATGCTTGTCGACGGCGCTGATCATGCCGATCCACTTGCCGTCGGGGCTCCACTCGATCTCGCCGAGCTTGCCTTCGCGCTCGATGCGGGCGAGCGCCTTGCCGGCAGGATCGACGATCTCGATGCGCTGGCGCACGTACTCGTCATCCACCAGCGCCGTGGGCGCGACGCGCAGCGCGAGCCGGTCGCTCTGCGGGCTCCACTGCACCTGATGCAGCGAGCCCTTGATTTCGACGGCCTTGGCGCTGCCATCGACGAACAGCTCCGCCGTCCAAAGCGTCACTGGACGCACATCCTCCTCGTAGATCTCCTGCGAGAAGCCCTTCTCGCGCTCCTTGCGACGCGCATCCTCCTCGGGCTGCTCGGCGAGCAACGCCACGCGCTTGCCATCGGGAGCGAGGTGATAGGAGCGGATGCCGGTCTTGAGCGACACGGCGCGTCGCGCTTCGCCGCCGTCGACCGGCAGCACGTAAAGCGCGGGTTGCTTGTCGTCGCCGCGCTTGGCGACGAAGGCGAGTCCCTTGCCGTCGGGCGTCCAGGAGAGCTGACCGAACTCGCCCTTGCCTGCGATGAAGGCGCGCGCCTCTCCGCCGGCGGTGGGACGCAGCATCAGCTCGCTCCACGGGCCGCCGTCATCGTCGATGCCGGGCTTGCGCGGCAGCAGCGTCGTGTAGGCGACCGTCGCCCCGTCGGGCGAGATCAGCGCCGCCGAGACCGCGCGCAGCTCGGCCACGCGGTGCGGAGTGAGTGTCGGGGCGTTCGACTGCTGCGGCGAGAGCGCTGCGCAGGAAGCCGTGAGGGGGGCCAGCAGGAACAGAGGGCTGAGGAAGTGCATGCGGGGAGGGCCTTTCGGGGACGCCTTTCAGGGTGGGTACAGCGTACTTTCCTCAAGCCTTGGTGCGAGAGGGCTTTCTCTCGTCTAGTATGGAGGGTTCCAGACCCGCGTCTGGCTTCTTCCGATGCAAGAGACCCTCGTTCCCAACAAGTCCGCCCTCACCCACAAGATCCTCGACCGCGCCTTCGCGCAGGTTCAGGCGATGATCCACATCGCCAACCACCGCTCGGACAAGCGGCGCGGCGATCCCAAGGTCGGCGGCCACCCCGCCTCCTGCGCCTCCTCCCTGCACCTGCTGGGCGTGCTGCACCTGCTCGTGCGCCAGCCGCAGGACTTCGTGTGCTGCAAGCCGCACGCCTCCCCCGTCGACCACACGCTGAGCCATTTCATGCAGCTGTTCCGCGATCCGGAAACGGGTGCGTGGTTCGACGAGGCCGCCAGCGAAGCGGTGATGCACAACCTGCGCAAGTTCCCGACGCCTTTGACGGAGCCTGTCTTCCAGAGCTACCACGCCAAGAGCGATCCCGATTCATTCCACTTCCTGCCCTCCGGCTCTGTGGGCATACCGCCCGTGGCGGCGGTCTATCTCGCGTTGGCCTACCGCTACGCCAAGGACCACGGCTGGAACGTGCCGGCCGACACGCACTTCTGGTGCATGATGGGCGACAGCGAGTTCCGCGAAGGCTCGCTTTTGGAGTGCCTCCCGGATGTCGCGGAGCGCGCGCTGACGAACGTCACCTGGATCATCGACTACAACCGCCAGAACCTCGACGGCACGCGCATCCCCAATGAGCGCGGACTGCACGGCGCGGATTGCGACCGCATCGACAAGACCGCGGTCGCCAACGGCTGGAAGGTGCTGCAGCTGCGCCACGGTACCTTCCGCGAACAGCTGTTCACCAAGCCCGGCGGCGAAGCGCTCAAGCAGCTCTTCGAAGGCGGTCTGTCCGACTACGAGTACCAGATGCTGCTGCTGAAGAGCGACGCCAAGGAGCTGCGCCGCTTCGCGCTCTCGCGCAGCCCCGATTGCGCGAAGATCCTGAAGGGCCTCTCCGACGCGGAGCTGCTGCGCGCGTTCGGAGACCTCGGCGGCCACTCCGTCGAAAAGCTCGAAGCCGCTTACGCGCAGGCGCGCAAGGACACCGAGTGGCCCTACCTGATCATCGCGCACACCGTGAAGGGCTGGGGCCTGGAGTGCGCCGCGCACCCCGCCAACCACTCGACGCTGCCGGATGAGAAGGAAGTCGCGGCGCTGCTGGAAAAGCAGGGCCTTTCGATGGCGCGTCCGTTCCAGCGCTTCGATGCCCGCAGCGAGGAAGGACGCTATCTCGCCGCCAAGCGCGAGCAGTTCCAAAAGGGCATCGAGTCGCTCGACGCCCTGCGCGAGGCCAACCGCGCCGAGGTGCGCCGCCGCATCGAGAGCGATGGCGGCATCCCCGAGAGCCTCGGCATCGATCTTTCGCTGTATCCCGTCGCCCACACGCAGTGGATGTGGGGTCAGCTGGCCGCCAAGCTGGTGCGCATCGGCACCGATGACGAGGGCGGCCCCAAGACCGCCACCTCGACCGGCAAGCAGCTCGCGGCCGACGAAGTGCGCTGGAAGAGCGCGGCCGACCTGATGCTGACGCTGTCGCCGGATGTGGGCACCAGCACCAACATCTCGCCCGTGCTCGATCAGAAGATCTACGGTCCCGACTACCAGCGCGCGCTGGAGCGCGAGCTCAAGCTCGATCCCAAGCACCCGCTGCTGGTCGCCGCGGACGATCCGTGGACGCGCCATATCCGCTTCGAGATCGCGGAAGCCAACTGCATGAGCGCCGCGGGCTCCTTCGGCAAGATGGGCGCCTATCTGGGCGTGCCGTTCTTCCCGATGATGACGGTCTACGACTTCTTCATCAAACGCGCGCTCGATCAGCTGTACTACAACCTCTACTGGGGTTCGGAGTTCGTGCTCGTGGGCACGCCTTCGGGCGTGACGCTCTCGCCCGAGGGCGCGCAGCACTCCTGGAAGTCCGACATCCAGATTCCCAACCTGATCACCTGGGAGCCGCTCTTCGCGATCGAGATGGACTGGATCCTCTCCGATGCCGTGCGCCGCCAGGTCACGGACGAAAACGAGGGCCGCCGCGGCGTGCTCGTGCGCGGTGTGACGCGCGGCATCCGCCAATCGCTGCTGCTGGAGCATGTGCGCCGTCAGGCCGCCTCCAAGCAGTCCGTTGCGGGGCCGCTCAAGCCCCAGGGTGCCGGCCCCGAATGGGGCGAGGCCACCGACGAGTCGACTCTGACGCCCCTTTCCGACGCGCAGCTCTACGAGCGCGTGCGTCAGGACTGCCTCAAGGGCGCCTACTACCTGATCGACTGGCGCGGCTACGCGGGCTACGAGCCCGGGGACAACGTCGTGCAGATCTTCGCCATGGGCTCGGTCGCCACGGAAGCGATCGAGGCTTCGCAGCAGCTGCTGGAGAAGGGCATCTTCGCCAACGTGATCGTGATCTCTTCGCCGGAACTGCTGCTGGGAATCCTGGGCGAGCACAACGACTACGAGCACCTGCGTCAGGGCCTGTGCATCAGCGGCGATCTCATCGCCGTCGAGGGTGCGGCCGGCTCCGAAGCGGGCCTGCTGTCGCTCTCGGCGCGGCGCGTCCCGATCGTCGCGGTGTGCGACGGCGAAGCCGGTCTCGTCGACAACATCGGCTCGATCGTCGGCGTCAAGCAGACCACGCTGGCCGTGCGCAAGTTCTCGAAGTGCGGCCGTCCCGACGAGGTCTTCCGCTACCAGCACCTCGACGCGGACTCGATTGCGCAGGCCTGCGGCAAGGCGCTGAGCGAGACCGCGCTGGAGAACTTCAGCGTTTCACAGGAGCTGCTCCAGCGTCTCGCCAATCGCAGCCCGAGGGCTCGCGACTGGCGCGAGCTGTGGCCTCAGGACGGCGAAGCCCACTGAGCGAAGCCGCTCAGGGAACCCGACTGCGGACAGGCGACGCCGATCCTTCCATGGACTCGCTTCCGGACAATCCCGAGCCGTTCCCCCCCTACGAGGTGATCGACTCGGAGCGCATTTACGCGTCAAAGTGGTGCGGACTGCGCCGCGACACGATCCGTCTCGATGACGGCTCGCCGCAGGAGTACCACATCATCGAGATTCCCGATGCCGTGGCCGTGGTGCCGATCACGAGCGACGGTCGCGTCGTGCTGATCGGGCAGTACCGCTATCCGCACGGCAAGACGCACTGGGAGATTCCCGCCGGACGGCTCGTCGACAATGAGGATCCCCGCGAGGGCGCGCTGCGCGAGGTGCGCGAGGAAACCGGCCATGTGCCGCAAAGCCTCGAGCCGCTGCCGGGCTTCTACGCCGCCAACGGCATCACGGCGCACTGGGCGCACCTGTACCTGGCGCACGGCTGCGAGTCGATCGGCGCGCCACAGCCCGAGCCCTGCGAGCGAATCATCGTGCGGATCTTCACGCGCGCGGAGGTCGAAGCGCTGCTCGACGCGGGCCGCATCGAGGATGCGTTCACCGCGCTGGCGCTGTGCTACTGGCTGCGGCGCAGCCGCTAGGTCTTCCTGCGGTGAGGATCAGCCGAACCGGATCCCCTGCGCGAGCGGGAGCTCGCGCGAGTAGTTGATCGTGTTGGTCTGGCGGCGCATGTACGCCTTCC
>SXGT01556014.1_pt1 | contig 13975 bp, 10 predicted proteins | sample 3176221 | NCBI WGS metagenome assembly SXGT01 (sample SAMN11356862, study PRJNA531348) | freshwater metagenome | isolation source: freshwater sample F1-120 | place: China: Fuxian Lake, Yuxi | collected 2017-12-25 | reverse complement strand
GAGATGTCGTTGCCGCGAATGTCTCGCATGGCGCGATCCGAGAGGTCCACGAGATCCTTGCCCCGGAACAGGATACTTCCGGAGGCGATGCGCCCCTGACCCTCCGGGAGCAGGCGCAGGATCGAGAGGGCGGTGACGCTCTTGCCGCAGCCGCTCTCTCCGACGATGCCCAGGGTCTTGCCCTCCTTGACCTCGAAGGACACCCCGTCGACCGCGCGGACGATCCCCTCCTCGGTCTCGAAGGTCGTGACTAACCCGTCGACTTTCAGCATGCGGAGGCACTATGCGGGACGCGGCGCTCGAGGAGAAGAGGAACGCCGACGGACCGCCTGGCCAGCCGGGAGCGTCGGGGCGCCCCGGGCGTTCGGGCTCGTCGCGGCGCGTCGACTTGCGCTAATGTCGGACGAAGTGAAGCGTTCCGTCCTCGGGCTCCTGGCGTTCGGCCCCGTCGCGTTGGCGTTCGCGTCGGCCTTCTCGTGCGCGCCTCGCGATCGGATGTGCGCGGTCGATGCCCCCTGCGGAGCGGATCGGGCCTGCGTCGGGGGTCGCTGCGTCTCGCCGAAGAAGGCGGCCAGGCTCTTCGAGGTGGACGACGCCGGCGCGCCGCTCGTGAAGCGGATCGTCCACGCCCCCGTGGACATGGCGTGGCTGTCGTCGAGGGGCGGCTCCAAGGGCGCTCTCCCCGCCATCGCCGCCCTGGGTGAGCGCGACGACGCGGTTCTCCTCCTCCGCTTCGGGGCGAGCCTGCCCGAGCGCTCGGAGGACCTCGTCGAGGCCTACGTCGTGCTCACGCGCGCCGACATGGTCGATCCGCCCGACGCCCCGGTCTCGCTTTACGCGAGCCGTATCCTCGATCTTTGGGATTCTCGCTCGGTGACGTGGGCGCGGGCTCCGCGCCTCTTCGACCTGCGCACCCCGGAGACCCGCGCGCTGCCCTCTGCCGCTGGCCTTGTCCGGATCGACGTCCGTGCGCTCGTGCTTCGGTGGTCACGGCGCGATCCAGAGGATCAGGGAATCGCCATCGTCGCCGATGGGAGCCTCTCCCGAGGCGTCGCCATCGTCCTGGTGCCCGGCTCCTCGTCCGAACCCACGGCCTTCCAGCGCAGCCCTTTTCTCGAGCTTTACGTGCGTTGAGGCCTCTGTTTCGTGGGCGCGTAGGGTGATGTCTTACCTGTTTCTTGTTCACCCTACAGAACCATTGAAGCTACGGGGGCGTGGAACGTCCTTTGCTTGATGTCTTGGGCGCGGCTTTGCCGCCTCGGGAACAACTTGACCCGTCCCCCCACGCAGGGGGACCCTGAGAGAGCCTTTCTGGCGAGGCAGAGGAGAGAACAGGATGCGAGCGTCGAAGATGCTGGGCGTGGTGGTGGCGATGTCGGTCGGTTTCCTGACGACCTTTGCGAGCGCGGACGGTGACAACTTCTCGGTGGTCACGGCGGGCAACAAGCTGACGCTCACCACAAACGCCGGCTGGCACATAAACAAGGGTTTTCCATGGCTGCTCAAGTGCGGGGCCGACGTTCAGGACAAGAGCAAGTTCGAACTCGGCGAGAACTCGGCCAGCATCTCGGGTGGCTCGGGTGACTGCCAGCTCAAGGGTGCCGTCTGCTCCGCCGCAACCTGTCTGCCCTTCTCCAAGAGCGTGAAATTCTGATCGCGGGTCGCGCCGCCGGGGAGCTCTCGCTCCCGTGCGCGGAGCTCGTTCCAGGAGGCGCGGCGCCCATGATGGCATGGGTGTCCGCGCTTTCCTCGTTTGCGGAGTCGGGCAGGCTGCCGTAACGTCGGACCATGAGTACGGGTGAGCGGAGCATCGCGGAGGAGCTCGCGACGGTCGCCGGGAGTGTCCACAGGCGGTACGAGGAGGGGCGGTGGGTCCTCTCCTTCGACGAGTACCTGGAGCTCTTCGCGAAGGATCCACTGCGCTACGGGCGCGACGCGAGCCGCTACCTCCGCGACGTGTTCGATCATTACGGATCGACCAGGGTCACCCACCCGTGGGGCGAGTACACGCGCTACCGCCTCTTCGATCTGCCCTGGGAAGAGGGGCCGGTGACCGCCAATGGCCTGCGCCGGGGGGCGCTCGTGGGGCAGGAGTTCGTCCAGGAGGAGATCTACCGCGCCCTCTCCAATTTCGCCCGCGAGGGGAGGCCCAACCGCCTGATGCTCCTCCACGGGCCCAACGGCTCGGCGAAGAGTACGCTCACGGCGTGCGTCCTCCGGGCCCTCGAGGATTATTCGACGCAGCCGGAGGGGGCGCTCTACCGCTATAGCTGGGTCTTCCCGTCCTCGAAGACCACGCGAGGCTCGCTCGGCTTTGGCGGAGCGCGCGGAGAGGCGCCCCGACCCTCTGTCGCGACCTACGCCCACCTCTCGGACGAGGACCTCGACGCCAAGCTCATCGTCGAGGTGCGCGATCACCCCCTCTTCCTGGTCCCCCTCGTCGAGAGGAAGGCGCTGCTCTCTCGCCTGGCCGAGAGCGCTTACCCGAACGGCGTCCCCGAGGCCTTCTGCGAATGGGTCATGAAGGGGCAGCTCTCTCACAAGAGCCAGCAGGTCTTCGAGGCCCTCCTCGCGAGCTACAAGGGCTCCTACGCCGACGTGCTCAGGCACGTGAGGGTCGAGCGCTATTTCATCTCGCACAGGTACCGCGTCGGGGCGGTCACGATCGGGCCTCAGATGACCGTCGACGCGATGGAGCACCAGGTGACCGCGGACCGCTCGCTCGCGGCGCTGCCGCCGTCGCTGCAGGCGCTCTCGCTCTACGAGGCGAAGGGGGAGCTCGTGGACGCGGCCGGCGGTGTCCTCGAGTTCAGCGATCTGCTCAAGCGTCCGCTCGATGCCTTCAAGTACCTCCAGCTCACGGTCGAGACAGGCGAGGTCGCCCTCTCGCAGCAGAACGTGCAGCTCAACTGCGTGATGATGGGGAGCGCCAACGAGCTGCACCTCGACGCGTTCCGCGAGCACCCGGAGTTCGCCAGCTTCCGGGGAAGGCTGGAGCTCGTCCGGACGCCCTACCTGCGGAGCTACCTCCACGAACAGGCGATCTACGATTCGCACGTCGCCCCGCAGGTGAAGCGGCACGTCGCCCCCCACGCGACGCGCCTGGCCGCCATGTTCGCGGTACTCACCCGCATGCGCAAGCCGGCGGCCGACAAGCTCCCCAGGCCGCTGGGTCCCGCGGTATCGACGCTCTCGGCCCTGGAAAAAATGGAGCTCTACGCGACGGGTCGCGCGCCCGACCGCCTGGACGAGGACACCAAGAAGGTGCTCCGGGCAGGGTTGCGTCAGGTGTACGAGGAGAGCGGAGACGCCGCGGCTTACGAGGGGCGCGTGGGGGCGAGCCCTCGCGAGATGCGCGTGCTGCTCCTCGATGCCGCGCAGTCTTCGGCGTACAGATGCCTCTCCCCGCTCGCGGTCCTGGACGAGCTCGAGCGGCTCTGCGCGAGGCGCAACGAGTTCGAGTGGCTCTCGATGGAAGTGGCCACGGGCGGCTACCACGATATGAAGCTCTTTCGTAGCGAGCTGTCGACGATGCTCGTGGGCTACTGGGAGCACGAGTTCTACGAGGCGAGCGGCCTGATCGACGAGGGGCGCTACGAGGAGCTTTTCGAGCGCTACGTCCAGCACGTGAGCGTGTGGGTCAAGCGCGAGCGGATCCGCAACCGGATCACGGGCGGATTCGATGAGCCGGACGAGGCCATGATGCGGGAGGTCGAGCGGCTGCTCGACAAGAAGGGCAGCGCGGCGGACGTGCGCCACGGCCTGATCAGTTCCATCGCGGCGTGGGCCATCGAGCACCCCGACAAGAAGGTGGAGGCCGTGGAGGTCTTCCCCGAGACGGTCCGGCGCATGCGCGACGCCATCTTCGCCGACAAGCGCCCGCTCATGGGAAAGCTCGTGCGCGACATCGTGGCCTTCGTGCGTGAGGAGGGCTCCGGTCTGGACGACAGCCAAAGGAGCACGGCCAGGGCGACGCTCGATCGACTGGCGAGCCGCTTCAGTTACTGCGACGCATGCGCGGCGGACGCCGCCGCTGTGCTCGCGGCCAAGCGCTTTACCTGAGCGCAGGTCCTGGTGCAACTCCACCTGAAGGCGGGTCGCGACGCAGCGATCCCCGCGAGGGAGCTCGCGCTCTCGGTGCGCCATCTGGCCTGGCCGGCCATCGCGAGCTCCCTGCTGCAGACCCTCGTCTTCGTGGTGGATCGCGCCATGCTCGGCCAATACAGCGAGACGTCGCTCGCCGCGATGCAGGTCGCAGGCCCGATCGAGTGGTCGGTGTGGAGCGTCTTTGCGGCCTTCGAGGTGGGCGCCATCGCGCGGGTGGGCCAGCACGTGGGCGCGGGGGACAGGGTGGGCGCCCGTCGCGCGGCGTGGATGTCGCTCGGCGTCGCGGTGCTGACCGGAGGGGCGCTCGCGCTCGCGGCGCCCGTGCTGCTGTCGCTGCTCCCCTGGAGCGCGAAGGGGGCGTCGGTCGCCGTGCTCTCCGAGGCTCGGGGTTACCTCGGGGTGACGCTTGGCGCGTCGCCCGCCGTGTTCGCGACCATGGCGGCGATCGCCGTGCTGCAGGGGAGCGGCGACACCAGGACCCCGCTGGTGGTGGGGGTGGTGGCCAACCTGCTCCATGTCGCGGCCAACCGGATCCTCATCCTGGGCGCGTTCGGCTTGCCGGCTCTCGGCGCGAGAGGCGCGGCCTACAGCTCGGCGGGAACCTTTGTACTGCAAGCGATCCTGCTCCTGGCCGTGCTCGGCATGCCCGGTCGGCGGGTATCCCTGCGAGGGGCCTTGCTCGACGAGGGGCGACCCTGGGAAGGAGCCTTGAGCGAGGCGAGGCCTCTGCTTGCCATCGGCGGCACGGCGCTCGGCGAGCGAGTGATCTATCACCTCGGTTACCTCGGTTTCGCGACCATGATCTCGCGCCTCGGGGATCGATCGATGGCGGCCAACCAGGCGCTCATCAGCGTGGAGGCGATATGCTTCCTCTCGGCCGACGGCTTCGGCGTGGCCGCGGCCTCCCTCGTCGCGCAGAGGTTGGGCGCCGGGAAGCCGGAGGAGGCAGAGCAGGCCTCGAGGTTGAGTGTCAAGTATGCGGTCGTGCTCCTGACCTCTCTCGGGCTGATCTTCCTGGTGGCCAGGAGGCTCATCCTCCCCGGCTTCTCGAGGGACGAGGCCGTCGTCGAGCTCGGCGTGGCGACCATGCCCTTGCTGGCGGTCGCTCAGCCGTTCATGGCCGTCGCCGTGGTGCGCGGGCAGGCGCTCCGGGGGGCGGGAGCGACCCGTCGCGCGCTCGCGGTGAGCGCCGTGGGCGCGTTCTTCGTGAGGCTCTCGGCGACCTGGTTCTTCGCCCTCCATCTGCACATGGGCCTGATCGGCGTATGGCTGGGATCGACCTGCGACTGGATCGTGCGGACCGCGCTCTACGCCGTCGTCGGGAAGGGCGCGATCCGGGGCCCGACACCTCGTCCGGTCACGGAGCGTCGAGCTTGGCGCGCGCCGTCTTGACGCCGAAGAGCGCCTCGCGTCCGGGATCGACGATGGGGCCCAGCTCGACGCTCGCGATCACCGCGGCCACGAGCAAGGAGACCGGATCCCAAGGTCCTTCCGATTCGACGAGCCACACCCGAGGGCAACGCCGCGCCAGCAGCGCGAGGCCATAGGTGCCCTGCTGGTGCTCGAGCGCCTCCGCCAGGGCATGATCGTCCGGCGTGGACGGACGCGTGATGACGGCGCGCGTCCCCCGGCGCTCCCCGGCGAAGACCATCAGCGAGGCCGCGTCGCGCTCGGGGAGCGCGGTGGCCTCGTAGCGCTTCTCCACCGTCCAACCGAGCTTTGCCCCGAAGAAGCGATCGGCCTGGTTACGCCAGAGCGAGATGGGGATCGTCCCGTCCCCTCGCTGGCCATAGATCAGGTAGGTCTGCTCGAGCGCGGGGAGCGCCCGTCCCTCGGCGAGCAGCCCGTGGGGATCGAGCAGCGCGCGCAGGGGCTCGTCGCCGAGGAGCATGGCGCCACCTTAGCAAGAACGCGAGCGAGGTTCGCCTCGCGGCGTCCCCGAGACGTTAAGATGCGATCATGAAGCCCGGCCTCGTCGACACGCACTGTCATCTCGACCCCCAGTATTTTCCGGAGGGGGCAGACGCCGTCATCGCGCGTGGGGCGGAGGCCGGCGTGGTCGGCTTCGTGGTGATCGGCGTGGGCGCCGATCTGAAGCCCGCGAGGGCCGCAGCCGCGCTCGCCTCGAGGTACCCCGAGCGCGTGGCCGCGGCGGTCGGCGTGCACCCTCACGACGCGAGCACGCTCGACGCGGTCCACGAGGAGCTCCAGCGGATCGCCGAGGATCCCGCGGTCGTCGCGGTCGGCGAGATCGGGCTCGATTACCACTACGACCACTCGCCGCGCTCCGTGCAGAGGGCGGTGTTCTCTCGACTCATCGGGCTGGCGCGCGCTGTGCGCAAGCCCATCGTCGTCCATACGCGCGAGGCGGCAGAAGACACCCTATCCATCCTCGAGGCGGAGGGCGCGAGGGACGTGGGAGGCATCATCCACTGCTTCAGCGAGGATCGCGCCTTCGCCTCGCGCGCTCTCGATCTTGGCTTCTCGCTGTCGTTCTCCGGGATCGTGACGTTCAAGAGCGCGAGGAGCGTACACGAGGTCGCTGCCTGGGCCCCGGCGGACAGGATCCTCGTCGAGACCGACAGCCCTTACCTCGCGCCGGTCCCGCTGCGCGGAAAGCCCTGCGAGCCGGCCTACGTCGTCCATACCGCGCGTCGCGTGGCGGAGCTCCGCGGTCTCTCAATGGAGGAGCTCGCTGCGCTCACGACTTCCAACGCCGAAGCTCGCCTGGGGCGAGGCTTCTTGGCGCGCCAGTGACGGGGTGCGCGTGCGGATGAGGCGAGCTACACTCCGGTGGTGGTAAACCGTGGCGGCGATGGTACAAGGGCGCTGACGGGCGTGAGTGTTTTCCTGTCGGTCGTCGCGCACGGCGGTGTGCTCGCCTTCCTGTCGTGGCTCGCCTTCGTCTCGCTCACGCGGCGAGAAGCCGAGCTCAACGCGCCTCGAGAGCGCTTCATGGAGGTCGCGGTGCTCGACCTGCCCGTGATCTCGGAGGGGACGATCCGCAGCGACGAGCGCGTGGTACCTCAGGGCATCGAGCCGGTGCCCGCGGGTGGCGCGCGCGTGCCTCGCATCGACACGGGCGAGAAGGGGCGAGGAGGCGAGAGGAAGGGAGCGAAGGCCGAGCACCTCGCCGACACCAACGATCGCCTCAGCCTCACCACCGACCTGGTGAGTCACCTGGACCGCGCCCAGGCCCAGCGGATCTGGATAGAGAGCGTACGAAAGGCCCACGACGACCGACGATCTTCCAAGGATCCAATGGAGCTGACCTTCCTGGCGTCGGGTCAGGGACAGCGAGAGGAGCGGAGGAGCCCCAGCCCCTCGGATCCCAGCCGTGGCGCTCTTGCCTCGATCAGCCCTTCGGTGGCGGGTGGCGTGCGCGGCGCCAACAAGGTCGAGGACGGAGAGCAGGGGGCGAGGGCGGGCGCCTCGCAGGAGGGCACCACCTACGAGGCGCCAGGCCGAGGCGTACACCAGAGCGCGGCGGGGACCGACCACCGGCTGAACGCTGACGTCACGCATGCTCGGCCCTCGGTCCAGGAGGCCGCGGTGAGCATCGCCTCCATCAACAAGGGCCGACCGACCGACAACGTCGACAGCGATCAGAAGGTCACCGCCCTCGTCCAGTCGCTGATCCACGCGAGCGCGGCGGGCGGGATAGGGGGCCACGGCGAGGGAGGGAGCGAGGGAGGAGGCGACCCCGGCGCAGGAGGGAGGGCCGGGCCAGGCTCCCACTCCCCTCCGCTGGGCGTAGGCGACGGCGACGTCGTCGATTTCGGTACCCGCGATCCGGGCTTTTTGCCTTACTTCCGCAAGATCCACGGCAAGATCGACCCGCTCTGGACCAACGCTTTCCCCAAGAGCGCTATCTTGGACCTGAAGCAGGGCACCGTGATCCTCGAGTTTACCATCTTCGCGGACGGCTCCACGAGGGTGAGCTGGCCCCCCGTCCGTCCCAGCGGGATCGAAGAGTTCGACCGTAACTGCGCCGACGCCATCCGCCGCGCGGCCCCCTTCGGCCCCATCCCTCCCGAGCTGGGCCTTCGGACCCTCCGTATCCGGGCGCCCTTCGAGGCCAAGAACCCGATCGTCAGGTAAGGCGACGACCCGCACTTTCTTCGATTCGTTTCCCCGATCGTCGAGACGCTCCGAGAGCTCGGGAATTCTGGGACTCCCGAAGAGATTGGCGACAGGGTAATCGAGCGGCTGAGGATGTCGGAGGCGGAACAAGAAGAAACTACTTCGAACGGGCAATCACGAGTGAGAAATCAAATAGCGTGGGCCCGCTTCTATCTCACGAAAGCAGGGCTCATCGACGGTTCGCGGCGAGGGGTGTGGACCCTCACGGAAGCTGGCCGTACCACGGAGCTGGACGCCGACGCCGTTCTCGCGCTCTTCAAGAGCGTCCAGCAGAAGTTCCCGCGGAAGCCGAGCGAGAACGGCGATGGCGGGAGTCTCATCACGTTTAGAGTGCTCTTCCAATGCAAATGGTTTGGCAACATGACGTCCGTCACGCCAAGTCACGTCAGGGACTTCAGGGGAGCGATGCAAGGGCGGGCGGACAACAAGGGACTCATCATGACGATCGGCAACTTTACGGTGCAGGCGAAGCAAGAGGCGAGCGCCTGGCGTGCCTGCTTGGCTCCGCGACATCCTCCGCGCCGTACACGCTCTCGGGGGCCGACACGAGGAGCCATCCTCTGGCTCTCACTGGAAGATCTATCGCGACACCCTCATGTACCGGCTCCCCGCTCACAACGTAGGCCTCGAGGATGACTTCGCGCAGCCCATGCCAGAGCCCGAGGCCCGCGCAGACCTCACCCCGCCGTATCAAGGCGCTTGTGCCGATTCCCCCTCTCCCACGCCCCCGTTACAAATACCGTGGCGCGGTAGAGGGGGCTCACTGTGCCCTCCACCCATCAAAGCAAGCTTCGATGCCCATGGCCCGCCAAGACCCAGGTCCGCTCGGGGCCCCTCTACCGGGTCCGCGGGCCTCGGGCTCTGGCAGCGCGAAGGTATCCGCGAGGCCACAACGGAGAACGATCCGAGATCAGCGACAAGTGCATCCCGTCCATCTGCCGTTCGCTGGGCTTCGACGAAGCGTCGCTCTGCAAGAAGCTCTAGGGGTGCCGGAGAAGGGAGTCGAACCCCTGACCTAGCGCGTATGAAACGCCCGCTCTAACCAACTGAGCTACTCCGGCCAAGAAGCGCCGCGCAATGTCGGCGATTTGCGGCGCCCTGTAAAGTCTTTCCGACGGGCCTCGAGCGCCTTCGCGGGGCTCGGGTCAGCGCCTCCTGCGGCGTAGCCCGAGCGCCAGGGCTCCCACGAGCGCCAGGCCCAAAGGTCCCCGGCCCGAGGTCCCAGGAGCCGCGGTCTCGCAGGTGCAGCCGCCCGTCGCGCTGAAGGCCTCCTCCGTCTTGGCCTGATCGACGATCGCGCACGTCGCGGCGTCCAGGGGCCTGGCCGCTCGCTTGAGGGCGCCCTGGCCCAGCTTGGTGGCGAAGTTGCCGGTGTTCGCGTTGTCGTGGTGGAAGGACTCCCACTGGATCACGCCGTCGTCCTTGCCCTGGGTGCGCCACGCGAAGAGGTAGCCGTTCCGGGTGCCGACGACCACGTCGAGCTGGCGATCGTTGTTGATGTCGCCGACCGCAGGCGCTGCGGCGATCCAGCCGTTGGTGAACTTGGGCCAGCCCGGAGCCTCGCGGCCGCAGCCATCGGCCGCGTGCAGCATGTAGACCCCGGTGCCGGTGATCGCCTCGGGGTAGTCGTCGCCGTTGACGTCGGCGATGGCGTGGTTGGTCAGGAAGCTGAAATCCTCCATCACGAAGGGCATGCCGGGGAGCATCTTGCCCGTCTTGCCGCTCCATACGGCGAGCAGGTGCTGAGCGAGCTTGGGGGTGTTGCCGCCGCCGGAGAGCGAGCCCGCGAGGCTCAGCGAGCCCCCCGACGCCACGATGTCCGGGACGCCGTCCTGATCGAGATCGCCGATGGAGGGCTGGCTGAAGAGGGGGAACATGGTGTCCGGCTTCTGGGCGCGGCTGAGCTCGCCAAAGACGGCCGTGGGCTCCAGGCCTCGCCGCTCGGTGCCGTCCTCCCGGGTGACCCTGGGGAGGCGGTTGGGCGGGTCGCCGAAGCTCTCCTGCTTGCCAGGATCCGCGCCCAGGACCAGCGGCGCGGATCCATTGCCCTGGAACAGGGCGTCGGGGCGACCGTCGCCGTCGAAGTCGGCCACGGCGGGGGAGCTGTTGATCCCCTCGGCCACCACCGGAAAGAGGTGGAAGGAGGTCATGTTGATGGGCCAGTTGGTCAGGTAAGGGCCGGACGGGGTGTTGTTGCCTCGGCCGTCCACGGCGAAGAGCGGACCAGCGTTGCCGCCTCCTCCGACCTCCTCGTTGGAGCCGGTGAAGATCTCGGGGATGCCGTCACCGTTGACGTCAGCCACGGCCGGGGTCGACATGATGCGGTTCGTCTTCTGGGAGAGCGGGGAGTGGATCGCCACCGGGAAGCCGGCGAGCGAGGAGCCGTCCACCTTGAAGACGTGGATCTTGCCGTCGAAGGCTGCCTGGACGATCTCGGATTTTCCGTCGCGATCCATGTCGACGATCACCGGGGAAGAGTAGATCCCGCGCGCGATGCCGTGCCGGACGTCCATGCAGGGGTCCGCCGCGGGCTTGGCAGGATCGAGCGGGCACGAGGGCACGAGGCCCATGCGCTTGGGCCAGCCTGGCAGATCGCGACCCTGGGAGTCGATCACGTAGAGCGTGCCCGGGTAGCTGGCGAAGATGATCTCCTGCTTGCCGTCGCCGTCGAGATCCGCGACCGCCGGCGCCGACATGAGCGCCTCGCCGACACGCGCGGGATCGATGCCCGTGGACTTGGGCGACGAGTAAGCCGGCGCCGACAGGTAGCTGGGGATCGTCGGCTCGCCCGTGTTGACCGCGAGGCCGTCGATGGGGCGGGTGTGGTAGGGGAACCCCTTGACGGGGACGGGCATCCCGCTCTTCAGGGTGAAGACGTTGAGGCTCCCGTCGGACGCGGGGACCACGATGTCACGGACGCCGTCCCCGTCGATGTCGGCGAGCTTGGCGCTACCCTCGAGCGAGGTGCCCAGGTAGATGGGGAAGCCGGGGAGGAGATCCTTGTCGCCGCCGTTGCGCTCGTTGATCACGGCCACCGTGCGGCGGGCCTCGCCAGGGACGTCCCCCGTGGGATAGTGCGCGACCGCGCGGACACGGATGGTGATCGTGCGATCGTTCTCGCCCTTCGCGGAGTCGGGATCGCGGGGGTGGGCCGTGTCGATCTGGCGAGGATCGAGGGCGGCGAGGGGGCTGTCGCTTCCCCCGGTGACCGTGCCGGCCGGGACCCCCTTCTTCTCGGTGACCAGGGGCTGGAAGGCCGCGTCGTCCGGCTGGACGCCGGGCGCCCACTCGACCTTGTAGTCGTACGAGAGGGCGCGGCGAGCCGCCACGCGCCCGACGACCGCGATCTGCCCCGTCACGCGATCGGCGTGGATGGGCGTGAACCACTCCGGCGATACGATATCGACCTCGGGCGGGATCATTCCCTCGTCGATGCCCTTCATCATGCGCTCGGCGTTGGCGCGGCCATACCCGAAGCGCTGCTCCCACCCGCTCTTCGAGAAGTAAAGTCGCCCGGAGACCTCGGGATCGGGGCTCCTCGACTCCTCCACGTCGATGTCGTCGGCGTATATCTTGAAGATCTGGATCGCCTCCTCTGCCGTGAGCTCGATGCCCTTCTGGGCCGCCATCGAGTACACGAGCCCGGCGATGCCCGAGGCCCGCCCCGTCGCCTCGCTGGAGCAGCGCGTGCCGCTGATGCTCATCGACAGATGACCACCGTAGTTCGAGCAGGAGTCGAACGAGAGGAAGGTGGTCGACGCGGCCGGGTTGGGGCCGTTGTAGCGGACCGTGTGGACGGTGAGGACGTGGTTGGCGACGGCGGGGTAGTTGTGGTGGCGCGAGTTCTCGTCGGCCATGCTGGCCACCACGATCGCGCCCTTGGCGTAGGCGTAGTCGATGGCGGCCTTGGAGAAGGGGGTCTGGTTCAGGGTGCCGAGGGCCTCCTGGATCACCTTCACTCCGTTGTCGGCGGCGTAGAGCGTGGCCTTGCCGAAGTCGTTCACGTCCGCGATGAAGCTGTCGCCCACCCGGAGCGGTACGAAGCGGCACCCCGGGCAGACCCCGATGTCGTCGATCCCGTTGTCGCCCTCCGCCGAGGAGTCCCTGGCCTCGCCCGTGCCGTGGCCGTAGCGCGTGTCGTCGTAGGCGTTGTTGTCGTTCTTGTAGAAATCCCAGCCCGCGATGTCGTCCTTGTAGCCGTTGGCGTCGTCGTCCACTCCGTCGGAGAACATCTCGATCAGATCGCCCGGGTCGAGGATGCAGTTCCTGTTCAGGTCGCCCTTGAGCCTGTCGGCGCCCAGCTTCTGGCGGTCGCCGTCCTGGAAGCACTTCTCGCCCGCCACGACCGGAGAGAAACGTGGATCTTTCGCGTAATCGGCCATCGAGAAGATGCCGTCGCCGTTGCAGTCGTAGCCGGCCAGCGCGCCGCTGCCTCCGCAGACGGCGCCCTCGGCGGTTTTGGGGCGCTGATCGGCCTTGAGCTCTCCCTGGTTGAGCGCGACCTTGTTCACCAGATCGCGGTGCTCCCAGTGGATGCCCGAGTCGATGACCCCGATCTTCACCTCGGGGCGGCCCACTGTGTAGGTCCACGCCTTGTCGATGCTCATCCCGGACGCGCCCAGCTTCTGGTCGGCCGAGGTGTAAGGGCCGGTGCCTGGCTGCTGCTTGGGCAGGAACGACGCGTAGTTCCAGCGGGCGTCGTAGTCGTTGGGCCAGTTGGCCTTGTCGCGCATGTCGGCGCCTCGGGCGGGCGGCCACGCGGCCTGGGCGTCGTGGACGCCGCTCGCAGCGGCGAGGGCGGCCATCACGGCAGCGGCGACGAGGTTGGACAGGCGAAGGCGGCGGGAGGTAAGAGGCGACATCGTGTTCGAGATTACCACGAAGCGCTCTCGCGGACCTGCCGGGCTCCATCGGAGAGCGCAGTGAGACGCCCGGGAAGCCTGCCCTGTGCTCTCGGTCCTGTCCTGTCCGTCAGTAGTCGCCGAAGAGATCCTGGATCCTCGACTCGAGCGCCTGGGCGATCTTGTAGAGTGACGAGATCGACGCCGAGGACTCCGCCCGCTCGATCTGGGAGAGCAGCGAGACGCTGAGGTTGGTGCGCTTCGCCATCTGCTTGAGCGTGAGATCCTTCTCCTTGCGGAGGTGGCGGATGGTGTCGCCTATGACGCGATGGAGCAGCTCCTCGGGCGTCCTGGCCAGCCCCTTCTTGCGCATCACCCGCCCGAGGACCTCGCGGAGCTCATCCGGGCTTATCGGCTTCTTGAGGTAATCGACGGCCTCCAGCTTCATCGAGGCCACGGCCGTCTCCAGGTTGGGGTACCCGGTGAAGATGACGACAGCCACGTCCGTGTCGATCTTGCGGATGCGCTTCAGGGCCTCGATCCCGTCCATCTTCGGCATCATCAGGTCGAGGATGATGAGGTGGTAGCCGGTGCGGACCTCGTCCTCCACGCCGGTGGGGTCGCTCAAGGTCTTGACCTGGAAGCCGTCCTTCTCGAGCAGCGTCTGCATGTACTCGCAGATGAGGCGATCGTCGTCGACGATCAAAATCTTCACGGCGGGCATCTCGGGCTGCATCGTGCCTCCTCGGCGTCTCGTTCCAGTGATACTACAATTTCCGGGAGCCTTTCCGTCCAGGCAAATGAAGGCTTCGTCGAATCCGGTTGACGGGGGGAGGTTCAGCGTAGATAACGGCGCGCACTCGGGGCGTAGCGCAGTCTGGTAG
>SXGT01788570.1_pt1 | contig 13976 bp, 10 predicted proteins | sample 3176221 | NCBI WGS metagenome assembly SXGT01 (sample SAMN11356862, study PRJNA531348) | freshwater metagenome | isolation source: freshwater sample F1-120 | place: China: Fuxian Lake, Yuxi | collected 2017-12-25 | reverse complement strand
CGCAGATCGCGATACCACCAGTAGTCATCGGCGCTCAGGCCCATCTGGGCGATGCGGGCGTCGAGGACGTCGAGGCGCTCCTCGCGCTGGCTGCCGCCGATGATCTCTCCGATGCCCGGGGCCAGGACGTCCATGGCGGCGACGGTGCGGCCGTCTTCGTTCTGTCGCATGTAGAAGGCCTTGATATCCTTCGGGTAGTTCAGGACGGCCACGGGGGCGGCGAAGACCTCCTCGGTGAGGTAGCGCTCGTGCTCGGACTGGAGATCGACGCCCCACCGGACGGGGAATTCGAAGGCGCGGGGGGCCTTGAGGAGCAGCTCGATGGCCTCGTCGTAGGTGATGTGGGCGAAGTCCGTGTTGACGAGGGCCTCAAGGCGAGCAATGCAGCCCTTGAGGACGTGCTGGTTGAAGAAGGCCAGGTCGTCCTGGCGCTCGTCCAGGGCGGCCTTGAAGATGGCCTTGAGGAAGGCCTCGGCGAGCTTGACGTTGTCGCCCAGGTCGGCGAAGGCGACCTCGGGCTCGATCATCCAGAACTCGGACAGGTGCCGACGGGTGTTGCTGTTCTCGGCCCTGAAGGTGGGGCCGAAGGTGTAGACCTTGCTCATGGCCATGCAGTAGGCCTCGACGTTGAGCTGGCCCGAGACGGTCAGGTGGGCCTCCTTGCCGAAGAAGTCCTTGGAGAAGTCCACGGTGCCGTCGGCCATCCTGGGCAGGTTGGCCAGATCCAGGGTCGAGACGCGGAACATGTCCCCGGCCCCCTCGCAGTCGCCGGAGGTGATGATGGGCGTGTGGATCCAGCAGAAGCCGCGCTCGCTGAAGAAGCGATGGACGGCCTGCGAGAGGGTGTGGCGCACGCGGGTCATCGCGCCGATGAGGTTGGTCCGGGGCCTGAGGTGGGCGTTGGCGCGCAGGTGTTCAAGCGAGTGGCGCTTGGCCTGCATCGGGTAGGTCTCGGGATCGTCGACCCAGCCGACGACCTCGACGCGGGTCGGCTTGAGCTCGACCGCCTGCCCCTGGGCCGGCGACTCGACCAGCAGGCCCTCGACCCGCACGGCGCAGCCCGTCGTCAGCCGCTTGATCTCATCCTCATAGTTCGACAGCTCCTCGCCCGCAACAACCTGCAGGCCGTCGAAGCATGAGCCGTCGCCCACGTTCAGGAAGGACATGCCGGCCTTGGAGTCCCGGCGGGTCTTGATCCAGCCTTCGACGATGACGGGCTCCTCCAGCGACAAGCCGCCGCCGAGCGCTTCGGAGATCCTGATCTTCTTCATGGTGGTGTGCTCGCTCTGAGAGCCTGTCCAGGGCGGGATGCCGTCGCCATCGACCTCGCCTGACCCGGTTCGCCCCCTCTGGGTGGGCTCTGGTGACGCGGGGGCCGCCCTGCGGCCGGATTCGAGGCGGCAGTATGGCCCGCGTTCGATCCAGAGGCAAGCCGCCCTTGGTCCTACGATCCATGAGCGCCCCACGCCCCACGAGCGCCCCACGCGAGGATCGACCCACGCGAGGATCGACCCAGGCTCGACGATCGCCCCAGGCTCGACGATCGCCCCACGAACGCCCCACGCTCCTCGCACCGCCCCCCTCCGGGGGACGGGCTCGTCGGGTGGGGCTAGAAGCGCGGTGGGCTGCGCCCTGTCGGTCGCAGGCCCGCGGGCGGCCCAGGTCGACACCTGGGAGCAAAAAACCCCAATCCACAGGCCCACTTCGGCGCGCTGATCTGGCCCTGCGAATCTCTGTCACCCTTGCGCCGGCCTGCGCCCACCGGGCGCAGCCCACCCGCGCTTCCAGCCCCACCCGACGAGCCCGTCCCCAACGGGGGCGGTGCGAGGAGCGTGGGGCGTTCGTGGGGCGTTCGTGGAGCGTGGGGCGATCGTCGAGCCTGGGGCGATCGTCGAGCCTGGGGCGATCGTGGGGGGGTGCTCGTCGAGCGTGGGCCGTCCGGGGCGTCGGTACCCTGACTGGGCGAACCTGGGCGACCCCTACCGCCGCCGCAGGAGGGTCTGCTCGCCGCCGGGGATGGCGTCAAAGCGCAGCTCGTCGCCCTCCAGACAGAAGTCGCCCTCGGTCCGCGCCCCGCTGCCCTCGAAGACCTGCACCAGCCGCGCGCCCTGGACGGTGAAGGTCCCCCGCGCGCTCCGGCTCTGGTTGATGCGCTCGACGCAGCGACAGCCGCCGTCGAGATCCAGGCACTCGACCGCGCCGCGGGCGCCAAAGCGATCCAGGCAGGCGGCCGATCCGGCGCCGCACCCCAGCGCCTCGCAGCGATCGCCCGGCAAGAGGCAGGAGGGCGGCACCACGAAGATCCGCTCGGCCCTCAACGCGAGGTCGTCCGACCATGTCCCGTCGCGGCGGTACTCCACGCTGCCCTCAAGCAGCGCGTCGGCGTCCTGAATGACCTCCGGGCAGAAGCGCTCGATGTCCAGCCCCTCGACCAGGAAGTCCTCATTGCAAGGCTCGACGAAGTCGTAGGCCCCCACGATGTCGCCGCCGCAGGCCGCGAAGACCTCGCAGGCCGCGTTGGGCACGAAGGCCAGGGGCGGATCGGGCTCCCCCTCCTCGACATCCGGCGACATCTCTGGCTCAGGCTCGCGCTCTTCGAAGACCAGCTCCGAGGGGTCGAACTGGTTTGCGCAGCCGACCCCCGCGAGACAAAGCCCCAGCAAGCCCAACCCACCGCTGTATCTCTTCGACACCCTGACCACCCGACCTCCTCGCCGCCACGACCCCCATGATAGCGCCAACCGGCCCAGATCAAAACGGCGCGACCGCGGGCGCCTTGATGCGCTGAGATCGACCAAAGAGCTTCTCCTCGATCGCGGCGGCGCGGGCGTTGAGATCCTCCGGAGGGCCCTCGGCGCAGACGTCGCCGAGCCCCGCCTGAATGATGAGCGCCATGGCGCGCTCGACCCTGTCGTCGCCGGTCGCCTCGCAGGCCTGGACCAGGGCAATGGCGCCGACCCCGGCCTCGGCGAAGGAGGCCAGGTAGGCGCTGGCCTCTCGCAGGACGCCCTCGGCGGCCTCCTCGGCGCAGCCAGGGCAAGGGAGCGCGCCCTCCCCCACCGCCGCCTGATCGCCCATGTGCCTGACTTCATGGACAATTACGGCTCGGGCGAGCCACGCGTTGAGCTCCGAGAGGGCCTCATCCAGCCCCCCCACCTCGGCCAGCGCCCGCGCGCCCTCCTGGAGCGCGGCGGCCCCCTGGATCGCCTCCGCAGGGCAGGTGCCGGAGCGCTCGACGGCCTCCAGGATGGCCGCGTTGGTCCCCTCGGGGTAGCCACGGGCGGGGAGCTGGCTCAGGCGCAGGCCACCGCACTCGGGCTTGCCGTCGATCAACGCGGCGGCCTCCAGCATCGCCCGCCGCGTCGGCCCCGTGGCGCGCAGCACCTCGAAGGCCCCGGCCGTGAGCGCCGCGCCGGCCTCCTTCGTCAGGGCCTCCCCGAGCCGATCGGCGCCGCCGATCCGGGGCCACGCGCCGTCCATCGCGCTCTCGACGATGCGGTCGGTGACCACGCGCGCCCCGCCTTCGAGGCTGCCTGCGTGGCCGAGGTAGGTCTCGCGCACGTTGGTCTTGTCGACGCGCCTGAGCAGCCTGACCCTGTGGCGCTCCTCTCCCATCGCCACCCGCGCGTCGGCGACAACTTTGTAGCTCTTGACGTAGAAGAAGGCCCCGCCGCCGGCGTCGACGACATTGCACTCCACCAGCCAGGGCTGGTCCACCTCGTCGAGGTGCTCGGTCCAGGCCGCGCACAGGTCGATCAGCTGCTGGCCCTTGCTCCAGGGATCCTCCTGGGCAAGATCGATCATCTCCCGCGCGATCCCATGCAGCTTCGGATCCCCGGACAGCGCCGCGAGCAAGTCCTGCCTCCCCTCCCCCAGCTTGCCGCCCAGCTTGAGCGCCCAACCCGGCAGGAGCTCCGCGTGGATCCGCTCATAGGGCACGTCGCCCGAAGCCTCCGCGAACAACCCGGGCCGATCGTAGCGCCACCAGCGCTCGATCGAGTCCCCCGCGATCCACCACCCCGCCAGGCCCACGGCGCCCAGGGTCGCCAGGAGGCCGATGGCGACGTTCTGGCGCCTGCGCCGCGCGATGTAGACCTCGATGGGCTCCTCGGCAGGCTCCTCCATCTCCACCCTCCTCCCCTTGAGGCGACGACGACGCCGCCAGGAGCGCCCTCAGGGCGCCAGGGGCAGCACCTCGTCGGCCCAGACCAGCGGCGGATCGGCGGCCTCGAGCCTGTCGACGACCCACTGGCCCACCGCCAGCACCCAGACCCCGATCCGCGCGTGCTTCTGGAGCCGGGCGCCGTCCCGAACGCGCCGATAACCCCCCGACATCCCCGCCATCACCTCCGGATCGATCTCCCACTCCGGCGGCAACACCCTCACAAGCGCCGCCCCGGCCGACGCCGCCACACCCACCAGGCCCCGATCCGCTTCTTCTTCCATCGCCCTTCGCCTCCTTGCCCCTCACAGGGCTGTCAGACCCACAATGTAGGATAAAGTCTGACATGAGGTGGATCGGGGTCAAAAAAAAGACGCCTCGGGATCACAGGACGGGGACGAGGTAGAAGCCCGCGGTGACCGGTACCCTGAAGGTGAGCTTGAGGAAGACGGCGTTGTACTGGACCTCGCCGATCTGTCGAAAGTTCAGGGACAGCTCGGCGCCGATGCCGCTCTGGCCGTAGGCGTAGCCGAGGAAGCTGCTGACGACGGCGCCCTGGCTGGAGGCTTGGACGCCGATGGCGGCGACCTCGTTGTCCTCCCAGGAGACCAGATCCAGCCCCAGGCCCAAGGAGAGCCCCACGCCCTGGCTGTCGCCGCCGAGCTCGTTGAGCAGCTCGCCGCGCCCAAGCACGAAGAGGCGCCCTGCGCCCTCCTCGATCTTGCCTCGCTGCCACAATCGCAAGCCGGCCTCGGCGTAGCCGCCGAGCAGGGGGTTGGCGCCGAGGCGCTGATCGGGCACCGCTTCGAAGATGACGCCGGCCCCTGCGTCGAACTCATCAAGCCCTTCGAAGAACTGAAGCGGGTGGACCCCGGCGGTGACCCCCACGGCGAGCTGACCGCCCGAGTCGTCCACCGCGGGATCGTCGCTGAAGTCCCCCGTGGCCAGCGCCGCGCCCATGCCGACCTTCATCGGCGGCGACAACACGGGCACCGGCACGCAGCCCGAGAGCGCCGCCGCGACAACCACCATCACCCACCACGACCTGCGCTCGCTCATGCTCCCCTCCGCTCAACGATGGTCCTGCCATCATGGACGCCGCCGCAGGATCAAATCAAGGCGGCCCTGGGCGAAGGTCGGTTTCAGTCGGGGATCGCGGGAGCCGATGTCGGTGAGGGATCCTGCGCAGGAGGTCGACGATGGGTGAGATCGTGGGTGGGGTGATCAGGACGCTGCCCTTGTATGAGGCCTTTGATTGTACGGGGTGTGGGCAGTGCTGTCGGGACTGGCGCATCGTGGTGGATCGCACGGCCTGGGAGGGGGCGGTCGCGCTGCTAGAGTCGGGCGATCACCCAGGGCGAGTGGAGGCGACGGGGGCCTTTGACATGCTGGAGTCGCCGACCGAGGAGGCCTTCGCGACGCTCAGGACGCGGGAGGACGGGACGTGCGTGTTTCTCGACCCGGACAACCTTTGCTACTGGCACAGGCACTTTGGCTACGAGACGAAGGGCTGGGTGTGCAGGGCCTTCCCGAACACGACCTACAAGACGCCGACCTCGACGACGGTGACCGGGACGCTCTCGTGTCGGCCGATGGTCGAGATGATGCGGGACAGGTTCAGCGCCCCGATGTCCTTCGTCGAGGTGACCGAGGGCTTCGGGGCTGCGCTGGAGCGCCCGCGCTGGACGGTCCTGCCGCGGGGGGCGATCTGGCTCCAGGGCGACGCGCTGCTCGACGGGGCGGCGATAGACGATGTGCAGGCCTCGTTGCTGGAGATCCTGGGGGTTGAGGGGCTCAGCCTCGGGGTGCGCCTGCGGATGTGCCGAGCGTGGCTGGCCCGGCTCGAGGCGGCGGGGGGTGAGGGGCCGAGCGTGGGCGCGGAGAGGGTCGTGGGGCTGTGGGCCAGCTTCGAGGTCGAGGCGACGCAGGTCGCCATCGAGGCCATCGAGGCGCGGGGTCACTGGGGGCTGATGACGCGGGCGACGCGGGCGCTCTTCGCCCGGATGGCGCGGGTGGGGATGCCTCGGAGGCGGGCCGAGCCCTTCGCGCAGTGGATAGAGGCGCTGGGGCTGGACGCCCCGCCGGAGCTGGTCGAGCTGCGCTTGCGCAAGCTGCACGCCGCGCGCTTCGCCCCGCACCTTGACGAGCTGGAGGGCCTCCTGGGGGCCTACGCGAGCCACCGCATCGTGTCCAGCCACGCGCTGCCGGTGGGGGGGATCGTGCCGATGATGACCGAGGTCATGATCTCGGTCCTGCTGGTGTGGGCCGTGGCCGTGGCGATGGCCGAGGCCGGCGATCGGGGGGTGGACGCGGACACGCTGGCCGACGCGATCCACGCCGTCGATCTGATCTTCTTCCACGCGCCGGTCTTCGAGGCCTTCTTCAGCGCCGAGGCTGGCCTGTCGAGCATCCACGCGGAGGCCTTCGCGGCCAGCCTGACGGTGATGCTGTGCGATCCGGCGATCTTGGAAGACAGCATCGCGCGCTCCAACCAGGAGGGCGGCGTGAGGGCTGAGGGGTAGAGGAGCGAATGATTCCGGCAGGAATTGAACCTGCGACCCACGGCTTAGGAGGCCGTTGCTCTATCCAGCTGAGCTACGGAACCAGCACGGGTTCGCCACGCGGGCGTCCCGTGAATTCCGTATCTAGCAGCCCAGGCCGCCGAGATCAAGGGTCGCCGCTCAGACCTGGCTCAGGGAAGGCTCCACGCCCCACGAGCGCCCCACGCTCCTCGCACCGCCCCACGCTCCTCGCACCGCCCCCCACAAGGGGGGACGGGCTCGTCGGGTGGGGCTAGAAATTCGGGGGGGGCTGCGCCCGCTGGGCGCAGGCCAGCGGGCGGCAGGCAGCGGATCGCAGGGGCGGATCACCGAGTCGAAGTGGGCCTGTGGATTGGCATTTTCACGCCCCCTTGTGTTGACCTGGGCCGCCCACGGGCCTGCGACCGACAGGGCGCAGCCCACCCGCGCTTCCAGCCCCACCCGACGAGCCCGTCCCCCCTTGTGGGGGGCGGTGCGAGGAGCGTGGGGCGATCGACGTTGCCTCTGGAAATAGATGGCGGGCTGTGATAGATTAATGAATGGTTGTTCATTCAACGCGCTTGAGCCCGGTGGTGAGGCGGCGCGACCCTGAAGAGAGAGGACGGCTATGACGGAGTTCCGGATCGACAGGCGCGACATCGACTTTGTGCTCTTCGAGCAGCTGGGGTTGATGAAGCTGACGGAGTTCGAGCGCTATCAGGGGATGACCCGGGAGGACTTTGACCTGGTGCTGTCGGAGGCCAGGCGCTTCATTACGGAGGAGCTGGCGCCGACCTTCAGCGACGCGGACAAGCAGGGCTGTCGCCTGGTTGACGGGCAGGTGATCGTGCCGGAGTCCTACGTCGAGGCCTATCGGAAGTACGGCAAGAACGGGTGGGTGGCCATCACGCAGGACACGACCTATGGGGGGATGGGGTTGCCGATGGCGATCGCGATCGCCTTCTCGGAGATGGCCATCGGGGGTTCGAGCTCGTTCATGTTCTATCCTGGGCTGACGGTCTCGGCGGGACATCTGCTGGAGGTCCACGCGGACGCGTGGCTCAAGGAGCTGATGGTGCCGAAGATGTACAGCGGCCAGTGGACCGGGACGATGTGCCTGACCGAGCCGCAGGCCGGCAGCTTCCTGGCCGACATCGCCACGACGGCCACGCCCATCGAGGGTTCGGACGCCTACCGGATCAAGGGCAACAAGATCTTCATCTCGGCCGGCGATCATCAGCTCACCGAGAACATCATCCACCTCGTGCTGGCCAGGGTCCCCGGCGATCCTGAGACGACCAAGGGCATCAGCCTCTTCGCCGTCCCCAAGCGTCGGATCGACAAGAAGGGCGCCATCACGGGGCCGAACGACGTGGCCACGACCGGCATCGAGCACAAGATGGGGATCAACGCCTCGTCGACCTGCGCGCTCTCCTTCGGGGACAACAACGACTGCGAGGGCTACCTGATCGGGCAGCGCTGCGAGGGCATCGTCTACATGTTCCAGATGATGAACGAGGCGCGGATCGTCTGCGGGGTCCAGGGCGTGGCGCTGGGGTCGCGGGCCTACGAGATGGCCAGGGCCTACGCCGCCGAGCGCAAGCAGGGCACCGACCTGACGAAGCGCGGCAGCGAGGACAGGGTGGCGATCATCGACCACCCGGACGTGCGCCGCAACCTGCTCATGGCCAAGGCCTTCGTCGAGGGAACCCGCGCGCTGCTCCTGCAGGCCGCCGTCCACTCCGACGTCGCCCACAACCACCCCGATCCCAGGGAGCGCGACAAGAACCAGGATCTGCTGGAGTTGCTCACGCCGGTCTGCAAGGCCTACGCGACGGACAAGGGCTTCAAGGTCACGGAGCTGGCCATCCAGGTCCACGGCGGCTACGGCTACGTGAAGGAGTACGGCGTCGAGCAGTGCATGAGGGACGTCAAGATCGCCTCGCTCTATGAGGGGACCAACGGCATCCAGGCCCTCGATCTGCTCGGCCGCAAGATGAAGATGAAGGGCGGGGGCGTCTTCTTGACCTGGCTGCAGGAGGCCAACGCCTTTTTGAAGGGCCACGCCGCCCACGGCACCCTTGGGGATCTCGTCGCCGAGGTGGACAGGGCCAAGAACATGCTGGCCGAGGTGGCCTTCGGCTTCGCCATGAATGGGAACAAGGACCCGGGGCACACGCTCCTGAGCGCCACGCCCTTCCTCGACATCTTCGGCCACGTCGAGATCGCCCGCCTGCTGGTCCACCAGGCCATCATCAGCGCCGACAAGCTGGCCCAGATGGCCTCCGATCGCGACGTCGAGGGCGCCGAGGCTCTCGGCCAGCTCATCCTCGACAACCCCGACGCCCGCTTCTACGACGGCAAGGTGAAGACCGCCCGCTTCTTCGTGCACAACATCCTGCCCGAGGTCGACGCGCTGGTGCGCTCCATCAAGTCCGGCGATCGCTCCGCGCTGGAGATCGTCTTCTGATGGGAGCCCTGCTGCTCGCGATCCTGGTCTCCGCGCTGGCCCTGGGCGGCTGCTGCGGCGATCTGCGCCCCAGCGCCAAGGCCCCGGTCGACGCCCCCCGCGTCGAGCGCTCGCCCGGGCCCGTCAAGGTCAACGCGGTGGACCTCTCCTCGGCCTACGCCCACACCCTCTCCTCCCCCCCTCGGCATGTCGCCTGGAGGGACTACCAGGGCAAGGCGCTGGCGGTCTCCGGCGAGGTGGTCCGAAAGGGGGAGCGGCTGGGGAGCTACGAGGTGGCGCTGCGCGGCGAGGGCGACGGGGAGGTGATCTGCCTGGTGCCCGAGGGGGGCGCAGGCGGGGTCGACGATCTGCACATCGGCCAGAGCGCCACGCTGGTCGGGGTCGGGGCTGGCTGGCTGGGCGGGCCGGTGCTGCGCGACTGCGCGCTCGCCCCGGAGCGGCGCTGATCCTGCCGGCGCGCTCCTTGACCCTGGGCCCTGCTCGATGCTGGAGATCGCCGGTCGGCGACCTGCGCCCAGCCCCGTCGACCCGGGCCTGAGCGTTGAAAAGCCGCGGCGCGGGAGAGAGGCGTTGTCTGGACAGAGGTTGCCCCCTATGATGTGGGTCGCCAGGAGATCCAAGGAGGCAACATGGCAGAGGGCGTTGACACCCCCACCGAAGAGGCCAAGGACTCGACCCTCGTCGCGCAGATCATGGTCCAGATCGCAGCGGCGCAAGGCGAGGACGAGTACAGGGAGCTTCGCGACCAGCTCTGGTCGCTGGGCGACGCGGCGATCCCGACGATGCGGGAGGCGCTGACGAGCCTGTCGATGCGCCAGCGCATGGCCTCGGCGTGCAACCTGGGGAGGCTGGGCGATTACGCCAGCATCCCGGACCTGATCGCGCTGCTGGGCGACCCCTCGGGGCGTGTGCGGGAGATGGCGATCTTCGGCCTCGGCGTGCTGGGCCGGCCCCAGGCCATCAAGCCCATCCTGGCCTGCATGAGCGATTACGACGCCGACGTGCGCGTCCGGGCGCTGATCGCGCTGCGGGATCTGGGCTACGGCATGATGGAGTCGGCGCTGACCCAGGCCATGCGCGACGAGGCTTACAACGTCCGCGAGCAGGCCATGGGCTACATGCGGGCCGAGGCCACCCCCGCCTCCCTGCACGTGATCCTCCTGACGCTCCTAGAGCCCGAGCTCAAGATGCAGTCCATGGCCGAGGCCACCCTCGACAGGATCGTGCCGCTGTGCGATCCGGGCGCCTTTGGGAGCCTCAAGGGCAAGATGACCCCGCGGCAGGTGCGGCTGGTGCTCAACTACCTCGAGAGCCGCAACCTGCACGAGGTCTGGCCGGCCATGCACGGCGCGCTGGCCAGCCAGCTGAGCGCCCCGGCCCAGCAGCGCGGGCTGGACAAGTACGGGCGAATCCTCAATGAGCCCGCGGAGTTCGAGTACCTGGAGCGGGCGTGGCTGCGCGACGAGGCGGTCGACATGCTCGTCGATCACTTCACGGAGTCGGAGTCGGGGCGCAGCGTCCTGCTGGTGGGGCCGCCGGGCTCGGGCAAGACGGCCATCGTCCATGAGGTCGTCCGGCGCCTGGAGGAGGCCCGCTCGGATCTGATCGTGCTGGAGACCAACACCAGCGAGCTGATGACCAACACGCGCTACCTGGGCGAGTGGGAGACGAAGCTCAAGGAGATGGCCACCGCCATCATGGAGCACGACAAGGACGTGCTCATCTACATGAAGAACCCCAACGATCTGCTCGGCGCCGGCGCCCACTCCAAGAGCGACGAGAGCTTCGCGGACTTCTTCAAGCCCTACCTGGAGCGCGGCGATCTGCAGATGATCGCCGAGGCCACGCCCGAGTCCCTCAAGAGCGGCCTGGGGCGCGATCCGGGCTTCATGCGCCTCTTCATGCAGGTCCGCGTCGAGCCCATGGACGAGGCGCAGACCGGCGCCGTGGTCGCCCACCGCGTCGGCGAGGCGCGCGGGCGCGGGGATCGGCCGGTGACGGCGTCGGGCGACACCGTCGACCAGATCGTGGACCTGTCGCGCTCCTTCTACACCCGCTCCGAGGCCCCCGGGCGGGCCTGCGAGCTGCTCGACGACGTGATCGAGCACGCCGGGCGCGCCAGGGCCCGCGGGCTGGAGCCGGGCGCGCCGCTGGCGCTCTCGCCCGAGGACGTGCCCTCGACGCTGGCCGAGACGACCGGGCTGGACATGGCCCTGCTCGACGACAGGGTGGCGCTGGACATCGATCGATGGCGCGGTTGGTTCTCCGAGCGGCTCATCGGCCAACGGCCCGGGATCGAGGCGATGCTCTCGCGCGTGGCGCTGGTCAAGGCCGGCCTGCGCAACCCCTCGCGCCCCCTGTCCACCCTCTTCCTCGTCGGCCCGACGGGCGTGGGCAAGACCTACTTCGCCCAGCTCGTCGCCGAGCGCCTCTTCGGCTCGGCCCAGCGCATGGTCCGCTTCGATCTGTCCGAGTACCACGGCCACAACGCCCTCCAGAAGCTCGTCGGATCGCCCCACGACAAGGATCGCGAGGGCCTGCTGACCGAGGCCATCCGGCAGCAGCCCTACTGCGTGCTGCTCTTTGACGAGTTCGAAAAGGCCGACCCCGAGGTCTACCACCTCTTCCTCCAGATGCTCGACGAGGGCCGCCTGACCGACGCCCGCGGCCGCACCGCCGACTTCCGGCAGGCGCTCATCCTGATGACCTCCAACCTGGGCTCGGCCCACCTCAACCCCACCCCCCTGGGCTTCGGGGGCTCCGGGGGCCTCGAAGGCCACATCCGCCGCCGCATGGAGGAGGTCTTCCAGCCCGAGTTCCTCAACCGCCTCGACGACGTGATCGTCTTCGAACCCCTCGGCGCCGAGGAGATCCGCCGGATCGTCGACCTTGAGGTCGCCGCCGCCGCGAAGCGCCGAGGCTTCCGCCGCAGGGGCCTGCGCCTGGAGCTGACCGACGCCGCGCGCGACTGGCTGGCCCGCCGCGGCTTCTCGGCGCGCTTCGGCGCCCGCGAGCTCAAGCGCTGCATCGAGCGCGACCTGCTCACCCAGGTCTCGGCCCAGCTCGTCGCCCGCCCCCTGTCCTCGGGCGCCCGCGTCGTCCACATCGACGCCGCCGAGGAGCTCATCATCCGGCTGCTGGACGCCCCCGATCGCCACGAGCCCCAGATCGCCGCCGCGCCCCCCGACGCGCCGGCTCCCCTGCTCGCCCGCCGCCCCGATCCCGGCCTCTGAGGCGACCCGCCATGACCGACGAGCCAGCCCGCGATCCCGACGAGAACCCCTACTGGGCCGAGCCCGAGCCGCACCCCGACCCGTCCCTGGGCTGCATCCGGCGCGGCCTGTGCTGCCGCACCAGCCCCGGCTGGTTCGCCCCCGGGCAGGCCGAGCAGGCCGCGGCCGCGCTCGACATGACCCCCGACGACTTCGTCCGTCAATACCTCGTCATCGACTGGATCGATCTGCCCGAGGCCGGCCGCGTCCACGTCTTCGCGCCCGCCAAGCTCGCCCGCGACGGCCTGCCCCTGGAGCCCTGCGGCGAGGCCGTCTCCTCGCTCTACAGCCACCTCAAGGGCCGCTGCATCTTCTACCTCGGGGAGCCGACGACGCCCGGCTCACCCAGCGGCTGCCGGATCTACGCCGCTCGCCCCGTCGAGTGCGCCCGCTACGACTGCACCCACGATCCCGCCCTGAACCTCTCCCACCGCGCCATCGCCCTCCAATGGCAGCAGCGCGCCGACGCCGACGATTGAGAGGACACGTCGATCATGCAACTCCACCCCCTGTCCCCCTCCTCGTTGCACAAGGAGGGGGGACCCTCGCGGTTGGGGCAAGACGGATCGGCGGGTCGACTTCGTTGACGGGCAAGGAGAGATCGGCGCGTCGACTTCGTTGATGAGATCCGCACGTTGACGGTCCCCCCAGGCTCGCGCCTGGGGCTACAATTTGTCCAGGGACGCCCCTGCGGGGCTGGCGAGGGGCGTCGGCGTGCGTGGGGCGTGTCCCCAGGGTCGAACTCACAGGAGATGTCGGGGGATTGGGAAGCAGACATCGCGCGTCCTTGAGAGGGTCTGTCCCCCGATTATTGAAGGCCCATCGCCAGCCCCGCCGTATGGCGGGGCGACCCAGGACAAAACCCAAGGCCCGGGCGCGAGCCCGGGTGGAACGTCAACGTGCGGATCACACCAACGAAGTCGACTCGACGATCCCGACGTGCCCGTCATCGAAGTCGACTCGATGATCTCGACGTGTGCGTCAACGAAGTCGACTCGATGATCTCGACGTGTGCGTCAACGAAGTCGACTCCCCGATCCCGACGTGTCCGTCGTCGAAGCCAACCCGCCGGGATCGCCTTGTCCCTCACCGTCGGTCGCCTGAAGGACCGTACGCCCTCCCATCGGAGGCCCCACGCAGGGCTCGTCTTGTCCAGCAAGCGCTCCCCGATTGTCTCGCCATGATCTCCCTTAGCCCGTGACAGCGGCGCCCTCCATCAATAGACTCCGGCCGGACGATGACCCCGGTTGAACCGCAAACCTCAGAGAGGACTCGAATGTCACGACGCAAGGACGCCCTGGACTACCACCGAGAAGGACAGCCCGGCAAGATCGCCATCCGCCCCACCAAGCCCGTCGAGACGCAGCGCGATCTCTCGCTGGCCTACACCCCCGGCGTCGCCGAGCCCTGCCTGGCGATCGCCGAGGACGTCTCGCGCGTCTACGACTACACGGCCAAGGGCAACCTCGTGGCCGTCGTCACCGACGGCACCGCGGTGCTGGGCCTGGGCGACATCGGCCCGGTCGCCTCGCTGCCGGTCATGGAGGGCAAGG
>SXGT01519009.1_pt1 | contig 13976 bp, 12 predicted proteins | sample 3176221 | NCBI WGS metagenome assembly SXGT01 (sample SAMN11356862, study PRJNA531348) | freshwater metagenome | isolation source: freshwater sample F1-120 | place: China: Fuxian Lake, Yuxi | collected 2017-12-25 | reverse complement strand
GCGAAAGGCCCGGCAGAAGCGGTGACCCCGCGCGAGCTGGTCGGCGTCGCCGAGGTGCCGGGCGGCCCGCCGCTGCGGCTGTTCCGCCGCGGCGGCGACTTTATGATCGTGCTCGACCGCAACGAGCTGATGAGCACGCGCCAGCGCGGATCGGAGATCGCGCTGGGCACGATGACGTGCGACCGCATCGCCGGGCGCCCGGCGCCGCGGGTGCTGGTCGGCGGCTACGGCATGGGGTTCACGCTGCGCGCGCTGCTGCCGCGGCTAGGGCCCGACGCGCGGGTGACGGTGGCGGAGCTGGTGCCGGGCATCGTCGAATGGGCCCGCGGGCCGATGGCGGAGCTGACCGACGGCTGCCTCGACGATCCGCGGGTGACGCTCCGGATGGGCGACGTCGGGGAGGCGATCCGAGCGCAGGCGGGCGCGTGGGACGCGATCCTGCTCGACGTCGACAACGGCCCCGACGGGCTCACCCGCCCCGCCAACGACGGCCTCTACGGCCCGCGCGGCCTCGCCGAGGCGCGCTCGGCGCTGCGCCCCGGCGGCGTCCTGGCAATCTGGTCCGCCGCCCCCGACCCCGCCTTCACGCGGCGGCTCGGCAAGAGCGGCTTTGCGGTCGAGGAAGCCAAGGTCCGCGCGCGCGAGAACGGCAAGGGCGCCACCCACGTCATCTGGTTCGCGACGCGCCTCTGACGCGACACGAACGCGACGCCCACGCCCCGCCCCGGCAACGGGACGCGCCGCCTGCGCTCCGCGAAGCCTCTTGCCGGCGCAGGCCGTGGCCCCGGGGGGACGGCGCTCCGGAAGAGACCGACCCGCGATCAAGCGGGAGCGCACGCCCTCACCGGATCGTCATAACCTGTTGGAAACGCGGCGCACGCAATCGACGCTGTCCTACATCGGCCTGGGCTGCCATCATCCCCGACGCTCTTTCCCAGCGTCGAACTCTCCTCCCCAGCGCGAGCGAAAACCGCGCCACCGCGTCAAGAGTCTCAACATTCGCGGTCGCGCTACAGCGTCCAGTCGAGCTGGACCCACAGCTTGTGCGTGTCGGTGGCGAAGCGGTCGGCGCGGTAATCGGCGTAGCGGAGGCTGGCGAGGGTGCGGCCGAGCTTCGCGCTCGCCAGCATGTCCCATTCGTCGCCGTAATGGCGCACCAGCCGGTCGCTCGCGAACCGGTGCCAGATCGCCTGCACCCCGACGCCCTTCAGCGCGCCGACCCGCTTCCATCCCCAGCCCGCCGAGGCGTAGAGGTCGCGCAGGCCGTCGGCGGGCTTGGGATTGAACTTCTCGGCCCAGCCGTTGAACTTGAACACCGCGGCGAGCGGCGTCTGAAAACTCGTCAGCGCCCGCCCGTCGTCGGCGCCCAACACCTCGTAGCCGAGCCCCAGCCGCGGCCCGGCGAGGTCGAGCGCGACATCGGCGAGCCAATAGCCGGCGGCATAGTCGTTGGGATTGCGGCGCCAGTCCGACTGGCGCGCATGGCTCGCCGCCCAGGCGACCGAGCCCTTGCCGATCCGGCGCGTCCCGGCGAGACGGATGCCATAGGTCTGGCTCGACAGACGATAGCCCTGCACCGCGGCGAGACCCTGGTCGACGAGGATGGCGAAGCCGCTGAGGGTGCCGAGCGGCGAGGTCCAGGCGAGCGTGGCGAAGACATTGTCGCCGGGGATCGCACCCGGCCGTGCGCCGGTGCCGTCGATGCCCCACACCGTGCGCACGTTCCAGGCGTAGGTGAGGTCGGCCTTCAGCCCCTGCAGCGGCGCGACCTCGGCGCGAACGGCGTCGAAGGTCTGGCCATTGTTGCGGATCGCGGCGGTGCCGACAAAGCGCTCGTCGTCGAGCGCGATCCGCTGCCGCCCCAGCGTCACGCTCGCACCCGGCGCCAGGTAGCGCAGCTGCGCGCGGTAGAGGCCGATCGACTGGGGATCGGCGACCGATGGGCGGGTCGCGGGCGGGTGGAGCCCGTCGAAATAGTCGCCGACGACCGCGAGGTTGCCCTGCGCCTCGACCAGCGCGGACCAATGCCCCTCGCGCGCCTCGACCCCGGCGCGCACCCGCGCGGTGAGCGCGGCGGCGGTGCGATCGGCGAGCCCGTCCTGCACCACATGCTCGTGCCGCAGCCGCACGTCGACCAGCGGCGTCAGCGTCTGCGCCGCGGTCGGCGTCGCGGACAGGACGGCGGCAAAGGCCGCGGCGCGGCGCATGGATCGTCTCTCCCCCGTTCAGGTCCCCCCGGACCCGGTGGCGCGTGGGGTAGGCGATCGTGCGGGCGGAACCAAGGCCTGCGCGCCTCCACCCCGTTCGTCCCGAGCGAAGTCGAGGGACGTGCCGCACGTGCATCGCACCGTGTCTCCGAGGGACGGGTCCGGGACGCGTCTCGTCCGCGCGGCGGACCAGCGGTGCCGATGCGAACGCTACCCCGCGCCCTCCACCCCCGTTCGTCCCGAGCGACGTCGAGGGACGGGCCGCAGGCGCATCGGCCCGTGTCTCGACTTCGCTCGACACGAACGGTGAGGAGGTCGTTTGCTACCCGTCGCGCCCGTAGACGTCGTCGCGGAACGCCAGCCGCTGCGTGTCGTCCGCGACGGTCAGGTAGGTGAGGTAGACCGGCACCGGCACCGGCAGCGCACGGGCCTGCTCGGGAGGCAGGCCGCGGACCGACGGCGGCTTGCCCATCAGCCAGCGCGCGAGCGCGGGGGCGTCGGCGAGGCGGATGCAGCCGTTGCTGAAGTGCCGGTCGGGCGCGGTCAGCAGGTCGCGCTCGTTGGTGTCGTGAAGGTAGATGCCCTCGTGGTTGGGGAACAGGAACTTGACCCGCCCCATGGAATTGCCCGCGCCGGGCAGCTCGCGCAGCCGCACCTCGCGCTCGCCCGCCGCCACCGCGTGCCAGTCGATCGCCGCAGCGGGGATACGCTGCGCCTGGGGACTCCAGTCGCTCAGCGCCTCCATTCGCAGCGAGGCGAGCGAGCGGCCCGCCAGCACCTTGGGCGCGACGCTCTTGCGCGCGAGATAGGTGGGGACGTTCCAATAGGGGTTGAGGATCGCCCATTGCAGCGTGCCGGCGAGGAGCGGGGTCTGCGTCTCCTTCGCGCCGACGACGACGCGCATCGTGCCGACCTGCCTGCCCGCCTCGAAATACCACAGCCGCCCCGACGAGGCGTCGACCAGCACGTGGCGCGTCCACGGCCCGGGCAGCAGCCGCGCGCGGTCGAGGTTGCGGCGCAGGCGATCGCGCGCCGTGCCGTCGCCGGCACGCGGCATCAGGGCGCGCAGGCGGACATATTGCGGGCTCATCCAGCCCATGTCGCGGACGTAGCCAGCGAAATCCTTCGGGAAGAAGGCGGCGCGCAGCACCACCTCCCGGTCGGGGCGCCTCGCCTTCAGCCGCTTGTCGGCCCAGTCGGTGCGGTCGCCGCGCGGCTTGCGCTGGTCGCGGACGAAGGCGACGAAGGCGTCGGACAGCGCCAGCTCGGCGCGCGCCACCTCCTGCGGCGTCGCGGCGCGGTCGATCGCCTGGCGCAGCCGGCTTGTGTCGCGCGGCTTCAGCCCGTCGCGGTCGGCGGTCTCCAGCGCCTCGAGCAGCGGCGCTGCGGCGGGGCCGATGCGGCCGCCCTTGGCCCAGCGCGGGCGATAGCCCCGCTCGCGATAGACGCGCGCCATCCAGCCGCCCGCCTGCTCGCGGATCGCGAGCGCGACCTGATCCTCCGCGACCGAAGCCACGGGCGCGGCGAGCGCCGGCGCCGCCGGAACGGCGAGCGCCAGCGCGGCAAGCCAGAAACGGGGAGAGCGGCACCGCCGCCCTCCCCCGAACATGGCGGTCAATTCAGCCCCGTTCCCCGTTGCGCGTCACCGGCGGCGGCGGGGGCGGCGGGGCGGGCGGCGCATAGGCGTGGTAGATGCCGTCCGAGGTGTAATAGCCGTCGACGATGCCGTCGCCGTCGCGGTCCGCGGCGCTGCTGCCGGCGACCGCGCCCGGGGGCGGAGGCGGCGGGAGGGCGGCGACCTCCTCCTTCTTGGCGCAGCCGGCGAGCATCGCCATGCCGCAGCCGGCGATGAACAGGGTCTTGAAACGCATCGACAATCCTCCCTCAGTTATCGTCCCCCTGCCCCGACGACGCTGCGCGGATCGCGGGCGTGCGGTCACTCGCGGAGCGACGGGCGGTGGCGTCAGTGGGACGACGTGCTCATCGAATAGGGCCGCGCCGCTTGTGAGGTGCCCCAGGCGCGGTTCGGGGTCGCCTGCATCGCGAAGCGCAGCTCGCCCCCGCGCACGATCTCCTCATGCGTCAGGTAGGTGCGGTCGAGCGGGCGCCCGTTGAGCGACACCCGCCCGACGTAGCGGTTGGCGGGCGAGAGCCCGTCGGCGACGATCGCGAAGCGCTTGCCGTTCGGCAGGTTCAGCACCGCGCGGTCCACGAAGGGGCGGCCGAGCACATATTGGTTCGATCCCGGCGCGACCGGGTAGAAGCCGAGCGCGGTGAAGACCAGCCAGGCCGACATCTGCCCCAGGTCGTCGTTGCCGGAGAGGCCGTCGGGCGCCGCCTTGTACTGGCTCGCGACGATCTGCGCCAAGCGCTCCTGCGTGCGCCACGGCTGCCCGGCGAAGGCGTAGAGATAGGCGACGTGGTGGCTCGGCTCGTTGCCGTGGATGTACTGGCCGATCAGCCCGGCGATGTCCTCGGCATGGCTATAGTCGAGCTTGCTGTTGTCATAGTCGAACATCGCGTCGAGCTTCGCGACCGCCGCGGCGTCGCCGCCGAGCAGCGCGAACATCGCCGCCTGGTCCTGCGGCACGAACCAGGAATATTGCCACGCATTCCCCTCTGTATAGTCGCTGCCGTAGTTGATCGCGGTGGGGTCGAAGGGGGTGCGGAAGCTGCCGTCGGCCTTGCGCGCGCGCAGGAAGCCGCTCTTCGCGTCGAAGCTGTTGCGCCAATTGCCCGCGCGCGCCGCGAACGTGCGCGCCACGTCGGCGCGGCCGAGCGCGCGGGCCATGCCCGCGATCGTCCAGTCGTCATAGGCGTACTCGACCGTCTTCGACGCCGCCTCTGGCTCGCGGTCGATCGGCACGAAGCCGAGCCGCTGGTAGTGGTCGAGCCCGCCATAGGGGCCGTAGCTCGCGCTCGCGACCATCGCGTCGAGCGCGGCGTTCGCGTCGAACCCGCGCAGCCCCTTCAAGTAGGCGTCGGCGATCACCGGTACGGCGTGGTAGCCGATCATCGTCCAGGTTTCGCGCCCGTGGAACTGCCACACCGGCAGGATGCCGAACGGGCTCGAGTCGCGGCTGGCGAGGAGCGAGCGGACGATGTCGCGGTTGCGCTGCTCGGGCGCGACGAGGAGCAGCAGCGGATGCTCGGCGCGAAAGGTGTCCCACAGCGAAAAGGTCGAGTGGAAGGCGAAGCCGTCGGCGCGGTGGACCTGATCGTCGGGCCCGCGATAGCGGCCGTCGGCGTCGGAGAAGACGCTCGGCGCCATCATGCTGTGGTACAGCGCGGTCGCGACCATGCGGCGCATCGGCGGCGCCGCGGTGATCTCCACCGCGCCCAGCGCGCTCGCCCAGGCGGCGCGAGTGCGCGCGCGGATCGCGTCGAAATCGCCCGGCTCGGCGGCGAGGTTGGCGATTGCGGCGTCCTCGTCGACGCTCGACAGCGCGACCTTGAGCTCGAGCGGCCGGGCGAGCCGCCCGAAGTCGAGCCGCGCCACCAGCGCGCGTCCCTGCAGCTGCGCCACGTCCTCGCGCCCGCGGCCGGGACCCTGGAAGCCCTTGTAGGCGACGTCGGTCTCGCGGTTGACGAAGGCGTGGCCGGCGAGCGGCGCGTTGGCGCGCATCGCGAAGAACAGCTTCCTTCCCGGCGCCCAGCCGCGCGTCTCGCGCGCGCCGGTGATCGTGCCGTCGGACCGCACCCGCAGCGAGGACCACAGCACCTTGCCGGGATAATTGTAGAGCGAGGAGCGCAGGTCGAGGACGAGGTGCGCCGCCTTGCCCGTGGGGAAGGCGTAGCGATGCACGCCGACGCGCGTCCCCGCGGTCATCTCCGCGCGCACGCCCGCGTCGGACAGGGTGACTGCGTAATAGCCCGGGCTCGCCTCCTCCGCCGCATGGCTGAAGCGCGAGCGATAGCCCGAGCCGGGGCGCTTCGGGTCGCCGGGCTCCAGCGGCACGGCGTCGCCCGCGACCGGCATGACCAGCACGTCGCCGAGGTCGCTATGCCCTGCGCCGGAGAAATGGGTGTGCGAGAAGCCCTGGATCGTCGGATCGTCGTAGCGATAGCCCGCGGCATGGCCGTAGCAGTCGCGGATGACGCACGAGGTGTCGGTATCGGGGCTCAATTGCACCATCCCGAACGGCGCCACCGCGCCCGGGAAGGTATGCCCCTCCCCGCCGGTGCCGATGAACGGATCGACTTCGGCCGGATCGGCGAGGGCGGGCGCCGCGACGAGACCGAGGGCGGCGGCGGTGGCGAGCGCACGGGAGAGGAGACGCATGCCTGCGGTTACAGCAGGTTGCGCCGGCAAAGACTATCCTCCCCGGCACGGGGAGGGGGACCGCGACGCGACGCGGCGTGGTGGTGGGGGACTTCCACAAGCGATCCGCGTCGAGGCACGCCCCCCTCCACCAGCTTCGCTGGTCCCCCTCCCCGTGCCGGGGAGGATAGGAGCGCGCAGCGCCTTTCGGTCAGCCTCGCAACCCCGTCAGGGCGTCGGCGATCCCGGTGGGGCCGCGTTGGCTTCGGGGGCGGGGGTGTCGGCGCCGTCGGTGTCGCCGCTGGTGGTCGCCGGGGTCGGCGCCACGACCTTGCCGGTCGAGGGCGGCGCGGTGGTGGCCTCGCCGGGGACGCCGATCCGCGTCGCCGCGCCCGCGGGCACCACCGGCTCGCCGGGCGCGAGCGGCGCGATCGGCTTGATCGGATTGTCCTGCATCAGCTTGTAGGCGCGCGAATACCAGTCCGAGCCCGGATAGTTGGCGCCGAGCACCGCCGCCGCCTTCTCCGCCTCGCCGCGCACGCCGAGCGCGAGGTAGGTCTCGGTCAGCCGCATCAGCGCCTCGGGCGCGTGGGTGGTGGTCTGGTACTCGTCCACCACCTTGCGGAAGCGCAGCGTCGCCGCGAGCCACTGCCGCCGCCGCTCGTAGAAGCGGCCGATCTCCATCTCCTTGCCCGCGAGGTGATCGCGCACGAGGTCGGTCTTCAGCCGCGCGTCGGCGGCGTAGCGGGTGTTGGGATAGCGGCGGACCAGCTCGCCCAGCGCGTCCTGCGCCTGCGAGGTGATCTTCTGGTCGCGGGTCACGTCGCTGATCTGCTCGTAATAGCTGAGCGCGATCAGGTAATAGGCGTAGGGCGCATCGCGGTTGCCGGGGTGGACCGACAGGAAGCGCTGCGCGCCCTGGATCGCCTCGGTGTAGTCGCCGTTGAGGTAGTAGCTGAACGCGCCCATCAGCTGCGCGCGGCGCGCCCAGACCGAATAGGGGTGCTGGCGCTCGACCTCGTCGAACAGCGCCGCCGCTTCCTTGTAGCGGCCCTGGTCGAGCCGACCCTTGGCCGCGGTGTAGAGCGTGCCGACGTCGCGGGCGACGTAGGGAAGGTCGGTGCGGCCGGCGCCGCCGCGGCCCGCGCAGCCGGCGGTGGCGAGGAGGCTGGCGGCGAGGAGGCCCGCGACGAGCGGGCGCGCGATCAAGGTACGCATCGGGCGCCGCTGTAGCGCAGGCCGCCCGCTCTCGCCAACGCCTTTCGCGCAGGCGGCCCCGCGCCTTTCGCGCATGCGGAACGCGTGGCATGAGCCGGCGTTGCCGCGACACGTCCACCCACGAAGGAGTTCCGATGCCCGCCACCCTGCTCGCCACCAAGCGCGTCGAGAAGCCGTGGGGGCGCCACCACCTCTATCCCGGCTTCCCCGATCCGGCGCCCGAGGCCGAGCCGATCGGCGAGGTGTGGTTCCAGTCGCCGCACCCGGAGGAGCCGGAGCTGCTCATCAAGTACCTGTTCACCAGCGAGAAACTGTCGGTGCAGGACCATCCGTCCGATGCCGAGGCGCAGAAGCGCGGGCTGCCGCGCGGCAAGGACGAATGCTGGACCGTGCTGGCGGCAGAGCCCGATTCGACGATCGCGATCGGGCCGCTGCAGCCGATGACCGCCGACGAGCTGCGCGCGAGCGCGCTCGACGGGTCGATCGAGCACAAGCTCGACTGGAAGCCGGTGAAGGCGGGCGATTTCTATTATTCGCATTCGGGCGTGATCCACGCGATCGGCGCGGGGCTGACGATCATCGAGGTGCAGCAGAACAGCGACACCACCTACCGCCTCTACGACTACGGCCGCCCGCGCGAACTGCACCTCGACGACGGCGTCGCCGTGGCGGACCTCAAGCCCTATGTGGCGCCGGGCGCGCCGGGCGAGGTGGAGCCGGGCCGCGACATCAAGGTCGAGGGGCCCAAGTTCGTCCTCGAACGCTGGACCGGCGGGAAGCGCGACATCCGCCTGCCCGAGGGCAAGCAAGGCTGGCTGGTGCCGATCCGCGGCGAGGGCGTGGTCGCCGGCGTCGCATGGAAGGCGGGCGAGTGCGTGCTCGTGGAGGGGCCGGAGACGCTCCACGCCAGCGAGGATGCGGATTTGCTGTTCGCGTATACGGGGGCGCAGCGGCTGTGACACTCTTCTAAGCCCTCTCCCCTCCGGGGAGAGGGTGGGGTGAGGGGCCGCCGCGGGCGCTTCGCTCGGTGAGACTTCGACCCCTCACCCAACCCTCTCCCCGGAGGGGAGAGGGCTTTTAAGGACTCGCCGCTACACCCCTCCCCCGTGCTCCGCGTCGTCACCCTCTCCACCCTCTTCCCCGACGCGACGCGGCCCAATTTCGGCGTGTTCGTCGAGCGTCAGACGCTCGGCCTCGCCGCGCATCCCGATGTCGCGCTGACCGTGGTCGCGCCGGTCGGGCTGCCGCCCTGGCCGCTCGCCGCCCTCCCCTCGCACCGTGCCCGGGCCGCGTTGCCGAGCCGCGAGACGTGGAAGGGCCTCGACGTCCACCGCCCGCGCGTCCTCGCCCTCCCCGCGACCGGCGGGCGATTCCATGCGGCGACGCTGGCGCGGGCGGTGCGGCGGGTGCTCGACCCGCTCGCGGGGAGCTTCGACGTCATCGACGCGAGCTTCTTCGTCCCCGACGGGGTCGCCGCGGTGGCGCTGGGGCGGCGCTACGGCGTGCCGGTGTCGATCAAGGCGCGCGGGCACGACGTGCACCATTGGGGCCGCGCCCGCGCCACCGCCGCGCAGGTCCGCGCCGCGGGGCTCGCGGCGGACGGACTGCTCGCGGTCGGGGGCGCCATGCGCGACGACATGGTCGCGCTGGGGATGCCCGGCGCGCGCATCCGCGTACACCATACGGGAGTCGACCAGGCGCGCTTCGTCCCGCTCGACCGCGCCACGACCAAGGCGGCGCTCGGCGTCGCCGGGCCGCTGGTGGTGTCGGTCGGCGCGCTGATCCCGCGCAAGGGCCACGACATCGTCGTCGACGCGGTCGCGCGCTTGCCCCGCACGACACTCGCGATCCTCGGCGAGGGGCCGGAGCGGTCGCGGCTGGAGCGGCAGATCGCTGCGCTGAGTCTGGGCGACCGAGTCCGCCTGCTCGGCGCGGTGCCGCACGCCGACGTGCCGCGCTGGCTGGCGGCGGCGGACGCGATGGCGCTCGCCTCCTCGTCCGAGGGGCTCGCCAACGCCTGGGTCGAGGCGCTCGCCTGCGGGACGCCGGTGGTGATCCCCGACGCAGGGAGCGCGCGCGAGGTCGTGGCCTCGCGCGACGCCGGGCGGGTCGTGGAGCGGAGCGTCGAGGCTTTTGCGGCCGGACTGGCGGAGGTGCTGGCCGACCCGCCCTCACCGCAGGCCACCCGCGCGACCGCGGCGCGCTTCACCTGCGAAGCCAACACCGCCGCGCTCTACGGACACCTCGCGGGGCTGGTCCGGGGCTGAACGTCGCCCCTGCCTCCGCAGGGGCGACGTCCGCTGTCAGCTATGCGGGTACAGCGCCGCCGCGATCGGGCGGCCCTCGGCGCGCAGGACGCCCCAGGCGCGGGCGGCGGCGCGGCTGTCCATCGCCTCGATCCCGACGCCCAGCGCATCGAGCGCCGCGACCAGCGCGCGCGGCGGGTGCGACAGCGTCGGGCCGGTGCCGAGCAGGACGAACTCGGGCGCCGGATCGAGGATCGCGGCGAGGTGCGCCACCGACAGCTCGGCGAGCGGCGGGGGCGCGACCCATTCGTCGGCGCGCCTGGGGGTCAGCAGCAGCGCGCGGACGACGCCGGTGCGCCCCTCGGCGTCGTCGACCGTGAAGCCCTCGGCGGAGAGGCCGCGGACGACGGGGCCCTCGGCCTCCTTGTCGCGGTCCATCCGCATCGCGTCAGCCGCGCGGGCCGACGCGCTCGGCGTTCTCGATCCCGCCGCCGCGCTTGGGCTTCGCCTCCGCTTCCGGCTCGGCGCGCAGGCCGAGCGTGATGAGGAGCGAGGACGAGACGTAGATCGACGAATAGGTGCCGACCACGATGCCCAGGATCATCGCCGCGGTGAACCCGCGCAGCACGTGCCCGCCGAGGAACAGCAGCGCGAACAGCGCGAGAAGGATCGTGACCGAGGTCATGACGGTGCGCGGCAACGTCTCGTTGACCGACAGGTTGATGATCTCGCGCATGTCCATCTTGCGATAGCGGCGCATGTTCTCGCGGATGCGGTCGTCGATGACGATCTTGTCGTTGATCGAATAGCCGATGATGGTCAGCACCGCCGCGACGATGTTGAGGTCGAACTCGAACTGGCTGACCGCGAAGAAGCCGAGCGTCATCAGGAGATCGTGGACGATCGCGACGACGGTCGACACGCCGAACTGCCATTCGAAGCGGAAGATCGCGAACAGGCCGATGCCCAGGATCGCCAGCACGACCGCGAGCACGCCGTTGCGGATCAGCTCGTTCGAGACCTTGCCCGACACGGTCGAATAGCGGCGGAACTCGGCGCCGGGGAATTGCTGGCTCAGCGCCGCCTCGACCTTCTTCACCGCGGCATTGGTCGCGCCCTCGTCGCCGCCCTGCTGCACCGGCAGGCGGATGGTGATGGTGCGCGGATCGCCGAAGGTCTGCAGCTGCGCCTCGCCGACACCCTGGCGGTCGACCACCTCGCGCACGCGGTCGAGGTCCGGCTTCTGCGCGAAGCGTTCCTCCACCATCAGGCCGCCCTCGAAATCGACGCCGAGGTTCAGCCCCTTGTAGAAGGTCAGCCCCACCGCGAGCACGCTCAGCAGGAGCGTCAGCCCGAACGCCCAGCCGCGCAGGCGGACGAAGTCGATGTTGGTGTCGTCGGGGACGAGTTTCAGGAGTTTCATACGTACACCTTAGCGCGAGCCTCACGCCCACGTCCGTTCGCTTCGAGCGAAGTCGAGAAGCCAACGCTCCACCAACGTGTCTCGACTTGGGTGCGAAGCACCGAAGCCTGTCCTGAGCGGCTGGCTTGCCAGCCAGCCGAAGGGCTCGACACGAACGGAGAAGGCGGCAGCAGCGCCGTCATATGTTGATCGTCTTCGGCTTGGCGCGGCGCAGCCACTGCGCCACCAGCATCCGGGTGAAGAGCACCGCGGTGAACACGCTGGTCGCGATGCCGATCAGCAGGACGACCGCGAACCCCTTCACCGGGCCGGAGCCCAGCACGAACATGATGACGCCCGAGATCGCGTGGGTCACGTTCGCCTCGAAGATGGTGCGGCTCGCTTCCTTGTAGCCGAGCTCGACCGCCTGGACGATGTTGCGCCCGCGCCGTCGCTCCTCGCGGATGCGTTCGTTGATGAGCGCGAGGACGCCCAGGATCACGAACACGTTGATGACGACGGCGAGGTTCGCATAGACGCCGAAACGGCCGTAGGTGACCAGCATGAACGCGACCACCAGCGCCACCGCGACCGCGGAGGCGAGGATGCCGGCGCGGATCGAATCGGCGCCGAGGTCGGGCCCGACGGTCGCTTCCTCGACGATCTTGAGGTCGACGGGCAGCTTGCCCGAGCGCAGCGCGATCGCGAGCGCGTTGGCGCTCTCGACCGTGAAGCCGCCGTTGATCGCGGCGCGGCCGCCCAGGATCGGCTCGTTGATGTTGGGTGCCGAGATGACGCTGTTGTCGACGATGATCGCGAACGGCTTGTTGACGTTCTCCTGCGTCGTGCGCGCGAAGCGGCGCCCGCCCTGCGCGTCGAAGGTGATCGACACCTGCGGCGCGTTGGTCTGCGGGTCGAACTCCTGCCGCGCGTCGGCCAGCATGTCGCCGGTGATGATCGCCGAGCGCTTGACCGCGACGAAGGGGATGCCGCCGGGGTTGCCGGGATAGGGCAGCACCTGGCTCCCCGCCGGCGCCTGCCCCTTGGCGAGCGCGGCGGGATCGGCGTTGACGTCGACCAGCTTGAACTCGAGCTTCGCGGTCTTGCCGATCAGGTCCTTCAGCGCCTGCGGATTCTGCAGCCCCGGCACCTGCACGACGATGCGGTTGGTGCCCTGGCGGATGATCGTCGGCTCGCGCGTGCCGAGCTCGTCGATGCGGCGGCGCACGACCTCGGTCGCGTCCTGCATCGCGCGGTCGACCGCCTGGGTCAGCCCGGCCGCGGTCGGCGTCAGCACGAAGCGGCTGGTGTCGACGACCTGGATGTCCCACTCGCGCTGCCCGGTCATCCCCGCGCCGCCGCCGGTGATCGACAGCAGCCGCTCGCGCGCCGCGTCGACCTGCGCCGGATCGCGCAGCAGGAACGACAGCTTGCCGCCGCGGCTGGAGATCTCGCCGATTTGGATGCGCGGGTTCTGCCGCCGCATCTCGGTCTGCACCTGCTCGCGCATCTGCTCGACGCGGGTGTTGGCGACGTCGTCGGTGTTCGCCTCCAGCAGCAGGTAGCTGCCGCCGGCGAGGTCGAGGCCGAGGTTCACGCGCGGCGGGTTGAACCCCCACCCCTGCGTATAGCGTTCGGGCAGGAAGCTCGGGATCGACAGCGACACGAGCACCGCCAGGGTCAGCCAGATGAAGGCGACCTTCCAGCGCGGGAAATCGAGCATCTCAGTCGGCCGCCTCAGTCATTGGCCGGCTTGCCGCCGGGCGCGGTGACCTCGGCGAGGGTCGCCTTGACGACGCGCACGCGCACGTTGGGCGCGATCTCGACCTCGACCGTATTGTCCTCGACCCGCGTCACCTTGCCGAGCAGGCCGCCCGCGGTGACGACCGAATCGCCCTTCTTCACCGCCGCGACCGCGGCCTGCAGCGCCTTCATGCGGCGTTGCTGCGGGCGGATCATCAGGACGTAGAAGACGATGAAGACCAGGAACAGCGGCGCGAGGCCGAGGATGCCGCCGAGAGCGCCCCCGCCCTGGGCCGCGGCCCCGGTCGCCGCCTGTGCATATGCTGGAGAGATGAGCATCGGATTCCCAAGGAGGAGAAATCGGGCATGATCGCTGGGCGGGCGCTGTCGCGTCCGCACGAAGCCTGCGCCGCTATCATCGCTTCGCCCATGGCGCAACTCGCGCCCCCGCGATAGGCGGACTGGGCAACGACGAAGGAGAGGACGATGACGATCCTGCTGATGGGGACGATCAAGCTCGGCGCGGGCGAAGGCGCGAAGGCGGCGCAGCTGCTCGCCGATCATGCCGCGACGGTGCGCACAGAGGAGGGATGCGAGGAATACAGCTTCGCCTTCGACGCCGCCGACCCGGACCTCGTGCGCGTCGCCGAACGCTGGGCCTCGCCCGAGGCGCTGGCGGCGCACGGCCAGGCCGATCACCAGAAGGCGTTCGGCCGCGCGCTGCGCCAGCATGCGCCCTCGGCGATGCACATCGACGCCTGGGACGGCGGCTTCTGGCGCAACATCATCGGCGGCTGAATCGACCGCTGATCGCTTGCATCCCGGCCGCGGCGCGCGTAGAGGCGCGCCCTCGGACGCCTCGGGGCGTCCACCGGTCGGGGCGTAGCGCAGCCGGGTAG
>SXGT01343843.1_pt1 | contig 13976 bp, 16 predicted proteins | sample 3176221 | NCBI WGS metagenome assembly SXGT01 (sample SAMN11356862, study PRJNA531348) | freshwater metagenome | isolation source: freshwater sample F1-120 | place: China: Fuxian Lake, Yuxi | collected 2017-12-25 | reverse complement strand
GCCCGACGCGTTCGAGACCTACATCGCGGCGCGCGAGGCCTGCGACAAACTCGGCGTGCCGGCCGGCTGGGAGATGACGTCCACACCCTTCTTCGTAAAGGCGATGCCGGAGGTGCGGGTCAGGGTGCCCGACAGGGCCGGCCGGAATCGCTCCGGCCGGCCCTTCGGGGGTGCGGCGACACTCACGGGTGAGCTGTCCTCCTGGGGATCGGTTACTGGGAGGCCTTGCCGGACTTCTCGATGGCCTCGGTGACGATGCCGACGGGCGCGCCGTCCTTGCCGTCGCCGAAGAGCTTGTCCTTGACGCCGCCCCAGCCGGGGCCGTCGAAGTTGTTCTCGAGGGTCAGCAGGTTCTCGATCGCGGGGAACGGGTCCTCGGCGTCGGGGGCGCCCTCGATGTCGGACGGCTCGAGGCCGACCGACTCCAGGTCGGCGACGCCGGGCTCCTCGAGGTTGAGCGGGCGGAAGCCCTTGAGGGCGAACTCGCGCTGGCCGTCCTCGCCGAGGACGAAGTCGAGCCAGTCGGTGGCCGCCGCCGTGGCGTCGGTCAGGATCGCGCCGGGGTTCTCGATGAGCAGCGTCGTCTCGGGGATGACGTACTCGAAGCCCTGGCCGTTCTGCGCCGCCAGGATGGCCTCGTTCTCGTAGGCCAGGAGCACGTCGCCGGTGCCGCCGAGGAAGCTCTGGGTGGCGTCGCGGCCGCTGTTGGTCAGCGAGACGACGTTGGCGAAGAGGTCGTCGAGGAACTGGGTGGCCTCGGCCTCGCTGCCGCCGTTCTCGGTGATGTGGCCCCACGCGGCGAGCGCGTTCCAGCGGGCGGCGCCCGACGACGCCGGGTTCGGGGTGACGATCTCGACGCCGGGCTTGGTCAGGTCGTCCCAGCCCTGGATGTCCTTGGGGTTGCCGTCGCGGACGCCGAGGACCACGACCGAGGTCGAGACGATGCCCTTGTTGGGGCCGTCGTCCCAGGTGTCCTCGACGAGGTCGGCGTCGACGAGGCGGTCGACGTCGGTGGCGACCGACAGGTGCACGTAGTCGGCGTCGAGGCCGTCGACGACGGCGCGGCTCTGGTCGCCCGAGGCGCCGTAGGACGTCTTGAACCGCACGCCCTCGCCCTCGGGGGTCTCGTTGAACGCGTCGGCGATCGCCTTGTTGGCGGCCTCGGGGACGGCGAAGCCGACGATGCTGATCGTCTCGTCGCTGCCGCCGTCGGACGAGCCGCCGCCACAGGCCGCGAGCACCGTCGTCGCGGCGACGGCCGTCGCGAGGGTGGCGAGTCGCGTGCGGGACAGGAGGGTCATGGTCGTCCTTCGTTCGGGCACGGCCGGGGGGTGCGTGCGTCGGGACGAACCTAGGGATCCACGCGGGCCCGGTCGGACGATCTCATCATGTGGACGATTTGTCCGGATGATGAGACCCGGGAGATGAGGCGGGCCGGTGTCGAGCGTCAGGCGCTGGCCTTCTCCGGGGTTGGCTTCGTCGTCGAGGCCTCGGCCTCGTCGCGGAACAGCCACCGCAGCCGCGGCTCGAACACGGGGCGGAAGAGCGTCGACACGATCTTGGTCATGAGCAGGTTCGCCACGACCACGGCGACGACCATCGTGGCCACGACCGCGGGGGCGCCGTACTGGTCGAGCCAGTCGAAGACGCCGAACTGGTAGCGCAGCACGAGGATGACGTAGCCGTGCAGCAGGTAGCAGTAGAAGGTGCGCTCGCCCATCGTCGTGGTCCAGGACCGGCGGCGCGGCACGAGCGAGAGCGCGGCGAAGGTCATGACCAGGCCGATGACGAGCAGCTCGGCACGCTGCGTGATGCCCTCGAGGGGGCTGGCGGCCAGCGGGTCCTCCCCGTAGCGCTGCTTCCAGAGCAGCCAGTCCAGGGTCCAGCCGGAGGAGTAGAGGTAGCAGACCACGAACGTCACCGTCAGGAGCACGGCCGACGCGACGCGGATGCGCAGGTCGGCGAGCCGCTCGAAGTGGGCGCGGGTCATGTGCAGCCCGATGACGTAGAACGGCAGGAAGCCCAGGATCTTCGGCAGCGCGAGCACGTTCGGCACCTCGATGAGGCCGACGAGCAGCGAGATCGCGATGGACGTCGTGATCGGGTACTTCAGCGCGCGCCAGATGGGCGTCGTCAGGCGCCACACGAACAGGGCCGCCATGAACCACGCGAGCCACTGCGGCGACAGCAGCATGTAGGGGTCCGGCTCGCCGGTGTAGTGGCGCAGGATCACCTGGATCGAGGTCTCGACGATGAGGTACGGCACCACCAGGGTGCTGATGATCCGGCGGACCTGACGCGCGTCGCCCATGTAGCGGCGGGCGGTGTAGCCGGAGATCAGGATGAAGAACGGCATGTGGAACGCGTAGATCCACACGTACACCCCGCGGGCGGAGTCCATCGCCACGAACTGCGTCAGGGAGTGCCCGATCACGACGAGCAGCATCACCCAGTAGCGTGCGTTGTCGAGGTAGGCGACGCGCTCCTTCGGGGGCGCGGTCGTCACGGGCAACGGGTCGAGGGCGCTCATCGTTCCTCGACTGTAGTGGAGCAGCCCGAAGGGGGCTCGATGGAAGACGGTCGCGACGCGACGCCCGCCGGGGCCACGCAGGTGCACCGCACGCAGCGGCTCGGCGCCTACGCCGTCGTGCTGCGCACGCGCGACGACGGCGAGCCGGTGCTCCTGCTCACGCGGGTCTCGCCCGTGGGCTACCCCGCCGGGTGGTGGGCCCTGCCGGGCGGCGGCGTCGACCACGGCGAGTCCCCGAACGACGCCGTTCTGCGCGAGCTGCACGAGGAGACCGGTCTCGTCGCGCGGTCCAGCCGCCTGGTCGAGGTGCACGACGTCCACACGGTCGCGCCGGGCCGGGGCGACCGGTTCGAGGACTACCACGGCGTCCACCTGGTGTACGCCGTCACGGTCGACGACGGACCCGACGGCGGCCTTCCCCATCCGCACGTCCTCGACGTCGGCGGCACGACCGACGTCGCCGTCTGGGTGCCCCTCGCCGACCTCGGCCCGGGGGACGGGCGTCGGCTGCTGCCGGTCGTCGAGCACGTGCTCGCGCTGCTCGACGCCTACCGCTGAGCCGGCGGTCCGCCCGGCTCAGTCCGCGGGCGGGGTCGACAGCAGCATCACGTAGTTCCCGCGCGCCGACAGCACGAAGATCGAGCGCACGACGGTGCCGTCCTCGCTGCGCGCGGTGTAGGTCGTGCTGATCTCGTTGAGGTCCTCGACGACGTCCTTGGTCGGCTCGCCGACGGACGTCGCGACGTCCTCGGCGATCTCGTCGGCCTGCCGGACCCGGGTGGTGGCGAGGCTGACGAAGCGCGGTCGCGCGCCGCTCAGCAGCACCGTGGCCTCGTCGGGCGCGCTCCAGCCCTCGACGAGCTCGGAGTCCTCGGCCGCCTCGACGTCCATGCTCGGCCAGATGAGGCCGGAGGTGTCCTCGCCCTCGACGTCGCGGGGGACGTCGACGCTCTCGGGGCGGGGCTCGAGCTGGCCGCTGCGCGGGTCGCCCACGTACTGCACCTTGAGGGTCATGACCGGACGCAGCGCGCTCGCGACGTAGGCGGTGCGCGTGGCGAGGTCGCCCGGGTCGACGGTGACCGTGATCCGCAGGTCGCGGTCGTCGACCGTCATGCCGCGGGCCACGACCTCGCAGCCGGTGATCCGGCGCTCGGTGGACTCGCAGTACTCACCGATGTCGTCGGTGACGAGGTCGGCGTCCGGCAGCACGGTGTCGACCTGGGCGAGCATGCGCCGCAGGACCGTGGTCGGGTCGCCGTCGACGCGCATGAGCGAGATCGTCACGTCGGGCTTCGGCGGACGCTCGAGGGCGGCGAAGGTGTCCTCGCTCGGACGGGTCTCGGGCGTCGGCGCCGGGGTCGGCGGCTCCTCGCCGGCCTCCTCGGCCTCCTCGCGGGCGCGCTCCTCGGCGGCCTCCCGCTCGGCGAGCGCGGCGTCGAGCTCGGGCTGGAAGGCCTGGATCAGTGCCGCGCTGCGGTAGCGGACGAGCGGCCCGAGCTGGGTGGCGCCGTCGGGGACCTCGAGCCCGAAGGACAGCGGGCTCTGGGGCCCGGACTCGTGCTCGGCGACGTCGCCGGTGTCGGTCGGCGAGGTCGGGCTGGTGGCGTCGGGGTCGGTCGGGTCGACCTGGGAGCGCGTCTCGCACGCGCCCAGGGCGAGCACGGCGGTCAGCGCCAGCACGGTCGCCGTCCTCTTCATGACTCTCCTCGCTGCGGGGTGGACCAGGGGCCATCGTCCCACCCGGGTCGGGGGAGGGCCCCACCATGGTGCCGGAGCCGCTCAACGCGGCCGACCGCGGCGGCGGCGCGTTGCTCCGCTCGCGACACCCTGGTCGAAGGAGGCGGCACGCCGATGACGGTCCGCTCCTCCGCGACGGAACGGGTGTTCACGACGCTGCGCGAGTCCATCCTGACCGGGTCGATGGCGCCGGGGTCGCGGCACTCGATCTACCGGCTCGCCGAGGAGCACGGGGTCTCCCGCACCCCGGTCCGCGAGGCCGTGCTGCGCCTGGCCGACGCCGGCCTCGTGACGATCGAGCGCAACCGCGGCGTCGTCGTGCGCGCGGTGGCCGTGCGCGACGTCCTGGAGGTCTTCGAGCTGCGGCTGCTGCTGGAGGTGCCCGCCACGGCGTTCACCGCCTCGCGCGGCACCGACGACGACCACACGGCGCTGCGCACGCACCTCGCCGCCATGCAGGGCGCGTCGCACGCGGGCGACGAGCGCGCGTTCGAGCGGCACGACCGCGACCTGCACGCCGCCCTGCACGGCCCGCTCGGCAATGCCCGCCTGCAGGCCGAGGTGCTCGCCCTGCGCGAGTCCATCCAGGCCCGCGGCGCGGTCACGGTGCACCGCTCGCGCGGCACCGAGGAGATCCTCGCCGAGCACGAGCCGATCGTCGCGGCCGTGCTGGCCCGCGACGCCGGGGGTGCCGCGTCGGCCATGCGCGACCACCTCCTGCACACCGCCGAGCTGCTCGCCGCGCAGATCGACCCCGGCGCCGACCTGGGTGGCTGGCGGGCGCGCGTGGGGGCGGTCCTCGGGACTCCGTGAGTGTGACGTTCGCGGGGCGGATCGGGCGGGAGGACCCCTCGAACGTCACGCTCAGCGGGTCGGCGCCGCGCCGAAGTAGCATGCTACTGTGCGTGAGGTACCCCACCCGCCGGACGCAGCTGGAGCACCCATGAGCGCCTTCACCCCGACGCACCCCGAGACCGTCTTCACCTACGGGGCCCCGGGCCTGAAGTTCGGCGTCGGCGCGCGGCGCGAGCTCGGCCACGACCTCGCGAACCTGGGCGCCCGGACGGTCCTGCTCGTGACCGACGCCGGCGTCGCCGCCACCGGCGCCCCCGCCGAGCTCGTCGAGGTGCTCGACGCCGCGGGCGTGCGCACGGTCGTCTACGACCGCACCCGCGTCGAGCCGACCGACGCGAGCATGGAGGACGCGATCGCGTTCGCCCGCGACGCCGGACCGTTCGACGCCGTGCTGGCCGTCGGCGGCGGCAGTGCCATCGACACCGCCAAGGCCGTGAACCTGCTGCTCACGAACGACGGCGAGCTCATGGACTACGTCAACGCCCCCGTGGGCCGCGCCCGCCCGCCGCAGCACCCGCTGCTGCCGCTCGTCGCCGTCCCGACCACGACCGGCACGGGAAGCGAGAGCACGACGATCTGCGTGCTCGACGTCGTCAGCCAGCACGTCAAGACCGGCATCTCGCACCCGCGCCTGCGGCCGACCTTCGCGGTCGTCGACCCCGAGCTCACGCTGTCGCAGCCGACGACCGTGACGGCGGCGTCCGGGCTCGACATCCTGTGCCACGCGCTCGAGAGCTACACGGCGCGGCCCTACGTCTCCTACGAGGCCAAGACGGCCGAGCAGCGCGTCCCCTACTGCGGCTCGAATCCGATCTCGGACCTGTGGTGCGAGCGCGCCCTGACGCTGATGTCGACCGCGTTCCGTCGCGCGGTGACCCACGGCGACGACCTCGAGGCGCGCACGCAGGTGGCCCTCGCCGCCACGTTCGCCGGGCTCGGCTTCGGCAACGCCGGCGTCCACATCCCGCACGCGAACGCCTATCCGATCGCGGGCCAGGTGGGCGACTTCCGCCCGGCCGACTACCCGGAGCCCGCCGCCGACGACACGACCGGCTACGGGCTCGTCCCGCACGGCATGGCCGTCTCGCTCACCGCGCCCGCGGCGTTCGGGTTCACGTTCGAGGCCGCACCGGACCGTCACGTCCGCGCGGCGCAGCTGCTCGACCCCGCGGCCGACCGTCCCGACGACGCCGCCGACTTCCTGCCCCAGGTCCTCGCCTCGGTCATGCGCGACGTCGGCATCCCGTCGGGGCTGGCCGAGGTCGGGTTCGGCGCCGGCGACGTCGACGACCTCGTCGAGGGGACGATGAAGCAGCAGCGCCTGCTCGCCACCGCCCCGCGCGAGGTCACCGAGGACGACGTGGCCGGCATCATCGACGCCTCCCTCGAGATCTGGTGACGACCGTCCTGCCGGGTCCCGGCCACCCCGTGCCCACCGGCGCCGGAGGCGACGTCGTCGCCGAGCTGCGACGTCGGGGTGTGGCCGACGTCGACGACTCCTCCCTGGCGCGGGCGCTCTACAGCACCGACGCCTCGCTCTACCGCGTCGTGCCGCAGGTCGTCGTGCGGCCGCGCGACGTCGACGAGGTGCTCGCCGTGGTCGACGCCTCGCGCGCCACGGGCGTGCCGCTGACCTCGCGCGGCGCCGGCACGTCGATCGCGGGCAACGCGATCGGCACCGGCATCGTCATGGACCTCGCCAAGCACCTGAACCGGGTCCACGAGGTCGACCCCGAGCGCCGGACCGCGCGCGTCGACCCGGGCACGGTGCACGCCTCGCTGCAGAAGGTCGCCGCGCCCCACGGGCTGCGCTACGGCCCCGACCCGTCGACGCACACCCGCTGCACGGTCGGCGGGATGATCGGCAACAACGCGTGCGGCAACCGCGCGCTCGGGTACGGCCGCAGCGCCGACAACGTCGCCGCGCTCGACCTCGTGACGGCGTCGGGGGAGCGGCTGCTCGTCGGCCGCGACCTCGCCACGACCTCACCGACGCTGGACCGGCTGCGCGACGTCGTCGGCTCCGACCTCGCCACGGTCCGCACCGAGCTCGGCCGCGAGCACGCTGGAGTGGCACGAGGTGGCGCTCACCGGCACCACCGCGCATGAGTTCGGCGAGCAGATCGACGCGCTGGAGCCTTTCCTGGCGAAGAACTGGCAGGCGCGCCACAGCCCGCGCACCGGCAATCCGATCTACGAGCGGCCGGTGGCGCTGGTGATCTACCGCGACGACTTCCGCTTCCTGCTCGACGACGTGATCCCGAAGCGCGGCAAGGCGCGCGCCGACTACGACCTCGTCATCGCGTCGCAGCCCTACCGCGCGCGCGTGCCGGCGGAGTTCAAGGCCTCGCGCGTGATCGCGCCGCTGGCGCGCGCGCTCGGCGCCGGCGGGCGCCTGCTCGGCATCCACTCCAAGGGCGGCGACCCGGGCCTCGAGATCGTGCGCCGCATCTGGCCCGACGAGGATCCGTTCCGCACCGGCCGCCACGACCTGCTGCGCGCGGTGCGCGCCGACCTCGGCCGCGAATCGCGCCGCTTCAACTTCAACGCCTACTCCGAGCCGCGCGCGGTGTTCCGCTACGACATGCACACCCTGCCGACCGAGATCGCCGACAGCATCGGCACGTCGACGCTGTTCGCGGCGTGGAACGCCGCGGTCTACGTGGCGCAGATCGACGACGAGCGCCTCGCGCAGGTGGTGGGCGAGCGCAAGTACCTCGATGCCACCCGCGACGTGCTGCAGGCCCATGGCGGCCTGTGGTTCCTCGACGAGTCGTATGTCGTGTCACGCAAACGCAACTGAACCCCGACGGGAATCGAACATGACGCTCGCCGCAGTGAAGCCCGGCACGGCCGGCACCGGACGCATTGCCGCCGACCTCGTCGCCTGCGGCTCGCTGGAGATGAACGCCGACCGCGCCGCCGACGCGAAGGCGATCGCCGCGCAGCTACCCGTCGGCACGCGGGTCTACGTCAACCACCTGCCGCGGCACAGCCTCGCGCAGTCGCTGGACGCGCTGGTGGCGCTGAAGGACGCCGGGCTGGAGCCGGTGCCGCACATCGCCGCGCGGCGCGTGGAGTCCGCGATGGCGCTGCGCCGGTACCTCGACCGCGCCGTCGGCGAGGCGGGAGTCGCCAAGGCGCTGGTGATCGGCGGCGACACGCCGCAGGCCGGCCCCTATGCGGACGCCGCGTCGCTGCTGGCGAGCGGCCTGCTCGCCCAGGCCGGCATCCGCGAGGTGGGGTTCGCCGGCTATCCCGAGGGGCATGCATCGATCCCGCAGGCGCGGCTGGCGCAGGCGCTGGGCGAGAAACTCGCCCTCGCGCGCACCCAGGGCATGGGCGCGCACGTCGTCACGCAGTTCTCGTTCGCGCCGGCGCGCATCGTGGAGTACTGCAGCGAACTGGCGCGGCAGCTGCCGGACGTCCCGGTGTACGTGGGCCTCGCGGGGCCGACCGACCCGATCCGCCTGCTGCGCTACGCGCAGCGCTGCGGCGTCAGCGCGTCGCTGCGGGCGCTGCGCTCGCAGGGCTTCGACGCCGCGCGGCTGGTGACGCACACCGACCCCTCGGACCAGATCGCGGCGCTCGGGCGCTACTGCGCGAGCCACGCCGCCTGCAACGTCGTCGGCGTGCATCTCTTCACCTTCGGCGGCGTGGCGCAGGCCGCGGCGTGGATGAACCAGGCGATCACCCGGCTGCAGCCCGGCTGACGCGCGGCCGCGCGCGTCAGGGCCGGTCGCGCGACGGGATGCGGTAGAGGTAAACGGCGAGCAGGACGCCGAACACCGCCAGCGCGGCCTGCAGTTCCGGCCACGGCACGAAGAACACGATCGAGATGCCGAGCGTCGCCGCCATCAGCGCGATCGCCGAGAGCTTCACGCGCCACGGGATGCTGCGATGGCGCCGCCACTCGACGATGCGCGGCCCGAACACCCGGTTGTTCAGCAGCCAGTTGTAGAAGCGGGGCGACGCGCGCGCGTAGCACGCGGCCGCGAGCAGCAGGAACGGGGTGGTCGGAAGCACCGGCAGCAGCGCGCCGGCGATGCCCAGCGCGACGAACAGCGTGCCCAGCGCCACGTAAAGCAGCCGCATCGCCGGCGATGCGTGCCGGTTGACCTCGGCGCTGTAGTCGACCGGCTCCGGCATGCGGCCGTCAGGCCGGTGAGAGGATGTGGATCACCCGGCTGGCGATGAATTCCCTGGTCTTCGCGCCATAGGCGGCCATGTGCGGCGCCGCGGCGTGCGCCTTCAGCGCGTCCATGCTCTCCCACTTCTCGACGACGACGAAGGTGTCGGGGCCGAAGGGCGTCTGGAACGGCAGCGCGTCCGCCGCGTCGAGCGCGGCGCCGTATTCGATGCAGCCGGCCTCGGCGCGCACTGCGGGGACGTTGGCCCGGAAGTGCTGCAGGATCGCATCGCGCATGCCGGGCTTCGCCGTGATCACGGCAAGTACGTGGACCATCGTTTCCCCTTGTGCTCAGTCGGCCTTCGCGCCGGATGCCTTCACCACCGGCGCCCAGCGCGCGACTTCGTCCTTGACGAACGTCGCGAACTCCCCGGGGGTGGTCGGCATGAAGCGCAGGCCTTCGCCGGCGAGGCGCGACTGGATCTCGGGCAGCCGCATCGTGCGCTGCACCTCGGCATTCATCCGCGCCACCACCGGCGCGGGCGTGCCCGCCGCGGCGAAGAGGCCCGTCCAGTTGTTGACGTCGAAGCCGGCGAGGCCCGACTCGGCCACCGTCGGCACCGCGGGCAGCGCGGTCGAACGCGCGGCGCCGAGCACCGCGATCGCGCGCAGCTTGTCCGCCTTGACGTGCGGCAGCACCGTCGGCAGCGTGGCGAACACCAGCGAGGTCTGGCCGGCCAGCAGGTCCGTGATCGCCGGCACGTTGCCCTTGTACGGGACGTGAGTGATGTCGACCTTCGCCATCGACTTGAAGAGCTCGCCGGCGAGGTGGCCGGTGGTGCCCGCGCCGGCGGAGCCGTAGGTCAGCTTGCCGCTGGACTTCGCCAGCGCAATGAGTTCCTTCACGTCCTTCGCCGGCACCGACGGATGCGCGACCAGCAGCCCCTCGGCCTCGACGACGAACGCCACCGCGGCGAAATCCTTCACCGGGTCGTAGGGCAGCTTCGAGAACAGCGTGGCGTTGATGGCGTGCGTGCCCACCGTCCCCATCACCAGCGTGTGGCCGTCGCCGGGGCTCTTCGCCACCACGTCGGCGCCGATGTTGCCGCCGGCGCCGGGACGGTTCTCGACGATCACCGATTGCCCGAACGCAGTGCCGAACTTCTCGGCGAGGATGCGCCCGAACACGTCCGAGAAGCCTCCGGGCGGGAACGGGATCACCATCCGGATCTGCTTGGTGGGCCAGGCCTGCGCGCACGCCGCGCCGGTGGTGAAGGCGGCAGCGATTGCCGCAAGGACAAGTAGTGTTCCGCGCATGGTGCGGACGAGTATACCGTTCACCATGCGGCCGCGAACGCGGGGAAGCAGACCGATTTCGCGCCGCGCGGATCGCAGCCCGCCTCGAGCAGCCCGCTGTCCGGGTCGAATGCGGTGCACGAGACGAAGCCCTCGGTCCAATCCGGTGCGATGTCGAGGTCGTGGCCGCGGCGGCGCAGCTCCTCGAGCACCTTCGGGCCGAACCTCGGCTCGATCCTGGCGCGGTTGGGCTCGCTCGCGTGCGGCGCGAAGAACCCGGGCGTGTGCTCCGAGGACAGGCGCGGCGCCTCGATCGCCTCCGGGATCGACATGCCGAACGCCGCGCGGCAGAGGTAGAACTGCAGCAGCCACTGCCCCTGGTTGTCGCCGCCCATGGTGCCGAAGGCCATCCACGGCTTGCCGTGGCGGAACGCCATCGACGGCGTCAGCGTGGTGCGCGGGCGCTTGCCCGGCGCGATCACGTTCGGGTGGTGCGCCGGCCCGAGGTAGAAGGTCATCATGCGCACCGACAGCGGGAAGCCGAGCGACTCGATCACTTCCGCGGACGAGATCCACGCGCCGCTCGGCGTGAACGAGGCGAGGTTGCCCTTCGCGTCCGCCGCATCGACGTGCACGGTGCCGGGCCCCCAGGATTTCGGCGTCAGCATCTCGTCCGCCGGCAGCAGCGCCGCGTTGCGGCGCGCGTCGCCCGGGCGCAGCTCCCGGTTCGCGTGGCGCATGTCGATCAGCGCCGCGCGCTGCTTCGCATAGCCGACCGACAGCAGGATCTCCGCCGGCACCATCACCTTGGCCGGATCGCCGTAGTACTGCTCCCGGTCGGCGTAGGCAAGCTTCATCGCCTCGATCAGCAGGTGGCAGTAGTCCGGCGTGCCGAAGCCGATCTTCGCGAGGTCGAACTGCGCCATGATGGCGAGAGCCTGGAGCTCGGCCGGGCCCTGCGACCAGAAGCCGGTCTTGAAGAGTTCCGTGTCACCAAAGCGCAGCGACGCGGGCGCCTCGACCCGGGTCTCGAACGCGGCGAAGTCCTCGCGCTCGAGAAGCCCGTCATGCGCCTTCGAGTACTTGACGATCTCGGCGGCGACGTCGCCCTTGTAGAAGGCCTCCAGCGGATCCTTCTCGCCGGCGAGGTAGTCGTAGGTGCGGCCGAGCGCCTCGTTGCGGAACAGCGCGCCGACCTGCGGCGCCTGCCCGCCCGGCAGGTAGAGCTTCGCGCTGCCAGGCCACTCGCGGAGGAAGCGCTCGCGCATCGGCACGATGCCGTACTTGTGCTGGTCGCGCAGGCCCTCGGACACCGGGAAGCCGCGCTTCGCCATCTCGCGCGCGGGCGCGATCACCTCGGCGAGCGGCATCGTGCCCCAGCGCTGCAGCGCGGTGACCAGCGCGCCGAACGCAGCAGGCACGCCCGCGGCGAGGATGCCGGAATCCGGCACGTCCTCCAGCCCGCGCGACGTGTACGCCTCCGGCGTGGCGCGTGCGGGCGCCGCCATGTTGCCGTTCAGCGCGTAGACGCGGCCTTCGCCGGCCGGGCGCACGAGCAGCGGGCACTCGCCGCCGATGGTGTGCATCTGCGGATTGACCAGCCCCTCGACGAAGGATGCCGCGACCGCGGCGTCGATCGCGTTGCCGCCGGCCTTCAGCACGTCGGCGCCGGCATTGGCGGAAAGGTTGCTGTTCGATGCCACCGCGCCCCGGGTTCCCATGAGGCGCGGATGGAAGGTCGTGCCGTCGGTCGGCGCGATGCGATAGGCTCGTCTGGACATGGGCCGGAGGATACGTGATCGCGCGCGGTGCGTAGAATCGCAGGGTGAACGCCCTCGCCTCGATCAACGACTACCTGCGCTTCACCGTGACGCTCACGGCGGTGGTCGATCCCTTCCTCGCGGTGCCCTTCTTCATCGCCTTCACTGCGCAGCGCAGCCAGGCGCAGCGGGACGCGCTCGCGCGGCAGGTCGCCATCACCGTGTTCCTCGTCCTCGTGGTGTCGGTCGCGTTCGGCGAGGCGCTGCTGGCGCTCATCGGCGCGAGCCTGCCGGCGTTCCGCGTCGGCGGCGGCCTGGTGCTGCTGCTTATGGCGCTGGCGATGCTCAACGCGCAGGCCGGCGGCGTGCGCCAGAACCTCGACGAGGCGCGCGAGTTCGAGAGCGGCGCGCAGACCGGCGTGGTGCCGCTCGCCATCCCGCTGCTCGCCGGCCCGGGCGCGATCAGCACCACCATCATCGCGGCGGAACGCGGCGGCCTGGTGCACCAGGCCGCGATCGTCGCCTGCGTCGGGCTGGTCTGCCTCGTGTCGTGGATGACGCTGCGCCGGGCGTACGCCATCGAGTCGCGGCTCGGCATCACCGGCCTGAACGTCATGACGCGGATCCTCGGGCTGCTGCTCGCCGCGATGTCGGTGCAGACCATGGCCGAGGGCCTGAAGGCGCTGTTCCCCGGGTTGGCGCACTAGCCGCATGCGCCGTCTCCTCGCCACCATCCTCCTCGCCGGCGCCGCGCAGGCCGCGCCGGCCGCGCCCGGCCTGCTGGTCATCGTCGGCGGCGGCGCGACGCCGCCGGAAGCGACCCGCGTGCTGATCGACGCCGGCGGCGGCAGGAACGCACGCGTCGTGGTGGTCCCGTTCGCCGGCACCGGGCAGGACGCCGGCGACGGCGCCGCGCGCGTGTTCCGCAAGCTCGGCGTCGCCTCGGTGAAGGTACTCGACGACAAGGACGCCGCGGGCGGGCGCGCGGCCCTCGCCGACGCCACCGCGGTCTACCTCGGCGGCGGTTCGCAGCGCCGGCTGATGGCGAAGCTCGACGAGCTCGGCCTCGCCGACACGCTGCGCCAGCGCCACGCCGGCGGCCTGCCGGTGATGGGCACAAGCGCCGGCGCCGCCGTGATGTCCGCCACCATGATCGCGGGGCCCGACCCGAAGCGGAAGGGCGCGCCGCTGATGGGCGCCGGGCTCGGCCTGTGGCGCGACGCCATCGTCGACCAGCACTACTCGCAGCGCGATCGCGAGAACCGGCTGGCGAAGGCGGTCGCCGCGCACCCGTCGCTGGTCGGCGTCGGCATCGACGAATCGACCGCGGTGCTGGTCTCCGGGCGCGAGGCCCGCGTCGTCGGCAAGGAGACGGTCACCGTGCTGCGCTCCGGCAAGGCGGAGCAGGTCCTGAAGGCCGGCGGACGCTTCGGCTGGTAGGCCCCCGCCGTCAGGCCGCCACGCCGTGCTCGTACCAGCTTCTGCTCGCGTTCGCCACCCGCACCACCAGCAGCATCACCGGCACCTCGATCAGTTTATTTGCATTTGCCAATGTTTCACTATAGTCAACGACCGTCAAGAACAATGCTAGAGCTATCGTTCGTGGAGCAAAGGATTAAGAAGCTATTAGCTATATGAGTCAAGAATACTAAGCAACATCAAGACAAGG
>SXGT01145113.1_pt1 | contig 13977 bp, 13 predicted proteins | sample 3176221 | NCBI WGS metagenome assembly SXGT01 (sample SAMN11356862, study PRJNA531348) | freshwater metagenome | isolation source: freshwater sample F1-120 | place: China: Fuxian Lake, Yuxi | collected 2017-12-25 | reverse complement strand
GTCTGCGCTGCGCTTATCCACCCTACGACTGCCGCCTGGCGGGCTGGTCATTTTTATCAAGGGAATGTGATGCGTCTTGCAGTGATTGCTCTGTTTTCCGGTTGTCTGTTCGCCGGCGCCACCCTGGCCGACAGCGTCAGGATCGAAAACGCCTGGGCACGCGCCACCGCACCCGGCCAGAAGATCGCCGGCGGCTTCATGGACCTCACCGCCGATACCGACATGACCCTGGTCGGCGGCAGCAGCCCGGTATCCCGCGCGCTCGAACTGCACACCATGAAGATCGAGGACGGCATCATGAAGATGCGCCCGGTCAAGGAAATCGCCCTGCCCAGAGGCCAGACCGTCAAGCTCGCGCCCGGCGGCCTGCACATCATGTTCGTCGACATCAAGAAGCCGCTACAGGCCGGCGAGAAAGTCCCGCTCAGCCTGATCTTCAAGGGCAGCGACGGCAAGGAACAGCAGATCGACGTGCAAGCCGATGCCCGCATGATGAGCGGCATGCCGCGCCACTGATCCTTGTCCGACCGCCCGATGCCAGCCGAATCCGCTCACAGCGCCGATCGGATTGATCCGGCGGAACGCGAGCCGGTCAAGGTTGACCGTCTGCTCGCACAACAGAGTCGTTTTCACGCGATGCTGGCGGGCAGGAAGAACCTGCTCGCCATGTGGGGACCGAAGGCTTACCGGGCCAAGGCCTTCAGCTTCAAGTTTCTGCGTCAGCATTACTTCGTCTGCAATTCGCCCGACAGCGTCAAACGCGTGTTTCTGGAAGAACACGACAACTACGATCGCAAGAGTCCGCAGATGCGGCACGCGCTCGAACCCTTGCTCGGGGATGGCCTGTTTGTCAGCGATGGCGAACTTTGGCGGCAACGCCGCGAACAGTGTGCACCGGCATTCGAAGCCCACCTGTTGCCGGATTTCGCGGCGGTCATGGCGGCTTCCGCCCGCGAAGTGGCGGATCGCTGGGCCGGACTGCCGGAGGGCTGCGAGATCGACATGCTGAGCGAGATGGCCAGGCTGACGGCACGCATCATCGGCCGCACATTGTTCGGCGACGACACGGCCGAAGCCGAGGCCGAGCAGGTCGTGCGCGGGTTCTCGGAATATCAGGCCAGCATCGAGCAACTCAGTTTTGCCGACACCTTCGGGTTACCTTTCCTGCGCTGGTTTCGCAATCCGCTCCGGCATATCCGGTCGCGGCGCTCATTGACACAGGTGCAGCGCGTCATCGACCGCATCATCGAGCGGCATCGCAATCGGCCGCCCGGCCAGCGTCCGACTTTGCTCTCGCATCTGCTCGACGGTGGCGGGCCGGGCGCGACGAATCGCTGTCCGATGCATGCCGCCGCCGCGCGCAATGAAGCCATCGTGATGTTCATGGCCGGACACGAAACCACGGCGAACTCGCTGGCCTGGTGCTGGTATCTGCTCGACCATCGTCCGGACGCCGCCGCCAGGCTGCGCGAAGAGCTTGATCGCGTGCTGGGCGGGCGCCCGCCGGAGTTCGATGATGTGCCCAACCTGCCCTACACCCGGGCCGTGTTCGAAGAAGCGATGCGGCTCTACCCGCCGGTGCCGCTGCTGAGCCGCCAGGCGCGGCGGGGCGACGAAATCCGTGGCAAGCAAGTGCATGCCGATACGATCATCCTGGTGATTCCCTGGCTGTTGCACCGGCACGAGCAATACTGGGAAAACCCGGACCGCTTCATGCCCGAACGCTTCCTGCCCGGCGCGCCACGGCCGGACAAATTCGTCTATCTGCCGTTCAGCGTCGGCCGTCGGGTCTGCCTGGGCATGCGCTTCGGCCTGACCGAAGGGGTGCTGTGCCTGGCCACACTGGCGCAACGCTTCCAGCCCCGCCTGCGCGCCGGCCATCAGGTCGAGATCGAGTGCCGTCTGACACTGCGCCCCAAGGGGGGCCTGCCGATGACGCCGCAGCCGCGAGCGGCATGAAACCGGAACGCAAGCCGACCCTGGCCGAAGCTTCAGAGCTATGGCTGGCCCAGTTGCTGCGCCATCTGCCGGTGGCGTGGACCTCGGCCATCGGGGGGTATTTCGGCGCGCTTCAGGGGCGCAAAGCCATCGCGGCGGAACGCAAGTGGGTCAAGCGCCTGCATGGCAACATCGAGCGATTCAGCGAGGTTGCCGATACGGCCGAGCGCGAGCGGCGCATCATCGAATACGCCCGCCGTATCGGCCGTATGTATGCAGAATTCACCGTCCTGCAACGCATCCCCGAGGAAGGGCGGCTTGAGGTCGTCGGTGCCGAGCATTTGCGAGACTTATCGCGGCCAGTCATCCTCGCCAGCGCGCATCTGTCCAACTGGGAACTGGTGTTTCATGCCTTTCGCCAACTCGAAGGCGTGACCTGCGTCTTGTACGACCCGCCCAAAAACCCGGTTCGCCATCGTCTCGCGGTGAAGGCCCGCTCCGGCTGGCATCCCGAACCTGAACTGGTGCCCGCGTCATCCCGCGCGATGCGCCAACTCACCAAAGCCATCGAGCAAGGCCGCAATCTGCTGATGTATGTGGACGAGGAAAAAGACGGCTACATCTGGGCGCCGGCACTGGGTCGACGCCTGCCCTATGCCGGCAATCGCTGGCTGACCGCGCGTCTGGCGGTGCGCTACAACGCCGACATCCTCCCGATCCACATCGAAGCCGCCGGCAATGCCCGCTACCGCATGATCGTGCAACCGAAACTGATCGCCGGCGAAGGCGATGCCGAAACGCGCGCCCGCTCCCTCGCCGATCAGATGGAACACCATCTCGATGCCTGGATACGCGCCCGCCCGGAAGAATGGTACTGGCTCAACCTGCTCGACCTGGCGAAGCGGCTGCCTGGCACTTTGCCTTGAACCCCTCGCTTCGGTAAAACCAAGGACACTAACCGGCACGGGCTTGACCCGTACTGCTGCTTCAAATCCAACAAGGACGGATTCATGACTCAAGAACACGACATTCGCCAACTGCTCGATTTCTGGTTTTCCGCACGCATCGGCAAGCACTGGTTTGCCTCGACGCCAGCGCTGGATGACGAAATCCGGGAAAAATATGAATCGCTCTGGCGGCATGCAGCGGCGGGTGAACTGGCAGCCTGGGCGGAAACGCCGGAAGGCGCATTGGCCCTGACCATCGTGCTGGACCAATTGCCGCTCAACATGTTTCGCGGCAAGCCGGAGTCATTTTCGACCGAACAACAAGCCGTGGCGGTGGCACGCCAGGCCATCGCGCGCGGCGACGATCAACGCATTCCCCGTGACCAGGTCATGTTTCTGTATATGCCGTTGATGCACAGCGAAAATCTCGCCGACCAGGATCAGTCCGTGGCCCTGTTCGAGCGCGCCGGCCTCGCCGCCAATCTGCGTTTCGCCGAGCACCATCGAGGCATCGTCCGCCGCTTCGGCCGTTTCCCGCATCGCAACGCCATCCTCGGCCGCATCAGCACGCCGGAAGAACTCGCCTATCTCGCCTCCAGCGAGGCATTCAAGGGCTGACCAAAACCAAGCGGGATTGAAGAACGTCATACCTCGGCTATCTGTCGGGCAATCGCGAACAGCAGCCCTGGGATATGCGGCAGGTCGTCGGCCTCTTCGGACGGTGGCGCTCCTAGACGACTCGGTCGGCAATGCGCCGGTTACCTGACGCTGGCCAGGAAATTCGTGCCGAACGGCCGGCATCCACTATTACTCAGGCCGGATCCGACCCAAAGCGGTCTGTGACAGCGGTAGGCAATTCGGGATCGAAGTCCGGGCGATTTGTTTGAGTGGCTTGCCTGGAGACGTTATCTAGAAAGATCGTAAGGCCCAATCAGACATATCATTATGATATATTTAGTCCATGCACATCATCTCAATCAAGATGCTTCGTGAGTTCGGGCAGAAACATCCCTCAGCAGAAAATGCTTTGCGCCAATGGCATTCGATCGTGGAGAGTGCCGACTTCCGGGACTTCAGCCATATCAAAGAGTTCTACAACTCCGCCGACTACGTTCCGCCTTTTGTCGTCTTCGATGTGGCGGGAAACAACTATCGCGTCGTTGTTGTCGTGCAGTACAGAGCAAAACGTGTGTACATACGGGAAGTGATGACGCATCGTGAATACGATGTCTGGTGCAAGCGCTACCGAAAAGGAAAGGTCTGATCATGCAAACAGAACAAACTCAATTTGATATTCGCGCCATCCAGTCCTCTTGGGCAGCGTTGGATGCGATGGTGCATCTTCGGCCAATTCGCGACCAGACTGGGTACGACCAGATGACCACCCTGATGAACTCCCTGTTGGATGAGGTTGGCGAGGATGAAGATCATGAGCTCTCCGGTTTGCTGGAACTGGTTGGCGATGTCGTCGCCAAGTATGAGCGTGAGCATTACGCCATCGAACCCGCGACCCCGAGGGATTCACTGCGCTTTCTGATGGAGGCGCGAGGTCTTGCCCAGGAAGACTTGAGCGCCATCGTGCCGCAAAGCAACCTTTCTTCGATACTTTCAGGGAAGCGCAAAATCAGCGCGACACTGGCGGGTAAGCTGGGCAAGTTCTTTGGTGTCAGCCCTGCATTGTTTATCCCGATTTAGCTGGATGGTCATGTCCCTCAGTTTGGCTGTATTGGCACTACTAGCGTCCAGCCGAAATTCGAGTTGAGCAATCTGAACGACTGTTCTCGACTTCTCGTTGTGTGCAATGAAAGTCCGGTAGTTGTTTTGCCAGTGACTGCAATGGGTCGGATCTGGTCCGAGTGAGAATGGAAACCTGCCGTTCGGCACAGATTCCCTGAGGAACGGCGGGTAACCGTTCGCATTGCCGACCGAGTTTCGACAGGAGTTCCGCGGTGTACGAGCAACTGCTCGACATGAAGTTAAGATGAAGGTCTCTTCAACGCGCAACACCTGTCATTGAAGGCGTTGAGTCGCCGAATGCCTGCTTGTGTTCAGTAATCTGCCGACTGATTTCATAGATGGCCGTCAAATCTGCGGCCACAGCCGCCATTCACTGATTCCATATAGCTGTCGTTCGTGAATGACAGCTTCCACCTGCTGTGATTTTCGGCTTCCGACCCGGAAGATACGTTCACCACCTCGATGGCCCTGCGGCAGGTTTCATCGCAGAGCGGCCGTACAGGGCTGGGAATGACTGAGTGCTTGTCGGCCTGAGCGGCCATCCAGATTCGCCGCTCAATTAATGCTGAACGTCAGCTTTGTGGAATCGTCGGCAATGAGTGTTGTCGGCCAGGAGCAGACCGTGGGAGGTAAAGCGGGAACGGCGGCAGTGAACCTGAAGGCGACTTTCGCGCCACCGGGAAACTACACCCGCATTCTTGTCAGGAGCCGCCTTTCAGTGCGCTCTGAAGACAGTAAACTGAACGTCAGCCGCACTCCTAACAGCAGCCATTCACAGCGATTATTTGTTGGTCTCCATTTTTCTGGCTATGGTTGCCTAGATGTACCGCCGTTCTCGTTGAATTTTCAGCTGCCTGTTCCCAAAAAATCACGCCAGCCAATCCATTCGTTCGCATAGACGGTCTGCGGCGACGCTGGTATGTCAGTTGGCAACGCCTTGGCTTTTTTTAGCGCAGTCCAACCTTCTCTGTTAGGTAGCTTTTGCCCTCGCGCCCATGATCGAGCGCTTGTGAATGTGCGCCATTGATGGTCACTGGGTGCTCGATTACCAGTACCGAGAAAATCGCCCCACGATGTCCAATCACGTATATAGGTATGGTTCGCGTTTGTTGGGATGTCAGGAGGAAGCCATCCGGGCTGTTTTGCAAGTGCTTTCCACTCTGTACGTGATTTGAGCTGTTTCGCGCGCGCCCATTCACGTGCCTGCTCAAATGTCCGATATACACGCTTCCACGTGGCTAACCGTCCGGTGCCGAGAAACTCCCCCCACGTAGCGCATTCATCTGCGTACACTTCCAATGGGTATCTCGGAATGTCGCCGGGCAGCCACCCCTCTTGCTTCAATAGTTTTGTCCATTGGCTTTGCGATGTAATACCTTGAGCCCGAACCCACGCCCGAGCTTCGGAAAATGACCGCCATGTTGTTCGTATCGCATTTGATGCAGTGGACCCGCTCAAGACTCGTCCACTAGCCTCGTACTTCTCCACCGTATCCAGTGAGACATAACCCAAGGTCAACAGGTGTTTGAGCACTGTCAGCGTGCGTCCATATGTGCTTTGTTTTGCTGGGACCCGTACATCCTTCGGGCCGATACGATCAAGAGGGTGCTCGCGAATACGCACTACGTTCCAACCGGCCGCTTCTAACATTTCTGATTTCGCTCTGTCGCGAACCTCAGATTCCTTGTGCCAATGATTACCATCGAATTCGATAATTAAGTGAATCCGTGGTGCACACATGTCGATTTCTAGAGCCCGTACACCTGGGATTCGAATACGACGGAAGTCAAGATCAATAGGCAGGAGATTGGCCAATTCATGCCTCAACCGCTCTTCAACCTTGGAATGCCTGTGCATTCTAGGAACCCCAAGGAAATCTTCCCAGCCCTTCCATTCAGCCTTATAGGTCACGTTTGGGTTGGTAGGGATATCACTAGGCCATAGCTTCGTTGCCTTCGATGACTTAACCAATTCTTTCCATGCTTCGACATCGTCTAGCTGTTGCTCGCGCGCCCATGTCCGTGCCTCATGAAATGACCTTGCCTGAAATTTAGAGGGCGAAATATTCCCAGTGCCAAGAAAGTCACCAAAAGTTGTGAATTCCGTCCCATAGGTTGCACGGGGATCGGCGGCGATATCGCTTGGCAGCCAGCCCGGTTCCTTAATTCGTCGATTCCAGTCGGAACTAGATCTCAGGCCCTGGTCGCGCGCCCACTCACGAGCCAACTCAAAAGAACGGTAGTTACGAAAGCGGGGGGAAATATAGTCGCTGCCGAGGAAGTCAGATATCCCTTGCCACTCCTTGGGGTAGACCTGCCAGACATTTGTTGGGATGTCTATTGGCAGCCTTTTCTTGGCTGCTAAGTTTAGCCAATCAGTTTTAGTTTTAAGACCTTGTGCACGTGCCCATCTACGAGCTTCCTCGAAGGAACGATAGCGGCGCTTTTGATTATTAATGCTCCTGCCAGTGCCAAGAAAATCACCCCACGATTCCCATTGATCTCTGTAGGTGTGATTTGGGTTCGGGGGTATGTCGCTTGGAACATCACCTTGCGCACATAGCGCATGCCACTGCTTACGGGAATTGAGATGCTTTGCACGGATCCATGTGCGCGCCTCAAGAAATGACCGCCATACCTGCTTATCCATTACTCGGAGTAATCGAGATTAGGACCTTCCTACGAGAACTGGGCATACCAAAACATCGAGCACCTCTAGGTGGATGCCATGCATCAACTAACGATCCAACATCAAATGAGGAAATGTTGTCTTGTGATTGAAGCCATGTATTCACGGCATCAATGTCATCCTCATCCAACGATCCTTCAAGACTTGATATGAAGACATGGCCGGTCTCCTCGTAAAGAAACGCCATCTCGCGTGGCTCGAGGACTTCCGTCGAGAGCTCCGCAAGGAATTCCGGCTCTGGCGTGCCAGAGCAAACGAACTTGACCTCGAAGCCGAGTTCGACGAACTCATCAAGATGCAGCTTCTTACGAAGTCGCAATTTTCGATGCTTGGGCATGGTTTGATCTCCCTTTGCTGGTCACTGGAAATATAACAACGTGGTTGCAAGAAATGTAGTCGACCTCCAACCCACAATACTCGATATCGTGCTCAACATCTGAGCCTGAAAATGGGCATCGGTGTTGTGCGGCTGCTAAGGAACGAACACCGGCAGTTGGCTTTGCATATCCCCAATGACAGGAACGAGGCGAGTGCTGCCGTTGCCAGCCAGTTCGGCAATGTCGGCAACGGGTCGGATGCCGAAAATCACAGCAGATGGAAGCAGTCATTCACGAACGACAGCTATAAGGAATCAGTGAATGGCGGCTCCGGCCGAGGAGCCGGAATTGCCCCTCCGGCAGGTTTCTGAGTGAAGCAGCCTTTCATGAGTCCGGTCAGCGTTGCGGTCGAGTGTCTCTTGATGGCCGGGAGCCGCTCTTAGGAAGTGCTTCCGTAAAACCGACGTTGGAGAAAATTCGGATAACTTCCGCCAACGTCCGCTCAGGCCGACGACCTGCCGGATATCCCAGGGATGCGACTGCTGAATTCCGGAGATACTCCAGTCATTCAGATTTGTGGATTCAGGGTTGGGTGACGGGCCAATGCTGGTTTGCCGTGGTCGTGGTACCCATTCCATCTTGATATCGTTTTCCGCTTCTTTCGGCTTGCTCAGGTTGTGTTCGACATGCGACGACCACAGCCTGGCATGTTGCCGGGGGGGCAGGACCGACATGAAGTTGAGCCGAACTCAGGCCAACGATCTGGATTCGCGCCTGAACCGGGATAAAGACGCATCGGTTCCGGATCAATCCATCCAGACCAAGGGAGTTCTCAGGCGCTGCCCCAGGCGGCGAACAGGGGGTCGGAGTAGAGCCGATTTTCGATGTATTTGTCGTCTGTCGGGCGTTGCAGGCCGCGCCGGGTTTCGCTGTGCAGGTCGCCAAAGCCGGCATCGCGCAGCAGGGTGAGGGCGAGCCCCAGGCGTTCGAACGGGTGCAGTTCGCTCCAGACCTGGATGGCCTTGGTGGGGAACCAGCGGTCGGAGAAGGTGATGATGCAGACACCGCCCGGCTTCAATACACGGCGGACTTGCGCCAGGACTGCTGCCGGGTCGAGCAGGTATTCGATGGAGGCGGTGCAGAGGACGACGTCGAAGTACGCATCCGGCCAGGGCAGTTCGGGGTTTGCATTCAGGTCTTGCACACTGCGTTCGGCCAGGCGTGGGTTGGCTGCGAGCTCGGCCGGGTTCATGCCGAGGCCGGAGACTTGCAGTTCTCTCGCGGATTCCGGCAGGTGCGACACCCAACTGCTCATCAGGTCGAGCACGCGCTGGCCGGGTTGCAGGAAGCGGCCATACAGCGCGCTGATTTCGGCGCGACAGGCTGCGTCGAGGTGATGGGTCAGGCGCGGACGGGTATAGAAAACCGTATCGGCGGCGGCATCCTGGCGTGTCAGCGCTGGCGGTTGCAGGTAGGTGTTGGCGGCGGAGGCTACCAGAGCCTGCATGCCGGGGCCGTCGAACAGTTCGATCATGCGCACGCCGCGCGTGGCTTCACGTGCCAGTTCTCGCAATTCCAGCCTTGCGCCGGTTGCGGCGAGCGGGTGATTGGGGTCGAGCCTGAGCAGGCCGTCGGATGCCTGCAGCAGTTGCACCGGGCGCATGTCGCGCGGGTTGCGCGCCATGCCGACAAAGGCCATGTGCGGATAGTAACGGCCGGGGAGCGGTTCAACCCCGGGCAAGGTCGGCAGGCGAAACCGGTCGGCAGGCAGTTCGACAACGGGTTGTCCGGATGGTTGTAGCCAGGGTGATGCGTCGAGTTCGATTGCGGCCGCTGCCGCGCCCTGCCCGCGCGCTTGTGCCGCTGCTTGCGCCCAGCGGCCATCGGCGAGCAGCGCGTTATCGGGAACCAGCAGGCTGTCGCGGTGGCTTGCTTGCGGGCTTTGCCAGATCAGGCTGGCTTCGATCGCCATGTGCGAAAGTTCAGTGTTCTTCCAGGCGGTATTCGACGTAGGCGCGGTCGCGTGCCTGCCGCACCCAGTCTTCAAAGGCTTCTTCCGATTTGCGCTCGCGAATCTCGCGGCGGGCGTCGAGACGTTTGCGCTCTTCGGTGACATCCTGATCGCGCCGTTCGAGAACCTGAATCAGATGCCAGCCGAACGGCGATTGCACCGGAGCGGAAATTTCGTTCGGTTTCAGGCCATCCATCATGCGTTCGAATTCGGGCACCGTATCGCCCGGGTTGAGCCAGCCCAGGTCGCCGCCACGGTTGGCGGAAAGGTCGTCTGAGTGCAGTTTGGCGAGTTCGACGAAGCTGGCGCCGTTTTCGAGGCGCTCTTTCAGCAGAAGCAGCCGGTTGCGGGCGTCCTTGTCGGTGACAACTTCGTTGGTCTTGACCAGGATATGGCGGGCGAGGGTCTGCTTGATGACGGTCTGGACATCCTTGCCGCGCTTGTCGAGCAACTTGAGGATGTGGAAACCGTTGCCGCTCTTCAGGACCGGCGACAGGTCGCCGGCTTTCATGTCGCGCAGGGCGACGGCGTACAGACTGGGCAACTGGCCTTCGTGGCGCCAGCCGAGCATGCCGCCCTGGACTGCGTTCTGGGTATCGGAATAGGACGCGGAAACCTGCACGAAATCGGCGCCGGCATTGAGTTCGGCGAGCGCCTTGTCCGCCTTTACCCGGAGTTCGGCCAGTTTTTCGGGGCTGGCGCCTTCGGGTGTCAGCACCAGGATGTGGGCCAGCTTGAATTCGTCCTTCTGGTTGCCGCCCTGTGTCGAATTGGCGAGGAAGTTGTCGATTTCCGCGTCGGTAATGACCAGTTTGTTGTCCACCTCGCGCTCTTTCAGGCGGGCGATGGTCATTTCACTGCGTATCTGTTCACGAAATGCATTGAAGTTGGCGCCTTCGGCTTCGAGTTCCTTGCGAAACGCTTCCGGCGTCATCTTGTTGTTCTGCGCGATACGGGCAATGGCGCGATCCAGCGCCAGGCCTTCGAAGCGAATATTGGTGTCTTCCGCCACCTGCATCAGCGCCTTCTCGGTAATCATGCGTTCAAGCAGTTGTTTTTCCAGCAGACGCCGTGGCGGCAGGGCGTTTTTTCCCTGGTTCTGGCCGGCAAGCTGAGCCAGCGCCTGCTCGACGCGGCTATTCAGTTCGAATTCGGTGATCACGCTGGTGTTGACGACCGCGACGATGCGGTCCACCGGTTGCGCGGCGGCGAGCGCGCCGGTTGGCGCGAGCGTGAGCAGGCCGCCAAGCAGGAGACTCGTTACCCCGACCAGGCGGGATTTATTCGGAAATTTCGCTGCTTTGTGCATAGCCGGTAATGCTCCGTTTCAGGACATCGAGCGGATTCGGACCGAGTTTGGTCAGACCGCGCAATTCGAGTTGCAGAAAGAAGGCGCTGGTGGCCGTGGCCTCGCTGGTCGCGAGTTGTTGCATGACGCCGCGCAATGACCAGCAGCCGGCGTTGTATTCGAAGCCGGCCAGACCTTCAACCAGGCGGGTGTCCTTGATCGAATAATTCAGCCGACCCAGGCCATACCATTTCCGCGCCAGCGGCCATTGGAACGAGACGTCGATCTGGTTCAGGCCGCCCTGCGCGAGCGAGCCCTGGGTGTAGCGGTAGTCGGCGTTGACCAGGCGGCCGGGACCATAACGCCAGGCACCGCCAAGATTGGCCTTGGTCAGGCTGCCTTCGCCGGTGTCGTACTGAATGCCGGTATTCAGGCGCAGGTATCGGTTGATCTGGCCGCTGGCCTGCGCCAGCAGTTCGGTGGACTTGCTGGAGCGCGCGACGAGGCCCGGCAGCGTGACGCGCTGGTCCGAGAAATAGAAGCGCTGGCCGAGCGTGACCTGCAGGCGCTCGGCGCCGCTGTCCGGCTCGAGGAAGCGCGAAGTGACCGCCAGCGTGAGCTGGTTGGCGTCGTTGATGCGATCGACACCGATGTACTGGTTTTCGGCGAATAGCTGGTCGAGAGAAAGATCGCGGTTGCTGCTGTCGAATACCGGTATCCGGGTCTGGTCGCGATACGGGATATAGACGTAGTAGGCACGCGGTTCCAGGGTCTGGGTGATGTCCTTGCCCAGCAAAGTCCAGTCGCGCTCAAGAAACAGGCTGGAATCGAGGCTGAACATGGGCAGGCTGCGCGTCGTATTGTCGAAACTGCCGGCTGCCGGCAGAGCCAGGCTGTCGGACAGAGTACGTGTGGAATCGTCCAGCGCGTAATGGCTGAAATACCAGCCCAGGCGGGGCGTCACAACGGAATAGGCGGTTTGCAGTGGAATGCTGAGGGAGGGATTGGCATGCAGTCGCGCTCCCTGTACGCGGCTGCCGCCCGGGTGGTCGAAGTAGACCATCTCGCTGTTGAAATCGAAGCGCATGCCGGAGCCGCCGCTGGTGCCATCACTCCGATAATGGTCGCTGGAGGCGGTCAGTGTGACTTGCGGCAGTCGGCTGTAAGGTTCAACCACAGCAACAGCGGAGGGATCCTGCAAGGTCTGAAAGCTCTGCGCGAGTCCGTTTGCCTGCCACCAGTCACCGTTGTAGCGTGCGCTGATCTGGCGCGGCAGGTTGACCTGCGAAGTCTGGTTGACCGAGTCGGACAGGTTGGCGAAATAGTTGTTGTCGGAGACGTTTTCGTACTCGAGCGCGCCCGACCAGCGTGCATCGAACTGATGCCGGTGCCGCAACAGCACACGGTAGCGATTGCGGTCGGCAAGTTGATCGTTGGGCAGGAATTCGCCGTTCAGCTCGCCACTGTAGCGGGGCTCCAGATAGCGAAACTCGCCGCCAAGCTGCAAGCCGCGCTTCGACATCAGTCGTGGCGACAGCGTGGCATCGCGGTTATGCGCGATATTCCAGTACCACGGCGTCTTCAGTTCCAGTCCGCGCGCATCCGACGCGCCATAGCTGGGCGCCAGGAAGCCACTCTTGCGCTGGTCGTCGAGCGCGAAGTCCATCCACGGCGTGTACAGGATGGGCACATCCATGAACTTCACCCGAACCTGACGCGCGGCGCCCAGGCTGGCCAGGTAGTCGAGTCGGAGATCGTCCATCTGCAATTCCCAGTCCTGGTTACCAGGCACACAGGTGGTATAGGAGGCATCGTTCATGCGATAGACATCCGGGCCGGCGAAAGTAAGGAGTTGTGCTCCGCCGCGCACTTTTCCACCTTCCTTGCCGACGAACTGGAAGCGCGCCGCTTTCATGTCGCCGAGCCGGGCTTCAAGCTTCAGTTTCAGCGATTCGCCTTCCAGGCGATCCTGATCCCGCGAAAACACCACGTTGCCACGCGCCTCGACCTGATCAGAGGGCAGGTCATAGCGCACCCAATCGGCTTCCATCTGCTCGCGCAGATTTCGGATGACCACTTTGCCTTCCGCCAGCATCTCGCGCTGATTGTGGCCGGAAATGCTTTCCGCCTCGATATGGGTCGGTCCCGGCAGGGGTTTGCCGACCGGACTCGCCGGCGACAGGCCGGACGTGGTCTTGAGCTGGACCGATGTCTCTGCGCCTGCATCGGCATATGCCACCGCCATGCAGAGGGCCAGCAACAGGCGCGCGAAAGGAGGCACAACTGGGGGCGCGGCGGGTGGCATGACGGGAATGATAGAATTCGGCGGATTTTTTCAGCGACGGATTATAGCTTTGGAACGCTCAGAACACCCTGCACAGCCCGAACGCATCGAACGTCTGACCGCCTGGGTCCGCTCTGTTCTGCCCGCTCCTCTGCTTGACTTGCAAGCCGCTTCCGCCGACGCCAGTTTTCGCCGATATTTCCGCGCCCGCATGGCAAACGGCAGTTTCATTGTGATGGACGCACCGCCCAGCCACGAAGATTGCAAGCCCTTCATCCATGTCGCGCGCCTGTTTCGCGCCGCCGGCGCCAATACGCCCGAGATTCTGGCCGAGAACCTGGCCGAGGGCTTTCTGCTGCTGTCCGATTTTGGTGACACCACTTATCTTGCCGCACTCGATGAGGCAAATGCCAGCCGGCTTTACCTCGATGCCAACGCTGCGTTGATCAAGATTCAGCTCGCCAGCCAGCCGGATGAACTGCCCCCCTATGACGCCGAGCTGCTGCTGCGGGAAATGCGCCTGTTCCCGGACTGGTATCTGGCCCGCCACCTCGACATGCAGCTTGATGCCGAACAACTGAACACGCTGGATACCGCTTTCAACCGCATTCTGGCCAACAATCTGGCGCAGCCCCGGGTCTATGTGCATCGCGACTGGCATTCGCGCAATCTGATGCTGACCTCGGCCGACAACCCTGGCGTACTCGATTTCCAGGATGCGGTTTACGGTCCGATCACCTACGACCTGGCGTCGATCTACAAGGACG
>SXGT01111560.1_pt1 | contig 13977 bp, 15 predicted proteins | sample 3176221 | NCBI WGS metagenome assembly SXGT01 (sample SAMN11356862, study PRJNA531348) | freshwater metagenome | isolation source: freshwater sample F1-120 | place: China: Fuxian Lake, Yuxi | collected 2017-12-25 | reverse complement strand
TCGGACGCGGCCACCCGCGACGCGGTGTTCGTGCAGCTCTTCGGCGGTCGCGGCGTGTTCGCCGGCGGCGCGCCGGTGCCGGGCACGTACCCGCTGACCGGCGCCGAGCTCGGCTTCGAGACCTGCGGCGTGTGCGTGACGGTGATCGGCGACATCGTGACCGGCCAGGGCCCGACCCAGTTCTACATGGCGCGCTCGGGCACCGTCACCATCACCCAGGCCACCGGCTCCCTCACCGGCAGCCTGTCGGCCATGACCTTCGGCGAGCTCGACCTCGCCGACGGGATGGTGATCCGGGACGGCTGCGAGACCCAGCACGGCGGCCTCACGTTCGACGAAGTCCTCCCGTAGTACGCGGCGCGGGCGGCTCGCTGTAACGTCCGCGCATGCACGACTTCCTCCACGAGCACCTCCCCGACCTGCTCTTGCGCACCGGTCCGCTCGGGGTCCTGTGGTGGCAATGGGTGGCCCTGCCCATCGTGATCCTGGCCAGCCTCCTGCTCGGCGCGGTGCTGGGCAAGCTGACCCGCTTCGGCCTCGCGCGCCTGGCCGGCCGCACCGACGCGACCTGGGACGACGCGCTGGTCGCCGCCATCGCCAGCCCGCTGCGCTGGGCGTGGTCGCTCCTGCTCTTCCGTGCCCTGGTCGACCTGCTCACGCTCTACCCACGCGCCGCCCACAGCATCCGCTCGGTGGTGGGCACGCTGTGGTTCCTGTGCGTGTTCTGGGCAGTGATCAACGTGCTCGACGAGCTGCGCACGTCGGTGGCGGCGAGCGAGTGGGCCAAGCGCAAACCGATCGCGCGCTCGCTGGTGCCGCTGGCGGTGCGGGTCGGCAAGGTCGTGGTCGGCATCATCGGCTTCATCTCGCTCCTGTCGGAGCTGGGGTATCCGGTCGCCGGCCTGATCGCCGGGCTCGGCATCGGCGGCATCGCCATCGCCCTGGCGGCGCAGAAGACCATCGAGAACCTGTTCGGCGCCTTCTCGATCGGCGTCGACCAGCCGTTCCGCGAGGGCGACGCGGTCAAGATCAACGAACACGTGGGCGTGGTCGAGTCGATCGGTCTGCGCTCGACCCGGCTGCGCACCGGCGACCGCACCGTGGTCAGCATCCCCAACGCCCAGGTCGCCGACTCGCGCATCGAGTCGTTCGCCGAGCGCGATCGCCTCAAGCTCGCCCTCAAGCTGGGCCTGGTCTACGGCACCACCGGCGCGGCGCTGCGCGGCGTGCTCGACGAGCTGCGCACCACGTTGCGCGACCATCCGCTCATCTGGGACGAGCAGATCGACGTGCGCTTCATCGGCTTCGCGCCGTCGTCGCTCGACGTCGAGATCTCGGCCTGGTTCGAGTCGACCGACATGGAGGGATTCCGCGCCGCCCGCGAGCAGCTGCTCATGACCTTCATGGAGATCGTCGAGAAACAGGGCAGCGCCCTGGCCCTACCCTCGCAGACCGTGTACGTCGACGACGTCAGGGCCCGGCCGGCGCCAGCGCGCGCGTGAAGAAGCCGAGGCTGTCGTCGATGCGTTCGCGCCAGAACCCGAAGTCGTGGCCACCCGGGCCCAGGTACCACTCGTGCTTCACGCCAGCGCGGGTGAGCACGTCGTGCAGGTACTGGGCGCCGTCGTGGAGGAGGAACATGTCCTCGGTGCCGCAGTCGAGGTAGAGGGCGAGGTCGCCGTCCTTCAGGCCGGCGGCGAGCGTGGCCGGATCGTGGCCCTTCCAGTTGCCGGGGTCGGTCCCGAAGATGCCGCGGATGAGCTCGCCGATGGGACCGATGCCGCGACCCCAGCTGGTCACGTCCTGGAGCAAGACCACCTGGTCGGCGACGTACGGGTGCGGTCCGACGTAGAGCAGCGCGTCGACGCCCGAGTGCGAGGCGGCGGCGGCGAACAGATCCTGGTGGCGCATGGCGAGCTGGAGCGCGCCGAAGCCGCCCATCGACAGGCCGCCGATGCCGCGGCCGCGCCGCTCGGCGATGGTGCGGAAGCTGAGGTCGACGTGGGCGACGAGGTCGCGGGTGACGTAATCCTCGTAGCGCGCGTGCTCGACGCAGTAATCCTCGGGCTTCTGGCCGGCGCCCGAGAACGGCGGGGTGCGGCTCAGGCACCTGGCCTTGTCGGCGGGCGTGGCCGAGTTGGCGTAGAAACCGTCGTCGCCGTCGGGCATCACCACGATCGCCTGCATGCGGGCCGCGTCGGCGACCGCGTCGAGCTTGCCGGCTTCGATCCAGTTGGTCTCGTCGCCGCCGAGGCCGTGCAGCATGTAGATGACCGGGTACCGGCGCGAGGTCAGGGTGTCGTAGCCGGCAGGCAGCCAGACCTTGTACCGCTTGGTCACGCCCAGCGCCGCCGACGCAAACGAGCCATCGACGACCCGGCCCGGGCCGTCGGGCACGACTGCCGGCGCCGGAGTCGCGCTAGCTGCGGACGTCGCCGCGGTTCCGTTCGCCGCCGGCGGCGGCGAGGCCGGACGTCCACACGCGAGCAGACCGAGGAGCGCGGAGGCGACCGAGGCGGCGACACGCGACATGCGCGGACGATACACCGCGGCCCGGCTCAGGGCGCGCGGTGACGGGCATCGACCGCGGCCAGCCGCAACACGCCGTCGGCGCCGCGCTCACCCGGCGCGGTGTCGAGCCACGCCGCCAGGATCTCCTGGGCCATGTCGTCGGACAGCGTGCGATTGGACAGGCACAGCACGTTGGCGTGATTCCACACGCGCGCCGCCGCCGCCGCGCCCGGATCGCCGCACAGCGCGGCGCGCACGCCGGCGACCTTGTTGGCCGCGATCGAGATGCCGGTGCCCGACCAGCAGAAGAAGACGCCCTGGTCGCAGGCGCCCGAGGCCACGGCCAGCGCGGCGGCCTCGGCGACGTCGGGCCACGGCTCCGCGACGCCCGAGGCGATGGCGCCAAACGCCACCAGCTCGTGGCCGCGCTCCTCGAGGACGCGCTTCACGGTGGCGTGGACCGGGTACGGCTCGTCGGAGGCGACGGCGATGCGCATGCCACGGTGATAGCAGAAGCCGGGCGCGATCTCAGGCCGGACGCCAGACCGCAGCCGGCAGCAGGATCCCGACGCGGGCCGGCGCACCGACGATCGTGCCCTCGCCGAGGCGGACCTCGACCAGCAGATCGCGCAGGGCCGGCGCGCGCTCGAGGCCGGCGCGGAAGCGCTCGGCGACGTCGACGGCGCGGGTACGGGCCTGCTCCTCGTCGAGGTGGCGGCACAGGAGTACGACCTCGTCCAGCTCCTCGCCGTTCTTCCCGAGGGTGTCGACGGTGGTGACCGGCAGCGGGAAGAGGAAGGTGGGGCCGTCGCCGGGACGGAGCACGGCGAGGAAGTCGTGATCACAGAACGCCGAGACCGCGCGGGCGGCGACCTCGAACAACGCCTCCATCGCCAGCGGTCCCGCGCCGAGATCGACCGCGCGCGCCGTGACCGTGACCGACACCGCCGGCGTCCGCGGCGCCATCGGGCGGTGCGGACGCCGCGCGTGCGAGCGCTCGAGCACCAGCTCGATGACGTGCTCGGCCAGCATGGGCCCGAGCGGGCCGGCCCGGCGGCGATCGTCCAGGGTCAGATCGTCGGCCGAATCGGAGCTGCGGAGGTAGTGGGCGGCATCGGCCGGCTCGTCGGCCACGAAGCTCTCGTCGGCGTCGTCGCCGAGGCTCTCGTCGATGGTCACGGACTCCGCTCGCACACGCTTCGTGAATGCACATGGCGTACCGGGGATTACGTTCCACGGATCAGGCTGTTTCTGTTCGGGTTGCCAGCCCGCCGATGCGCCGGCGCCTCGGAAGTCAGATTCACGATGGCGACCCGAGGCGCCACCCGGCGAAGCCCAGTCAGGCGCGACCTCCCGGTGCGGTGCCGGCTCCTACCTGATCGACGACCGCGCCTGGCGCGCCGGCGTCGAGCGCGGCGCGATGACGATCGGGCACCGCTTGCTTCACGCCGCGGTGCGGTTCGACGGCGACGTACACCGTCTCGGCGGTGACCAGCACGTCGGGCTCGCCGTGGCGGCGGAACCGTGTGGCCAGCGTGAACGAGGTGGTGCCGACGCGCATCGTGCTCACCTCGGCGACGAGGATATCGTCGAAGCGCGCCGGCGCGCGCCACTCGACGAGCTGACGCACGAGCCGCCAGTCGAGCCCGGCAACGTCGGGATCGACCGAGCCGAAGAGCAGGCGCGTGTACTCGGTGGCAGCGAGATCGACGTACTCGGCCCAGCGCGCGTTGAAGACGATCTTCTGCGCGTCGCATTCGCCGTAACGGACGCGGAACACGAAACGGAACGGATCGGGCACGGCCGGAATAGTAAGCTCGCCGGCGTTCGCGCGCCGCGACGAGCCGCGGCCCCGATCGGGGGAATGGGCCCCATGGTGGGGCGGCGTCCCCCGGTCCAACCACGGTTCGGGACAGGGTTCTGGTGACATGGACCCGCTCGCCTGGCACGGGGGTTGCTGAACCCTGGTCCAGCCCGGGAGGCCCCCCATGTATCGCTATGGCGATGGAACTCCGTTTCCCTACGAGGAAAACTTCATCGACATCGTCGGCGCTGCCGTCGAGTCGTGCGCGGCCATGTTCGCCGCCGCGGCGCAGCTCGATGCGTTGAGGGCCAAGGCTCGCGACGCCAAGCGCGACGCTGATCAGGAAGGCGCCAAGCTGGCCGCGCTCGAGCGATCGATCGAGGGCGCGGTGGCGCTGTCGCAGCCGTCGGTGTCCAGGGACGCGTCGCTGGTGCAACAGACCGCGCTGCGCGCGCTCGAAGGCGCACGCCACGCCATCACGATGGCCCGCGGAGCGCTCGACAAGCGATCCGCGGCGGCGGCAGCCGAGCCGCGGATCGATCGCGCGATGCAGGCGGCGTTCGCGGCCGCAGCCGCGTTCTTCGACACCCACCACCTTCCGCGCACGGCCTGGAACTGGGCCTGGAAGGCCGTGGGCGGCGCCGAGGCGACCGCGTTCGCTGCGCGCTTCACCGTGACCTTCGACCTGCCCGACGCGCCGTGGACCGGCCCGGCGCGCATCGGTGCGCTGGTTCCTGGCCTGGTGGTGCGGCTCCCGCACAAGCGCATGCTCGGCAAGCCGGCGCCGCAGAAGGTGCAGCTCGACAAGGGCGCGCTCATGGAAGCGGAGCGCGACGGGGAGGAGATCACGCTGGTGTTCCGCGAGCACGCCCAGAAGGCCTCGGCGGGCTGGCGGGTGACGCTGGACCGCGTGAGCGCGAGCTCGATCACGTGCGCGATGCTCGACGAAAAGGGCCAGGCCACCGGCGTCGAGACCGAGCTCGGCGGCGACGACGCCGCGGCCATCGGCCGGCTCGCCCTGGCCGTGGTCGAGGCCATGCAGCCGGCGCTGGCGGCGCGCAAGACCCGCGACGTGACCATCGGCAAGACGGCCCTGCGCGCGCTCGTCGATCCCGGCGAGCCCGGGCGGGCGTTGCTCGATCTCCTGGCGCCTACGATCCGCACCATGTGCCAGAAGAGCCGCGTGCCCGGCGAGATCTCGCTCAAGCGAGACGTCGCCGACGGCAAGCGCGAGGAGCTGTTCGTGCCCCGGGTCGCGCTTGCGGCCAAGTACGCCACGCTCCCGCCTGAATACCGCAAGCTGTTCGAAGCCGCCGGCCTCGGCCGTGACGTGCAGTCGGTCGCGGACGAGGAAGAGACCGAGACCGATCGGCGCCCGGAGCAGCCGCAACGCGCGGTGCCTCCACCCCCGCCCCTCCCCATACGGGCCGCACCCAACGCCAAGACCCTGATGGCGAGTTGAGCGCCGGCTGATTCGTCCTCGCTGGCACTTCCCTTGCTTCGTTGGGACCGCATGGCGATCTCTGTTCCCGATGCAAGTGGCGTCCTGGTCCGTCCTCCGCAGCGCGGCGCCCGTGGTGAGTCGCGCGCCGAGATCCGTCCCAAGCCACAGCGCGGCCGCAAGTTCGCGATGACCGCGATCGGCGCCGCGATCATCGTCGGCATCGCCGGCGGCGTCGGCGCGTACCTGAGCTCGCGCGGCGGCGATCCGACGCCGCAACCCGCGGCCCAGGTCACGCCTGACGACGAGCGCACCAAGCTCGAGCGCGAGCTGGTCGAGGCCCGCGACGCGCTGGCCAAGGAGAAGCGGGAAGGCGACGCGTTGCGCGCCGAGAAGGCCAAGATCGCCGCCAGCGCCGCCGAGGCCACCAGGGTGCAGGAGACGTTGCAGGCGGTGGTGAGCGGTCAGGGCAGCGTGTCGCAAAACGGCGACGAGATCACCCTCGAGCTGGTCGACAAGGTCTTGTTCCAGGTCGGCGAGGCCGAGCTGACGCCGCGCGGAGAAGCGGTGCTGGCGCGGGTCGGCGCGGCTCTCAACGACGTGCCCGACAAGCAGATCTGGGTGCAAGGCCACACCGACGACACACCGATCCGGACCGTCAAGGGCGTGGTGCCAGAGTTCCCGACCAACTGGGAGCTGTCGAGCGCGCGCGCGCTGACCGTCGTGCACTACCTGCAGACGTCGGCCAAGGTCGATCCACGCCGCCTGGCGGCGGTCGCGTTCGGCGAGTTCCGGCCGGCGTCGCGGGTGAAGGCCAAGAACCGCCGCATCGAGATCGTGCTCTACCCGAAGCACCAGCTCGCGAAGTAGCGCGCGTCGGGTCAGCCGGCGAGGATCGCGGCGGCGGTGCGCTCGGCGGCGTCGATGGCGCCTTCCATGAAGCCGGGCCAGCGCTCGGCCGCCTCGGTGCCGGCGACGTGGATGCGCCCGTGTGGGCCGCGCCACGCGGCGCCGGCGCTGCGGGCGCCGGGCGGGAGCCCGGCGACGCAGCCGTGGCTCCAGGCATCACAGCCCCAGTCGTGGAACGCGAACGCGGTCGGTGATGCCGCGGCGGCGCCGTAGAGACGCGCGAGATCGGCGGCGACGACGGCGGGCGAACTCGCGTCCGACCACGCCGCGGCGCCGGCGGCAACGATGAAGGCGGCCAGCGCCGGCACGCCGTCGGGTGTGCAGGCATCGACGGTGGCGCGGACCAGGCCGGGGCGCAGGTAGGCCTCGCCCGAGCGACCGTCATCGCGCCAGAAGGCGCGGTCGTAGACGGCGACGCACTTCACCACCGGGCCAGGACGCGTGGCCGTGACCGCGGCCGTGACCGCGGCGGGCAGCGCCGGGCTCACGGCGATGGTGCGGGCGGCTGCGGGGGGCAGCGCGAGCACGACGTGGGACGCGCGCAGCGTGGCCGTGTCGGTGACGACCTGCACACCAGCGCCAGTGTCGTCGACGGCGCGGACCGCGGTCGCGAGGGTGACGCGATCGCCGAGCGCGGCGGCCAGGCGCGCAGGTAGAGCGTGGGCGCCGGGCACGAAGCGATGCTCGTCGCCGGTGTTGCCGTCGAAGGGATCGCCGTGGCCGCCAGTGGCGCCGAGCTGGGTCAGGTAGTCGAGCAGCGACAGCTCGTGCGGATCGGCGGCGAAGGTCATCTCGCAGTGCACAGCGACGTGGGTGCGCAGCCCGACGTCGGGGACCTCGCGCTCGAGCCAGGCCCCGAGGCTGTCGCGATCCCAGGCGGCGGGCGCGTCGCCGGCGCCGGCGCGCGCGATCATGCGCGACAGCGCGGCGAGGCGACGACCGCGAGCCAGCGCATCGAACAGGCGCCCCGGCAGCGAGCGCGGCGGCCCCGCCGGTTCGACGGCGAGGATCGATCCGCCGTCGCGGAACTGGCGCACGCGGGCCACGCCCAGCTCGTCGGCGAGCGCGGCCAGGCGAGCCTGGCCCGCCGTCCACCACTGGCCGCCCAGATCGAACACACCGTCGCCGGCGGCAACGCCGAGCAGGCGCCCCCCCACGCGATCGCGGGCCTCGAGCACGCGCACACGGGCACCGCCGGCGACCAGGCGGGTCGCGCACACCAGACCGGAGAGCCCGGCGCCGATGACGATCACGTCGAGGTCATCGCGGCCGGCCACGCGCCGAGCTTACTTCGCCAGCAAGCCGCGTAGGAGCTCGTCGAGACCGACGGTGCCACGCACGGCCTGCGCACGTCCGCCCTGCCAGGCCACGCGCCCGCTGATGATACCGGCGTACATCTCGCGGTAGAGCTCGGCCACTGGCGCCGAGATGCCGAAGCCGGTGAAGGTGGGCACCACCGCGTCGAGCGGCACGTCGGTGGCGGTGATGGGCTTGCCAGTCATGACCGCCAGTGCGGCCGCGACCTCGATCGCCGTGTACTCGCGCGGCCCGGCCAGCTCGATGACGCGCGAGCCACGACCGTCTTCGACCAGCGCGCAGGCCGCGGCGCGACCGATGTCGCGGGTCGCCACCATCGGAAAGGCGATGGTCTGCGGCACGAACGTGGGCAGGATGCCCTGGGCCAGCGCGCCCAGCGCCGCGCCCCAGTTCTCCATGAAGTACGCGGCGCGCACCGCGGTGAGCGAGGTGACCTCGGCCAGCGCCTGCTCGGCGTGATGCAGCGAGCGGATCGGGCCGGTGCCGTCGGCGTGGTGGGCGCCGATCGACGAAAGCAGGACGGCGTGGGGCAGGCCGGCAGCCTTCGCGGCGGTGGCGATCGACGCGACCACGGCGCGGTTCTCGCCCAGCGGGTCGGACGCGCCGTGGCGCGGCGGGACCAGGACGTAGGCGCCGGTGGCGCCTGCCAGCGCGGCGGTCAAGGCCGCGGTGTCCTCGAGCGCGACCACGGCGACCTCGGCGCCGCGGGCGCGCCAGGACGTGCCCTTGGCGGCGTCGCGGACGACGACGCGAACCGGCTTGCCGGCGGTGAGCAGGGTATCGGCGACGATGGCGCCGGTGTTTCCAGTGACTCCGGTGATGACGTACATGGCGTTCTCCTTCGCCGCTCACTGTGGGCCCGAGTAGCTCATGAGTCCAACCGATGATATTCATCTTACTCATGCACCCGGTTCATGATGAGCTCGCCGGCGTCGACCTCAATCTGGTCCTGGCCCTCGACGCGTTGCTGGCCGAGCGCCACGTGACCCGGGCCGCGAACCGGCTCGGGCTCTCGCAGTCAGCGGCCAGCCACGCCCTGGCTCGGCTGCGCGAGCTGCTCGGCGATCCGCTGCTGGTACGCGGGCCGCGCGGCGTCATGGAGCCGACGCCGCGGGCGCTGACGCTGGCGCCGCGGGTGCATCGCGCACTGGGAGAGGTGGCGGCGGCGCTGCGCCGGCCGGAGCCGTTCGCGCCGGCGAGCGCACGTCGGACCTTCCAGATCGCCGCCGGCGACTACGCCGAGCTGGTGCTGTTGCCGGCGCTGGCGGCGCGGATCGCGGCGGTGGCGCCCGGGATCGATCTGTTCGTACGCGCCGTGCCCGACGACATCCCCGGGGCCATCGCGCGCGGCGACGTCGACCTGGTGCTGGCGCCGACGCGCCCGAGCGACGTGAGCGGCCCCGGCACCTACCAGCGCCTCCTGTTCGAGGAGCGGTTCGTGTGCGCGGTCCGCCGCGGCCATCCCGCCGCGACCCGGCGCCTCACCCTCGAGCGCTACTGCGCCTTCGATCACCTGCTGATCGCGCCACGCGGCACCCTGGGCAGCTTCGTCGACGACGCGCTGGCGCCGCTGGGCCGGCAGCGGCGCGTCGCCGTGGCGGTGCCCCACTTCCTGATCGTCCCCCACGTGGTCGCCTCGACCGATCTGATCGTGACCCTGGCCTCGCGCGTCGCCACCGCTTTCGCCGACTCACACAAGCTCGCCATCCTCAAGCCGCCCCCCGAGCTGGCGCTGGTCGGCTTCTCGATGCACCAGATCTGGCACGAGCGCGCCCACGGCGACGACGCCCAGAAATGGCTCAGGGAGCAGATCGCGGCGGTGGCCGGGGACGTGGCGCGCCCGTGAAACCGAACCGGGTCGGACCCGGACTGGCGCTCGGCTACGATCTCACCAGATCCCGCACCTCGCCGACGTCCATGATCCACAGGCGCTCGTCGGGCAATCCGTGCTCGACCCACCAGCGGCGCATGCGCAGGGGCGGCTCACCGATGGGCTCGTCGGTGAGCCGGAAGGTGCCCCAGTGCATGGCCAGCAGGTTGCGTACGCCCAGCGCGAGATACGCCGCGCCGGCGTCGTCGGGATCCATGTGCTGCGGCTCCATGAACCAGCGCGGTGCGTACGAGCCGATCGGCAGCATCGCCCAGTCGATCTCGCCCATCCGCGCGGCGATCTCGGCGAAGTGCTCGCCGGCCGCGGTGTCGCCCGAGTGATAGGCAGTGCCCTCGGGGCCGCGCAGCACGTAGCCACCCCAGAGGGTCTCGTTGCGGCTCCACGGGGCGCGCATCGACCAGTGGCGCGCCGGCACCAGGGTGACGCGCAGGTCACCGACGGGGTGGCTCTGCCACCAGTCGAGCTCGACGATGTCGTCGAGGCCGAGCCGGGCGAGGCGTCCGCGATTGCCCAGCGGGACGATGTACGTCGGCCCCCTTCCGAGGCGCGCCAGCGTCGGCAGATCCATGTGGTCCATGTGATCGTGGGTCACGCAGACGACATCGAGCGCCGGCAGCGCCTCGAACGCGACCCCGGGCTCGACCAAGCGCGGCACCACGCCCTGGATGCGATCGGACCAGATCGGATCGAGCGCGACGTTCTTGCCGCCCAGTCGCAGCACCCACGACGCGTGGCCGATCCAGCAGGCCGCGGCGCCGCCCGCCGAGGCCATCGCCGCCGCGCCGCCCGCGCGCACGCCCGGGCGCACCCGGTCGAGCTCGGCGAACTCGGGTCCGCGGGAGACACGCCGGCCGGGCAGCCGATCGAGCACCTTCCAGCGCAGGATGTCGCCGGGACCGCGCGCCGGCTGGGTGGCGAGGTGAGAGAAGCGCGCCATCAGCGCGTGACCACGCGCGCCGTCGGCAAGGTCGGCAGGCCGCGCGGGATCGCGACCAGGACCGCGCCCAGCAGCAGATCGACGAGCCCGGCGCACGCGATGTAACCGTGGACGCCGCGGGTCAGGAGATCGAACGGCGTCGAGCCGAGGAAGCGAAAGACCAGGACCAGCGCCGCCACCGCCGCGACGCCGGCCACGCCGGCGACCACCCGCACGCCGTCGCGGCGACGAGGCGCGATGGCGATCACGCCGAGGATGGTGGCGGCGACCATGGCCGCGGCCAGGGCCTTCTGGGCCGGACCTCGCTGATCGAGCCAGTCCTGGATCCGCTTGGCGTCGGCGGCCTCGCCGCCGGAACGGCTGGCGGCGTAGCGCACGAACTCGTACTCGGGCAGCGCCTCGCAGTGTTCGCCGCGGGTGTCGCAGAAGCGGCTCTCGCCGAGGCCGACCGCGACCAGCCCGGAGCCGAACTCGAGCGTCCACCAGCGGCCGCCGAACACGCCGAGCAGGCACATCGCCACCGCCGCCAGCGCCAGGCCCCCGCCGAGGCGGCGCATGGCGCGCGAGCGCGGCGGCTCGCGCTCGGTGCGCTCGGCGGCGTCGAGATCTTCGAGCAGGGTGGTCATGGCGCCGGCGTCGACTCGTGGAGCACGACCAGGCGCCACGGCAGGGTCTGGATCACCGGCGGCTCGTCCTTGGCGTCGTCGCCACCGTCGCCACCGTCGTCGCCGTCACCGCCATCACCGTCGTCGTCCGGGACCTCGGGCTCGAACCTCTCGAGCACCAGGAAGACCCGGCGCGTGCCGGGCGCCTCGTCATCGACCGCCGCCGGCGCCAGCACCCAGGCGAAGGCGCCATCGGGGGTGGTGGCCGCGGCCAGCGGCGCCCCCACCGTCCACACCGGCACCTTCTTCTTCCACGCCTTCTTGATCGCCTTCACGCCGCGCAGCGCCGACTTCGGTCCCGAGCGCACCACGATGGACTGGCGATCGGCGTAGTGATCGAGGTAGTCGACGCGCAGCTCGGGCTCGCCGGCGAGCTGGGCCAGCACCTTCTCGGCCTCGATCGCGGGGGCGGCGTGGGCCGACATGGGCCCCGGCTTGGCCTTCCAGGCGCCGGGCGGCGCGGCGGCCGGCGCCCCATCCTGCTTGGTCGCGCGCGCCACCTGCACCGTGGTCAGCGCCCACAGACCGTCGAGCTCGGCGGCCAGCGCCACCACGATGAAGGGCTTGCCGTCGATGTCGATCTGATCGACCGCCCACGCCGAGCGCCCGTCGGGCGCGGCGCCAACGTCGAGCTTGACCGAGCGGACCTTGTGGGTCTTCTTGCCGCCGATGGCGTCGCCGAGCGCGACCAGCGCGTCGCTGCGCTCGAGCCCGATGTCGGCGTGGCGCGGGCCCACCACGAACACGTCGGTCGCGGCCAGGGACATCATGCCGGGGGCGTTGCTGTGGCGCACGCCCTGGTAGGCCTCGGCAAGCAGCGACTTGATCTCCTTCTCGGCGTCGTCGGGCGAGCCCGGCTCGACCTCGGGGACCTCGGGCGGCTTGGGCTTGCACGCCGCCAGCGACGCCGTCGCGGTCCCCACCCCGACCACGATCGCGAGGGTCGTCGCTCGACGCGAAAGCTGCATGGCCAATCTTCGTCCGGCCGGGCCCGCCGCGCAACTCGACGATGACCGACGTGTTAGCGTGCCCCAGATGCGGGCCCACTTCCTCGATGGCAACGAGCCGCGAGCCATCGAGATCGCGCGCATCGCACCCTCGATCGAGCTCGCGCTCACCGGCCTGCCGTCTGGCTATTCGACCAGCTCGCCCGATCCCGGCGAGCGCGCGTGCGGCATGGTACTCGCCGCCGACGTGTTCCCGTGCTTCGCCGAGTCGGTCGATCTGACCACGATGGAGGGCAGCAGCCTGCGCCTCGAGCTCGACTCCGAGAACGACAACCGCTTCTGTCGCTGGTGGCGCGAGACCGCGGTGCGCTTCCACCTGGCCGTCGCGCTGCGCACCAGCGCCGGTGCCGAGGTCGCGCTTTTCCGCGGCGAGGTGTCCGGGCGCATCGCCGACAAGCCCCGGGGCGCGCGCCCGCTGGGCTGGGATCGGCTATTCGTGCCCGACGGCTTCGACGCCACGCTGGCCGAGCTGGTCGAGAACCCCGAACTGGGTGGCGGCGGCGCCGATCCGGTCGGCCTGCGCGCGCGCATCTACGGCGAGCTGGTCGCGGCCCTCGCCTGATCGGTGGTGATCGCCGCTCAGCCGGCCAGGCAGCTCGCGTGCGCGGCCTCGGCCGCGTCCTGCATGCGGGTGACGAAGCTGGCGTCGGCCGGATCGCCTTCCCAGGTGCCGCGGTACCAGCAGTCGCCGATGGCGATGCCATCGTGGGTGACCGCGGTCGCGCGCACCTGGCAGAGGCCCAGACCGCTCAGCTCGAGCTCGACGAAGCAGATGCCGCCCATGCAGGTGAGCGGATTCGAGATGCGGCAGGCGCTGCCCGCGATCAGCTCGACGTCGGCGCTGCGCAGCGGATCGTTGGTCTCGTAGCCTTCGTCGGGACGGCGGCCCTCGACGCGCAGCGAGACGGTCTCGGGGAAAGCGCCGCTGCCGGGCGCGACGACCGAGGTCAGGCCGCCGGCGGTCGACCAGTCGCGCACCGGATCACGCTCCAGGGCGATCGCGCCGGGCGCCTCGGAGATCTGCATGTAGGGCGACGCGTCCGTGCACGCCATCACGGAGGTGCCGAGGAGCGTGGCCAGCGACAGTCGGAGCATGACGGGGATATCAGCAACCGTCGGGCCAGCCCGGAACTGGCCTCGCCACGGGCACTTGCGGCGCTCCGACGGTGATGAAGGACTGACGCCCGCCCAGCACCTGACGGCAGACCGGCGCCTACATTACTCTCTCGGGATGCGTAGCCAGGCGTTCACGGTCACCGCGCTCGCCGACGAGCTCGATGACGCGCGGGTGGAGACGCTCACCCAGGCGCTCACGGCCCACGGAGCTACCATCGAGCGCACGACCTGGCGCTCGCCGCGGGCGCCGCGCGTGCTGGCGATCGACGTGACGCTGGCGGCCGCGGACGATCCTGATCGCGGCCGCGCCCACGGCCTGCGAGCAGCGCTGCTCGCCGCCGCGCCGGTCGACGTCGCGGTGGTGCCGGCGGCGGTGGCC
>SXGT01727891.1_pt1 | contig 13979 bp, 10 predicted proteins | sample 3176221 | NCBI WGS metagenome assembly SXGT01 (sample SAMN11356862, study PRJNA531348) | freshwater metagenome | isolation source: freshwater sample F1-120 | place: China: Fuxian Lake, Yuxi | collected 2017-12-25 | reverse complement strand
GCGGTTCAGCGGTGACCTGGGCAAGCCCATTCTCGGGGTTAACTTTGGCCGCCTCGGTTACCTCACCAGCGTACCGCAGACGGAACTCATATCGGCAACCATCGACCTGCTGAAAGACAATTACCGCATCGATCAGCGGGCCCTGCTTTCGGTGGTTTCAGACCCTCCCGGCTTATTCGAAGCCAATCCATTCGGGATTAATGACCTCACGATCCATAAGCTCAATACCAATGAGATGATCACGGTACGGGCTTATATCAACGGGGAATTTCTGAACAACTACTGGGGCGACGGCCTGATCGTGGCAACACCTACGGGATCTACGGCTTACAGCCTTTCCTGTGGCGGGCCCATCATGTTTCCCACCTCACAAACCTTTGTGATTACGCCGGTGGCACCGCATTCGCTCACCGTTCGTCCGGTAGTTATACCAGACTCATGGGTTGTTTCGTTTGAAATTCAATCGCGGTCCGGAGAAGCAATGGTCGCGCTGGATACCCGGACCGAACCGGTGAAATCTGGCACTTCAATTGCAGTACGGAAAGCACCCTTCACTGTGAGCCTGCTCCGGATGACCACCGCCCGGCATGTGGACAACCTGAGAAGGAGCCTGATGTGGGGCAGCGATTACCGGAATTAAACGACTTGTAAGGCCTTCAGACATTTCAACTTTATTCGCGGTTCGAACATTTCGATATTTGACCAAAATGAAGGTAGGGAAATTTAAACCAAAGCCGTATTATTGAAGCACCACCGCTGATGAAGCAAACATTACCCTCTTTTTTGGACAATTAACGCTAAACGGCTTGCGTTTAGATCGTATCATTTAAATATCAACCGCTTAATCGGCTGACATGAAGGCTCTTTTTGCAGTATTATTCGCGCTTTTTTTCACCCTCTCCACCGAAGTTTCGGCCCAGTTCCGGTACAGCTACTTTCGGTTGGGCGTAGCAGGTGGCACCACCCATTACCTGGGCGACCTCGATGACGATTTTACCTTTAAGTTCACCCGGCCTACGGTTGGGCTTCAGGGGTCGTACAGGTTCAACCCGTTTATGACTGCGAACCTGAGCTTTATGCAGGGCTGGGCCAGCGCCACCGATGCGATTTCGGTGAATGACATCCGCCGGCGGCGCAACCTCTCTTTCCGCACCCCCATCCGGGAGGTGGCCGCCACGCTCACCATGGACTTTTTACCCCTTGATCGGGGGTATGCTTTCCGGTCGTTCATGACTCCGTATGTCTACGGTGGTATAGCGATTTTTTCCTTTAACCCACAGGCTCAGCTCAATGGCGAATGGATTGACCTGCAGCCACTGGGTACCGAAGGACAGTTTTTGCCCGACAATACCAATAACCAGTATCCCGATCCGTACGCCCTCACGCAGGTATCTATCCCGATGGGGGTAGGGGTGCGCTGGGCTGTTTCGAAAAATATTGATCTTGAGATCGAAACAGGCTTTCGCAAAACCTTCACCGATTACCTCGACGACGTAAGCTCCCGCTATCCGAACCTGGATGACCTGCGCGCCCAAAACCCGCTTGCCGCCATCCTCTCCGACCGTCCTTCGGCCGATTTTCCCACCGGGGTGGCGCCCATCAATGGTATCCGCGGAGACAAAACCCAGCAGGACTGGTATATTTTTACCGTGGTGCGTGTAAGTTATATCCTCGATTGGGTTCGCTGCCCCACCTTCCGGTAAAAAAACCTCAGAAATTCCGGTATCCGGCGCAGGGAACGACCCTGTGCCGGATACTTGTTTTTGGCCATATACCGAAAGGCCTTTCCCATCCGCCCGGGGTTTATTACTTTTGCTCTCCGTTTTACTCCGGATTGTCTGCATAAGCATTTTTATGCAGGCAACGCATCCACCCCCTTCACGTTATTTATTTGCCATCGACCAGAAGGCATGAGTATTCCTCCACAGATAGATCAAAACCGCTTGCCTCGTCATGTAGCCATTATCATGGACGGAAACGGCCGCTGGGCTAACCAGAAGGGCAACAAGCGCTTGTTTGGCCACCATAACGCCATTGAAGCAGTGCGGGATACCACCGAAGGGGCGGCTGAGCTCGGAATTGATTACCTGACTTTATACGCCTTTTCCACCGAAAACTGGAACCGGCCCAAAATAGAGGTGGACGGCCTCATGACCCTGCTTGTGGATACCATCCGCAAGGAAACGCCCACCCTGATGAAAAATGACATCCGCCTGAAGGCTGTGGGTCATTTGGACATGTTGCCGGGCAAATGCAACGAGCACCTGCGTGAGTCGATGGACAAAACGGCCGGAAACCAGCGCATGACCCTTACCCTGGCCCTGAGTTATGGCTCCCGTTCGGATATTGTTTCGGCTGCGCGCTCCCTCGCTCAGGCCGTACAGGATGGGCGCCTCACCCCGGATCAGATTGACGAAAAGACCTTTTCACAAGCCCTCAGCACATCTTTTATGCCGGATCCCGAGCTGCTCATCCGCACCTCAGGCGAATACCGGATCAGTAATTTCCTGCTGTGGGAAATCGCTTACACTGAAATATTTTTCACCCAAAAACTATGGCCGGATTTCCGCCGCAACGACCTCCACGAAGCTGTATTGGATTACCAGCGCCGGGAGCGCCGGTTTGGCAAAATCAGCGAACAAATAACCCAGCCATGATGCGTACCCTCGTCGGACTTTTATGTATTCTGTTTTCCTTCTCAGCTGCCCGGGCGCAATTTGACCAGGAAAACCCCAAGACGTATGTGCTTGCAGGGCTTGAGGTGAAAGGCGCAGAAGCCAGCGACAGCCGCACCATCATCAGCCTCAGCGGCCTGGAAGTGGGGCAACCTATCGTGATCCCTGGTCAGCAGGTATCCGATGTGGTGAAGCGCCTCTGGAAGGAAGGGATTTTTTCAGACATCTCCATCTCCGCCGCTTCGGTGGTGGGTGACAAGGTGTTTCTTGAAATTGAGGTGAAAGAGCGCCCCCGCATCTCTCAGTTCTCTTTTCAGGGAATCAATAAATCCAATGCCGATGACCTTCGGGAAAAGATCAACTTTATCCGCGGTACCATCCTCACCGAATCCAAGCGCCAGTCCGCTGCGCGGGTGATCCGCAATTTCTTTGTGGAAAAAGGCTTCTACAATGTATCGGTGGACATTGAGGAGGAAGAAGATAAGGTGCTGAAGAATGCAGTGGTGGTGAATATCATTGTGGACAAAGGCCCAAGGGTGCGCATTAACGAGCTCACCGTAGAAGGAGTAACGGCCTTTAAAGAAGGTAAGGTTAAGCGCAAACTCAAAAAAGTACACCAGAAGTCGTGGGTTCAGTTTTGGGAAGTGTCTAAATATGTTCCCAAAACCTACGGTGAGGCCAAGGACAAAATGCTCGCTTTCTACCGCGATCAGGGCTACCGTGATGTGCAGCTGGTATCGGATACGGTGTATGCCTTTGACGATAAAACCGTGAACGTGAAGCTGGTCATTGATGAAGGAACCAAGTATTACCACCGCAACATCGACTGGACGGGCAATGTGCGGTACAATTCCGTGCTGCTGGGTCAGGTGCTGAATATCAATAAAGGCGATGTGTACAGCCGGGAAAAGCTGGACAAACGCCTGTTTGGCGATCCTTCCGGCTCCGATGTAAGTTCATTGTACCTCGACAATGGCTACCTGTTTTTTGACCTGAAAGTGGTGGAGGTAAACGTGGAAGGTGACAGCATCGACCTCGAACTGCGCATTACCGAAGGCCCGCAGGCCACCATCCGCAAGGTGCCTTTGCAGGGCAATACCAAAACGTCTGACTTTGTGGTTCGCCGTGAACTCCGCACCTCACCCGGTGAGAAATTCAGCCGGGCCAATATCATCCGCAGCCAGCGCGAAATCCTGGCTTTGGGGTACTTCGACCAGGAAAAACTGGGTGTAGCACCTACCCCGAACCCCGCTACAGGTACGGTGGACATTGGCTACACGGTGGAAGAGCGCCCGAGCGATCAGCTTCAGCTTCAGGGTGGCTGGGGAGCCCGCTTCCGCGACCCGGTATCCGGTCAGGTAATCGGCGGAGGCTTTGTGGGAACCGCGCAAATTGTGTTCAACAACTTCTCTTCCCGCCGCCTCTTCGACTTCAGCTCATGGCGCCCCGTGCCAAGCGGCGACGGACAGCGACTCAGCCTGGCTTTCCAGATGAATGGACAAGGCTTCCGGAATATTTCTTTCTCCTTTGTTGAGCCCTGGCTGGGTGGCAAAAAGCCTAATTCGCTGGGTATTTCGGTATCGCAGCTGGTGTTTTCCAACTCCTTCCTCAATCCGACCCTCTACCGCAACTCCATCCTCACCACGAGTATCGATTTTGGCCGCAGGCTGAAGTTCCCCGACGACTTTTTCGTGTCGCGTACCTCGCTGGGTTACAAATACTATGATGTGGTTCAGCCCGAAGGCCGTTTTGCAGGCTTTGAAGGAGTACCCAGGGCGTTTATCAATGCACTTACCCTGCGCCAGTCGTTTGAGCGCTCCAGTGTGGACGCACCGATTTATCCGCGCAGTGGATCTATCTTCTCCTTCTCCGTGGAGGCAACGCCGCCTTATTCCCTGTTCCGGGGTGATAATGTGGATTATGCATCCATGGGTGCCGCCGAAAAGTACCGTTTCCTCGAATACCACAAATGGCGCTTCAACAGCAACTGGTTCTTCCGCCTGGTGGGTGACATGGTGCTGAGTGCAAAAATTGAGGCAGCTTACCTTGGTTCCTACAACCGGGATCTGGGCATTTCTCCTTTTGAGCGCTACTTCCTCGGTGGTATCGGTCAGCTGGGGCAGATGTTTGTGCTCGACGGCCGGGAGTTTATTCCGCTGCGTGGTTACCCCAACAACTCCTTCACCAATGCACCGGCAGGAGGTGGACAAGGATTTGGTTACCCGATATACAACCGCTTTGTGATGGAGGTCCGCTATCCGTTTACCCTCAATCAGTCGGCACCGGTATGGGCGCTTGCTTTCGTAGAGGGCGGAAATGGTTTCCGGACCTTCCGGGAGTATAGCCCCTTCGATCTCTACCGCTCCGCAGGGGTAGGTTTGCGGGTGCAATTGCCGATGGTAGGCTTGCTGGGTCTCGACTGGGGCTACGGATTTGACAAGCTTCCGAACGTGGATCAGAGCCAGTTTCACTTCATTATCGGGCAAAATTTCTGAAAAAACCGACCAGATCCGGTACTTCGTGTGGGTTGACTGAGCAAACGAGCACTTTCGGCCACCATAGAAACCAGCCTGAGCCCGTTTTTTTCGTATGATTGGTACAGGAAGCAGTGATTTCCCTGCTTCGCCCAAACAAAACATAGAAACCATGAAAAAGATTTTCGCACTTGCCCTCACTTCCCTCCTTTTTACCGCAGCCTGGGCTCAGCGGGTAGGGTTTGTTGACTCGGAATATATTATGAGTCAGATCCCGGAATACAAAACCGTGCAGGACGAGATTGAGCAAATCTCCCAGCGCTGGCAGCAGGACCTGGAAAAAAAGTATCAGGACATTGAGCGCATGTACTCCGACTACCAGGCGCAGGAAGTGCTGTTGCCAGAAGATGTGCGCCAGCAAAAGCAAAACCAGATTTTTGAAGCTGAGCGTGAGGCAAAAGAGTACCGCGAGAAAAAATTCGGCTACAGCGGTGAATTGTTTACCCTGCAGGAAAGCCGCGTAAAGCCGATTCAGGACCGCGTTTTCCGGGCAGTGGACCGGGTGGCAAAAGCCAAAAGGTATGACTTCGTGTTTGACAAATCAGGGGAAGTAACCTGGCTGTACACCAACCCGGTGTATGACCTGACGGCGGATGTGCTCACCGAACTCGGCATCGAGCAGCGCTGATCCTGACCCCAACCGCATCTATAGCCTGGCCGACTGCCTGATTATCAGGTTGGCCAGGCTACTTTTTGAACGGACTTTCCGTTATTATCTGAAATTACCTATCTTCGCAGCCGGTTCTTCCGATTTCCGGATTTGCCCTCATTCTCCCCATGAAACACATTCTTCCCGTCCTTCTCCTGCTCCTTTCAGCCCCGCTGGCCAGCCTCGGGCAACTGAAAATCGGCTATACCAATGTTGAAGTCATCCTGGCTTACCTGCCTGAGCAGGAGGCTATTTCCAATGAGCTGACTGCCTACCGCAAAAAGCTCGCGGAAGGTCAGGCCATTAAGGAGCAATATTTTCAGACCAAGTATACCGAGTACGCTGAACGGGCTCAAACGGAAAACCTGAGCGAAGCAGAGACTGAGCAAATGTCTGCTGAACTCCAGAAACTTCAGGCTGATATCCAGAAAGCTGGTCAGGACCTGGAATCCAAAATGGCACGTAAGCAGTCAGAGCTCATTACCCCTTTGCTCCAAAAGGTACAGGTGGCTATTGAAGCGGTAGCCCAAAAACTCGGATACACCTACGTGCTCAATGCATCCTCGGCTGGTACTTCGGTGTTGATCCATGGCCGCCCTGAAGATGATATTACCCTAAAGGTTTTTACCCAACTGGGTATTCCTATTCCGGAAGAACTGCAATCCGGCGAATAACTCCCCCGCTTCTGAACACTCTTCTTTCACAAAACAAGACCAAATGAAACTTTCAGGCCTCTTTCTGGCTGCTCTCTCCCTGATCGCTGTTGCTGGTGTTCAGGCCCAGGATCTCAAAATCGGCTACGCAAATGTCGATTTTATCATTGCCTACATGCCAGAAACCCAGAGCATGCAGCAATCCCTCGCTACCTACGAAAAGAAACTCGCCGAATCTCTTCGCGTAAAGCAAACCTATGCCCAAAGCAAATACCAGGAATACCTGGAGCTTGCTGAAACCGAAAAGGATACCGCCGTTCTGAATGCCAAACAGCGCGAATTGCTTGCCCTGGATCAGGAAATCCAGAAAGCCGCTGCCGATGCAGACAAAAAACTCAACGACAAGCGCCAGGAGATGCTCTCCCCAATCATTGACAAGCTCCAAACCGCGATTGATTCCCTTTCTTCGGAAGAGAAATACAGCTTTATTCTCAACTCTACCGACAGCAATGGTACTTCCATCATCCTGTATGGTCCAAAGGAGCATGATGTGACCTTCCGCCTGATGAAGCGGCTGGGCATCACCATTCCGGAAGAAACAGAAGTTTCCGGCGCAAACTGATCCGGTCTCCGTCCAAAAAACATACAGCCACTCTTCCTTCGGGTTGAGTGGCTTTTTTCTGGGTAAGGATTGGCTGCATTTCCTCTCCCAAACGTTAAGCCCATTGGCGGGGTTTCTGTATTTTTCCCGCAAATCCCGGCTTAGTCCAAATTACTGCCTATGAAACGCCTCTTTTTCTTGATTGGTTTGCTGGCACTGGTACAGGGCGCATGGGCGCAGAAGTACTTTGGTGTGCCCGACTTAAACAAAGGCTGGGGAATCGGTATTGGCACGGGGCTCATGACGCTCAACGGCGATGTGCGTGCTTTCGGGCCCGGGTATGCAGGTGAAATCTGGATTCAGCGCAAAACAAGCCGGGTAGAGGATGCCAAGGTTTCTCTTTCCTCCGGAATCAATTATGGCCTTGATCTCAGCCCGTCACGGAACATCCTGTATAACCCTGCGATGAACGGCACCTATAACCCCGCCATTGCATATGATACGATCAATCCCCTGGTTTTTCACAACTACCGCCACTGGGGAAATCAGGCTGCTTTCAGCCTTCGCTTTAACCTCAACCGGATGGTGATCCGCGAAGGCGCTGATAACTGGGACCTCTATGTTTCGGCTGGAATTGCAGCCTATTTTTACAATGCCAAATCAGACCTGACAAACCAACAGGGCAGTATCTATGATTACGCCACCATCGGCACGGGTACACAAGGTGAAATAGCCAACCGGCTGACCAACCTCCTGGATGGTACCTACGAGTCGTTTGCCCAAAACGAGGCCTTTTTAAAGCCGGTTGTCAGCAACTTTATTGTCAACTCCAGCCTGCCCCTTGCAGCAGGCGTTTATTTCCGCACCGGCGACAACTGGGGACTTGGGCTGGAGGCCCAGTACATCCTGTCGCAGGACGACCTGCTCGACGGGCAGATGTGGGACAAGCAAAATCAGCTTTCAACCGACAAGGACGCCATTGGCAGGGCCTTTTTTGTGCTTGGGTACCACTGGTAATCAGCGAAATTCTATTACCACATCTTCACTTACCGGATGCGACTGGCATGTAAGGATGTAGCCCTCTTCCAGCTCCTGGCGGCTGAGGCCTTCTGTTTCATCCATACTCACGGAGCCGCAAAGCAGCATGGCCCGGCAGGTGGTACAAATCCCTGAGCGGCAGGCATAAGGCGGATCAAGGCGGGCCTCAATGGCGCCCTGCAAAATATTGGCGCTCCCCTTTACGGGCACTTTTACCGACTTCCCGTCCATGAGTATTTCCACTGCTACATCGGCATACACCGGAGTCTCGGGCTGGGCGCTTAGCCCCTGCATGGGCTCGGCATCCACCGGAATTTCGTCGGGAACGGGGGCGGTATAATATTCCCGGAATACATGCGCGGGGTTTACCGCGTGGCGGTCAAGTGCGGCTTCGGCATCGTCCATCAGACCCTGAGGGCCGCAGATGTAGTATACTTTCCGGGATTCATCCACCATGAACAGGTCGCTCAGCAACTGGTAGATGACCTGCCGGTTGAGGCGGCCTGTAAATCCTTTCCACGAAGGGCCGGGCTGACTCAGGGTATGGTGCACGTGCAGGCGCTCCCCATAGGATTTTCCCAAACTGGCGAGCTCCTTCCCGAATACGATGTGCTCCTCGTCACGGCTCCCGTACCAGAGGGTTACCTTACTTTCGGGCTCGCGCTCCAGTTGGGTACGCAAAATGGAGTACAGCGGGGTAATTCCGCTTCCCGCACCGATCAGGATGTAGTGCCGGGGCAGTTCGGGGTTAGGTATGGCAACAAAATTACCAACCGGCGGCATTACCTCCACCTCGCTGCCGGGCTGAAGGTGGGCATGCAGGTAATTGGAAACCTTCCCTCCGGGAATTTTTTTTATCGTAACCCGGAGAAAATCATCCACTCCGGGTGCGCTGGAGAGCGAAAAAGCCCTTCGCAGTTCTTCTCCTTCTATCCAAACGCGGAAAGTAAGGTATTGGCCGGGCTGATAATCCAGCCACTCCGGGGAAGGTGGGGTAAGTACGATGGAGTAGGTATCCGGGGTTTCGGTTTGGACCGCAAGTACCGTAGCCTGGTGAAATCGAAGACGCATGAAATATCGCTTGGGGGAGGTTTTTTCTCCCCGAAGATACGAACCAGGGCAAATAGAAACTGCGCGACATTTCAGGAGTGGGGAGAAACATTACCGGAAACGCCTGCGTATTAAGGTTGAATTCAAAAATTTCAATAAAAAATGAAAGTTATCCTTCCCGAAACAGACTTGCCCAGACTGGTGATTGTTGGCGGCGGATTTGGAGGAATAAAACTGGCGCAAGCCCTGCGCAACGCACCTGTGCAGGTGGTCATGTTTGACCGGCATAATTACCACACCTTTCAGCCCCTGTTGTACCAGGTCGCTACCGGTGGACTTGAGCCTGATTCCATCGCTTTTCCGCTCCGGAAAGTGTTCGAAGGATACAAAAACTTTCATTTTCGCGTGGCGGAGGTAAACCGCCTCGACGCCGGATCGCAAACGCTGTACACCACCATTGGTGAGTTGCAATACGATTACCTGGTGCTCTCTACCGGTAGCGAAACGAGCTTTTTTGGAATGGATGAAATAAAAGCCCGTGCCATGGGTATGAAAACCATTCCTGAATCCCTGGATCTTCGCAGCCTGGTGCTTCAAAACTTTGAAATGGCCCACCAGGAAGACGAGGCCGATGAGCAGCATGCCCTCATGAAGTTTGTGGTGGTGGGTGGCGGTCCAACCGGTGTAGAAACGGCCGGAGCTCTGGCCGAACTGAAGCGCCATGTGCTGCCCCATGACTATCCTGAGCTGGACCTTAAGCACATGGATATTCACCTGATCGAGGCAAGTCCGAGGGTTCTGGCTGCCATGAGCGAAAAATCCTCGGCCCAGGCCAGGGAGGCCCTCGAAAAGCTGGGGGTAAATGTGCTCCTGTCCACCCGGGTGAAGGAATACGATGGCCGCTTTGTGCGCACCGTGGAAGGTCACGAAATTGAGGCAGCGGTGGTGATCTGGGCGGCGGGCATTCAGGGAAAAGTGATTGAAGGGGTTGAAAGTGCTCTTGACCGGGGCCGCCGGGTAACGGTGGACGAATACAACCGGGTCAAAGGTTTTGATAACGTATTTGCTATCGGAGATGTAGCCCTCATGCGCACTGAAACCCATCCGAATGGTCACCCGCAGGTAGCTCCGGTTGCCATGCAGCAGGGCACCCAGTTGGGACAAAATATCCTGAATCTCCTCAAAGGCGCACCGCTCAAACCCTTTGCCTATTTCGACAAAGGCAGCATGGCCACCATTGGCCGCAATAAAGCGGTAATCGATTTTGGCCCTCTCCATCTCCGCGGCTTTATCGCATGGCTGGGCTGGATGTTTGTACACATCCTTTTCCTCATCGGTTTCCGCAACAAGCTGGTGGTGTTTATCAACTGGGTATGGAGCTACTTTACCTACGACAAAGGGGCACGCCTCATCATCCGGCCTTTCCGAAAACGGCAGGAGCAGGTCCTGACCCGGGAGCCCCAATCGGTATAAAAAAAGAAAAGCCGCCCAGTGATGGACGGCTTTCTTCATAAGGGGGGCATCTGTTTATTGGAACACCACACGCTGGGTGGCTTGTCCCTTTTCTCCGCGAACGCGCAGCAGGTACACACCGGCAGTTACCTGGTCTCCCGTAAGGGTGAACCGGGTCACATTCAGGTTGCCATGGCGGGCAACCGTACGGCCGGTAACGTCCAGCAGTTCAATCGATTGAATGCGGTTTCCGGCATCGTCCAGCTCTACGTTCAGCAGGTCCTGTACCGGGTTAGGATACACCTTGAGGCTCGACTGGAGGCGGAAGTCATCCACAGAAGTAGGATACAACTCCATCACCACGTACATACGGGGGGCCAGGTAATTCACCACGGAGTCGAGGTAAGCGCGGCCTTTGGCAGCCGACATGTCGGGGTTGCCGGCACGCTGATTACAGTTTACCACAATGCCGGGAGCAGGGCTGCCACCGGTAGCAAAGTCCCAGGTTGCGATAAAGGTCGCTTCATCCCACCAGCTCCATGGGCTTCCTTCCGGCTGAAGGGGTACACTTACCGGGGCCGGAGCACAGCTGAATGTACCGGGAGTAAAGGGTTTGTTGAAGGGGAAAAGACCTTCGTAACCATTGTTGTACTTATTGGCGGCGAGGGTGTAAACGTCCGTGAGGTTGGCGTCTTTGAAAACCTGGTTGATATCAAACCGGTCTACCACCCGGCCAACTGCAAAGGAGCCAGCGGCTTCGTCAATCACGAGGTCACCTGTGGTAGGCACAATCACGGGACCAATGTCATAAGGTGCAAATGGATCCTGTGGGGTGTGGAAACCTACATATGGGATCTCTCCTGCCTGAATCCAGCTGGAATCGCCCATGGCACCACCGAGGTTAAACACCATGCTGAAATCAGAACTGAACCCAACGTGGTTGGGGTTGTTCAGCGGGGTAGTACTGGTTCCGTCCAGGTTGCCATCCAGCAGGGTATCCACATAGTAGGCGCCTGTGGTGAAGTTCTGGAATTTTGGAATCTGGATTTCAGAAACAAAATCACTGAGGTAAGCCGCTCCCAGAGATACATACCCTCCGGTGCCAATACCACCAATCACAATTTTGTCGGGGTCAAGGCCGTACTTGTTGGCGCTGTCGGCCACCGTTTTGCGGAAAAAGCGGGCTGCTGAGCGGGCATCATGGATACCCCGGTAGGCAGCTTTCAGGATGGTTGCGGTACGCACGTCCTGGCTTGGGTTAAGCGGGTCCCAGCCCTGACGGTAGAAGAAGGAGGCCACCACGTAACCCCGTTTGGCAAGCAGTTTTGCCAGCTCTACGTTGGCACTGTCACGGATAGAGCCGGTAGGCCCGCCGTTTACAATCGGAGGAAGGAAGTTGCCGGTAGGAGCCAGCAGAATGAGCGGGCGGTTTGTGGCAGTGTCACCAGCTGGCGCATAAATGTCGCACTTCAGGGATTGAAGCACCGGGGCGCCGGTGAGGATGGAGATGTTTTTGGCATACTCTACATCCAGGGTTACACTCACCGAGGGGAACACCTCGTCCAGGTACCTTTTGGGCTGAGCGCTCAACTGGAGCGTCAGGAAAGCAGCGGCCAGAAGGGCCAGAAAGCGTTGTTTTTGAAGCATAAGCCAGTAAGATTGGTTGTTTAGGAAAAAAAGCAAAAGTCGGGTTAAACGAAAAAATCAGAGGTTGGTAAGGTCGGTGGTAATGGTGAAATAAGCCAGCCGGCCGATGCGGGGACCACCATACAACAGGTAAACTTTATTGTTCAGCACGTTGGAGGCGCCCAGCTTAAAGGTGCTTTTCAGCTTGGGAACATATTTGTTGACCTGCGCATCCACCATGTCATAGGTGGGAATAAAGCCTGTAAACTGAGGCGAGCCCTCAAACAGGTAGCCCTCCACCCATTTGTAATTCACTGAAAAGCCCAGGTTTTCGACCCCGAAAAGTTCAATATTCCGGCCCGAAACGCCAAGGTTAAACTTGTGCTCCGGGGTATTGAAAGCGGGAATGATCGGGTCATCGCTTTGGGTGTTGAGCACATTCCAGGAGTAGTTGCCATTGATGGAGTAGCCGCCATTGAAAAAGTAATTCATGCCAATGGAAAAGCCCTGTGTGGTCACAATATCACGGGCATTGGCCGCTACCCGGTACGCCTGGGTGGCGCTGGGGATAATCTGGTTGGGATCCTGCTGTGAAAACCTCAGCACGACCCCGATGTTGTACCCGATAAAGTCTTCATACCGGCTGTAGTAGTAGTTGGCATCTACATACAGGCGGTTTTTAAACATGGAGCCCCGGTAGCCCAGTTCGACGGTACGCACTTTTTCAGGCCGGATAGGGTCTATATCAAAGTACCGGATCAAACTGGCATCTTTTGGGGTGCTGAACAGGTAATTGCGGAAAGAAGCGGTATCTGCAAGATCCTGAAAACCATTCAGGTTACCCAGCAAAATGGCCCGACCAACATTATAATATAAGTACTGGTCGGCGAGGGTTGGGTTACGTACTGCTGCGGATACCCCCGAGCGGATGGTATGGCGCTCATTGATGTCGAAAACAACAGATGCCGCATAGGTACCTACCATCTTGAAATTTTGGTTTTTGTCCACCCGCACGGTACCATTGAGGCGCAGCCGGTTGTCAATCAGGCGCTTTTCTGCACCCAGATAGGCACCAAATTCGGCATTCCGGATGGGGTTACGGGTTGAATCGGTTTTCACCAGTTGCCCATTCACCGTTTCATAAGTATAGCTCAGGGTATCGCTGAAAATACTGCCATCCGATACAGGTACATATAGCCTGCCATTGGCACCGGTGGTAATTGTTGCCCATTTGGGGGTAAACTTATACTCACCATGGAAATGGTACAATGCCGATCGGTCCACCAGCCGGGTGCCACCATTGGCAATCGGGGTGGTGGTAATGCGGTCAAACGCCTGACGGAACTCCGCTGAGTCCGGATCAAGGCGATCCTGCAGGTAATTGTCGGCATAGCGGCGGGCCAGGGCATGCCATGCGAATAGCGAGTCGGAATTCAGGGCCAGCAGGCTGTCGGCCCGCTGAAAATCATAAGGGAAAGCGGCAGCGGGAAAGCCTTCAATGGCACGCACCCTGCCCCGCATACCACCTGAGCGGCCAATGTAAAACGGATTGGTAGGGGAAAGCCCGCCCCAGAAGTTGCGGTATTCGCTGCTCCACTGGTCATTGGATTTTACCTGGTCCTGAAGCCGAAAGGCCGTAAATACCGCGTCGTAGCTGTCCCCGGCATCTTCGTTGGTGGCATATGCACGGACAAAGAATTT
>SXGT01841075.1_pt1 | contig 13981 bp, 12 predicted proteins | sample 3176221 | NCBI WGS metagenome assembly SXGT01 (sample SAMN11356862, study PRJNA531348) | freshwater metagenome | isolation source: freshwater sample F1-120 | place: China: Fuxian Lake, Yuxi | collected 2017-12-25 | reverse complement strand
GAGACGCTCGACTGGGACCAGTCGCTGCTCGACGCGTTCGGCGTGCCGCGCTCGATGCGGCCCGAGGTGCGCTCGTCGTCAGAGGTGTACGGAGTCGCGCGGCCGAGCTCGCTGCTGCGCGAGGTGCCCATCGCGGGCATCCTCGGCGATCAGCAGGCCGCCACCTTCGGGCAGACGGCCTTCGACGCCGGCGAGTCGAAGAACACCTACGGCACGGGCAACTTCCTCATCGTCAACACGGGGGAAGAGCGTGTCGCCTCCGAGCACGGACTGCTGACGACCGTCGCCTATCGGCTGGGCGACGAGCCGGCGCGCTACGCCCTCGAGGGCTCGGTCGCCGTCACCGGCTCGCTCGTGCCGTGGCTGCGCGACAACCTGCAGCTGCTGTCGTCGTCGGCCGAAGTCGAGACGCTCGCAGCCTCGGTCGAGGATTCGGGCGGGGCCGTGATCGTGCCCGCCTTCAGCGGCCTCTTCGCCCCCTACTGGCGGCCGGATGCCCGCGGCGCGATCGTCGGACTCACCCGGTTCATCACGCGCGCGCACCTGGCCCGCGCGGCCCTCGAATCGACGGCCTTCCAGTCGCGCGAGGTGTTCGACGTGGCGCAGGCCGCGATACCCGTACCGATCAGCGAGCTGCGCGTCGACGGCGGCATGACGGCCAACGATCTGCTCATGCAGTTCCAGGCCGACATCCTCGGCATTCCGGTCGTGCGACCGAGCATCATCGAGACGACGGCCCTCGGTGCTGCCTATGCCGCGGGCCTGGCCGTCGGCTTCTGGTCGTCGCGCGATGAGCTGCGCGAGCTCTGGGCCGAAGACCGTCGCTGGCTGCCCGCCATGGACGACGACGAGCGCGCTCGCCGCCTGCGCGTGTGGCACAAGGCCGTGACCCGCACGTTCGACTGGGTCGACGACGACACTTCGTCCTAGCCTCGGCGCCACGGACCTCGGTTGCCCGGCCAGGTCCCGGGCAAGTGTGTTCGCAACTCAGGCTCAGCGGCCACAAGTGATCGAGTAACGTCGCACATCGGTCCGCTCAGCCTGAGTTGCGAACGCCACCCCGCCACAGGCCGCCGCGAAATGCCCGTTGTGGGCAGTTCTTGACGAGTGCGACGTTGACGTGGGCACGCAGGGCACAGTGCGGTGATGGATGCCCTCACCGTGTTCACGGCCCATTCGGCCATGTGCCTCACGCGACGTGAACTGCTCTCTGCTGGGGTCTCGCCCCGATCCATCGCGGCTGCCGTGCATGCCGGAATCGTCATCCGCGCACGCCGTGGCGTCTACAGCCCGGCGAGTACTCCGCGGCACATTGTGCGTGCCCTCCGTGTGGGTGGCCTCGCGGCCTGCACGACGGCCGCGGAGAGCTATGGACTCTGGGTGCCCGAGCAGCGGATCACCGAGGTCTGGTTGCCGCGGCATGCCTCACGGCTGCGAAGCCCTGACAGCCGTCGTGTTCCTCTCGCTCACGCCGACCGCTCCCGGCTGCGCACTCACTGGCACCCGTTGCACGACCCTCGCTCAGTCGATTCTTGGCGGGTGGGGGCGTTCGACGCGGTCGCGCAGTGCGTGAGTTGCCTGCCGCGTGACCTTGCTATCGCCGTGCTCGATAGTGCCCTGCAAACGGGAGCAATCGGAGCACACGAGCTCGCCGCTCTCGAAGCCGTGGTTCCCGCAAGCCGGCGGCGATGGGTGCACCTGGCCGACGGGCGGGCGGGTTCGGGCACCGAGTCGCTCGTCCGACTCGCTCTGCACGACGCTGGGTTACGGGTCACCCCGCAGGTGTGGGTTGCCGGCGTAGGAAGAGTGGACTTGCTGGTGGGCACCCGTGTCGTCGTGGAAGTCGACAGCGAGCAGTGGCACTCGACTTCTGAGCAACGCGACGAGGACAACCGTCGTGACCTCGAGTTGAGTCGGCTCGGGTATGTGGTGGTGCGGGTTCGCTACGAACAGGCCATGGGCCAGCGAGAAGCTGTGGTTGCCGCCGTTATGCGCGCGGTGCGGACGACTCACTCGGTCACGGCGGCTCTGCGCCATCGGCGTTCGTAACTCAGGCTGAGCGATCGATTGTGCGTGATTAGTCGCGCACATCGGCCCGCACAGCCTGAGTTGCGAACAGAGGCGCGGCTAGGGCGCGAGCAGGACTGGCAGGGCGAGCAGGCTCGGGATGCTCGGCACGCCAGCAGGCAGATCGCCCTCGGCGTGGTCGGTCACCGGGTTGCGATCGCGGCCACGGTCGAGCCAGATGCCGAGCAGGCCGGCATCGTACGCCCCGACGGCGTCGGTGCGCACGCGGTCGCCTACGTAGGCGCAACGGATTGGCTCGACCCCGAACGCCTGCGCCGCAGCGTGGAAGATGCGCGGGTTGGGCTTGGTGACGCCGAGCTCACCCGAGGCGATGACGCGGCCCCGCCGGGCGGGGTCGTCGATCGAGCCGTCGGCGCGCACGGGGGTGAGGTCGAGGCGATCCCACAACGCGATGCGCTGGAGCTTGTCGGTCTGGAAGGCGAGGTTGCCGTTGGTGATGATGCCGTAGCGCGCGTCGAGCTGGTCAAGCCCGTCCAGCGCGGGCAGCACGTCGTCGAAGAGCCGCCACGCGTCGCGGTAGCCGACGAGGTAGCGCTCGAACCACGCGAGCGCCTCGTCGTCGTCGACCTCGATGCCGTAGGGCGCGAGCAGGTCGCGGGCGCGCCAGATGCGCTGGCCGAGGTAGGTGAGCTCGCCCGTGAGATAGCGCGTGTAGTGCACCTCTTCGAGTTCGGCCCAGCGACGCTGCACCGCGACCGGGTCATCGGCCGCGAAAGCGCCGCCTGCGGCGGTCTGAGCACGCGCGATCGCCTCGTCCACGGCGCGGGTGTGCGCCATGAGCGTGTCGTCGAGGTCGAAGAGCACGACCTCGACGCGAGCAGCCTCGCTCACGCGCGAGGCAGGAACCCGAGGGCGTCGTAGACGCGGGCGAGCGTCGCGTCGGCGATCTCTTCGGCGCGGGCGGCGTTGAGCGCGAGCAAGCGGTCGAGCTCGGCAGGGTCGTCGAGCAGCTCCAGGGTGCGGGTGCGGATCGGTTCGAAGGCGGAGACCACGGCCTCAGCGACCGCCGTCTTGAGCGCGCCGTACTGCAGGCCGTCGAACGACGCGACGAGAGCATCCATGCCCTGACCGGTCAGCAGCGAGAGGATCGACAGCAGGTTCGACACCCCCGGCTTCTCGACGGGGTCGTACGCGACGACGCCCGACGAGTCGGTCACCGCCGACTTGACCTTCTTGGTCAGCACCGACGGCTCGTCCATGAGCCACAGGATGCCCGCCGGGCTCTCACCCGACTTCGACATCTTCGACCCCGGGTTCTGCAGGTCGTACACCTTCGCGGTCTCCTTCAAGATGCGCACCTCGGGCACGACGAGGGTGTCGCCGAAGCGCGCGTTGAATCGGGTCGCGAGGTCGCGCGTGAGCTCGATGTGCTGCCGCTGGTCTTCTCCGACGGGCACGACGACGGCGTCGTAGAGCAGGATGTCGGCCGCCTGCAGGATCGGGTAGGTGAAGAGCCCGACCGACGCGACGTCGACGCCACCGCGGGCCGACTTGTCTTTGAACTGGGTCATGCGCGAGGCCTCGCCGAAGCCCGTGATCGTGTTGAGCACCCACGCGAGCTGGGCGTGCGCGCCCACGTGCGACTGCACGAACAGCGTCGAGTGCTCGGGGTCGATGCCTGCGGCGATGTACTGCGCGGCGGTGCGGCGGGTCTGCTCGCGCAGCGCGGCCGGGTCTTGCGGCACCGTGATGGCGTGCAGGTCGACGACGCAGAACACGGCGTCGTGGGTCGCCTGCATGTCGCGCCACTGCAGCAGGGCTCCGGCGTAGTTGCCGAGGTGCAGGCTGGCGGCGGAGGGCTGCATGCCCGAGAACAGGCGCGGAAGACTCATAGGTCGATTGTTCCAGGTGGATGCTGCTGCGCAGTTCAGGGCAGCAAGTAGTCGACGACCACGGGCGCGTGGTCGCTCCACCGCGTGTCCCACGAGGGTGCGCGGTCGACGGCGTACGACTGCACCGTCGCCGCGAGGGCGGGAGTGGCCACGTGGTAGTCGATGCGCCAGCCGGTGTCGGTGTCGAAGGCCTGCCCGCGCTGCGACCACCAGGTGTAGGGGCCGGGCACCTCTCCGGCATGCACGCGGCCCACGTCGACCCACCCGAGGCCGGGGCGCGTGACGCCGTCCACGCACTCGACGTCAGCATCCAGCGGCCCGAAGAAGCGGTCGAAGTAGGCGCGCTCCTCGAGCAGGAAGCCGGCATTCTTGCGGTTGCCCTTCCAGTTCTTGATGTCGAGCTCGCGGTGGCCGACGTTGAGGTCGCCGACGACGAGGGCGTAGGGCGTGTGCGCGGCGAGCAGTGGCAGCCGCTCGGTCATGGCGTCGAGAAACTTGTACTTCTCGACCTGCTTGGGGGTGTCGACCTCGCCGGAGTGCACGTAGCAGCTGACGACCGTGAGGGTCGTGCCGTCGATGTCGAGGTCGACCTCGAGCCAGCGGCCGGCCGAGTCGAAGTCGTCGGGGCCGAGCTCGACCCGGTGCGCGGCGAGCTCGCGCCGGGCGGCGATCGCGACGCCCGCGCGGCCCTTGGCGGTGGCGGCGTCGTGCACGACGGTCCAGTCGGGGCCGAGCAGACCGGTCACATCGTCGGTCGACGCACGCACCTCCTGCAGGGCGAGCACATCGACATCGCGCGCGGCAAGCCAGTCGCCCATGCCCTTGCGGTACGAGGCGCGAATGCCGTTGACGTTGACAGAGGCGATGCGCACGGTGGTCGGCATGCCTCGATTCTACGAGCGGCAACCGACAGGTCGCCGTGCGCGGTCAGTCGCGGCGCAGCAGTCTCGCGAGCCACGACCGCGTGTCGGGCTCCGGTTCGGGCTCGTGCGCCTTGACGAGCTCGCGAGCGCGCTCGAGCCGCAGCGCTGCCACCTTCTCGTCGAGCACGAGCTGATCGTCGTCGACGCCGACCGCGATCCACGAGGCGCCGAGCAGAATCGCCTGGCACGCGAAGTTGAACCAGATGAGCAGGCCGAGCAGCACCGCGAACGAGGCGAGCAGCGGGTTGTTGCTGGCGCCGCCGAGCAGGCTGCTGCCGAGCACCTTGAGGCCGCCGAGCGCGAGGGCTCCGAGCAGCGCACCGCGCCAGAGGTGCTGCAGCGGAATCTTGACTCCCGCGAGCACCCGGTAGAGCATCCCGAGCACGAAGGTATCGAGCAGAAACATGACGCTGAGGGTGACGGTGCGTCCCAGAACGGTACTGATCGTCGAATCACGGATGCCCGCCCACTGCAGCACCGCCTCGAGGGCGAGCGTGCCGACGACCGAGAGTCCGGCCGAGAGCAGCAGCAGGGCGCCGAAGCCGACGGCGAGGCCGAGGTCTTTGGCCTTGAGCAGCAGGAAGTTGGTGCGGTCGGGCGGCAAGGCGAAGATCACGCGGGCGGCGTCGCGAGCCGCCGCGAGCCAGTTCAGCGCCGCGAAGAAGAGCACGACGAGAGCGACGACCGCGGCGAACTCGAAACTGCCGGCGGCGAGCAGAGCCTCGGGGTCGACGATGCCGTCAGCGCTGTCGGTCTTGATGAGTCCGGGAACGGTCTGTGCAAGCACCTCGATGAGCGAGGTGCGCAGGCCGATGTTGTTCTGAATGACGATGCCGGCGATCGAGAAGCCCACCCAGAGCCCGCCGAAGACGGCGAAGATCGCCTGGAACGCGAGACCCGACGCCAAGATCGGCCCCCGCGACTCGGCGTAGTGCGTGAACACCCGCACGGGCTTGAGGGCGGTGACCCACTCGATCACGCGCCCGATCCACGCCATCAGGCGGGCCCAGGCGCCCTGCTGCTCGGCGTCGTCGGGCTCAGTCACCCCGCCACACTAGCGAAGGCCCCGGAAAGAACTCCGGGGCCTTCGCGACGTGCACAGTGTTGCTACGGCTTGCCGCGCAGAATGGCCTGCTTCACTTCGGCGATGGCCTTCGTGACCTCGATGCCACGAGGGCAGGCCTCCGAGCAGTTGAAGGTCGTGCGGCAGCGCCAGACGCCCTCTTTGTCGTTGAGGATGTCGAGGCGCACCTGAGCCTGGTCGTCACGGCTGTCGAAGATGAAGCGGTGCGCGTTGACGATGGCGGCGGGGCCGAAGTATTGCCCGTCGGTCCAGAACACGGGGCACGACGAGGTGCACGCCGCGCACAAGATGCACTTGGTCGTGTCGTCGAAGCGCGCGCGCTCCTCGATCGACTGGATGCGCTCCTTCTCGGGCTTCGAGCTCGACTGCAGGAACGGCTGAACCTGGCGGTACGAAGCGAAGAACGGCTCCATGTCGACGATGAGGTCTTTCTCGAGCGGCAGGCCCTTGATCGCCTCGATGTAGATCGGCTTCGTGATGTCGAGATCCTTGATGAGGGTCTTGCACGCGAGACGGTTGCGGCCGTTGATGCGCATGGCGTCCGACCCGCAGATGCCGTGGGCGCACGAGCGGCGGAACGACAGCGTGCCGTCCTGGTCCCACTTCACCTTGTGCAGGGCGTCGAGCACGCGGTCGGTCGAGTACATCTGCACGTCGAAGTCTTGCCAGTAGGGCTCGGCGTCCTTCTCGGGGTCGAACCGACGGATGATGACCGTGACGGTGAACTCTTGAATGGCGCCGACCTCGGCGGGCGTCTCGGTGGCGGTCGCCATCAGTACTTCCTCTCCATCGGCTGGTAGTGCGTGATCACGACGGGCTTCCAGTCCATGCGGATGTGGTCGCTCGCGTCGGCGCTGTGCGCGTCGCCCGTGAGGTAGGCCATCGTGTGCTGCATGTACTCGGCATCGTTGCGGTCGGGGTAGTCGTCGCGCATGTGGCCGCCGCGGCTCTCTTTGCGGTTGCGCGCCGAGTAGACGACGACCTCGGCGATGTCGAGCAGGAAGCCCAGCTCGATCGCCTCGAGCAGATCGGTGTTGAACCGCTTGCCGCGGTCGTGGATGCCGATGTTCTGGTAGCGCTCGCGCAGCGATTGGATGGTCTTCGTGACGCTCTCGAGGCTCTCCTCGGTGCGGAAGACCTGCGCGTTCTTGTCCATCTCCTCCTGCAGCTCTTTGCGCAGAACGGCGACGCGCTCGGTGCCGTTCGACGTGCGCAGGCGCTCGACGAGCTCGCGCACCTCCTTGGCCGGGTCGGCCGGCATCGGAACGAACTCGGCGCTGTTCGCGTATTCGACCGAGTACTTGCCGGCGCGCTTGCCGAACACGTTGATGTCGAGCAGCGAGTTGGTGCCGAGGCGGTTCGAGCCGTGCACCGAGACGCACGCGCACTCGCCCGCGGCGTAGAGGCCGGGGATGACGGTGTCGTTGTCGCTCAGCACCTCGGCCTTGATGTTGGTCGGAATACCGCCCATGGCGTAGTGCGCCGTCGGCATGACGGGCACGGGCTCGACCACGGGGTCGACGCCGAGGTAGGTGCGCGCGAACTCGGTGATGTCGGGCAGCTTGGTCTCGAGCACTTCAGCACCGAGGTGGGTGCAGTCGAGCAGCACGTAGTCCTTGTTCGGCCCGGCACCGCGACCCTCGGCGACCTCCTGCACCATGCAGCGCGAGATGATGTCGCGCGGCGCCAGGTCTTTGATCGTCGGGGCGTAGCGTTCCATGAAGCGCTCGCCGCTCGCGTTGCGCAGGATCGCGCCTTCGCCTCGAGCTCCTTCGGTGAGCAGGATGCCGAGGCCGGCGAGCCCGGTCGGGTGGAACTGGAAGAACTCCATGTCTTCGAGCGGGATGCCCTTGCGCCAGATGATGCCGACGCCGTCGCCGGTGAGGGTGTGCGCGTTCGACGTCGTCTTGTAGATCTTGCCGAAGCCGCCCGTCGCGAAGACGATGCTCTTGGCGTGGAACACGTGCAGGTCGCCCGTGGCGAGCTCGTACGCGACGACTCCTGCGGCCTTGCCCTCGTTCATGACGAGGTCGAGCACGTAGTACTCGTTGTAGAACTCGATGCCGAGCTTGACGCAGTTCTGGAAGAGCGTCTGCAGAATCATGTGGCCTGTGCGGTCGGCGGCGTAGCACGCACGGCGCACAGGAGCCTTGCCGTGATCGCGCGTGTGGCCGCCGAAGCGCCGTTGGTCGATCTTGCCGTCGGGGGTGCGGTTGAACGGCAGGCCCATGTTCTCGAGGTCGATGATCGCGTCGATCGCCTCTTTCGCGAGAATCTCGGCCGCGTCCTGGTCGACGAGGTAGTCGCCGCCCTTGACGGTGTCGAAGGTGTGCCACTCCCAGCTGTCTTCCTCGACGTTGGCGAGGGCGGCGGCCATGCCGCCCTGCGCAGCACCCGTGTGCGAGCGCGTCGGGTAGAGCTTCGAGATGACAGCCGTCTTCGCGTTGGGCCCGGCCTCGATGGCCGCGCGCATGCCGGCGCCACCGGCGCCGACGATGACGACGTCGAACTGGTGCTCGTGCACGACCGGGGTAGCGGGCGTGGTGATGGTCTCAGTAGTCACGGCGGGCTTTCGTCTAGAGAATGTCGGCGCAGAACGATGCGACGAGCTCGGGGTCGGCCCCGGCGGGGCACGGGTCGAAGGTGAAGATGACGAGCGTGCCGAGCACGAGCAGCACGACGGTCGACGACAGGAGGGCGCCCTGCAGAATGCGCCGCACGCTCGCCGTGGCGACGTAGTCGTTGATGATCGTGCGCATGCCGTTCGTGCCGTGAATCAGAGCGAGCCACAGCAGGAAGAAGTCGTACCACTGCCAGAACGGGTCGCTGAGCTTGCCGGCCACGAAGGCGAAGTCGATCTGGCTCACGCCGTCGCCCAAGAAGAGGTTGACGAACAGGTGCCCGAATATGAGGGCCACGAGGGCGACGCCGGAGACCCGCATGTAGATCCAGCCCCACTTCTCCCAGTTCACGCCGCGCTTCGTGCGGGCCGAGGGTGAGCGGGGGGCATCGAGTGCAATGTTGCTCGTCATGATCAGCCTCCGAACACGTTCATGAGGTGGCGGGGGGTGAACCCGATCATGAGCACGAGCCACACGACGAGCACGATGTAGAACATCGCCTTCTGGTGACGCGTGCCGACCCCCCAGAAGTCGATGAGGATGATGCGCAGCCCGTTGAGGGCGTGGAACCCGATCGCTCCGACCAGGGCGACCTCGCCGAGGCCCATGATCGGCGTCTTGTAGGCGCCGATGACGGCGTTGTACGCCTCGGGGCTCACGCGCACGAGTGCGGTGTCGAGAATGTGCACGAGCAGGAAGAAGTAGATGGCGACGCCGGTGATGCGGTGCAGCACCCACGACCACATTCCCTCATTGCCGCGGTAGAGCGTGCCGCCAGGAATGACGGAACGCCGCGGTGCAGGTACTTCGATGGTTGCCGACGAGCTCATCGCTCCGGCTCCCGTTGCCTTCGCTGGCACGAGAAACCCTCCTCAGGGCAGTGACGACGCACGCGATCTCTCGCGCCCGTGGACTCCGGTTGGATTCCGATTCTCGACTTGGTGGTCGCCGATACCAGCAGTCTACGTCGACTTTTCTGAGTGCTCAGAACAGCCGAGCACCGGGCGCGCCCAGCAGGCGGAACATCGTCTCGGCATCGGCCGAACGCCGCGCGCGCACCTCGTCGATGACGCGCTCGTAGTGCCCGATGAGCTGGTCGCCCAGGGCCTGCCAGGTGCGGCCGAGCACCGCCCGTCGGCCGGACTCGCCGAGTCGGGCGCGCAGAGCAGCGTTGGCGGCGAGATCGCGAACGGCGGTGCGCAGCGACCGCGGGTCGTCGGGGTCGGTGAGCAGCCCGGTGCGACCGTGGTCGATCAGGTCGATCGGCCCGCCTGAGCGGGGGGCGATCACCGGCAGGCCCGAGGCCTGCGCCTCTTGAATCGTCTGGCCGAAGGTCTCTTCGCACCCGGTGTGGGCGAACACGTCGAACGAGGCGTAGGCGAGCGCGAGCTGCCGGCCGTGCAGGGCGCCGAGGTACTCGACCGGCATCCCGTTCAGTGCGCTGCGCACGCTGGGCGCGGAAGGTCCGTCGCCGACGATCACGATGCGGATGCCCGGCACGCCGCGCAGCTCGGCGAATCGTTCGACCTGCTTCTCAGGAGCGAGCCTGCCGACGTAGCCGACGAGCAGCTCGCCGTTCGGCGCGAGCCGTGCCCGCAGAGCGAGCGCGTCAGCGTCGTGCCGCAACCGGGGGTGGTACCCGTCGAGGTCGACGCCGCGGCCCCAGCGGTCGAGACGTTGCACACCCGCGGCGGCCAGATCGCCGAGCGCCGAGCTCGACGGCGCCAGCGTCAGGTCGGCCTTGTCGTGCACGAGGTTCACGACGCGCCAGGCGAACGACGTCGCGGCCGCGAGTCGGTTGCGCTTCGCGTAGCCCGCCACATCGGTCTGGAAGATCGCGACCGAGGGGATGCCCAGTCGCCAGGAGGCGCCGATGGCGTGCGCCCCGAGCAGGAAGGGCGAGGCGGCGTGCACGACGTCGGGCGCGAAGTCGGCGAGCGTGCGCGAGACGATGGGCGTCGGGAGCCCCACGGGAAACTCGCGGTACGACACGGTCGGCACGGGCACGACGCGCGCCCCGGCATAGTGCTCCGGCGCGCCGGCGGGAGCGATGACGACCGTGTCGTGGCCTCGTGCCTGCAGGTGCTCGAGCACCCGCAGCACGCTCGTCGTGACGCCATTCACGGTGGGCAGGAAGCTCTCGCTGACAACGGCCACGCGCATGAGATTCGCCCCTCTCGAGTCGGCTGAGTGCCACGGTAGGCGATGCCGGTTGCCCGCACGTGAACGAGGGTCGACCGATAGGGTGACCCGCATGCAGGCGCTCGAGGGTACGCTCAAAGATTTTCACGCGATCATTCCCGCGGGCGGGGTGGGGTCGCGACTCTGGCCGCTCTCGCGCGCCGAGGCGCCCAAGTTCTTGCACGACCTCACCGGCAGCGGCCACACCCTGCTGCGCGATACCTGGAACCGTGTTCTGCCCCTGGCGGGCAGCGCCGGCATCGTGGTCGTCACCGGCCGAGCCCACCGCGCCGCGGTCGAGGCGCAGCTGCCTGATCTGCTCGAGAGCAACATCGTGCTGGAGAGCGAGCCCAAAGACTCGTCGGCCGCGATCGGTCTCGCGGCAGCGATCCTTCATCGCCGGTATCCCGACGTCATCGTCGGCTCGTTCGCCGCCGACCACGTCATCACCGATGCGGAGCGCTTTCGACACACGGTCGCCGAAGCGGTCGCCGTGGCGCGCGAGGGCTACATCACCACGATCGGCATCGCACCCACCGAGCCCTCGGTCGGGTTCGGCTACATCGCGAAGGGCGAACTCCTGACGATCGACGGTGCGCCGCACGCGCACCTCGTCGAGCGGTTCGTCGAGAAGCCGGATCTCGCCACGGCGACGGCCTACCTCGAGTCTGGCGAGTACCTGTGGAACGCGGGCATGTTCATCGCGCGTGCCGACCGGTTGCTCGAGCAGCTCGCCCTCACCGAGCCGCTGCTGCACGAGGGCCTGCTCGAGATCGCGGCGGCGTGGGACACCTCCTCGCGCGCCCATGTGGTCGACGCGGTCTGGCCACTGCTGCCGAAGATCGCCATCGACTACTCCGTGGCCGAGCCCGCGGCGGCCGCCGGTCGCCTCGCCGTCGTGCGCGGCGACTTCGCCTGGGACGACGTCGGCGACTTCTCGTCGCTCGCCAAGCTGCTCTCGGGCAATCGCCCCGGCGAGCTCGCCATCCTCGGCGAGGGTGCCCGCGTGCTGGCCGATTCGTCGAGTGGCGTCGTCGTCAGCCAGTCGAGCCGGGTGATCTCGCTCATCGGGGTGCACGACATCGTCGTCGTCGACACTCCGGATGCCCTGCTGGTGACCACGCGCGAGCACGCGCAACGCGTGAAAAGCGTCGTCGACGCCATCAAGCTCGCGGGGCGCGACGACCTGCTCTAGCCGTGCGGCGGCCGTTCGGAGCGACCCGCGCCGCGCATCCGATCTGCTCATTCGCGCACGATCGCGCGCGAGTGATGCGTCGTGCCCAGTATTTCCGCGGGATGTCGCCAGAGTCCCGCTTTCGTAACGCTTCCGTCTCCCAGGCCCTTCGGCACTGCTGAGGGGGCTTCCCGTTCGCTAACGTGGAGCCAATTCGCTCCAGCGTTCCCGCTGGGCAGCATTTTTGGAGGACACAGTGATCAACACCACCCGCAAGCGCGGCCTGGGCGCATTCGCCCTGCTCGGCGCGAGCGCCCTCGTGCTCGCCGGCTGCGCCGCAGCCCCCGAGGCCGAGGCGCCCGAAGAGACCGAAGCGCTCGACTTCCTTCCCTGCATCGTCTCCGATGCCGGTGGTTGGGATGACCGTTCGTTCAACGAGGCAGCGTTCGACGGCATCGAGACCGCCGCCGCCGAGCTCGGCGTCGAGTTCATCGCGGTCGAGTCGGCCGATGAGAACGCCTACGAGCCGAACGTGCAGAACCTCGTCGACCAGGGCTGCGACCTGATCGTGACCGTGGGCTTCCTCCTCGCCGAGGCCACCGCGAACGCGTCGGCCGCCAACCCCGACATCAATTTCGCGATCATCGATGAGTTCGTCGAGGGCGCGAACGTCAAGCCGATTCAGTTCAACACCGTCGAGGCCGCGTTCCTCGCGGGCTACGTCGCGGCCAGCTACTCGGAGACCGGCGTCGTCGGCACCTTCGGTGGCATCCCGATCCCGCCCGTCACCATCTTCATGGACGGCTTCGTGCAGGGCGTTGACTACTACAACTCCGAGAAGGGCACTGACGTGCAGGCGCTCGGCTGGGACCTCGAGGGCCAGACCGGCGCGTTCACCGGTGGCTTCGCCCCCGGCACCGAGGCGCTCACGACGGCTCAGGGCCTCATCGACCAGAACGCTGACGTGCTGCTGCCCGTCGGTGGCCCCATCTACTTCAGCGCTGCTGAGGCGATCCGCGACTCCGGCCGCTCGATCGCTCTGATGGGCGTCGACAAGGACATCTTCGTGTCTGACCCCGACATCGCCGACCTGGTGCTCACCTCGGTGCTGAAGAACATCTCGAACGCCGTCTTCGACGTCGTGACCGGTGCCGCCACCGGCGGCTTCGACGCGTCGCCGTACGTGGGCACGCTCGAGAACGAGGGCGTCGGCATCGCCGAGTTCCACGACTTCGAGAGCGCGGTCGACGCCGAGCTCGCGGGTGAGGTCGAGGCTCTGATCGCCGGCATCATCGACGGCTCGATCACGGTCACCTCGCCGGCGTCGCCCGGTCAGTAGGCAGTACCCGTTCCACCCGAGGGAGGCCAGCGCTGCTGGCCTCCCTCGGCCTTTCTCGGGCATCCGTCGAGGATGCTCAGATGCGCACGATTCTGCTCAGATTCCGGTGGCGCCTCTGGCCTACAGTGGTGTCACGAGCACACCGCGGTCGTTGTTTTCGGTCGCGTGAGCACTCCCCAGGATGCGACTGAGCGCCGGCTCACCCCGTCGGCGCAGGAAGGCCCGCAGGCATGAAACTCGAGCTTCGCGGCATCACGAAGCGCTTCGGCGCCCTCGTGGCCAACGACCATATCGACCTCGTGGTCGAACCCGGTGAGATCCACTGCCTGCTCGGCGAGAACGGCGCGGGCACGTCGACGCTCATGAACGTGCTCTACGGCCTGTACCAGGCCGACGAGGGCGAGATTCTGCTCGACGACGTCGTGCAGAAGTTCGCCGGCCCTGGCGACGCGATGAACGCCGGCATCGGAATGGTGCACCAGCACTTCATGCTCATCCCCGTGTTCACGGTCGCCGAGAACGTCATGCTCGGGCACGAGCAGACCAAGGCGGGCGGGCTGCTCGACCTCGATGCCGCCCGCGAGCTCGTGCGCGAGATCTCGAGCCGCTTCGGCTTCAACATCGACCCCGACGCCAAGATCGAAGATCTGCCGGTCGGCGTGCAACAGCGGGTCGAGATCATCAAGGCTCTCTCGCGCAACGCCAACGTGCTCGTGTTCGACGAGCCGACCGCCGTGCT
>SXGT01615261.1_pt1 | contig 13981 bp, 12 predicted proteins | sample 3176221 | NCBI WGS metagenome assembly SXGT01 (sample SAMN11356862, study PRJNA531348) | freshwater metagenome | isolation source: freshwater sample F1-120 | place: China: Fuxian Lake, Yuxi | collected 2017-12-25 | reverse complement strand
TCTGCCGTGCAACGTCGGACCGCCGTCTCCGCCAGCGACTGGAGTTGCGACCAGCCGCCGTCGATCGTCACATCGTCACCAAGCCCAACGTAAAAAATCGGCCATCCCGTATCGGTGCAAACCAGTCCATCCTGCCGGGCAGATACCTCGAAGTTCTGCAGACTAGTAAGGATATGAAGACGAGCTGTTGGTGCGGTTTCCCGTGCGACGCTTTGGTCCAACGCGGCTAGAACATCGTTCGGCACAACCGTCGCGGCGCGCCGCATCGTCTGGTACAAGGCATCCTCCAGCGCATCAGGATGTATGCTGCACGGCGTGGTGGCCCTGAAGCGCGGCGAAACACCGTTGACGACGCTGTCACGCATGGCAAAGTTCCGCGGCATTCAGGGCTGATTCCATCCACGATAAATGGGCGACGAATTCACCGGTCAGATCAATTCCCGGTTCGACGGCCGCTGGTCGAGCCGCGTCGCTCGATTGGCTCTGTGGCTGATAGACGCTGGCTGCCGACCACCAGCCTTGCGGATGTTGCGCCGCGACTAAGTGATCGTGTACCTTGCGGAGAATTTCCAGATCAGCAGGCTCGCGCAACAGCCGATACCGCCATGCCGCTGCCCAACCCACTTTGCCGGACTGCGGCCGTTGATAGACGTCGTGATGATAGTGGCCGGTGGCGTGCAGATAGTCGCCCGCCAGTTTATGCCATGTGCGATCTCCCGTTGCTGCGCCGTATTGAGTGAGAAACGCGCATGGGATTCCAAATTGATAATAGCGTTGTGCCTCCTGCGTGGCATCGACCACATACGCCTTGGCGTCGGTTTCCGGAAAATCTCGCACGAGTACCTGGCAATGATTCGAGATGAAGTACAGCTTTCGCGTGAGATCGGGCTGCGCGTCCCAGAGTTGCCGCATCCAACCAGCGGTGCGCCGGGCCACATCGAGGCGTCCGGCCCACAGCAGGGCGATGGCGACCAAGCCGGTGGTCATCATGTCCTGCTGACCTTGACGTTGTCGCTCGCCCGGCGTCGTATAGAGGCCGCCGGTCGTTTCGTCTTGGAAGGTTTCGAGGAACTCGGCCAAACGATGGACCATTTCCAGCCGCCCGCGCATCAGGGCCGCCATCAGCACCCAGGCGTGCGGATAGATTGGAAACAGGTGGAACCATCCGCATCCCGTGCCGTCGAGATCGCCGTTGGCGCGTAGAAAGCGGCGGTCGATGAAGCTCAGCATGCAATCCGCCTCGGCGTTCCTGCCTGCGCAGCACAGCCCGAATACGGTCTTGTAGTACTCGTTAATGCTGCTGCCGCCGTGGATCGAGCCGTCGTCGTTGGTAAGGCTCACCAGCCAATCCGCTCCGCGTTGTGCTGCCGACGAATGCGTCATACCGGCGCCTCTTGGTCCGCCAGAGCGAAACTCCGATACGGAAAATTGCACGACGGACCGTCGCTGACCCAGGTCGCGCGCGCCCGCGGCGCCAAAACAATCGAGCACAGCGTTTGCAAGTACGTCGCACTGTTCGCCGACGCGGGATTGGGCAGCTTGCAGATCGCATCCGCTCCGCCGGCCCGATCCGCTAACCATGCTCCCACTCGCTGGGCGTCCACCGATGCCGGGGCGACGTCGGCCAACAACTGTTCCCATCGCCGGCCGCGGGCAAAGCTATCGGCGAAATCGCATGGCTCTGTAGTCAGTCGGCAGTGATTCGTGTGCCAAGCCAAATCGCCGCCGCCCAGCGTTTGTTCGTGCAGTCCGTCGGGGGTGCATTCAACATTGACGCCATTGCCAGTCGCGTCGGCCAACATGAAGCTGACCGTGGCCTCTGGCGGATGCCGCCGCACAACTGCCACTGCATCGCCCAAACTCGCCTGTGCCAGCGTATGACGAATGACATTGGCGAAGAGCTGCCGTCCCATGCCATGCGGCCGAGAACAGCCCAGTCCAGTTTCAATCGCGGCGATACCGGCTTCATTAAGGCCGTACTTGCCGGGCGATCCGCACTCGGTGACCACGATGTGATCCGGACCATCATCGCAGCGGCTGGTTATGACCGCGCGGAAGTCCATCACCTCCGGCCGCCACTCCCAGTTCATGCCGAGTAACGTTCCACCATCGGCCGACCAATCCGAACCGACGAACACGTTGGAGCACTCGCCCAGCTTAATTCTCTCGAACGTGATTTCGTAACGTGCCGTCAGGGCGTAAATGGTTTCGAGTGGGTGCTGCGACCCTTCGGCAATGCCCTCGAACTCGTCGGCAAGATGGGGACTCAGGGCTGCGGTGGGATCGATATAACGGGCCGCACGCTGCTGCATTTCGCGCGGCGTCATATCTAGATGCTGTCGGAAAAACTCCTCATAGAACGAAACGGCGCGATCGATCGCCGTACGTAGTTGCCGGCCATGCTGAATCCCGCGCTGGCGGCTGTTGCCGCGAACTTCAATGACGTGCAAGCTAGCGTTGGGCATCAGCCATACCCTCCACCGGGGGCTTGCCCTGTTGAGTGCTGGGGTGCGTCGCGGCGAACCGCGTCCAGTTCCGCCAGCCGTGTCCTGGCCGAGATGCGGACGAATCCGGCATCGGTACCACCGATCATCAGGCGATAGCCCCACGCAATTGCCTGCTTGAGCAATGCCGGCGTCGGCGCGGGTATTACCGCATGTTTTCCCGCTCGGACGGCCGCGGCGGCTGTTCGCTCGGCGGCCCTGGCAAGGTCGAGATGTTCGGTCAGGCCAACATCGTAGGCGATGCCGGAAGCCAAACGAAAATCGTCCGGTCCAAAGAACAGCGCATCCACGCCATCGACGGCGGCGATTGCCTCAGCCGACTGAAGCGCCTGTGGAGTTTCAATTTGCACGACCAACAACGGTGCAGTTTTCAAGTGATGGTCCGTGCCCACTAGGTCCACCAGCCGCCGCGAGGCGAACGAACGCTCGCCGCTGGGCGGATAACGCAGTGCTACGACCATTTCCTTCGCCTGTTCGGAGCTGTTCACCATTGGGATGAGGATTGCCGTTGTACCGGTGTCGGTATATTTGCCCAACAGGAGCGAATCGTGTGTATCAACTCGCAACATCGACGCCAGCCCCAGCGCCTGCGTCGTGCGCACCGCTTCCAGTGCCGAGGCATAGTCGTGCTGGCCGTGCTGCATGTCGATCCAGACAAAATCCCAGCCAGGACACATCGACTCCACCACCGCGGCACTGGGATATTGGCTGCACAAGCCCAAAAGGATTTCGCCACTCGCGAGTCGCTGTCGCATTTCGTCTGATAAAATGGTCATGTGGCTCTTTCTCGCCAAACCGCGGTTCACGCTTCATCTGTAGGAGGCGAATCCCTTCGCCGACCGTGTATCAAATTGCTCAAATTCGGAGAAAGGATTCTTCTCCTACACAGGAAGGTTGCCTTTGCGGATAGCCACTTAATGTACTTTCAATCGCACGTAGCGCTGATGCATGATATGATCGAGCCCAGTGGCATAGTAGGTTACCAGCACAGCGCCGTCGTCCAGCACCATCGCGTGAGGAACGCCGAAATCGAACGTGGCGAACATCTCTTCCAGCGCACTGCCCTCCCAGCGGCGCGGCTGGCTCACTGCTGCCAGTTCGCCAGTCACGCGACGTGCCGCCTGATCCCACAGCACCGTCTCGTGCTCGAGGTTCCACGAGTGTCCCTCGTCCTCACTGATGCAGCAGCGAATGCCCTGCGGCGCGCGACGATGGTTGTAAATCGCCAGCACGCGGCCGTCCGGCAGACCGACGGGTACCGTCAAAAATCCCCACAGTGGCGTCGATTGCACAGCCGACCACGCCAGTCCGTCGGCCGAAGTCGATAAAGTGGCTTGCGACGACTGGTCCGACCGCGTGTCGTGCGTCCATAACATACCCAGCCACCGGCCAGACGCCAGCCGGGTTATTTTCGGATCGAAATAGAAAATCCGTCGCGACGGGTCTTTGGCGATCACCGCTTTGGTCGGCCACGTGCGTCCCTCATCGCGGCTGAACATCACCGAGGCCTCGTGGTTCCATCCGTCCATGCTGCCGCGAAACATCGGTTCAATGACAATCATCAAGGTCCCGTCGTTGCTGCTCAGCGGCGGGGAAGACATGGCGAAAAATCCACCTTCGATCGCCGGCGCGTCAATGGCATGAAGCAGTTTCCAACTGCGGCCCTCATCGATCGAAGTAGCCAGCACTGCGCGATGATCGATCCATCCACCATTGGCCTTTTGCCATCGTGCATCCTCCGGCGAGACGTAGGTGTTGCTCACGATGACGCCCAACAGCGAACGGTCCGCCTGCCACGCTAGCATCGCCCCTGTCGTCTGAAAATGCGAATCGTCTTCGATCACCACCGGCCAAGGTTCGCTCCACGTGCGGCCACTGTCATCGCTGCGAGTCAAAACGCAGCGAGAATCGCAACTCGTTCGCGCCTGCCCGACTTGCATCGCGTGCAACACCACACCGCCGCCCAGATTGACACTCGAACCCTTCAGGGCTACGCGAGCCTGCGAGCCGGGGTAGGGATTTTTCCAAATCACCCCCTCGGCAACGATTTCAATTGGCGAGTGTGGTGCACTCGCTCCGCCGAGTGCAACTCCAACTCGCGGAGCGAGTTGACCACTTTCAACCCTCTGCATTTTTCAACCCTCTGCATTGCAAACCAGTAAAAAACTTGCGTTTCAAGAAATCTCGAACAGATCTTCTCGGTATTCTCTGTTTCCTCTGTTACCTCCCGTAAGCCTGTTGCGATGCGGTTTACGGGCTCCTCAACCTTCAACTCGCAATCGCGCAAAGCGCACGTGGGTATCGGCCGATTGCGTACACCACCAACTGGCGATTAGCGTTTGCTCGTCCACGCGGGCCAAATGCGGGGCGCCGTAGGCGATCACATCGTGGCTGCCTGGATACGTATCTGTGGGCGGCACACCCAACGACTCCCGGCCGTAGGCATCCCAAACGGTCACTTGTTCGTCCACGCCCCACGTCCGGCCGCCATCGTCGGAAAGCACCACTCTGATCCCTGGCCGTTTGCTATCGCGCTCCGAATAGATCACCGCCATCCGCCGCTCATCCAAGATCACCGGATAGGAGGACTGGCCAGGAATATTGAGCATCTGCGGCCCAGTCCACTTCTTGCCGGTGGAGTCCAGCGAGGCGTTCATGGCCAGGCCATGAAACTTGCTCATCGCAGCGTTCATTGTCCAATACACTGCCGTGAATCGTCCGTCCTGCCGTCGAACGATGTGCCCGTGCGAGTAGCCGCGGTCCTGCGTTAGGCCATTGGCGATTATGGTTTTTTCGCCCCACGTGCGGCCCTCATCGCTGGAAAACAGGGCGTAAGTATACACATCCACTGGACGTGTGCTGCCGTACGCCAACCACGGTTCTGCAAGCTGCATCCAGCGGCCGTCGTCCAACTCAATCACCGGCCCACCCCAGGCATGGATCCAGCCGGGCTCGGGATCCGGGGTCAAGCCCACGATTGGCTCCGACCATGTCCGCCCGCCGTCGTGCGACCGGTACACCGCCAACTCCAGCGGCAAGCTCCCGCCCGTCTTGGGGCAGGTGTAAAGCGTGTTGGGATTGGACCGATCGCATCGCCAGTTGTTCATTAGCAGCGTGCCGGCTCGCAGCAACGTCAATTGGCCGCTGCTATACTGATACGGCCGTGCATCCTTGGCTCGATCACGAAACGCCCCCTGATGCTGCCACGTCAGTCCGCCATCGAGCGACCGCGACAAGTGAACCATGTTGTCGCGAGCATATTGCGCCGAACCGACCTTATAGCTGGCCAGCAGCTCGTCACGGCCAAGCGGACAAACAAACGGATGCGTGGCAGCAACGGCCTGATGCCCCGGCAGCGGATTACGATAAATGACGGACGTTTCTTCGAGTCGCAGTTGCATATTGCCTAGCTCAAATTGGCCGATTCGTGAAAAATTCGCTCAAACTGTTCAAAGCCAACTCGGCTGTCGATGTTTTGACACGCAATGGCCCATCGCGAAGTCGCGCGGTCCGTGAAAAACCATTGGATAGGCCAGTCCCATCGCCACAATCTCAACGATTGATACCGCTCGCGCAGCACCGCATCGGTGCGATCACTCCGTGAGCCGCTGGGATAGGCGAAATGCTCCGGCACAAAGCCAAGGTGCTCTCGAAAGAGCTGATCCGATTGTTCCACCTCACGAAGCACCCCAGCGTCGCCTTCACGGTCGTGTTGGTCGGCAACCTTGCAGTGCGTGTGCGTGTGAGCTCCGATTTCCCAACCTGCTTCCGCAAGCTGCCGTAATAGTTGCCAAGTCATAAACGGTTTTTCGATGCTGCCCTCGGTGAGCGTGCGGACGCAAAGCCCTGTGCCGCCGGATGCCGCCACGACACCGCTGGTGATTGGAAAAGACGTCGCGCTAATGCCGAGCTCGCGCAGCCGCGGCTCCACCACCGTGTACGTGTCGAGCCAGCCATTGTCGAAGTGCAACACGCACGCGCGTTGTGGCAATTCGCCCTTCCTGCGCAACCAATCGATAACCCTGGAAGTCGTCACGACAGTCCACTCCCGACAGAGGAGGTACTGCATTTGACGATCGAATTCGGTCACACCGATAATGCCGGCCGCTGCCCCGGCACGAGCGGCTTCATCATCAGGATACACATGGTGATAGACCAGGATCGGCACGCGTTGTGTCATGGGAATTCCTCCCACAGTGCGCCACCAGCCTGTTCGACCGCTGACCCGCGAAAACTGTGACATGATAGACCGGCAGGGAAGCGTGTTGTACTCCAAGACACTTTGCCGTTGGCCAGGCAAAACAGGCGATATCCGGTGCGATCGTGATTGCCGAAGTTGACCGCCGGCGTGACCAGGTGCAGCCGGCCCTCCTGTCGTTGTGTGCAATGCCGATGCGCATGCCCGCAAACCACCGCCGCGACATTCGGGTAATCTCGCAGAATCGTCTCAAACGTCGGATCGATCAGCCGCCGTTCGTCCACGAAATGTCCGGTACAAACCGTCGGGCGGTGAACCACCAAAATCGTCGCGTCCCCGTTTGCAAGCTCGCTGCGCAAGAACTCGTGTTGCCCCGCGCCCAAGGTGCCGCAGTGCAGGCTGTCCAACCCCACGAACCGATATCCACCGATCTTTTCGCTAAACGCCCACCGATCTTTTACCTGTCCATCCTTAAAGCCGCGAGCGTGCAACGATGCAATGGAACTTTCAAAGGCCGTGCTGCCTACCACGTTGTTGCGGTGCTCTTGATTGCCCAAAGTCACCAGCACTGGAACTTTCACGGGCGCGAGGGTCTCAAACACCATGTCCCATTCCGCCGCATGCCCGGTCTGCGTCATGTCGCCGCCGAGCACCAGCAAGTCAGGCGTTTTTTGGAACGACCGAAGCTCGCGCACCACATCAGCTAGCCGATCTCGCCCCCAGGTGGGAGATGGAAAGTCCTCGACCACCCCAACGCATCGTTCGGCACCGCTCAATACGTGCGAATCGGTGACGTGGGCCACCAGCAGCCGGTCAATATTGCCCGCGCGCTGCCAACGCAACGACAGCTTTCGGTCGAACGCATGGAATGTTTCATCGAACATTGTTTACCCCGTTGCTACGTCCGCCGAATTTCTATTTCCAACATGTAGTCCCGATTGCTTAACAACGAGCCCGCCGGTACGGAATTCTGGTCGACGGGCCTGCGATCGTAGACCAGCATAATCCGATCGTCCGGCATCAGCACTAAGGCGGTATACGCAGTCGTTGAACCCGCATGCATCGTTTCCTCCGGCGGAAGCACGGCGTTGTGATGGGCCATCACATCGATCATCTGCCAGTTGGTCCCGCGAGGGTCGTCGGCTAGCCACAAAAACAGCCCCGGCCGTCCGGTCGATAGGGCCAGCACACCGCTGCTGGTCCGCACCATTTGCGGTGCCACGGCATATGCGGGCAGCCGATCGATGGCAGACCATGTCTGGCCGCCATCGGCACTATAGGTGCGTGCCAGCTTCTGATGGGCACCCGCGCCACCCACCCGGCTGACACACATCAGATCGCCGTCGGCCAACTGCAACAGGCACGGTTCGTCGAATCCCTCCTCGGCATCGGGCACCGAGTCTTGGTTGGCAATCGTCGCCAGGTACTGCCAGTGCCGTCCTTCATCGTCCGAGGCCACCGCAACGGTGCTCTCCAGCTTGTCTCCGTCGAACCGAAGCGAAATCGTGCTGATCCAGCGGCCCTTGCCTGTCTGTGAATTGTCCAACGGGACGATATCCGAGAACCAGTTGATGTGCGACCACCAGGTCCGGCTAGGCTTGGACCACTTGCGCACGTCTCGTGGGAGTCCTTCGACGACCACGCTCCACGGCTCAACCTGATAGCGCCGGCCGCCTTGATCGTAAGTCCAGCGGTGGGCCACGAACCGCCGAGCCTGGTCCGGCGGTTCCGGCTTCAGAAAGGTCGACGTCCCCACGATGCGCCCGTCCGGGAGGGCAACTCGCGGTTCTCCGCCACTGTTATGAAACCCGTTCACATCGTAAGAAAAGTTGAAGGTTTTTCCTTCGTCGAACGAGAGGTAAACCGCCTGCGAATTATGGGCATTCTCGTTCGAATCCCGATTGAGGCTGTGGTTGAGCATCAGCTCCCCAGTTGAAAACCGAAGCAAGTCGGGAAACAAACATTGACCGTGGTCCCACTCATGATCCCGTTCGACCACCCAACGCGGCTTCGCCAGCCGGACCGTCAGCCCTGAAAGCTGTACTTCGACGCCCCCCGAGGATTCCTCAGCGGAAGCAGACGGCCCGGCAAAAAGATGATGTAAATTGGCAGTCGCCACCGCAGCCGCTCCATAGCCCAGCACATTCCGTCGCGTCCATGTTCGACCCGTTGTGTCAGAGGATGTTGTGTCAGAGGATGAAGTGTTCATGGAAAGACCTGCTCCTTTGCAACGAAGTTGAAATAGAACCTATCGGTAAAAACCTAACTTCCGCTGGATCGCACCTTATTGTGCGACGTTTACAATCGACCGATGCCGTGCCGGTCGAATCGCAAGGTCCCTCAGCGCTGAAGGCCATTCGTTGGAGCGCAGGCCACGGTTGCCTTCAACACGGAAACCGAGCATACTCCGCTCAACGTCGCCAAAGTAACTGGTTAAGTCGATCTTTGGATTGACCATCAGTGCCGGGACCGGAGAATTGATCCTGCAATCGCGAATCACGATCCCGTTGGGTATCTCTTCACAGTAGACGGCGGCGGGGCGTCGGTTATCGCGCAAAACGCTGACGTCGCAATTCTCGACCAGAATGCTTGGCCCAATGCCGTCGCTGGCCGAGGTGGAATAGAACTTCGCGAAGTTGACCACCGGAGTAAAGCCGCCGCCCTCTCCTCCGAAGCGAAACTCGCGGCACGTCAGCCACCCATAATGATGGTCGATCCAGCGCTGGCTGTTGCCTTTCACCAGCGGCACGCCCAGGATCTTTTCAAGAACCATTCGCCCGCCGCGATTCTCAATCACCGCCTTATTCTCCATATCCGGCTTCGAAGTGATCCAGCAGTCCGTCATATTCGTTTCATCCGTGTAGCTGACCAGCGCCTGCTCCGGTTGGATAAACACACAATCGCGGATCTTCAACTGAGTGGAATTACTGCCCTTATCCATGATAATGGCGACACCGGCGGCGCCGTAAAAGCGGCATTGCTCGATCAGCACGAAACCGCTGTCTGTGTTGGGGTTGCTCAACTGAAGCTGATTTCGTCCGCCGGCAAAGGTCAGACCCGAAATGGTCATCCGCCAGGCAGTTTGTGACGTAAAGATGTCCTTGTCAGCGTCAGACTGAGTGATGAGCGCTTCCCCCTCTCCCCGAATCACGCCGCCAGCCACGTAGATTTCATCGCTGACAAGATATCGACCACTGGGAAATACGATCTCAGGTCGTGTCGGGATCTGCCAGCCGCCGGTAGGATCTTTCTGGGAATCCACTTGTTGATGCGTACCCAGCGTGTATGCTTTCTGGGCCGCTTCAACGGTCGCCCGAATCGCCGCGGTGTCGTCGGTGACGCCATCCCCCTTGGCGCCGAAGTGCTTGACGTTCAGCGCAGCCTGGCTCGATTGCATCACCAGCAAACAGGCCACGACCACTGTGCTGCGCCCCATCAGGGCATACTGATTCGACAATCGGCAAAGCATTCGGGGTTACTTCCTTTCGACTTCAATAAAACAACCTAGCGCCCGGCCGTGGCCGTGCGACTTTAACCAGGCATCCGCGCCCTCTTCATCATGGTTGTAGCAGCAGTAGACGGTCAGAAGCTTGTTGGGTTCCACTTCCAACGTGTAGCTGTTGGCCGAGCAGTGGGCGCCCTCCGCGCCGTCATCCGGCAGATAGACGGTCTCGGGCCAGGTGTGCCCCCGGTCCAGGCTGAAGGTCACCAACTCACGGGGCCGTCCCGTTCCCAGCGCCAACACGCCGTTTTGCAGCAACACAAGTTTCGGCTGCACGCTGCGGCTGGGCAGCGCTTGCGGCTGTGTCCACGTCCGACCATCGTCGCGCGAGCGCACAGCATAGAGAGGATGGAGGCTGCCCATCCGCATCACCACCAGCAGTTCGCCGTCGGGAAACCGCAAGGCAGACGGCTCGCAAAATCCGTCTGGTTCCTCGGTGATCGTCCGGTCCAGATACTTTGGATCGAACCGGGCAACCATCGAAAGATATTTCCAGGTTTGTCCCCGGTCTTGCGATTCCACGGCCATGACGTCGCTTAGTCGGCCGTCGTAGTTAACTGTAAGAAAACCTAGCAGGTGACCCTCCGGGAGCTTGACAATCTGCTCCCAGGAAAACCATCCCCGCTCGGTGCCGAAACGGTCGAATAGCTCCCGCATGGAAGCAGGCGGCTCCGGTTTGACGAAACCATGCTTGATATAATCCCCATACTTTTTCCGCCACGCTTCCGAGGGGTTATAAAAATCAGCGTTACGCAGGCCCGGTACTTCGACACTCGCGGCCTGCATCGGCCCCCACGTCATGCCCCCATCCTCAGAAACCCACATCGGAACCTGATACACGCCGTTCTCATCCGTCGTGAAGGCCATGTTCAAGTAATTCAAAATCGTTCCGTCGTTCAGGTTGACCGACGCCCAGTGCGAGGAGCCGAACCCGGGGAATCGGGCCGTCGGCCACACGCCAGTATCACTATCCACCCACGTCCGGCCGTGGTCGTCGCTGGTCAACAGAAACCGCTCCTGGTCAATGATGTCTCGTTCTTTGCCAATGGTCAGAATTAGTCGGCCGCTGGGCAGCCGACACATGTGCGCATGGAAATGCACCCACCCAGGGTGTCGCTGTTGATCGCTAATGACAAACGGCCCCTGCACTTTCACTTTCAACGTGCTCGCACGCGATGGCTCTTTCCCGAACGTCCGCGCGGCTGCGAATGAGCCCGCTACCGCCCCAATCATTATCAACACGACGTACCCACTCTTGACACATGTCATATTTGACTTCTCCTTCGCTCGTTTGCTGGCCGCGGTTCCGCAAGCTGAGCGCTGACCGTGCAAATGTGCGATTGAATCGCCTCGAACCACATCGGCACGTTGATTACCTCATAGTTCATGACTCTCGGCGTTGTCGGAAAACTCTCTCCCCAATGCTTTGCCGCACTGCGAAATAATGGCGAGGAACGGCACAGGCTGCCGTTCCTCGCCAGCGTGCCTCGGCGGCTACAAACGCAATACCCCGCCACGTCGATGGCGCGACATCAGCAACAGCCCGGCTGCACAAGCCAACAAAGCAACGCTCTGAGGCTCTGGAATTGCAGTAATCTTGACGTTGTCGATATAGTAGAGGGGTTTGGCTGAATCGGAGTAGAAAAACAGCCGTCCTACGCCGTCTCCCCCCACGTAGCTGACCCCTGAGGCGACCGGCGCGCCAAACGCCTCGGTGGTACTGATGTACAAGTCGAACTTACTGGTGGTCGGGTCCATGTCGAATCCGATATGATACCAAGTGCCGGTATTGTAGGGAATGCCGGTGTCAACAAAGTTCGCCCCGTTCGCCCGGTATCGAAAGTTGGGCTCGCCTGCCGTCCTACGCAGTGCTACCCCTTCCGAATATCCCGTACCACCTTTGTTCCAGATCACAACGTCCTCCGTCTGAAACCCTGTTTGGGTGTGGTCGTTCCTGACCCATAAGTCATAGAACGTCGGCGTCGCCTGCAAAGGCACGTAGGCGAACCACTGGTTGTTCCCACCAGGGTTGTTGTTGTTCAACATGCTGTGCGTCGGAGAGACGCTCTGGTCGGTAGTCAAGCCGGGAACAACATTGGAGCCAAACCGCGGATGCCAATAGTTCGGCTGATTGATGTCCGTCGTGTTTAGCCCGCTTTCAAAGTCGTCGTTAAAAATGATGGCTGCATGCGCCGAAACGGCGTATAGGCCCATCGTCAAGACAAAGCAACCATGCATCGTTAGCATTCTCATGAGCTTTCTCCCTTTCAAAAAGGAACATACCGCTAGCAAGACAAGCCACGCGGGCACGCTGCTCGCGTGAAAAATTAGCCTCCAACATCTATTCCCACATTTCGGTCTGCCCAATTGGACTCACCACTCACCACAGCGTACCGATCATAAATGACCCTCCCTTGTTAGTACCATGAAGCAACCAGATCACCAGGTGCCTCCTTGCCGCTACATCACCGTGTCCGACGTTCGGCTCGACGGAAAGTCAACCAGCCGGTGACGCCCATTACCGCTAATAGGAACGCATGAGGTTCCGGGATCGCGCTAAGTGCCGCTGGCGGAGTGCCTTGGCCCCAATCACCCAGCACTAAATTCAGGTCGTCCTGACCCACGAACCCGTCGTTACTTGGATCACCCGTCATGGGATTGCCGGGCGGATCCACGTTTTGTCCCCAGGCGCCTAGGATGATGTTCAAGTCGTCCTGACCCACGAAGCCGTCGCCAGTCAGATCACCTGCCAATGCACTATTTTCGATTTTCACATCATCGATGTAATACTGAGCATCCACCGAATCAGAATAGAAAAACAGTCGGCCAACGTTTGAGCCTTGGTAGGAGACTCCCGAGGCAACGACGTTGCCGGGGGTCGTTCCAAGATACAAATCAAACGTACTTGTGGCAGGGTCCATGTCGAACCGGATGTGATACCACGTGCCGAGTTCGATGGCGACGCCGGTGTCAACGAAGTTGGCCCCGTCGGATCGGTACATAAATGTGCTACCCCCGCCTGTTCTGCGCACTACGACTGCCTCAGCATAGAACCCAGGAGTGTTGCTGTTCCAAATGGCGATGTCCTCGGTATACGGTGCTCCCTGCACATTATCGTGTCGAATCCAGGCCTCGTAGGAAGTTTTCGTCGACTGCATCGGCACATAAGCGAACCACTGGTTATTCTCGTTTGGCGTGGACAAATTGTCGTTGTTTAGCATGCTGTGTGTTGGAGATACGCTTGCAGTGTCAGTCAGGCCGGGAACCACATTGAGACCTGCAAACCGGGGATGCCAGTAGTTCGGTGCATTGATATCGGTGGTGTTCGTTTCCGTTTCAAAGTCGTCGTCAAAAATAACGACTGCCCGCGCCGAGTGGGCGTACAGGCACAAGAACCCCATTACGCCGATGCCGTAGATCGTTCGCTTGCTCATGGATCCTCTCCTTGCAAAAAAGAGTCGCTTTTAAAAGATGTCACGCGGGCACGCTGCGCGCGTGAAACGGAATTTGTATGCTTGGGCTCCATACTTTGGGGGATCGGTAAATTCAATCGGCCAAATTCCAATCTTGCTGATTGCCCGCCTCCAACACATTCATTGTCAACCCTGAGGTCATATAGTTGGCATAGCGTTCTGGAATGAGATGTGGTGCTGGGTTCAGTGTCAATGGCGGTGTGAGACTGAGCCAGTTTGGCGGGGTGGCTGGGGAAAATCGCGAAAGGGTATTGGCGATTTTTCTGGCGGTTGCAATTAGGATGGAGTCATTCAGGCGGGTGGG
>SXGT01311685.1_pt1 | contig 13983 bp, 14 predicted proteins | sample 3176221 | NCBI WGS metagenome assembly SXGT01 (sample SAMN11356862, study PRJNA531348) | freshwater metagenome | isolation source: freshwater sample F1-120 | place: China: Fuxian Lake, Yuxi | collected 2017-12-25 | reverse complement strand
GGGCTCGCGCAGAAGATCGTCTACGGCGACGTGCCGCATTTCCTGGCGGACAAGCGGATTCTGGCGCTCGACATCTCGCTCATCGTGGCGGGCACGAAGTACCGCGGTCAGTTCGAAGAGCGCCTGAAGGCGATCATGAAGGAGCTGGCCGACAACCCGAACATCATCGTGTTCATCGACGAACTGCATACGCTGGTGGGCGCCGGCTCGGCCGAGGGGTCGCTCGACGCGGCCAACATCCTGAAGCCGGCGCTGTCGCGCGGCGAGATCCGCTGCATCGGCGCGACGACCCCCGCCGAGTACCGGAAGTACATCGAGAAGGATGGCGCCCTCGAACGCCGCTTCCAGACCATCATCGTGGAACCGCCAAGCCGCGATGAGGCGCTCGAGATCCTCAAGGGGCTCCGCGACCGCTACGAATCCCACCACCGCGTGCGCTACACCGATGACGCTCTCGAAGCGGCGGTGGAATTCGCCACGCGCTACATCACCAATCGCTTCCTCCCGGACAAGGCAATCGATGTGATGGACGAGGCCGGTGCGCGCGTGCGCCTGAAGGCCATGACCCAGCCGCCGAGCCTGAAAGAGCTCGACACGGAAATTGCGGTCACGGACAAGGAGAAGGAAGAGTCCGTCAACAATCAGGACTTCGAACGCGCGGCCGCACTGCGCGACAAGGCTTACAAGCTGCGGCAGAAGAAGGAACAGATCCAGGAGGAGTGGAAGGAGAAGACGCGGAACCGCGACCTGGTGGTGGACGGCGAGATCATCGCCGAGACCGTCTCCAAGATGACGGGCATCCCGCTGCAGCGCCTCGATTGTGGCGAAGCCGAACGCTTGCTCCACATGGAAGATGAACTTCACAAGGCCGTGATCTCCCAGGACGAAGCCATCCGCGCCATCGCGAGAGCCGTGCGCCGTTCGCGTTCCGGCCTCAAGGACCCGCGCCGCCCGATGGGCTCGTTCATCTTCCTCGGACCCACGGGCGTCGGAAAGACGCACCTCGCGAAACAGCTCGCGAAGTTCATGTTCGGCAGCGAAGACGCGCTGATCCAGATCGACATGTCCGAGTACATGGAGAACTTCAACGCCAGCAAGCTCATCGGCGCTCCGCCGGGCTATGTGGGCTATGAAGAGGGCGGCCAGCTCACCGAGAAGGTGCGGCGCCGGCCTTACTCCGTCGTGCTCCTCGACGAAATCTAGAAGGCGCACGCGGATATCTTCAACATGCTCTTGCAGATCATGGATGAGGGCCGCCTCACGGATTCCTTCGGGCGTCACATCGACTTCAGGAACACCATCCTGATCATGACCTCGAACATCGGCGCTTCGATCATCAAGAACCAGACGCAGTTCGGTTTCGCGCCGGAACGCAGTGCGGATCAGGATCGCGCGCGCATGAAGGACATGCTCAAGGGCGAAGTGGAACGCCACTTCCGCCCCGAGTTCTTGAACCGCGTGGACGACCTCATCTACTTCGTACCCCTCACCCGCGAGGACCTGCAGCACATCGTGACCGTGCAGCTCTCCGACCTGCTGCAACGGCTGAAGAGCAAGAACATCGAGCTGGTCATGCCCGATGCTGCGCGGGACTTCATCCTCGAACGCGGCTACTCACCGGAGTTCGGAGCCCGTCCGCTCCGACGAGCCATCGAGCGCTACATCGAGGATCCTCTCTCCGAGGAGATCCTCCGCGGACGCGTGAAGAACGGCATGCTCGTGGAGGCGGAAGTCCATCCCGACGGGCTCGCCTTCCGCGCCAGCGAGAAACCCGAAGTCGTCCCGCAACCCAAGTGACGTGATAAGGTGCGGCCGCCTTGAACGCGGCCGCACCCGCGCGCGCTATCCCCTGCGCGGCCGCTGCAGTGGCCTCCACACTCATGCGCCACGTCGCCATCGGACTCGTCCTTTCGCTCTGCGCTGCTGCGGCCGTGGTCGCGCTGATGGACCGCTTCCAAGGTGGGCCTCCACCCACGGCGGACGCTACGCAAGAACTCACGGCACGCATCGCAGCCCTTGAGCGGCAACTCGCAGAGCCAGCCCGATCCTCGCGCGACCCCCGCACGCTGCCCGAAATCGCACGCATGCTGGAGGAGAATCAGGGCCTCATCCTCGACGCCGAAAGGAACACACGGCGCGACTTGCAGGGGATCTATGAGCGCCTGTTGGCGCGGCTGGACGAACTCAGCGCCGGCACGAAGCAGACAAGCGCGGACACACCCGAAGCCCGCGCCGCCGTGCACGCGCGCCTGAAGGAGCTCGGCATCACGCTCAAGCTCGACGAAGGATCCATCGAGATCGGCGGGACCTTTTCCGAAACAGACCGGCCTCTCGAATTCCTGGTCGTGGCTCCAGGGGGGCGGGCCTACGAGTCCCTCTTCCTCATCGAGGTCTCGCCTTCCGCGCTGAAGATCGCCGTGGAGGAGCTCGGCTTCAGCGAATGCGATCCCGACCCGGAGACCTTTCGCTGGGCGAGTGATGCTCCCGGACTCACGCTGTATGTGCGCTGGGGCGAGCGCGAGCTGCCCTGCCGCGTGGAGAACCTGATCTGGAACCGCGAAACAGACGCGCCGATGGAGCGCACGCGCTGGATGTTCACTGCCAGCCGCTTCTTCACCGACAACCGCACCTGGGAACGGATCTTCGCCGCGGAGCTCTACAAGAATCTCGTGGCACTCTCACTCACCTACGCCGGTGAAGCGCTGCTCGCCAATCCACTCGAAGCTGCAGCCAACGAGAACATCTTCTTTCCCAACCGGAAGCTCTGCCCTGCCAGCGGAACTCCTGTCACGCTCATTCTCAGGAAGACACCGGTGCCCGAGTGGGACAAGGGCTGAACACAACCGCACTCGCCGCGCTGCTGGCGCGAGCGCGGCGGCGCGCCGCCGTGCGCCGGACCCTCGGTGATCTCTCCCGCCCTGTGCTCGGCACAGCGCTTCTGATCATCGTCTTCGAATGCGTTGCGCGCGTGTGGTCACTGCCAGACTTGACTGTGTTGTGGCTCGTGCTGCTCGGCTGCACATGCGTCGCTGTCCTGGCGTTGGTCCTGCGCCGATCAAGCGATGCGCTGGTCCTGCACGCCGCAGGTGAACTGGCCGGAGACACCGCGCTCTTCGAGAGTCTCGGGCGAACGCAGGGCGGACAGTGGGATGCCCTCGTGGAAGAGGCGGCCCGCGAGCGCTCGGAAGGCGCATGCCGTGAAGGCGCACCGGCTCCTCTCGAACACAGGCTGATGCCCCTCGTGGCGCTCCTCGCCGTTGTGTTCGTGATGCTCCCTGGCCGCATGGAGCCCGCGCGCGCAGAACCTGCGCTGCTCAGTGTTGCACGCGCGGAATTGGCCGCAGCAGCGCAGCGCACGAAGGTGGCGAGTATCCCGACGACCAACGGCAGCGACCGAGACGCGGCCAGCGTTGAGCAGTACGCAGCCTCACTCCGCCGCGAGCTCGCTGAATTGCAGGGCCTCACAGGCACAGAGGATCTTCTGAACGCTGCTGCGTCCGTGAAGACGCTCGCGGCCGCCGTTGCTCTGGATGGGATTTCGGAGGAGGAACGGGCCGCAATCGACGCGCTCCTTGCACGCCTCCCGCACGACGCGGCAGCGACGCCACTGGGCGAGACACTCGCAGAACTGGGTGCTGCTGCGCGTTCTGCGAACGGCGCTGCGGCCGCGCGGAGCCTTGGTGCGCTGGCGCGTCGCCTCGAAGCCATGGGAAGCGTCACCCCAGCGCTCCGCAGGTTGGAGTTTGTCGCTGATGCCGCTCGCTCGAGCCGAGACCCAAGTTCCAGTGCGGGAACGGGATTGGCTCCAATCCGACAATCGCACAGCGATAGCCGCGCCGGGCGCGCGCGCAGTCGCTCGGCCGAAGAGCTGCTCGATCGGTACTTCCGCGAGCAGCGCTAGTGCGCTGCGTGCCCTCTGAGCCAGATAGCGCCTATTAGACACGCAATGAAACATCCCGCATCGTGCAATCAACGCACGTAGCTGCGAATAGACGACTTGCGACGAGGTGATCGTTTGTCACGCATCTCGCATTGATCACCGCCGGGCCCCCTTTTCTTGAGCGTTTCCCCCACTCTCCGTGAACCTCCCCCCGAACTCGATCTCGGGGGGCCAACCCACGGAGAAAAGCGCTCATGTATGCGGAAAACCTGCCCAATGCCTCTGCACTGAACCACCCCCGTCCCGTCACAGGCCTGCTCCCGAATGAGGAGTGCCACACCGCCGCCAGCCCCCATTCCGGCGAACAAGGCGCACGCTCCATGGCCGCGGGATGGTTCGATGGCCATCGCGCCGGGCGTGTCGCCACGCACCGGGACCTCTGCCTCACGCTGGCGGACTGGGAACTCACGCTGGATGACGATGACGCGGTCGTCTCCGGATGCCGCCTCGACACGCTGTGCGACGAAAGCCCCGCCAGCAACGAAGGCGCCGACGAAGCCTGGGCCGAGGGCTATGAGAACGGCTTTGCGGCCGCCCGCCAGCGCATCGTCTCCAACGTGCGTGCTCAACTCGCTGCACGCTCACTCTTCCTCTCCGACGGTCTCCGCCTGCTCACCGCAGGAGATGCCTCGGACTATGTCGATGGACTGGTGTCCATCGAATCCCCTCGCTCGGAGGATGTGCCTCCGGCATCTCAACCCCGTGAAGAAGGAGTCTGGTCCATGGTTGTTCGCACCTTCACCCGTCGCGCCGCCATCTTCGTCCTTGGCGGCACCTTGCTCGTCGGTTCGCTCGGATTCGTCGGCGCTTCGCAGTTCATGCGCCCGACGCCGCCGCCACCTCCACCCACCTGGACGGCTCCCACCACATGGGACACCGACTTCCCCTTCGTGAAGCAGATGCTGCTCACCATCGACCAGAACGCGTGGACTCTGGAGCAGCAGGAGGGAACGCCATCACCCACACTCCTCACCCAGATGCAGGCTCTGTTCGCCGCGCCCGGCGCAACAGCCGATACTGCGCGCGCCCTCTTGTGCCGCTGGATCGCGGAACGCCACAAGACGCAGTACATCGCACCTCTGATCACCCAGCTCAACCCCGCCCTCAGTTCCGTGAAGACCCGCGAGGCCATCGTCGGATGCATCGGTTTCACGCTGGCCGATGGCGGCACCGTGCTCCCCCTGCACCGCCAGATGCTGCAGAGCTACATGAATTCCTGCGTTGAGGACGATGAGACGGTCTGGATGCGCTTGGAAAGCCTCATCAGCGATCTCGTGGCCGCGGGGATCTGAGGCGCGATGTCAGCCATCGTTGTCCAGAGTCGGCGTCCGAACCCACCGGTGGCAGGATCTCCCCTCACCATCACCTTCACGACGCCACAGAGTGATGAGCCGAGACCGACGGCCAAGCTGAAGCTCCCGGGCGCTGGGGGCAGCGTGGATGTTCCGGTGCGGAAGACCAAGGACGGCAAGTGGGAAGTCACTGTGACGGCCACGGCCAACGGCAACGGCGTCCTCACCATTGTGCAAGGCACGGCGCTGGCCACCGAAAACGTGTAGCACCGTGCAATCACCGCGCGCGGCGGTCACCCCCGGGGTGGCTGCCGCGCCTTCATTTGCCTGTGCCTGGTGCGCTGCGGGATGTGAAGCTCACGCTCGTTGAGTTGATGCAGTAACGCAGCCCGGTCGGTTGCGGACCATCTTCGAACACATGCCCGAGATGTCCGCCGCAACGCGCACAGGTCACTTCCGTGCGCACCATGCCGTGCGTCCGATCCACATGCTCCGTGATGCGACCATCCGCAGCGGCCCGCGAAAAACTGGGCCAGCCGCAACCGGCATCGAACTTCGTTTCTGAGCGGAACAGTTCAGCGCCACATCCGGCACAGTTGTAGTGCCCCGCATCCCAGTGGTTCCAGTACATGCCCGTGAATGCGCGCTCAGTGCCCTTCTTGCGCAGCACCTCGAACTGCTGCGCTGTGAGCTTCCGCGCCCATTGCTCTTCCGTGAGGGCCGCGGGATCAGGCTGCTGCATGGACTTCTCCTCCGCATGGGCCGCTTCCGGCTGCGTTTCCTCGACACCACCACAGGCCGCAAGAAACAGAATCAGTGAAAGCAACAGGGTCGGCCGCCGCATGGGGACATTCTATTCCTGCACGAGATCCAAACTTCACAGCTCCCACCTGTCCGGGCACAATCGCATCCGTGCGGGTCGGTCTCTTTGTCACTTGTCTCGTGGATCAACTGCGCCCTTCCACGGGCGTGGCGGCCGTGAAACTCCTGCGGCGGCTCGGTGTGGATGTCGTTTTCCCCGAAACACAGGGCTGCTGTGGGCAGCCGGCGCTCAACACAGGCGACCCGGAACTCGCGCGCAAGGCAGCGCGTGCCCAGTTCCGCGCCTTCGAGGATTGCGACTGGATCGTGACCCCTTCCGGTTCTTGCACCGGGATGATGCGGCACCACACGCCGGAGTTGTTCCGTGATGCGCCGGAAGCTGCGAACGCCGCCCACCTTGCCGCACGCACCCTCGAAGTCTCCGAGTTCCTGGAGCAGGTGCTCCGCGTGAAGGCGCTGCCCGGCCGCTTCGATGCGCGCGTCACATGGCATGGTTCATGCCACGGTCGGCGTGTGGCCCGGGTGGGAGACAGCGCGGAGAGAATGCTCGCCAGCATCGCGGGGGTGCAACTTGTCCCGCTGCCACGCGCGGAGGACTGCTGCGGCTTCGGCGGCAGCTTTGCCGCGACATTCCCGGAACTGAGCGCGGCCATGGGAGCGACCAAGTGTGCCCATGTCGATGGCACGGAAGCCGAGTTGCTCACGGGCAATGACACCGGCTGCCTCCTGCACATGGAGAGTCTCTTTCTGAAGACCGGCCGCAAGACGCAGGTGCGGCACTGGCTCGAAATCGCCGAAGAGGCATCGCGTGAGCGCGCTCCATGCTGACGCCCGAGGGGGATTTCGATGCGCGTTCACGCGCGGCTCTCGCGACACCTGCTCTTGGCCGGGCCGTGCGCGGCACGGTGGACCGCCTGCGCAATCTCCGCGCCATTGCAGAAGCCGACGCCGACCTCACGCGCCAGCGCCGTGCAGCAGCCACGGAAGCCCGCACACGCGCCATCGACAAGTTGCCGGAACTCCTTGAGCGCTTCACACGGAACTGTGAAGCCCGCGGCGGCGTGGTGCATCGCGCCCCCGACGCAGCGAGTGCGACAGCCATCGCCACGAGCCTGCTCAGGAAGTCCGGTGCCCGCCGGGTCGTGAAGGGCAAGTCAATGGTCACCGAGGAGATCGAGCTCAACGCGGCTCTCGAAGGCGCTGGCATCGAGGTGACGGAAACGGATCTCGGCGAGTGGATCATCCAGCTCGCAGGCGAGAAGCCCTCGCACATCATCCTGCCTGCGATCCACAAGACGCGCCATGACATACGCGCGTTATTCGAGAAGGAAGGCGGCACTCCCCTCGACGCCAGCACCACAACGCTGTGCGCTCACGCACGCCGACGCCTGCGCGAGCGCTTCCTCGCCGCGGACGCTGGCATCAGTGGCGCCAATTTCGCCGTGGCCGAGACCGGCAGCATCGCGCTCTTCACCAATGAAGGCAACGGTCGGCTGGTCACTTCGCTGCCACGCTTGCACCTCGTCTTCCTCGGCATGGAACGCCTGGTCGAGAACTTTGCCGACCTCGCAGCCATGGCCGAAGTGCTCCCGCGCGCCGCAACGGGGCAGGATCTCACCAGCTACTTCTCGATCATCACCGGGCCGCGCCACCGAGGAGAACTCGATGGCCCCGAAGCGCTGCACGTCATCATCCTCGACAACGGGAGAAGCCGGCTCCTCGAGGACGTCGCCTTCCGTCCTGTGCTGCGCTGCATCCGCTGCGCCGCGTGCCTCAATGTCTGCCCCGTCTATGCGGAGATCGGCGGACACGCCTACGGCGGAACCTATCCCGGGCCCATCGGCGCCGTACTCACGCCTGTGCTCCGTCCGGAGGAACACGCCGCGCGCGAACTGGCGGATGCAAGTTCGCTCTGCGCGGCCTGCTCGGAAGCCTGCCCGGTGGGCATTCCGCTTGATGAGCTCCTGATTCTCCAGCGTGCGCGCAACGCGACGCTGCGCCCGAAGCGCGCCCTGCGACTCGCGCTGCGCATCGCACTGAGCGGACTCATGGGCGACAAGGCACATGGCACCAGCCGCCGTCTGCGTTTCGTGGCCAAGGTCCTCGGTGCCGGCACGCCCCAGCGTCGCGCGCTGGCGAAGGTCTTGCCCATGCTGGCGCGCAGCGAGGCCGTGCGTGCGCTGCCTGTCATCCCACCGCAGAGCTTCCGCGAGCTCTGGAAGGCCCTGCAAGCCGGAGAGAACACCCGTGCTCGCTGAACCCGAAGCGGCCGCGCTCCGCACCCGTTTCGCTGACGCGCTTGTGCGCGCAGGCGGCGAGTGGTTCGCAGTTCCTGATGCGGCGGCGGCAGCGCGCGTCGTGAATGACATCCTCCACGCGGCCTGTGTCAGCTCCGTGGCTGTGGACGACACCCCCGGCGTGCGCACGCTTGTGACCGCGACGGAACAGCGGTCCGTGTTTCTGTCCTCGACGGTGCAGAACAAGCACCGCTTCGCCGAGGCCGGAGCCGGAGTGACCGGCGCCTTGGCAGGAATTGCGGCCACGGGAACCCTCGTGCTCGCGGCCAGCCGTTCGACGCCCCGCAGCACCAGCCTGCTGCCGCCATTGCACATCGCGATCCTTGACGGCAAGGACATCGTCGGCACCCTCGCCGAGAGCTTCGCGCGGTTTGCAGCGCACGCTCTCCCCAGCCAGATCATTCACATCACGGGCCCGAGCCGCACAGGAGACATCGAGCACGATCTCACGCGCGGCGTGCACGGCCCACAGCGCGTCGTTGTTCTCTGTCTCACAGGAGCAGGTTCATGAAGGAGTTTCGCCTCGATGGTCGTACGGCCGTCATCACCGGTGCGGGCAGCGGCATCGGCGCTGCAACGGCCCGGGCCTTCGCACGTGCTGGCGCCGCTGTCGCGCTGCTCGACATCGATCACACCGCCGCAGAGCAGGTGGCGGAAGAACTCCGTGCGCAGGGCGTGCAGGCGTGCGCCATCGCCTGCGACGTGAGCGACGAAGGCTCCGTGTCGCGCGCCGGCGCGGAGGCGCTGTCCTTCAGCCCGCGCACGTACATCCTCGTCAACAACGCTGGCATCGCCCACGTCGGCACGGCTCTCGACACGAGCGCCGCGGACATGCAACGCATCTTTCGCGTCAACGTGCTGGGCGTGCAACTCGTGACTCAGCGTTTCCTCCCGCACTTCATCGAGCAGGGTGGCGGCGTGATCGTGAACATGTGCAGCATCGCGGCCCTGATCGGCATCGAGGCGCGCCTTGCCTACTCCATGTCCAAGGGCGCGGTTCTGGCCATGACCCGCTCGGTGGCCGTGGATTTTCTGAAACATGGCGTGCGTTGCAACTGCATCTGCCCAGCGCGCGTGCACACACCCTTCGTGGATGGATTCCTCGCGAAGAACTACCCCGGGCGCGAAAAGGAGATGTTCGCGCAACTCAGCGCCTACCAGCCCATGGGCCGCATGGCCTCCCCCGATGAAGTCGCCCTTGAGGCGGTGTACCTTGCCAGTGACGCGGCAGCTTTCGTCACCGGCCAGGCCTTCCCGCTGGATGGCGGCGTGTTGATGCGATGACGCCGCGCGGGTCCTTCTGATGAAACTCATCCGCTTCGGTACAGCAGGTCACGAGCGCCCCGGTCTTCTTCTCGAAGATGGACGGCGCGTCGATGCCTCATCGTTTGGCAGCGACTGGAACGAAGCGTTTTTCGCTGGTGACGGCCTGGATGCTCTCGCACGCTGGCTGCCCTCCCATGTCGCAGAGCTCTCTGTCGTTGATGCTTCGGTGCGCCTCGGGCCCTGCATCGCACGACCGAGCAAGATCATCTGCATCGGGCTCAACTACCGCGACCATGCCGCGGAGACAGGCGCCAAGTTGCCCGCGGAACCGGTGCTCTTCTTCAAGTCCACGACGGCGCTCACCGGCCCCGATGACGATGTCCACATTCCCCATGGCGGCGAGAAGCTCGACTGGGAAGTGGAACTCGCCATCGTGATGGGACGGACGGCGCGGCATGTCAGCGAGAAGAACGCGCTGCGTTACGTCGCGGGTTGGTGCCTGCACAACGACTATTCCGAGCGCGTTTTCCAGCTCGAACGCTGTGGGCAGTGGGTGAAGGGCAAGAGTGCGGACACCTTCGCGCCTCTCGGGCCGTTCCTCGCCACGCAGGACGAGATCGCTGATCCGCAATCCCTCGGGCTTTGGCTGCGCGTGAATGGCGCACTGCGACAGAACTCGAACACCCGCGAGATGTGCTTCGGCGCAGCCTTCCTCGTCAGCTACATCTCGCGCTTCATGACGTTGCTGCCCGGCGATGTCATCAGTACCGGCACACCAGCAGGCGTCGGCCTGGCCATGAATCCGCCGCAGTATCTGCAGGCAGGTGATGTGGTGGAACTCGGTATCGACGGACTCGGCACTTCGCGGCAGTGCGTGCGTGCCGCCCCAGCTCCCCCCAACGAGGACTGACAGAACCATGCGCATCGCAAGTGTCACCACAGCGCTCCTCCGCGTGCCCTTGAAACAGCGCGCCATCACCGATTCCCAGAGCTTCGTCACGCATGTGGAGTTCCTGCAGGTGACGCTCCGAACAGCGGACGGACTCATCGGACACGGCATGAACTGGAGCTACACGCCGGGACTGAAGGCAGCCCAAGTTGCCGTGGACGAGAACTACGCTCCGCTGCTCTGCGGGGCGGATGCGCTGGAGCGCAAGCGCCTTGTCCGCGCGTTGTTTCTCTCGAATCACTTCACGGGCCGCGTGGGAGCTGCGCGTGTCGGCATCGCCGCCTGCGAGTTCGCGCTCTGGGACCTCGCTTGCAAGGCTGCAGCGCTGCCGCTCTGGCGCTTCCTCGGTCCCGCGCAGGAACGCGTGAAGGCCTACAGCACCGATGGTGGTTGGTTGAGCTGGAGCGAAGACGACCTCGTCCGTGATGCCACGGCGTTGGTCGAGCGCGGTTTCGACGCGGTCAAGATCAAGCTCGGACGCCCCGATCCGCGCGAGGATCTCGCGCGTCTCGCTGCGGTGCGGAAGGCTGTCGGTCCCGGCATCCGCATCATGACGGATGTGAACTGCGCCTGGGATCTCCCTACGGCGCGACGCACCGCGCCCCATCTCGCAGAGTACGACATCTTCTGGCTTGAAGAGCCGCTGCAGCCTGAGGATGTGCATGCGCATGCAGAACTGGCGCATTCCATCACCACGCCGCTGGCTGTGGGCGAAACCCTCTACACGCTGCATGCCTTCCGCGACTACATCGCGGCCGGCGCCTGCGGCTATGTGCAAGCGGATGCGACGAAGTTGCTCGGCATCGACGAGTGGCTGGACGTGGCCGCCCTTGCGCGGGCGCATTCGCTGCCCGTGGTGCCGCACACCAACGTGCAGCACAAGCTCCACGTGCAACTCGCCATGGCGACGCCCAACGCAGTGCTGGTCGAGAACTGCTACGAATCCATCAATGACATCTGGGAGGAGCCCATCTACGTGAAGAACGGCTTCTACACGTTGCCCGAGGAACCAGGTGTGGGCCTGAAGATCAGGGACGAGGTGCTGCGTGAATTCAGGATCGGCTGAACGGCGCATCGACGCGCACCAGCACTTCTGGACCTACTCCCCGGGCGTGCACCAATGGATGGCGCGGCCTGGCTTCGCTCCGCTCATGCGGGACTTCCTGCCGGAGCACCTGGCACCCCTTCTTGAAGGCAGTCTGATTGACGGCTGCATCGCCGTGCAGGCAGCCGGCACGATCTTCGAAACGGAGTGGCTGCTCAGTCTCGCTGCGGCCCATCCGTTCATCCTGGGTGTGGTGGGCTGGGCGGATCTCACCGCAGAGAATTTTCCGCGCACGCTTGATCACCTTCCTCAACGCAAGAGACTCCGTGGTCTCAGGCACATCGTCGAAGATGAATCCGACCCTGCTTGGTTGCTGCGCGCGGATGTGAGCCGGAGCCTCGACGACTGCGGACGCCTCGGGCTCGTGTATGACCTGCTCGTGCGCGAACCCCAGTGGGACGCGGCGTTGACTTGTGCGCGCGCCCATCCGGAGCAGCGCCTCGTCCTCGATCATTGCGGCAAGCCGCCCATTCGCGCTGGGAGGCTGGAACCATGGCGCACGTTCATCCGCGAACTCGCCGCCTGCGAGCATGTGAGCTGCAAACTCTCCGGACTCGTGACAGAAGCGGAATGGCGGCAGTGGACCGATGCCGATCTGCGCCCCTGCGTGGACATCGCCCTGGAGGCCTTTGGACCGGAGCGGCTCATGCTCGGATCCGACTGGCCGGTGTGCACGCTCGCTGCGCCCTACGGCCGCACCTTTCATGCGCTGGAAAGCGCCTTCGAAGAGCTCTCCTTCAGCGAGCGAGCGCAACTCCGCGGCGGCACCGCTGCGCACATCTACGGCGTCTGATCGCTACGGAAAGAACGGATTCCTGCCGAAAAGCATGAACGCGGCGGACTCCCGCATCCGCCCCCCAAGACAACTCGGAAGGAGTTCTCATGAAGCGTCTCGCGATCGGCGTCTCTCTGGCCATGTTCTGTGCGGGTCCGGCTTGCGCGCAGCTCAGCCTTGGCTGCACCACGCTGCGCAGCAGTGGTGCCGTCACGCTCACGGCCTCAGGTTCCCCGGGTACACCGCTCTGGCTGCTCGCAGATCAGGCGGCCGGTCCGACGGCATTGGCCGGCCACGTTCTTGGTGTCGCGCTCTCGCCGGCCTTCGTGCTGATCGAGTCACCCGCACCCCTCGATGCGAATGGTGGACTCAGTGCACCCTTCAGTCTCGATGCGGCCGTGCTCTCGCGCACTCAGATCTATCTGCAACTGGCCGGGCTGGATGCCACGGCGCCTGGAGACGGCGTGGTGCTCAGCAACACCGAGCATCGCGTTGTCCATCCGCATGCACTCACTGGCCTCGGAGCCAACGGCTACATGACAGGAACAAGTCCCGCAGCGCTCGGCAACGATGAAGTGTCCTCGCTCAGTCTGGGCATGAACTTCCAGTACTTCGGAGTGGACTTCACTGCGGTCATGGTTGACAGCAACGGCCTTGTCACCTTCGGCAGCTCGGCGAGCAGCGATCCTGCCGCCAGCAGCGCGAGCCTCGCGAACAAGACCGCGAGCATTGCGGTGGCCTGGGCCGATCTTGATCCGAGCGTACTCATGCCCGTCGGCGACAATCGGAACCGCATCTATGTGGACCAGGAGTCCGGGCAGAGCTGCCGCATCAGCTGGCATCAGGTGCAGCGCTCCGGTAGCGCCGCCGAAACCACGGCTTCCTGCACACTCTGGGCTGACGGCTCCATCGTGCTCGAGTGGGGTGTGGTGGATGGTCCTGTGACCGTCGGCCTCAACGCTCTCGCCGGAGCCGGGCTTTCCCTCGTTGATATCAGCGCTTCTGGAAACAACGTCCTGCCCTCCATGTCCGGATTCGCAGAAGCGTTCCCCTCCGCCGCGAGCTTCGATCTCGCCGGTTCCATTCTCTCCCTCCACCCGGATGGCCTGGGTGGCTACTGGACCCGGCTCAACTGATTTGCGGTCTGGCTGCCACGAGCGGCCACATGTGTCCGCGCGCGGGCTGACAGCAAGACCACGTCTGTCGGCCCGCGCCCTTTCGTGAAGGGCCTCGCGCCGTAGCATCACCCGCTGCCTCCGCGACGAATGGGCGTCGTCAGGCGTGCTCGGCCCATGAACAAGATCCGCGTAGCTACCCCTTTGGTCGATCTCGACGGTGACGAGATGACCCGCATCATCTGGGCCATGATCAAGGAGAAGCTCATTCTCCGCTGGCTCGATGTGGATCTGAAGTACTTCGACCTCGGCATCGAGCACCGCGACCAGACGTCGGACCAGGTCACCGTCGATGGCGCTAACGCGATCCTGAAGTACGGCGTCGGCGTGAAGTGCGCGACCATCTCCCAGGATGAAGTGCT
>SXGT01545546.1_pt1 | contig 13984 bp, 9 predicted proteins | sample 3176221 | NCBI WGS metagenome assembly SXGT01 (sample SAMN11356862, study PRJNA531348) | freshwater metagenome | isolation source: freshwater sample F1-120 | place: China: Fuxian Lake, Yuxi | collected 2017-12-25 | reverse complement strand
GCCCTGGGCGATGCCGCCGCCGCCGCCGCCGCCGCCGGCGACGATCACGCGATTGATGAGGCCGCCACCGCCGATCCGCACGTCGGACGCGCCGCCGCCGACGCCGCCGAGGGGACCGCCGCCGCCCGCCGATCCACCGCCGTTGAAGCCGTTCTGTCCACCGACGACGATGGTGACGAGCTGACCGGGTGTGACCGCGCGCGTCCCCGTCGCCCGTCCGCCGTTGCCACCGGCGCCACCGCCGTTGGGCCCGGGCGAGCCCTGCGCGCCGAAGGCGGTGATCGAGATCGAGGTCTCGCATGCGGGCACGGTGAACGTCTGATCGCCGCCGATGAAGCTGAAGGTCTGCGTCCCGGTCGGGTTCATCGGCGTGTTCAGGCATCCGCTGCCTGCCGCGCAGGTGTCGACCGTGCAGGGGTTGCCGTCGTCGCAGTTGACGGCGGCGTGGGCGCACCCGGTCGCGCTGTCACACGAGTCGGTGGTGCACATGTCGGCGTCGTCGCAGCTCATCGCCGCGTGGGCGCAGCCGGTGGCCGCAGCGCACGAGTCGGTCGTGCACATGTCGGCGTCGTCGCAGCTGATGGCCGGGAACGCGCACACGGTGCCGTTGCACACGTTGTTCGTGCACAGATCGTTGTCCTCGCACGCCGGCGAGCACGTGGGTACCGCGTCGATGGCCGCGTCGGCCGCGAGTGCGTCCACATCAGCCATGGCGTCGATGGCGGCACCATCCTCCGCCTTGGCGCACGAGACGACGCCGAGGGCGAGGATGACGGCGAGCGAGCGAAGGTGCGCCATGGTCACCAGCTGATCGTGTTCGCTGCGAGCGCGGCCGATCCCGCACCACAGTGCGAATTGCTCCCCATGTGGCCCATCGTATCAGGAGACGCCGAGGCGTTCGCAGAAGAACGCCACCACTCTCCCGAGGGCGAGCTGGGTCGGATGCTCGGGCGTGTCGACGCGATCGTGCACGAGCACCGAATGGGCGAGACGCGAGATGCCGTGGCGGTTGCCCGGCCCCGAGTCGATCTCGACGGCGAGGAAGCGATCGCCGAGCTCGTCGCGCAGGCGCTGGAAGCGCTCGTCGGGGACCATGCGATCGTGGGTGAAGCGCAGCCCCATCACGCAGGCCCCGGCGGATGTGCGCTCGCGCACACGCGCCAGCGTGGCGTCGTCGATGCCGAGATCGCGGCGCTGGGCGCGGGTGACCGCGAAAGGTAGTGACGGCTGACTCAGCACCGGCGCCTTGATCACGTCGTCCACCATCATGGCGAGGGCGAAGCCGCCGGTGAGGCACATGCCGATCGCGCCCACGCCGACGCCGCCGCACTCGCGGTGCGCGAGCTGGGCCAGGTCGCGCAGCCAGTCGGTGATGGCGCTGTTCCGCGACGTCGCCCAGATCGTGAACTCGCGCGACACGCACGCGCGGGCGATGCTTCCGGCGACGTAGCGTGGACCGATCTGACGGCCGGGCTCGCCGATCAGCGACGGCATGTACACCCGCATCCCGGCGGCGGCGAGGATGCGGCCGAACTCGGCGACCCCGGGGTAGAGCCCGGGCGCCTCGTGCATCACGATGACGGCCGGGCCGGCGCCGGTGCAGAACACCGTGCGGGTGACGCCGCGCAGCGTGATCTCGCGGCGCTCGAGATCGGAGTAAGGGCGGGCCATCGAGTTCCACGCTACCCGAAATCGTCGGTCAGAGATCCCTCGCCAGCTCGGTAGGTCAGGCAGAAAGCGGACTCACCGTGGGCGACGGCGATGGCCTCACCAGCGGCGGGTCCACAGCAGATCGGCGCCGAGGATGCCGCGGTCGCCGGCCACGGCCTCGATCAGCACGCGGCGGTTGAGCCAGTACTCGACCTCGGCTTCGTTGACGTTCTCGTCGGTGCGGGCCTCGGCGCGGTTGCGGTAGAGGACCAGCAGCTTGCGCGTGATCCAGCGCCCGAAGACGAAGGCCCGGCTCGACGACGCGCTGGCCGGTTCGTAGGCGATCACGTCGAGGTGGACCGGCAGGATCGGTGCGATGGCGCCGACGATCGCCTGCGAGGCCACCGCGGCGAGCAGGTTGCTGGCGGCGTCGGTGGTCTCGCTCCCTGGCGCCGACGCGGTGTCGGAGAGGGCGAAGGCCAGGAGCTGGCCCTGGGTGAAGGTCGCCGGATCCGACGACAGGGTCAGCTCGGGATCGCTGGCCCGGCCGGTGACGTTGGCGAACAGCGTCAGCTCGGGAAGATCGCGCTCGAGCTGCACGTCGAGCCGAGGATCGATGGAGCCATCGAAGGTCACGCTCGCGCGACGCAGGCGGTAGCGGCGCTCGAGCAGGGTCACGTCGCCTCGACTGATGTCGAGCTTGCCCTCGACGGTGGCACCGTCGAGCCCCACCGAGATGGCCAGGCGTCCGGTGACCTCGCCACGCAACAGCGGTGTCGCCACCGCGACCGGCTCGATGTCGAGCGCGATCCGCGCCAGCGGCGCGGTCGGAGCGTCGCCGACGAACTCGCTGACCTTGGCCCGCGGCGGCAACGGCACCGTCGCGCCCGGTTCGGTCGAGGCGTACACCAGATCGCGGGGCAACGACGAGGGGTGGAGATCGCGGCCCTTGCTGACCCGCGAGGTCACGCTGGCGCGCTGGACGCGAGCCGCGATGTTCCAGGTCGCGCCGGCGCGCTCGAGCTCGGCGCGCAGGGTGCCGTCGACCCGCGGCGCCGACGACGTGATCAGCTCGAGGCCGGCGGCGGTGGCGGTGAGCGAGCCGCGCTGGGGCACGATCCCTTTCAGCGCTACCTCGGCCTCGATCTCCAGGCGGCCGGCCTCGACCGAGCCGCCGAGGGTCGCGGTCACCCGCGACGGCTCGAAGCGCACCGTGGCGCGGGTGTCACGCAGCACGCCCACCAGATCGTGTACCGGTAGCACGCCGCCGGTGAGCTGGAGCGAACCGTCGAGGGTGGCGGTGTCGGGATCGAAGCCGCGCAGGCGCAGATCGGCGTCGAGCTTGCCCGAGACGCCGAAGAGCACGTCGGGCACGAGCTGGGCCAGCGGCCGCAGCTCGAAGCGCTGGGCCACGATCGACGCCGTCGCGGCGTCGAGGGCGCCAAGGTCGACATCGGTCACCAGCTCGACCGTGCCTCCGTCGTCCTGCGCGGCCTTGGCCGTGGCGTGGACCTTGCCCGCGGCGTAGTCGGCGTTGACCGTGAGCAGCCGCAGGCCGCCTCGCAGCTCGCCGCCGGCGCGCCGGCGCCGCCGCGCGCCCAGGTTCTCGACGGTGATCTCGGCCTCGCCGGTGGGCGCGCCGATGGTGCCGGCCAGGGTGGCGGTGCCGCGCACGGTGCCGCTCGGCGCCGACGCGACTCCGATCGACCGCCCGAAGGCGTCGAGCTGGAGCTCGGCGATGGTCAGCTCGCCGCGCAAGGGCAGCGCGGTGGGGCTGCCGCCGCCGCGGAGGAAGGCGACCACGTCGCGTGACGTCGACAGCGACGCAGTCGCCACCGTCGCGCCGGCCAGCGAGGCGGTGAGGGTACCGGTGGCGCCGCCTCGGTCACCGTTGAGCTGGACGGTCACGCCCACCGGCGCGATGGCCGGGCCGGTCGTCAGATCGCGCGCCACCACGGTGACGGCGTAGCTGCTCAGGGCCCGTTCAGCGTCGATGCCGGCGGTGATCACGCCGCGCAGCCCGGGGACTCCCACCAGCCGGGCCAGGTCCTCGCCGATCACCAGGCGCTCGACGCGCACGCGCAGATCGTCGACGGCGCCGACGTCGATCCGCGCCCAGGCCTCGGGATCGAGGACGTGGAACGGCACGCGCACGGCTCCGGACACCGTCACCGTGCCGAGCGTGCGCAGGGTGGCCGTGGCGTCGAACCGCGAGACCGACGGGTTGCCGAGATCCATCGCCACCTCGAGGTCGAGGGGCGCCGGCAGGGCCTCCATCGTCACGCCGCGGGCGCGGACGGACGCGGTCCGCGCCGCCGGCGCCACGCCGCTGCCCACCGCGATCGCCGCGTCGATGGTTCCGTCGAGGTTCGCCTCGAGCGCGAGGGCATCGGCCACCGCCCCGAGATCGATCGCCCGGGCCTCGATGCGCAGCTCGCGGACGGCGCGGCGATCGAGCGCCAGCCACGCCGCCGGATCGGTCGGCCGGCGGGGCAGGGCGACGTCGAGCGCGGCGGTCACCTCGCCCAGGCGCGGATCGCGCAGCTCGATGCGTCCGCGGGCGCGGCCCCGCTCGACCGCGATGCGAGCGTCGAGGGTGCCGGCCAGCGCGTCGGGTAGGCCGGTCATCTGCTTCAGCCGGGCCAGGTCGATGCCGGTCACGGCAATCACGCCGCTGACCGCGGTCGGCCGCTCGCGCGGGGCCACGACGTCGATGGCGATGTGGCCGCCGGCCACGTCGCCGCGCAGTCCGTCGATCACGATGGTGCGGTCGGTGACGACGACGCGGCCACCCTTGCCGGTGATCGTGGCCGGCGGCGATCGCACCTCGAAGCTGCCGAGGGCGATGGTGATGGGCGCCGTGGCGCCCGCCGGCGGCAAGGTGATGTCGGCGTCGACGCGGGCGGCGAGATCGCGAACCCGATCGTCGGCGCGCACGCTCACCGCGACGCCGCCGCCCATCCGCCCGCGCGCCGTGGCGGTGACGTCGGGGACGAGGGCGCCGCCGACGCGCACGTCGCGGGTCGCGACGGTCGCGCTGCCGCCGGGTCGGGCGGGGATCCCGTCGAGGGCGAGCGCGACGTCGATCGCTCCCACCCACACGTCGTCGCGGCGGAGGCGCTGGCCGGCGACGGTCCCGCGCACGGCCAGGCCTGGTCCCTCGGCGGGCGCGCCCAGCGTCAGCACGCGACCGTCCACCCTCAGGTCGACGTCGAGCGCGCCGGCCACGGCGACGCAACAACTCGCAGCGCGCTCGAGCGCCGAGCTGCGGGCCCGGAGCCGGCCGTCGCGCAGGTCGACCCATTGCCTGTCGCCATCGTCGCTCACCGTGAGTCGGCCCTCGGCGGTGACGCGGGTGTCGCCGGCGCCGTCGGCCTCGGCCACCAGCCGCAGCTCGGGGCCGTCGATGGCGAGGCCGGCGTTCAGGCGATCGAAGCGCACTGCGTCGATCGTGCCCTGGCCGGCGATGCCGATCGTGCCGTGGGTGCCGGTCAACCACGCGCCGCGATCGAACACGAGCGCGACGATCGCCGTGGTGTCGAGCGAGGTCGCGGGCAGCGCGGGCAGCGCGTCGCGGGCGTTGGCGCCGCGGACCATGATGGTGCCGCCCACCGACGGTCGCGCCGCCAGCGGGCGCACGGCGAGCCCGCCCAGGATCGACGCGCCGCCGGCCTGGCCGCGCAGCGAGACCTGCACCGTCTGTCCGGGCGCCGGCCACACGCTGGCATGGACGTCGAGTCGTGCGTTCGGCAGCGCGAGCTCGGGCACCAGGCGGGCGACGGCGCCGGCGGGCACGTCGAGATGGAGCGCGCCACGCACGTCGAGGCCGCCGCCGACCCGGACGTCGCTGGCGTCGAGGGCGACGTCGCCGACGGCCAGCCGCGCCGCTGGCGCCGTGACCACGCCCGCGGGATCGATGGCCACGTCGGCAGCGAGCGCGATCGGCACCGCCCGCTCGCGCCAGCGCGCGTCGAGCGCGGCGGTGGCGTGGACCGCGCCAGCGCGCTTCACCGTCAGCGCGCTGGTGACCGTTAGCCCGTCGAGGTGATCGATCCGTCCGTCGCGCTCGATGGTGACGGCGCCGTCGCGGATCGCCAGGTGCTCGAGGACCACGTCGAAGGTCAGCGGGTCGGGGTTGGGCTGGAACATCGTCGCCACGTTGGGCGGTTCGCCGGCGCGCTGGTGCAGCTCGACCGCGAGCCCTTCGACGATCACCGACTCGAGGCGGGCCTCGTCGTCGAGCCAGGCCGCGAGTTCGACGTTGAGCCGGACCCGATCGATGGTCACCGCCGGGCGGCCCTCGCGATCGCGCAGCTCGATGTCGCGCAGCTCGAAGTCGCCGAGCACGCTGCCCTCGAGCCGGCCGATGCGCGCGCCGGCCGGGAAGTACGGTCGTAGCTTGGCCTCGATCTGGGCGCGGACCTGGTCGCGCCCCCAGGCGGTGTGCAGCGTGATCGCGCCGGCGATCGCCGCCACCAGCGCCAGCGCCAGCAGCGCCAGCACCAGCCGCATTCCCCAGCGCAGGACCCGGCGGGCCCTCAGAACGCCTCACCGACGCTGAGATGGTAGGCGAACCGGCTGCCGCTGCGCGGCTCGCCGAGCTGGTGGCGGTTGAGCCGGTAACCGACGTCGAGGCGCACGGCGCCGATCGGCGTCGGCACCCGCAGGCCGAGGCCGGTGGCCCAGTGCAGGTCGTCGACGGCGAGCCCACCCCAGGCCTCGGCGACGTCGCCGCCGTCGAGGAAGGCGGCGGTGGCCAGGGGCGGGAGGTACGGCACCGCCGGCAGCGGGAAGCGCAGCTCGGCCGACAGCTCGGCCGACGCGGTGCCGCCGTAGGGGACCTGCTCGCGCACGCCGGCGATGGTCATCTCCGCGAACGGTGCCAGCTGGCGTTCGGGGAAGCCGCGCTGGCTGTTGGCGCCGCCGGCGAAGAAGCGGCGGGTCGTCGGCGCGTCGCCGATCAGCGCGCCGACGCGCGCGCGCCCGGCCAGCACCACCGGCCCGGCCGACGCGTAGCCACGCACCTCGGGCGCGACCCGGACGTAACTCTTGGCGCCGCCGGCGGCGACCGTGCCCAGCTCGGTCCGGACCTCGAGGTAGCCGCCGCGCCGTGGCGCCACGCGATCGTCGCGGAGATCGACGACGACGCTGCCCTCGTAGGCGCCGAGCCGCTCGGTGACCTCGGGACCGATGCCGAGGCGGTCGATGGTGGGATCGTCGAGCACGGGTGAGAGGTCACGATAGGCGATCAGTCCGAGCTGCCAGCCGATCGTGGCCTGCACGATGCGGCCGTAGGTCGGCGTGCGCGCGGTCAAGCGCAGGCGCGGGCCGTAGCTGGTGTAGGCCTCGACCGCCGTGTACGAGAAGCTGGCCTCGGCGGTGCCGCCATAGCGCGGCCACAGGAGGTCGAGCCGATCGATCGACAGGATGGCGTCGACGCGAGGGGCGATGTCGCCGTCGTCGCGGAGGTAGACCAGCGCCGGCCGCAGCTCGGTGCGGGTGGTGGTGAGCGGCCACGGCCACGCCGCCACGCCGTAGGCCGCGCGGCCGCGCACCTCGAACGAGACCGGATCGGCGCCCAGGCCGCCGCCCAGGCGGACCTCGTGACGGGGCGCTTCGACGACGGTGACCTCGACCTTCACCACCTCGCCCTCGTCGCGATCGGGATCGATGCGGACCAGCGAGAAGCGGCCGAGCTCGTAGAGCGCGACCCGGGTGCGCTCGATGGCGCGCGGTGAGTAGCGGGCACCCGCGGTCAGCTCGACGCGCGCGGCCACCGCCTGCTCCAGCCCGGCGGGCACGCCGCTGATCGTGACCTCGCCGAACACGGCCGGCGGCCCCGGCTCGACATCGAACCGGATCACCGCCTGGCTGCGCTCGACGTCGGCGATGACCAGGCCCTGGACCCGGGCGCGGGCATAACCGTGCTCCTGCATGACCTCGAGCATGCGCGGCTGCGATCGCTCGTAGGTGTCGTAGTCGAAGGTGGCCCCGTCGGCGATCGCGATCGCCTCGCGCAGCGCGCTCGGCGCCACGTCGTTGGGCGCGCCGGTGATCTCGACGCGGGCCAGGCGGGCCCGCCGACCCTCCTCGATCGTGAACACCACGTCGGCGCGGTTGCCGCTCGCCACCACCTCGTCTCCGACTGTCACCGCCAGGAAGCCGCGCCGCACGTAGTAGGTGCGGATGCGGCGGCGATCGAGCGTGACCAGGAAGCGCGCGTACGGCTGCCCGTTGTCGCGGGCGTGGGCGAGCCCGAGTCCGTCGATCACCTCGTCGGCATCGACCGAGTGCGCGCCGCGCAGCTCGATGCGCCCGACCCCGGTCGCCCCCGCAGGGACGGGATAGGCGCGGGCGCCACATCCCGCCGCCGAGGCGGCGACGATCACCAGCGCAAGTCCGCGGCTGGACATTCCGATGATGGTCCTAACACGCAGCCGGCACCGGCGCGCGAATGGCGATACGTTCCGGGCCCACCATGCTTTCCACCCAGCGCCTGCTTCTGCGGCCGTGGCGCGACGAGGATCTCGAACCGTTCGCGGCCATGAGCGCCGACCCGGCGGTGATGGAGCACTTCCCGTCCACGCTCGATCGCGCCAGCAGCGAGGCGCTGATGACCCGCATCCGCGCCCACGTCGATCGCCACGGCTTTGGCCTTTGGGCAGTGGAGCTTCCCGGCGTGGCGCCCTTCATCGGCTACACCGGCATCGCCCATCCGCTGTTCTGGCCCGACCAGGTCGAGGTCGGCTGGCGGCTGGCGCGCGCGCACTGGGGCGCGGGCTACGCCACCGAGGCGGCGCGCGCCGCGATCGCCTGGGGCTTCGCCAACTTGCCCCTCGACGAGATCCTCTCGCTGACCGTGGCCGAGAACCTGCGCTCGCAGAACGTGATGCGCAAGCTGGGCTTCGAGCGTGACCCGGGAGCCGATTTCGAGCACCCGCTGGTCCCGGAGGGCCATCGCCTCCGTCCGCACTGGCTCTTCCGCCTCCCGCGTCCGCGCTGAGCGGCGCTCGTGCTGTATACCTCGCCCGGTGAGTCGAGCCTGGCCGTCCGCACGTCGCATCGCGACCGACGTCGCGGCGCGCATCATCGGCCGGGCGCGCCAGGGCTCGATCGCCAAGGGCGATCCGCTCCACTTCGAGCCGTGTATCGAGCACCACGGGCCCCGGCTCGGCTTCCACCACATGTACACGCGCGCCAGTGTCCGGCAGACCGATGACTGGCTCGGTTCGGCGGTGTACGTCGACGAGGCCCAGAAGGGGCACCCCATCGACGCCTGTCACCTGGCGCTTTCGCAGTTCCACGCCTTCCTCGCCACCGGCGACGAGCGCGCCCGGGACGGGTTCCTGGCCCGCGTTCGCGGCCTGTTCGCCGCCGGGCACGATCAGACCCTCGACGGGGTCGACTGCTTCGTCATGCCGCACTTCGATCAGGTCGAGGACTATCGGCCTCACTCGAAGCCGCACTTGAACGCGATGGTGCAGGGCTGGGTCGCGGCCCTGTTCATGCGCGCGCACCAGCTCGCCGGCGACGAGCGCTACGTCGACGCCGCTCGCCGCGCCGCAGGGCCGTTCCTGGTCCCGGTCGAGCGCGGTGGCGTGCTCGGGCACTTGCCCCACGGTCTGCCGTTCTACGAGAAGTATCCGTTCCCGGGCGAGACTCGCCACGTCCTCAACGGCTTCATGTCGTCGCTGTTCAGCCTCCACGATCTGGCGCGCGCCGCCGGCGACGAGCGGGCGCGCGGCCTGTTCGAGACCGGCATGGCCCTGCTCGCCGACGAGCGCACCCTGCGCGCCTTCGACAACGGATACAGCACGCTCTACGACCTCGGCGGCGGCCGGCGGACCACGCCGGCCGGCGTGTTCTACACCTGGGTGCACGCCCGCCAGCTCGCCGGCCTATCGCGCATCACCGGCTCGGCCGCGCTGTGGCAGGTGGCCGAGCGCTGGCGCGACTACGTCTTCAAGAAGCGTTACCGGGCGCGCAGCCGTGTCGACACGCTGCGCTTTCGTGCCGTCCGCATCCCGCGCTACGTGCAACGCACCCTGAGGCGCGGGGAGTGACCGCCACCCTCGAGCCGGCCCGGGTCTCCGTCGTCATCCCCACCTACAACCGCGCCGCCGACGTCCGCATCGCCGTGGCCAGCGCGCTGGCGCAGACCTACCCTGCCGCGGCGCTCGAGATCATCGTAGTCGACGACGGCGGCATCGACGACACCGGGCAGGCGCTGCGTCGCGAGTTCGGCGAGCGCATCCGCTACGAGCGCACTCGCAACCGCGGCGTCTCGGCGGCGCGCAACCGCGGGCTCGCACTGGCCACCGGCGCCTACCTGGCGCTGCTCGACGACGATGACGAGTGGCACCCCACCAAGATCGCCACCCAGGCACGCCTTCTGGCCGAGCGCCCCGACATCGGCATGGTGCTCACCGACGTCGAGCGCACCGACCAGAGCCGTCGTACCGTCGAGGTTTTTCACCGCCGCAGCCAGTTCCCGGTCGACGGCGCCGTGATCTCGCTTGCGGTCCGACGGCCCTCCTTCATCCCCTCATCGGCCATGTTCCGCCGCGAGGTCTTCGAGGCGACCGGCGGGTTCGACGCCACGCTGCCCACCGCCGAGGACATCGACTTCCTGCTCCGCGTCGCCCTCCACTTCGGGATCGCCGTGGTCGCCGAGCCGTTGACCCGCGCCATGCACGATCACCACGGCCTGTCCGAGCTGCCACGCAGCTACCGCGACTATGTGACCGCGGTCGAGCGCTTCGTGCGTGTGCACCACCACGAGCTCGCGCGCGCCGACCGCGACGCGGCGTTGTTCGCGGCCTACACCAAGAACCTGCGCGGCTACCTGTGGGCCGGCGACGTCACCGGCGCCGCCCGCATCGCCGCCGGCGCCGCCCGCCACGCCCGCACTGCCGACGATCGTCGCGTGCTCGCCGTGCTCGGCGCGAGGTTGGTCAAGAACACCTGGGCCCGCCTCATTCGTCGGCCGACAGGCCGACGATGAGCTGGGTGCCGACGGTCTGCAGGTAGAACGTCCACGTGCCGCCGACGTTGTCGGAGCCGAGCGCGTCGCGCCAGACCATGTTGCCGTCGACGAATACGATCTGTTCGCCATCGCCCACCTCGAGGTAGCCGGTGGTCGCGCCGGCCGGGACCGCGCCGAACGCGGTGCCACCGAAGGTCACGGTGTGGGGCGCGGTGGTCTGGTTGGCGACCGCCACCAGCTTGGGCGGATCGTCTCCGTCGGTGCAGGCGCCGCCGACGGAGACGGCGAGGAGGAGTGGCAGGAGGTGGAGGCGAGGGAGGTTGCGCATGGTCGGTGCTCCAGCACGCCGCGCACCAGCGACGGTGAACGATCGCTCGCGGGTGGAGCCGGCGAGTTTCAACCACCTGCGCCAGTGCCAATGTCTGCCATCAACGCGCGGCCACACCGGTGTGGCGCGACGCGGGCGCCGCGCCCCACGTACGATGCGGTCCATGGCTCGTCCCGGCGCCCGGCCTGGAGACTGGAAGACCCTGCCGTTCCCGGCCAGCCACGCCGAGGTCCCCGTCGATCGCGTGTTCTCGATCGCCGAGATGACGCGGCTCCGCGATGGGCTCCTGCCCGAGGAGATGGAGGACAAGTGGTTCGTGGTGTGGACCGGCGAGGCGCTGGATCTGCACCGGAGCTGGACCGGCAATCACATCTTCCGCGTGACCTTCGCGCCGGCGCCGTTCGGCGAGGTGGTGGCGCGCGCGCTCGCCAACCGCGACCCCGAGCAGTACCGGGCGCCCGAGGCCGGCTACGACGGCAAGATGGCGATGTGGGTGCTCGACGCGATCGTGCTCGGTCGCTGGCGCAAGCTGCCGGTGGTGTCGCCGTCGCCGCCGCCGATCACGCTGACGATCGGCGACATCACCGAGGCCGGTTGTGACGCGGTCGTCAACGCCGCGAACGAGCCGCTGGCCGGCGGCGGCGGCACGGACGGCGCCATCCACGATGCCGCCGGGCCGGCGTTGATCGACGCCTGTCGCTCGTTGCCGTCGGTCGGCGGTGTGCGCTGTCCCACCGGCGAGGCGCGGGCCACGCCGGCCTTCGAGCTCGACGCCCGCTGGATCATCCATGCCGTCGGTCCCATCCACCGCGGCGTCCCCGACGACGCCCGCCTCCTGGCCAGCGCGTTCCGGGCGGCGTTCGACGTCGCCGTCCGTCATGGCGCCCGCACCGTCGCCGTGCCGGCGCTGTCGTGCGGCGCCTTTCGCTACCCGCTTCGCGACGCCGCCCGCATCGCCATCGAGGTCGCCCGGGAGGGCCGCGACCTCGACGAGATCCGGTTCGTGCTCTTCGACGCCAAGACCCACGCCGCCTGGAAGCGCGCCCTCGACGGACCCGGGGGCTAGTCAGGCGTCAGATCGCCTGGCAGGCGCTGACCAGCGCCGTGCACTCGACGCCGGGGTCGTCGGAGTTAGCGTAGCAGCGCAGCACCGCCGAGGACTCGACGGCGACGCTGGGTGACGCCGCGTCGATGCAGTCGGTGACCGCGCGCACCACGTCCGTGGCCTCGAAGGCGGTCTGCATGCAGGTGAAGGTCGCGGCGCAGGTGGCGGTGCCGTTACCGACCCACTCGCCGCCCAGGCCGCCGGCGGCGTCGTCGCAGCCCGAGGTGCGCGAGTCGGCCGGGTAGTACGAACCGATCAGCATGCACATCTCGTCGGTGGTGCGCGCGCCCTGGTAGATGTCGCGGGCCTCGCCGTTCTCGTAGTCGCACCAGTAGTCCAGGGTCTGGCCGGCCCGCACGGTCATGCCGCCGTCGAAGCGCTTGACCGGCACGCTCTCCCAGCGCTCGTTCTCGTAGAAGGCGGCCTGGCCGGTGACGGCGGCGCTGTAGCCCATGCCGCGCTTGTGCATGTGCGACTGCACGTTGGCGATGGTGATGTCGGCATGGACCGGGCAGCGCCAGCGGGCCCGGCCCGAGCCGTTGGCCTTCACCTTGATCAGCGGGTTGTAGAGGAAGAGCAGGTCGCCCTCGGTGGTGACCTCCGAGGCCGGCCGCGTCCACAGGTTGATCGCCGCCTCGGGCACGAGGTCGCCGTCGGTGGCGTTGAGGTAGTGGGCGTTCATGAGCACGACCGAGCCGGCCAGGAGCTTCATGGCCACGCCGTCGGGGAAGTCGAGCACCGAGTCGCCGGTGCCGTTCTGCGAGCCACCGAGCAGCTTGGTGACGTTCCAGCCGTTGGTGGCGCCATCGCTGCAGTCGAAGATCCCGCTGGTGTCGACCACCGTGCCGTCGAGCTTGGTGGTCGGGATCTGGGCGTAGCCGGTCTCGTAGAGGAGGACGTGGTGGCTGCCCGCGGTGAAGCGGACCTCGTCGCGCTCGATCCAGGTCTCGGCGGCGGGGCCGGTCATGAACTTGCACCACTCGCCCTCGACGCCGGCCGGGATGGTGGTCTCCATGCGGAACTGGACGCCCTGGCCCGCCGGCGGCGGGTCGAGCAGGTCGTCGCCACCGTCGCCATCGCTGCAGGCCACGAGGCTCAGCGGCGTGATCAGGGCGAGTCCGACGAGGCAGGGCGAGACCGACGAGCGCGCGCGTGCGAACGACATGGGACCTCCGGTGGGGGAGAGTTTACACAGGGCGTCCCCGGTCGTGCATGGATCGTTCATCGCGGATCCCGTACCGTCGAGCCGTGAGGACGTTCCTCGACTGCGTGCAGGAGGCGCGACGGCGGACCCGGAGGCGTCCGGCCGAGGCCGAGCGGTGGCTGCGCGAGGCCGAGCCGCTGGCCGAGCGGGCCGGCGACTGGGCCGATCTGGCGGCGGGCTGGGGCGAGCTCGGGCCGGGCGGTCACGCCGAGGCCCGGCGTTGCGCCGACCGCGCGATCGCCGACGCCGGCGACGAGCTCTCGGTCTACCGCTCGGTGGCGATGACGCACCGGCGCGAGCTCGGCGACGTGGACCTGGCCCGGACCGTCCTCGATCGCTGCGCCGCGAGGGTCGGGGCCCGGGCGGGCGCCGTCCTCGACGAATGGTGCCGCCTGGCCGGCGCCTACGTCCTGGTCCTCGACGATCGCGAGGTCGCGCGTGGCCACCTGGAGCGCGCCGAGGCGACCACGCCGTCACCCGACGTCCGCGAGCTGTGCACCCTCGCCGATGGCTACAAGGAGATCGCCGACCTCGACGCCGCCCGGGCCCGGGTCGAACGCGCCGCCGCGATGCTCGAGCGCGGCGGCGACGAGGGCGACGCCTGGACCGTGGCCAACGCCCAGCGCGCGCTCGGCGACCCCGACGCCGGATGGCGCACCCTCGCGCGCGGGCTCGAACGCGCGCGCACGATCGCCGGCTGCCTGCGCATCG
>SXGT01606556.1_pt1 | contig 13986 bp, 9 predicted proteins | sample 3176221 | NCBI WGS metagenome assembly SXGT01 (sample SAMN11356862, study PRJNA531348) | freshwater metagenome | isolation source: freshwater sample F1-120 | place: China: Fuxian Lake, Yuxi | collected 2017-12-25 | reverse complement strand
GGCACCAAGAACTGGATCACCAACGGCCAAGAGGCGGAGACCTGCGTGCTCATCGCGCACAGCAACCCGGCGGAGCGCCACCGCGGCATCAGCGCGTTTGTTATCGACCGCAAAGAGTCGCCCTACGGCATCGGCAAGGTCGAGGACAAGTTCGGCATCAAGGGCAGTTCGACCACCAGCCTGGTATTCGAGGACACCCGCGTGCCGGTCGCCAATCTGCTGGGCAAAGAAGGCGACGGCTTCAAGGTCGCCATGGTCACGCTCGACGGCGGGCGCATCGGCATCGCGTCGCAGGCGCTCGGCATCGCGCGCATCGCTTTCGAAGAGGCGCTGCGCTACAGCCGTGAGCGGTCGGCGTTTGGCAAGGTCATCGGCGACTTCGGCGCCATCCAGGAGATGCTGGCCGACATGGCGACCGAGATCGAGGCGGCGCGGTTGCTCATCTGGCGGGCGGCAGCGGCCAAGGACGCCGGTCAGAAGTACGGCAAGTTCTCGGCGATGGCCAAGCTCTACGCGAGCGAGACCGCCGCGCGGGTGTGCCACAAGGCGCTGCAGATCCACGGCGGCTACGGTTACGTCAAGGAATACAACGCGGAACGCCATGTCCGCGACGCGCGCATCACCGAAATCTACGAAGGCACGAGCGAGATCCAGCGTCTGGTCATTGCCCGCGAAACCTTGAACGAATACGCGCTGATGGCGTAGGCGAGGGCGACATGCAGTTTGAGCCTGGTGCCGCCGACCAGCACATCGCAGACCTTGCCCGTGCAGCAGCGCGCGACCACCTGACCCCGCGGGCGGCGCGTACCGACGCCGGCATCTTTCCGCGCGAGAACATCGCTGCACTTGGGCAACTGGGCCTGCTGGGCATCAAGATCGACCCGACGTTTGGCGGGCTTGACGGCAGCAACCTAGCGTACGTGCTGGCGATCCGCGAGCTGGCAGGGGCTTGCGCGTCGACGACCGTCACGGTCGCTGTGACCAACATGGTCGCGGATATGATCGCGCGCTTTGGGACTGACGAACAGAAGCAACGTCACCTGGCCAAGCTGGTTAGCGGCGAGTACCTTGCGGGAAGCTTTGCGCTTTCTGAGCCGAGCGCCGGATCGGATGCCGCCAGTCTGCAAACGCGGGCAGAGCGGCGGGGCGACGACTGGGTGCTGAACGGCAATAAGCTCTGGATCACGTCGGGCGATGTCGCTGGCGTCACGCTGGTCATGGCCAAGACCGACGCGAACAAAGGCAGTCGGGGCATTACCGCGTTTCTCACGGAGCCTGGCATGCCCGGATTTTCGGTCGGTCGGCACGAAGATAAGCTGGGCCTGCTCGGCAGTTCCACCGTTTCGCTCGCGTTTGAAGACGTGGTGGTGCCGGACTCGGCGCGGCTCGGCGCGCTGGGTCAAGGGTTTGAGGTCGCGATGACGGCGCTCGACGGCGGCCGCTGCGGCATCGGCGCCCAGGCGATCGGCATGGGCTACACCGCGCTACGTGAGACCAGTCGAATCCTCACGGCACGGGCGGCGCGCGACAAGGCGCTCGGCACCGAGCAGAACGCGCTGTTTCGGTTGGCCGACATGGCGCTGCGGTTGGATGCGGCGTGGTTGCTGGTTCAGCGCGCGGCATGGCTGCGCGACCAGGGCAAGAAGATGACCAAAGAAGCGGCGATGGCCAAAGTGGCTGCGACCGAGGCCGCCAATTTTGCCTGCCAGACCGCGATGCAGCTGGCCGGGCCGGATGCTTTTGATGCGGGCAGCACCATTGCCCGGGTCTGGCGCGACGTCCGCGTCAGCCGCATCTACGAGGGCACGAGCGAAATCCAGCGCCTGGTCATCGCGCGCAGCCTGGCCGCTGGCCTTTGAATGCACAGGGGGAATTGATGAGCGACACCACCGCTGCCACTTCAGGGCCGACGACCACCCGCCGCGGACGCGTACTGGTCGGCAAGGTCGGCCTGGACGGCCACGACCGCGGCGCCAAAGTCGTCGCGCGAGCGCTGCGCGACGCCGGCTTTGAGGTCATCTACACGGGCTTGCACCAGACCCCAGACATGATCGTCAACACGGCCATCCAGGAAGACGTCGATATCGTGGGGCTTTCGATCCTGTCGGGCGCACACAACACCCTGGTGCCCAAAGTGCTGGACGGACTGCGGTCGCGCGGCGCTGGCGATGTCGCGGTGTTCCTGGGCGGTATCATCCCCGACGGCGACCTCGCGGGCCTCAAGGCGGCTGGGGTTGCGGCGGTGTTCACCCCGGGCGCGTCGCTAGATGCCATCGTGGCCCAAGTGCGCACGTGGTTGGGCGAGCGCGGCATTGCGCTGGTCGATGGTCAATAGGTCTTGGCGAGGTAGCCATGTTGTTTGAGCCCACAGAAGACCAGCAACTGGTCGTGCAAGGCGTCGCAGCGGTCGCGAAGTCGCTGCGCGCGACGGCCAGCCACCGCGACGGCGAGGGTGGTCCCGACGCGGCGGCGCTGGAGGCCTTGCGCAAACTTGGCGCCTTTGGCTTGTTGAGCCCTGAGACCGTGGGCGGTTTGGGCGCTGACGCGACGACTTGGACACTGACCTTGGCCGAGTTGGCCTTTGCCGATGCCGGGCTTGCGCTCGCGGTCGCGGAGCATGGCCTGGCCGCGCGTGCCTTGGCCGCAGCGGGCGACCTGCCCCGCGCGAAACTTGCGGCGCAAGGCCGAGAACTCGGCTGCCTTTGCCTGAACGGCCCGAGGGCGCACTTGGATGACGACGCGCCAGGGGTAACGGCAATTGTTGCCGGCGACGCCTGGTCGCTGACTGGGGCAACCGACTGGGCGGCGCTCGCCCAGCGCGCCGACTTTGCCGTAGTGCGCGCGGAGCCGGATGGCGGGTTGTTCGTTGCCGGGCTGGCTGCGGCCGGCGTGGCCCGTGCGGGCATTGAGCGCCAGCTGGGTCTGCGCGCCGCGGCGGGCGGAACGCTGCAATTGAACGCGACACCTGCGACGCGCCTGACAACCGACGCCGCGGCACAAGTCCGCGCGTTGCAGGCGTGGCTGGCGCTGTCGGTCGCGGCGATTGCGGTCGGTGTGGCGCGCGGCGCTGCCGTGGCAGCCGGCCGCTATGCAGAAGAGCGCGTCCAATTCGGCGCGCCCATCTCGCGGCTGCAGCCGGTCCAATGGCACGTCGCCAACAGCGCACTGGACATCGATGCGGCGGCGCTGTTGGTGGGGCGGGCGGCGGCGCTGGTCGACCACGATTTGGGAGCCGGTAGGCCATTGGCTGCGGCAACCCAGGCGGCCATTTGGCAGGCTAAGACCGCAGCCGGCACTGCAGCTACCCAAGTCAGCGACCGCGCCATCCAGGTCCACGGTGGCTATGGCTACACCCGCGACTTTCCGGTCGAGCGCGCCTACCGCGATGCGGCGCTGTTGCAGGCGCTGCACGGCACGCCGGGCGGCCTGAAGGTACGCACGGCGCGGTTTCTGGCCGGCCAGGCCTGAACGCCATCACATACAGTTGCTACCCAGACACTTGGCTAGGTCCTCGACCTTGCTTTTGGTCCCGGTGGGCGCATTGCCAATGCAGCCAAAGCGGCATGGCGTGTCCTTGCAGGCGACGTAGCACGTCAAGACCTTCATGCAGTCCGGGTCCTGGTTGCAGGCATACGCCTGCATCGGGCAGCTGCTGACGGCGCAGTTGGTCAGGCAGTTGATTTCGGTGGCCTTGCAGGCAGGCTTGCTATCGACTGCCGTCTCAGCCGCGGTCTCGGCGACGGTGATCTCGGGTTCTGTTACCGCTTCTTGACCGCTGGCGAAGTCGGCCTCGGTGTCTGCGCCCGCGTCCTGGGCAGTCGCGCAACCGGCAAGCCCGCAGGCGCGCCTCTTCGCGTGGCCCGGCGTCCGTCTCAACGGCGATGCAGGCTTCGTACCGCTGCAGCGCCTCTTTTAGGCGGCCGGCGCGGTCCCAAGAGCGCGCGGCATTGAACAGCAGCGCCGGCCGCTTGGCCAGCTCGTACGCGCGATCGTACAGCTGCGCTGCCAGCTCGTAGTCGCCGGACTTGTAGCGGCGGGCCGCGGTCTCGGCAATGGACTCAGCCTCGGCAGTCGGCGAAGCGGGCTTAGCCGCCAGCGCGGGCAAGGCGCCAGCAAGCAAGCCAAGGGCAACCGCAGCCACTGCCGCGCCTCGGTAAGGGTCAAGCAAACAATGACTTGAACGCGCTCGGCAACCAGTGGAGCCGCGAGTCGGCCTCCGAGGCCGCGAACCGGCGACCCACGAAACAAGCAATCGGGCCAAAGAAATGATTGAGTAAATCATTTCAGGCCCTAACGCCAGAAGTCACGCGGTTGCCGTTGCAAATTGCCCGCCTTGCCTGCCCACGCAGGATGGCAAGGCGCAGCGCTTGCGGTTGTCCAGCCGGGGCGTATTCGCTGCTACGGCACCACCGTGCACTTGACCTTGGCGGCCGCATCGCCCGGATAGGCGGCACCGTCGTACAGCGCCACTGCACCGCCCGGCTCTTGGGCATCGCGTGCGGCGGGGCAAGTGAAGCTGACCGTTGACGTCCCCGCCGACACCGCCTGGCTCGCCAAGGCCTCGGCGTGGACGCACGCGGTGCCGGCACCCAGCTTGTGGCTGAATTCGCACACGCGTACCACTTGCGGCGCGGCCTTGTCGCCGACCGTGCACGACAATTTGGTCACTGCACCGGGCGTGCAGGTGACTTTGGGCGTTGAAGCCTTCCAGCTGCAGTTGCGCAGTGGGCCAAGCTGGCCACGGTCGCAAGCGGCGGTAACGTAGCCGTTGCCGGGCGTGGGCAGCGTTACCGGGTAGGCGTGGCCGTTGTTGGCCTGCCAGTTGGGCGCGAACGTGCACATCGGGCGATAGACGGTCTGCCCGCTGGCGTTGGTGAACTGCGTCGGCTCGAAAACCGGATTACCGACGGCATCAAGCACTGGGGCACCTTCGCATAGGAAGCCGTCAGGATTGCTGATGAACCCCAAGTCCTTGGTCACAGGGCCTTTGCTGGTGTCCACATCGGTCACGTCGATCCACTGGCACGGCAGCCCGGCCTTGTACTGGTCGACCCAGCCGACCTCGACGCCCTGGATGTCGCAGCCGCCGTACGGGTTATGTAGCGGCGACAGCTCGTGGTTGGAGGGCCGATTGGTCGATTGCAAGCAAAATCCGCGCTTGGCGGTAGTGGCGACGTCGCCGCCGAAGGTGAAGCTGCCGTAGTGGGTGAAGTGGTAGTGTTGGTGGCACTGGTCGAATTCGAAGATGTGGTACTTGTCGTTCAGCGTTTGTTCGCCGGTCAGATAGTAGTCGACTTTGCCGATGGAAAGCGTCTGGTTGCCGACGTTCTGGTCTGAGGTGGCGAACTGCAACAGGCGGCGCCAGCCGGTGCCTCCTACGCACTGCTCTTTGAGCTCACACGCCCCGGGCGCGATATAGCGGTAGGTGACGCGGTTGATCGCAAATTCGCCCAGTTCCAGCGACAGGTCGGCGCCATTGGGTGACGGGTAGCCTACGCGGACCTGATTGGCGAGGTTGTTGTCCCAGGCCAGCCGGGTGAAGCGCACCACCGTGTCGTAGCTGCCGACGTGGTCGGCGAGCGCCTGCTTGCACGACTTGGCCGGCATGTGAGTCTGGTGGCAGCCGCGCGGGCTGAGCTCCTTCTCGACCGCGCACTCGTGGTCGTAGAAGGTATCGACCTCTTCGGACTCGACGCTGTTGGGCGGAAAGTCCTCCTCGTCCATGCAGGCGTAACCAGTGCGCTGAAACAGCAACTCTGGATCGATGGGGTAGGTCATCGGCTCGTCCCAGAAGCCGCCGACTTTGCCGAGCTTGGCTTCAGACGTGGCAGGCGAGTTAGGGTCGGTAAGCAGCGTGCCCTGCAACGCATAGCCAACCACAACGTAGTCGTGGCGGCCGCCGATTTTGGCGCGCTTGGGTTTGCCCTGCAGCGTAACGAACCGTTGCGACTCAGGCGGCAGCGGCAGCTGCTTCTTCTTGGTGCCAGCGCCGTAGAAAGACTGGCGAAACACCAGGCGGTAGGTCGCCAGGTTGGCTTGGGCCTTGGCGCGCTCTTGCCAGAACTTCACAGGCCGCGCCGCCAGCTCGGCCGCCACGCGATCGCGCATTGCCACCGGCAGTTCGTCGAGCAGCACGCCGACCTGCCCGTTGAGGGTGACGCGCACCAGCGCGCCAGGGGTGGTCAAGGCGACGGCCTTGGTCGCTTCACCAGCGGTCGGCTCGGCGTCGGCGCAAGCGGCGAGGCTTAATAGGCCCGCGACGAGCAGAGTGGTCGCGCCGGCGTGTACATGCCGATGGGCGGCAGAATTCATAGCGACCTCGCTGCTGCCCGCCCCCGGACAGCGATGGAGCCCTGTTTGTTGCGCTGCGCGACTCGGGCGCCGCGCGGAATTAACACGTAGACTAGCACCTGTGCGTTGCGCGGTCAACGACAAAGTAGCAGCCTGGGCGGTTTTGCGCAGGGTTGGGCCCCGTGCAGCTGCTCGACGCGCTGTCACCACTTGGCCACACTGGCCGTGCATGCCGCTTGATCTCGCCCTTGCCCGAGCGTAACGTCGCCAGCAGCCCGAAGTCGGCGCCAATCTCGGGCCAAACTCCGCGCCGGTGCGGCCTGCTGGCCGTCCGCGTTTTCACCCGCGCCAAGCCGGCCGCGCTGCCGGCGCCCAGCTGGAGGAGCCCATGCCCACCAAAACGCCATCATCGCCCCGTGTGGCTGCGCTTGTTGGACCGTACCTTGCCGGCAAGACGTCGCTGCTTGAGGCGCTGCTGCTCCACGCAGGTGCGCTGCCCAAGAAGGGCAGCGTCAAGACCCGCGACAGCGTGGGCGACGCCGGCACCGAGGCCCGCGCGCGCGGCATGTCCACCGAACTGACGGTCGCCACCTGCGAGTACCTCGGCGAAGCGTGGACGTTCATCGACTGCCCGGGTTCGGTCGAGTTCCAACAGGACGGCCTCAATGCCCTGCAAGTTTCCGATATCGCGGTGGTTGTCGTAGAACCCGAGCCGGCCAAGGCGCTGTGCGCGGCGCCGATCCTCAAGATGCTGGACGAGCGCAAGGTGCCGCACGTGCTGTTCATCAACAAGTGCGACCAGCCCGGTGTCGGGGCCAAGCTCAACGACGTGCTCGCGGCGCTGCAAGCAGTCAGCGACCGGCCGCTGGTGCTGCGCGAGTTGCCCATCAAGGATGGAGCCAACATCAGCGGTTTCGTCGATCTGGTCAGCGAGCGCGCCTGGGGCTTCAAGCCGCACGAAGACGCCCAGCTGACCAAGATGCCCGATGCCGTGCTGCCGGCCGAGGGCGACGCGCGTCGCGAGATGCTGGAGCACCTTGCCGATTTTGACGACCACCTGATGGAAGAGTTGCTCGAGGACATCGCGCCCGCGACCGACGAAGTCTATGCCAACCTCAAGCGCGATCTGGCCGGCGACCTGATTGTGCCAGTGTTGTTTGGCAGCGCAGAGGAAGACCACGGCATCCGCCGCCTGTTCAAGATGCTGCGGCACGAGGCTCCGAACGTTGCAGAGACGGCGGCACGCCTGGGCATCCCGGACGAACCGATGATCGCGCAGGTGTTCAAGTCGGTGCACGCGCAGCATATTGGCAAGCAGAGCATCGCGCGGATCTGGCGCGGCGAGGTGCAGGACGGCCAGTTCTTGGGACCCAACCGGGTCAGCGGCGTGCAGCGGCTGTTCGGCGCGCAGCAAAAGAAGCTGGCCAAGGCGGGCACCGGCGAAATCGTGGCCCTGGGGCGTATGGACGACGTGCACACCGGCCAGGCGCTGGCTGCTGGTCGGGTGGTGACGGTGCCGTGGCCGACGCCGCTGCAGCAGTGCTTCAGCTTTGCGGTCAAGACCTTCAAGCAGGGCGACGATGTCAAGCTCGGCGGGGCGCTGCTGCGGATCTGCGAAGAGGACCCGTCGCTGCGCTACGAGCAGTCGGCCGAGACGCACGAGATGGTGCTGTGGGGCCAGGGCGAGATCCACCTGCGCAATGCCATCGAGCGGCTCAAGAACCGCTTTGGCGTCGAGGTCAAGGCAGATCGCGCGCAGATTCCTTACAAAGAGACCCTGCGCAAGCCCGTGCTCAACCAACACGGACGCTACAAGCACCAGACCGGCGGACATGGCGCGTTTGGCGACGTGTACATCGACATCAAGCCGCAGGCGCGCGGCGCGGGCTATAGTTTCAATGAAACCGTGGTCGGCGGCGCGGTGCCACGGCAGTTCTTCTCGTCAGTCGAAAATGGCGCACGCGAGTTCCTCAAGCAGGGGCCGCTCGGTTTTGAGCTGGTGGACATCGCGGTAACGCTGACCAATGGCAGCTACCACGCCGTAGATTCAAGCGACATGGCCTTCAAGGCCGCGACCCGCATCGCCATGACCGAGGGCACGCCCAACGGCGCCCCAGTGCTGCTGGAGCCCGTCGTCACGGTCCAAGTCAGTGTCCCCAGCGACTACACCGCGCGGGCGCAGCGCATGGTGACGGGAAGGCGCGGTGGTCAGATCCAGGGCTACGACGGCAAGCCCGGCTGGAACGGCTGGGACATCGTCAACGCCCAGGTGCCGCTGGCGGAAATCGCCGACCTGATCTTGGAACTGCGTTCGCTGACGATGGGTGTAGGCTCGTTCACCTGGGCATTTTCGCACCTGGCGGAGCTCGACGGCCGCGAAGGTGAGCAGGTGGTCAAGGCGCGCAAGGCGGCCCTGTCGGCGGCAAGTTGACGAAGCGTTGACCGCGGACCTGTTGCGTAGTCGGGTGGTCGCGCAGAATCAGGCGGCCGAGCGGCGCGGAGCCCGTACTTGCGGGGCCTCGTAGGGTGTCACCATCGTGGGCATGCGACCGGTGCGTTGCCACTGCTGCAGCACGCTGGTGACCCAGTCGCCGACGCCGGTGTCGCAGGCGATGAGTTCTCGGCGATTCAACATCCAGCGCTGGATGGTCAAATCGTAGTACGTGGCCCGTTGCCAACGGCCCATCTCAAAGGGCGCTTGCGACTCGCCGCGGAACTTGAGCGAAGCCGAGCGGCTTACGCGAGCGGTTCGCCGGAACCAGATCCCCAGAGCCCGCGTGATGCCCAGCTTGCCGTCGCGCAGCTCGATTCGGCAGATGGGTGCCTCGACGCCGAGCAGGGCGGTGCCAAACGCGCCGAGAATCGCCGCGAAGACCCACGAGCCGACCACATTGGCCTGGCTGCCGGGCAAGCACGCGTTGATGCCCATGGCCAGACCGATGCCAATCAACGTGTAGCCGAACAGCGAGCACCACTTGTGGCTTTCAGTGGTGACCTCTGGCAAGAAGATGGTGAGCCGGCCGGGTCCCTGCTCAGTGCGAACCCGCGTGTGGGTGACGATGCGGTCTGGCAAGCCGCCGACGCCTTCGACCCGCACCCGGCCGCTGGGCGGCGGCGCGACTTCATCGGGCTGCAGCACCACGGCTTGCGCCTGGGCCTTGGCGCTGTCGCGCAGGGCCTGATTGGCCTTGCGGGTGTTCTGCCAATAGCGAACAGCATAGGCGAAGCTCAGGACCAGCGAGAATAGCTTGAGGGCAACGAGGAAACTCATGACGGGACTCCGTTTGCGGTAAGTGGTGGCGCACCTCGCCAGGGCGGCGTGGGGTGCGACGTGCACGAGCAAACGGCGTGCCGAATTCGGCTGCGACATCGATACCGGCAATTACAGCAGGTTGGTGTCTACGGCCCGACGCTGACGGCGACGCAAAGTGTCCGGCCGACAGGTCAGGGTGTCCGGACAGTCCGTCGCGGCGCTGCGCGTGCGACAGTTTCCAAAGGGTCTGTGGACGCGAACTCGACTAGCGGGCTACGGACACTCAAACGGCACCCACGGCGCCGCGAGGTTGGTGCACACCGAGCTCTGGGCGATGGGACCGATTTCGGTCACGACGCCGGTCTTGGGGTCAATGTCGCGCAGCACCTTGTCGTCGGTGCAAGCGTAGAGGTGGTCGTTGGCCGGATGGCGCTCCATGCCGACCGACGCGAACGGCTTGCTCAGCTTGGCCAACAGCGCCGCCTTGCCGGTCTTGGGGTCGATGGCATACAGGCCATCGTCTTTGCCGTTGATGGCCAGCAGGTTCTGACCGATGTCGGACCACGTGGCGCCATTGGCTCCAAAAGCGACGCCAAGCCCGCTGCCGACGGTGGTCGCCATCCCCGATTGCGGGTTGATTTCGATGAGGGCTTGCAGCCCGGACGACACGCCGTACAGGCCCTGGGCGTGGTTGGAAGTGATGCCGTTGACCACGGTCGCGCCGCCATAGCTGCCGATCGCCTTGATCTTGCAGGTGCACGGGTCAATCTCGTCGAGCCCGGCGCCCTTGATGCTGCCGACCAGTACGTTGTCGCGGCGAAAGGTCAGCGACGGGTAGGCACCGTTTTGCGGCAACTGGCAGACATTGGTGGTCTTGGCGGTGGCGACGTCGATGCGCTGCAGCCACCGCGAGCTGTTGTCCAGGCTCATCAGGAACACGGTCTTGCCCTGCCATGGGTTAGCCGGCTTGGCGGGCCCGGAGTCGGCCAGCCCGTCGACGGGTGGATCGAGCAGGTCGTAGTCCACGTCCTGCCACACATGGGGATCGGTGGCGCTGTCCGCTTGGTCGGCAGCAGCAGTGCCGGCGGTCTCGGCTTGGGCGGACGCGGCACTGTCGGCGTCGTGGTTGCGACCCACCAGGCTATTGGGGGCGCTGTTGCCTGGCAGCGCTGGATCGCCAGCGTTTGGTGAGGTGCAACCTGCCAGAACCGCCACCAGGGCGCCGCAGCAAGTCAGACCTGCACCGCACGCGTTCCGCATCGCCTGATGGTGCGGGCTGGCGTGGCTGGCGTCAATGCTGACATGGCGATGCGGGTGCGGTTCACGGATTGGGCTACACAGCCCGGTGCGCACAACTCGGGTAACTACATGGCGTTCGTGTTGAACCCGGCGGCTGAAGCCGCGGGCTTAGGTTACCAAGCCCGGCCTGCGCCGGGCTGAGAGTTTGTGTTTGATTACTCAGCCTTGCGCAGGCAAGGCTTTGCACCCCTAGGCCGCGGCTTCAGCCGCCGGCAGTATTTGCGAGGTGTGTCTGAGCACCGGCCCGCAGTTCGCCCCCATTTTAGGAACCGCCCCCTGGCGACGCCGGCCCCGTCCAAGCTGGCGCTACAGGTTGGGCGAAATCGCCACCGTGCCCGGCGTGACCTTGCCGACGAACTGCAAGGCGTCGAGGATGACCTCGCTGTCGAATACGCCGTCGCCGACGTCATGCACGTGAAAGGTCAAGTAGAACTCTTCGTTGGGCTCGATCGGCCACTCGGTCTGCAGCCAACCGGTGGACGAACCGTGGGTGGGCCCGTCGCCGCTGTTGCTGGCAGAGCACTCGTAGCCGGTGCCGCTGATGTTGGTCTTGGCTTTGCCGTTGGGGCAGCCGTTGAGCCAGCAGCACTCGGACAGCGCCGTGTTGATGGCCACGTAGCAATAGCGGGCTTTGGGGTTGCAGAATTGCATGCCGGCGCTGCACACAAAGTCGTGGTAGGTCTGCGGGTTGCGGCAGTCGGTGTAGTTGATGACGGTCGGTGCGCCGCCGTTGGTGCTGCCGGCCTCGAGCACCGCGTAGAACTTGTCGTTGAACTGGGTGCCGACGTAGTCGTCGTACTCTTCGCTGAAGAACACGTGGCGAAAGCGGATGCCGTTGACGCCCGCAGGGGCCTTCAAGTGCAGCCGCCACTGCACGGCGTTGTGCACGTTGCCCTGACCGCCGGCGTAGGGGTCGGCGATGGACTTGCCGCCGAGGTCCTGGCTGTGGGAGGTGCCGGTCGCGGGGCCGGTGGCCAAAAGCGCGTACGAACCGCCCAGGTGGGGCTTGAGGTGGTTGCCGGCGTTGCCGAATTGGGCGACCGCAGCGAACGCTCCGGTGGTCGAGGAGTCCGTTGGCGATTTGACCTCCTGGCCCAGCAAAGTGCCCTCGCCGCAAACGTCGAGCGCGCAGGCCATCGCCGGCAGGTCGACGCCCACGCCTTTGCACGTGCACTTGGGTGCTTCGACGACGGTGCCGGCGCCGATGGTGGCGTAGGCTGGAGCCTGACCGTTGGCGAAAGTCTGGGCGTAGACCATCAGCAAGTCGGCGAGCTCGGCGAGATCGAGGTCGCCACCCAAGGTTTTGGCAGTCCCGGCAATCTCGGCGGCAACCTTCTTGATCTCGACGGCGGCAGCTTCGCCTTGTAGCTGCTGGGTCTTGACCAGCACGTCGCGGTAGGCCACGACGGCCGCGCCCTTGTCGAGCAGCTTGTGGTCGCCCGCTTGCAGATCCGAAAACTTGGCCGACCACTCGGCCGTCTTGGTTTGCAGGGTCTGGGCGTCCTGCCACGTCACCACGACCTTGACGACCTCTTGGCCAGTTAGGCTCGCGGGATCGCATGACTGGATGGTCTGGTGGAAAATCATGGCGTCGTTGGCCGCGAGGTGCTGGGGTTCCACTTCCTCTTTCTTGGTCGACACCTGCTCGCCGTAGAACTTGTCGATGGCAAACGTCGGTGGCAGGGTCACCTGGACTTGCACGTTGCGCGCGGCGACTTCCAAATGCCGCAGCAGGCCCTTGCCAAATACCTCGTAGGCCTCTTGCTGGCGGTCGAGGAACACGTAGGCACCCTTGCCGGCGTCCGTCACCGTGTTCATCAGCTTGTCGTTATAGTTCCACGGGTCGCCGACGCCTGCGCCCATCAGGTAGATGCCGGTGCCGTCGTCTTTGCCGTCGGCGCCTTTGGCGTACTGGGCGATGAGCGCGGCGTCTTGTTGGCCGACGTTGGCGCCGCCGTCGCTGACCAGGATCACCCGGTTGATGGCGGCCTTGTCAAAGTGCTTCTTGGCGACGCCATAGGCTACTTGCAGACCGTCGGATAGCGGTGAGTCACCTTGCGGTTGCAGCGCGTTGCATGCCTTAACTAATTCGCCATTGTCCTTGCCCGCCATGAGCTTGCCGTCGACCGGCGTTTGCACTTTACCGCCCCAAGTCACCAGCGAAAACCGGTCGCCTTTGTCGAGCGCGGCGACCAATGCCAAGCACGCGTCGCGAGCGCGGTCGATGCCAGTGTCGCCTTGACCGCCCCAGCCCATTGACGACGAGGTGTCGACGGTCATCACGACGTTGAAGCGCCGGCGGGTGGCTTCGCTGAAGTCCGGGGCGCGAACGCCCACTTGCAGGCGGAACGTGCCCGTTGGCGCGGCCTCTTTGCGCAATTGCGCGCTCAATGTCACTTCGTTGGGCAGCGCAGGCGGGTAGGCGAAGTCGTAGTAGTTGAGCAATTCGTAGGCGCGGACGGGCTTATAGGCGTACTGGCCTTGCAAGATGAGACCGCGCGCCACGGTCGCGCTGGCCATGGAGTTGCTGTCGTCGGCGGACAAGTACAGGACCACCGGGTCGGTCTTGTTGCAAGCAGCGGCCTTGGCGTCGGCGGTGGCAACGTCAGCGGCGGCCCCAGCATCTGCGGCAGCGGCATCGCTGGCCATCGCGCCGGCATCGGCGTTCATCGGCGGCGCGGGTTGGCTGGTGCCGGCGTCGGCGCTGCCGGAATTGCCGTTTTGCTTGTCGGCGCCGCCGGAAGATTGTGCAGGACCGGAGTTGCCGCCGCCGCCCGACGTAGATGCATCACTTGTGGTCGAGCCCCCAGAACCGGCGCCGTTCGCCAGGTTTTCTTTGGAGGTCGAAACGCCATCGCCGCAGCCCCAAAGCGAGACGGCAAGGGTAGCAGACAACAGAACCAGGTGTCGGACAGGCCGCATGACAAAGCTCCGCGAGTAGAAAGGCACCGCAGCGGGCCGCGGCGTGCTGCGTCGGGGTGCAAGGAGCGTGCCAGGCGACTGCGGGCTCTGCCTGTTCACTTGAGGGCAGCGTCCGGGCGCAGGGAATGGCGCGAAATACCGCAGATGCGGCTTTTTTCAACACTCACTGACTACTTGCGCAGGATCTTGTCCATCGCCTTGCCCGTGGCCAATTCCTTGAT
>SXGT01107697.1_pt1 | contig 13988 bp, 8 predicted proteins | sample 3176221 | NCBI WGS metagenome assembly SXGT01 (sample SAMN11356862, study PRJNA531348) | freshwater metagenome | isolation source: freshwater sample F1-120 | place: China: Fuxian Lake, Yuxi | collected 2017-12-25 | reverse complement strand
GCCGAACCGCCCCCGCCAGCGTCGACGCCGGTTGCCACCCCGACGAAGCCGGCGACCAGAGCCGCGGCGCCCGCAGCCCCACCCCCCAGCGCCCCGTCGCCGACCACGGCCTCGCCGGCGGCCACCCCCGCCGACGACCGCGCCGCCGCCCTCGAGCTGCTGCGCCGCGAGATCCAGTCCTGCACTGCCTGCAAGCTGCACGAAGGTCGGCGCCACGCCGTCCCGGGCGAAGGCAACCCGCACGCCCGGGTGCTGTTTCTCGGCGAAGCCCCGGGCGAAACCGAAGACCAGACCGGCCGCCCCTTCGTCGGCAAGGCCGGCCAGCTGCTCGAACAGATCCTCGCTGGCGCCATGGCGTTGCAGCGCAGCGACGTGTTCATCGTCAACATCAACAAGTGCCGGCCGCCGGGCAACCGCGAACCCGCCCCCGACGAAGTCGCTGCGTGCCTGCCGTTCCTGCGGCGGCAGATCGAGCTGGTGGCGCCGGAGGTCATCGTGTGCCTGGGCCGCATCGCCGCCCAGAGCCTGCTCGGCCGCACCGAATCGGCGGGCCGGCTGCGCGGCCTCGAACTCGAGTACATGGGCGTGCCCGTGGTGGTGACGTGGCACCCCGCCTATCTGCTGCGCGAACCCTCGCGCAAACGGGAGACCTGGGACGACATCAAGCGGGTCAATCGCCTGCTCGGATTGCCCGAGGATCCACGGCGCCCGAGCGCCTGACCGCGCACCAACGGCCCTGGTCGTCGGCGCAAGACGGGCAGACACCCTGACGAAGGCGCGTTTGCAATCTTGACCGTTCCAAGATGTGTCGCTACGGTCCCGCGACTCCTGTGGCCCGGTAGCGTCCCTCGACGGCTCAGGAACCTTCGCTTACGCCGCGTTTTCGCGTGTTTCTCCCGAGGTGGGCTCAGGCATGCAGCCCGCAACAACTCGGTCGAATCGCGCGACAAAGCGGCTCGGCAGGTTGTTCTTTTTTTTGCTCGTCCGCCCTTCGCGTCCGTCCGTCGCTCCACACAGGCAGTGCGCACTGCCAGGAACGACACGCCTGCTTCGGTCATCCCGCCAAAGCAGCTTGTGACGGAACGACTCGCCCCCTCTCCCAGTTCGCTACTTCTGCAGGCATCCAAGATGATCAAGGTTCAGTCCCTGCGCTTGCGCGGCCTCGTTGCCTCCTCTCTGCTCGCTCTGGCCGCTTGTTCGGGCGCCCCTTCCAACCTCGTCGACGACCAGACGAACGGCAACGAAGGCACGCCACTGACCGGTTCGGCCTCTGGCAATACGGCCTCGGAATCGACCGCCCCCAAGACCCAGGATCCGCAGGATCCGCGCGACCGTTCGGCGTTGATCAAGAAGGCGCTCGAGAACGCCAACCGATCGCTCGCCTTGCGCCTGTTCGAAGATGCCCGCAGCGAAGCCGCGTGGGTGCTCGAACTGGACAGCACGGTGCAGGAGGCGCGTGACATCGTCGCCCGCTGCAACCAGGTGCTCGGCAACAGCAGCGGCATGGTGGTCGGGCCGATCGAGCCGACGATCCTGATTCAGCGCATCAAGCAGGAGCGCGAGCGCACGCTGGTCGAGACCGAGATGCGCCAGGGCCGCAGCAACATGGAGCTGGGCCAGTTCGGGCGCGCCATCGACAACTTCGAGAAGGCGGTCACCGCGCTGCGCTTCTCGGACTTCGTGCAGCCCAATGACCCGCTGCGCAAGGAAGCCGAGATGGCCCTGACCGAGGCCCGCACCGCCAAGAACAAGGCGGAAGCGGAAGCTCTCGACCGCGCCAAGATGGCGTCGGAAGCCGAACTCAACCGGATGGCGCGCGACAAGCAGATCGGTCGCGAGCTCAAGGTGCAGACCCTGCTGGAAGAAGCCAACGTGCGCTTCCAGGACGGTGACTACCAGAAGTCGCTGAGTGCGATCGACCAGGCGCTGATCCTCGACCCGACCAACCCGTCGGCGATGCAGCTGCGCGATCTGGCCGACCGGGCGCGGCACAACACGGCGATGGACAACAACGCCGAACGCTGGCGCACCGAGTGGAACAAGACGTTCCTCGACCTGCAGCAGATCACGGTGCCGCAGACGGACACGGTCATCTTCGACCCGGTCCGCTGGAGCGATGTCAACAAGCGCGCTCCCGCCAGCTACACGGCGCAGTCGGATCTCGACACGCCGGAGAACCAGGAGATCACCAAGCGCCTGAACGAGACCGTGCTCGAGCACAACTTCGCCAGCGCCACGGTGCAGGACTGGGCCAACTACTACGGCCAGGTCGCCGGTGTCACCTTCGTCGTCACCCAGGAGGTGAAGGACATGGCCGCCGAGACGACGACGCTGAGCGAGTTCCGCCTGCCGCGCCGCTCGGTCGTCGATGCCTTGAAGGCCATCCAGCTGAAGACCGGCGTCGCCTTCCGCGTGCGCAGCGGCCTCGTGCACCTGGTCAGCCCGGCCAACGCCATCGGCAACCTCGTGCTGCAGCCCTACAACGTGAAGGAGCTGATCACGGGCGTCCAGGGACGGCCGGGTGCGAACCTGCGCCTGCCGGTGCCCGGTGACGACACGCCGCTGTTCGCCGAGCCTGAAGAAGAGACGCAGCCGTCGGTGGTCGATGAAGGCCGCCTGCAGGAGCTGATCAAAGCGACGATCGCGTCGGACAAGTGGGACGGCAGCCCGTTCACGATGAACATGCAGGGTGGCGTGCTCTATGTGCGCGCCGACCACGAGACGCAGACCGCGGTGGCCAAGCTCGTCAACGAGCTGCGCCGCCACGTCGGCATCCAGATCGACGTCGAGTCGCGCTTCCTCAAGGTCGAGGACAGCTTCCTCGAAGACGTCGGCATCGACCTGCGTGGCCTGGGCAACCAGGCGTCGCAGGGTCTCGCCGGTCGCGGCCTCGAGAAGAAGGGCGATCGCCAGAACGCTGGCTTCGACGACTTCGGCCCGCGCAACCTGCAGAACCCGGCCGTGCCCGGCAGTGTCGGCAGCGGCACGACGCCCGGCGTGTTCTTCGACGACGGCGGCGACGGCGACATCATGGGTCGCGTCGAGAACCTCTACAACCAGACGCTCGGCGGCCGCAACGGTGGCCTGACGAACGCCGGTGGCCTGTCGCTGCAGTATGCGTTCCTCGACGACACCGAAGTCGAGGTCGTGCTGCGCGCGGTCAGCAAGCAGGAGCGCAGCGAGCAGATCGATGCGCCGCGCCTGTTGATCTACAACAACACGCGGGCGTCGATGCACCACCTGCGGAACATCAGCTACATCCGCGACTTCGAAGTCGAAATCGCGCAGGCGGCCGCCGTGGCCAACCCGGTGATCGGCACCGTGCACGATGGCGTTTCGCTGGACGTGCGGCCGGTAGTCGACAGCGACCTGAAGTTCATCACGATGGAGCTCCGCCCCACCGTGATGTCGCTGGCGCTGCCGATCCCGACCTTCACCACGACGCTGGGCGTCGGTCAGCCGATCTCGATCCAGCTGCCCGAAGTCACGCTGCAGAAGGTGCGCACCACGGTCACGATGCCGGACGGCGGCACCATGATGCTGGGTGGCATGCGCCTCGTCGAACGCCAGAACCTGCGCTCGACGGTGCCGCTGCTCGGCAACCTGCCCGGCCTGTCGTGGCTGTTCAGCCGCAACGGCACGTCGGTGCAGAACCGCAAGATCATCATCCTGGTCCGCGCCCGCATCGTGCTGATGGAAGAGATGGAGCCGAACCCGCTGACGCTGCCGGGTGCTGACATCTCGATGCGCTGATCGCGTCTGATCGAGCCGGTCGCTGACCGGTCGACGGATCCCGCGGCCGCCTTCGCACTGCGATGGCGGCCGCGGTCGATTTTGCCCCGGGGTTGCCGCCCCATTCGGCAACGGGAACGAACTGCAGCGCCGCCTCGTTCGTTCCCGTCGTCACGGCCAACGCTAGAGTGTGGCCCTTCTCCCACCGGTGCACTCCGCAGCGGCCCATCCGACCCACGTGACGCCAAGCGACTGCCTGCCTCCCACGCGCCGTTCCCGGTGGATGCCGGCGCTGGCATTGCTCGCGCTGTCGACGGCGGCGCTCGCGCAGACGCCGGACGCGCGACTGGAAGGCGATCTCGCGTTCGTGCGCGCACTGGCCAAGGAGCTGCGCTGCTTCGATCTGGCCCGCCTCGAAGCCGAGAACCTCGCCCGCACCCACCGCAAGGGACTGGCCCAGGACAAGATCGCGCTGGTCACGATCGAGATCAGCCGGGAAGCCGCCCGCACCCGCAGGGCCCGCGTCGAAGCGCGCAACCTGTATCGGCAGGCCCTCGACAAGGCAAAGGAGCTGCGCGACCGCACCGACGACGCCCAACTGCAGCTCGAGACCTGCCGCACGCTCGCCAACCTCGCCCACGACTACGGCCAGTTCCTCGCCGAAGAACTCGAGATCGCCCACGCCCGTGCGCCCGAACGCGTCGTGCAGCTCGAAGCCGAAGCCAGCGCGATGTTCCGCGCCGGTCTCGACGCCTGCGCCTTCGTCAGCAAGGCGCTCACCGATGCGAAGGACGAAAACGGGCGGCTCGAACTGCTGCTCGTGCGCCTGAAATCGGCGGTGTTGCTGCGCGAACAGGGCCGTTGCGATCGCAACAACCGCAGCGTGCTGGTCGCGCGCGCCGTCGAGCGGCTCACCGAGCTCGTGCTCGAAGTCGGCGAAGAGACGACGATCGGCGTGCGCGGCATGTTCGAGATCGCCCTGTGCAAGGAGGTCGATGGCCGCATCGACGACGCGATCGACGGCTACCGCAGCGCCATCCGCCACATCACGGCGTCGCTGCAGCAGGCCCAGCGCGGCGACCTGCCGCTGTCGCCCGAGATGCGCCGGTTCCTGTTCGCGATGCTGCAGGAAGTGCATGCCCGCGCCGGCGAGACGATGCTGCGCGAAGGCGATCCCGCCTGCGCCGAGCTGTTCGCGTCGTTCCAGAAGGCGCTGCAGGAGTTCGGGCCCAAGAACGGGGCCCTGCTCGACGTCGCCAGCGCCGACCACGGCCACCTGCTGTTGCTCGCCAAGGCGCAGTTCGACGCCGAATCCGGCGACGGCCCGCGCACGCAACAGGCGCTGCAGCTGGCGCGCGACATCAGCGTGCGCCATCCATCCGACTTCGTCGGCGCACGCGCCAAGACCGTGCTCGAGTCGATCCTGCAACGCCGGCCCGACCTGGCCACCGCCGAGCTGCTGCTCGAACTCGGCCGCAGCGCGCTGCACGAGAAGCAGCACGAAGTCGCCGTCATCGCCCTGCGCAAGTCGCTGGCGGTGATGACGCCCGCCGAACAGGAACAGCACGGCGTGCTGGCGACGCGCCTGCTCGGACTCGCCTTCGCCAATTCGGATCGACCGCTCGAAGCGATGCTGGCGCTCGGCGAAGGCCTGCACAAGCTCGGCCGCCAACGCGACCCGCGCACGCTGGAGCTGGCCGAAGACCTGCACCGCGCCATCGCGATGCATCGGCGCGCCACCCGCAACGACGCCGCCTTCGAACCGCGCTACGCCGAACTGGCGGCGTTGCTGGCGCAGTTCGCCGATGCCGCATCGGGCGCCTCGGCCCTGCTGCAGAAGGGCGCCGAGCTGTTCAACCAGGCGAAGTACCGCGACGCGATCGACCAGCTGCGCCGGATCCCCAAGGACCAACCGAGCTACGACCCGGCCTGCGTGCTGTGCGCCCGCGCCGAGATCCAGATGGGCCGGCTGGGCGATGCGCGCGCCACGCTCGCGGCGCACGCGACGCACCGCGCGGAGAATCCGTTGCCACCCGGCGACGTTCGCGGCCCCGCGCGCGAGCGCGCCACCATCGATGCCGAGTTCCTCGACGTGCAGATGCACTGGCTGGAAGCCCGCGGGGCCAAGGAACTGGGCCTGTCGCGCGACATGGCGCGGTATCCCGCGGCGATCGAGAAGGCGCGCGCCTTCATCGCCGCCCACGACGGCAAGGGGGAACAGAACCTGCCGGCCGCGCTCGAGTTCCTCGGCCGCCTCGACTGCGATCTCGCCAAGACCGCCGCCGCCGAACAGACCTTCGCCCGCCTGAAGGCACTCGATCCGGTGCGCGCATCGCGGCTGGCGAGCGAGTTGTTCCGCGAGTACCAGAACCAGGTTCGCCTGCTGCTGGAGGAACACGACCGCGCCGCCGCGGCCCCGGCCAGCGCCGGTTCGGTGCCGAAGGCCGCCGCCGATCTCGAACAGGCGCGGCGGCGGCTCGTCACGCTGGGCCTCGACTACGCGGGGATTTCGCCAAAGCCCCAGCTGCCCATCCTGATCGGCACGCTGGTCAACCTCGAGGCCCTGCAGGAATGGGCCCACATCAGCGAGATCGGCCAGCAGGCGCTCGCGATCCATGGCGACGACAGCACGCCAACCGTGCAGGGCAATGTCGATCGCTTCGTGCGGCCCGTGCTCGGCACCGCACTTCGCCACCTGCGCCGTTGCACCGAGGCCTACGCAGTGCTGCAGGAGGCCGAACGGCGCCTGCCCGAAGCACCCGAAGTGCGCCGCCAACTGTGCCTGACGCTCGGTGGCTGGCTCGAACTCGATCGCAAGGGTTCGCCGGTGCAGGAACCGGGCCTCGACCGGCCCGACGAGGCCTACACGCGCCTGCTCGACTACGACAAGCTGCCGGGCAGCCCGGCCGCCAAACCGTGGAGCCTCGCGTGGTACACCTGGCGGTGGGAACTGTACTGGTTCGCCCGCAAGGCGGCGGCCAAGGACAACAAGTGGCAAGCAGCTGCTGAGACCGTGTGGCGGATCGCCCGCGCGACCGACGACTTCGCCGCCCTGCGCCAGCACGGCCCCGCCGGCGTGCGACTCGCCAGGTTCTTCACCGAGAACCACTGAGCATGGCCCGCCCGACACCATTCCGCGGCCGGCTCCACGCGATGCGCACCGTTTCGCTGGCGCTCGCGTTGGCCGCGAGTGCAGCAGCGCAGCGGACCAACGACGTCGTCTACACGAAGGCCGGCGCGGTGCTGCGTGGGCTCGAAGTCACCGTCTTCGAAAGCACCACCGTGCGCGGCAAGCAGGGCACTGCCCCCTTCAGCATGCCGGCCGCCGAGGTCGCCGATGTGGAATGGGGCGACGCCCCGCCCGCCTTCGCCCAGGCGCGCCTGCTGCTGCAGCGCGGCGAGTTCCGCAGTGCGGTGCAGTTGTTCGGCGACGTGCAGACGCTGCGGCCGCAGGTGCGCGCCGACGCCTTGCACTTCCAGGTCGAAGCCGCGGTGGCCGCGATCGGCGACGACAAGAACGCCGCCGCCACCGCGGCGCGCCACGCCCACGCCTTCGTCAACACCCACCCGACCCACTTCCGGACCCCGCGCGTGCGGTTGCTCGCCGGCCGCGCCGAACGGCTCGCCGGCAACCACGCCGCCGCGACGCGAACGCTGCGCGCGCTCGACGAACGCGGCGACGACAACGGCCTGCGGCCGCAGCTCCACGTCGAAGCCCGCTTCGAACTCGGCCTGTGCCAACGCGACGCCGGCGACCACAGCACCGCCCGCGCGACGTTCCAGGCCACGACCCAGCTCGCCACGGCGGCCCTGGCGGAACGAACCGCCCATCACGAAGCGCCGGCGTTGCGCAGCCTGCACCTGCTGGCGCAGAGCGCGGCGGCGGAGACGTTCCTCTCGGTGAGCGACTGGACGGCGGCGGAGGCCGCGTTCCAGGCGCTCACTGCTGCCGCGGATCCGGCGTCCCGCGCCGCCGGCCACGCCGGACTCGGCGAGACGATCTGCCGCCGCGGCCTCGCCGAGCCGCGCCTCGCCGACCTGCGCCGCTGCCAGCTCGAACTGGCGCTCGCGGCGATGCTCGACCCGACCGGCGGCGATCCGAGCGCCAAGGCGAACTACTGGCTCGGGCGATGCCTGCTCGCGCTCGGGGCCGAACGCGAAGGCGTCAACTTCCGGACCCGCGCCCACACCTACTTCCAGATCGTGCTCGACCACTACCCGGGCTCCCGCTGGGCAGAACCCGCCGCCACGGCGATCACACGATGAACCCCGACGCGAACTGTCGCGTGCAGCCAACGTCTGCGAGACTACGAACCATGATCCGAACGTGCGTCCCGCCGGCTCGCCTGCTCGCGCTGCCGATCACGCTGTTGTTCACCACGGCCCTGGCGGCGCAGAACGCCGCCACTGCCGCCGAACCCGGAACGATCGCGGAGATGTTCGCGTACAAGAACGCCGGCACCATCGGCTACCTGATCGTGCTGATGTCGGTCGTGGGCCTCGCGCTGTCGATCGAGAACTTCCTCGTCCTGCAGCGCGACAAACTGGCGCCGCCGCCGCGACTCGACGAGCTGGAAGCGCTGTTCGCCGACGACCAGTACCAGGAAGCGGTCGAGCTGTGCTCGCGCGACAAGAACTACCTGACCAACGTCGTCGGGGCCGGCCTCGCCAAACTCGGCCACTCGTTCGAGACGATCCAGACCGCGCTGCGCGAAATGGAGATCGAGGAGACCGTCAAGCTGTTCCAGCGCATCGGCTGGCTGTCGATGCTGGCGTCGCTGGCGCCGATGATGGGCCTGTTCGGCACCGTCACCGGCATGTTCTTCACCTTCAGCGCGATCGCCGCGGAGAACGGCACCGTCAACCCCGCCGAACTGGCCAGCGGCATCAAGATGGCGCTGATCACGACGATCTTCGGCCTGTCGGTGGCGATCCCGCTGAGCGTCGTGTTCTACGCGCTGCGCAATCGGGTCGTGCGAACGGCCACGGAGATCAACGCGCTCTGCGAGGACTTGTTCGAACGCTTCCGCAAGAAGGACTGAGCGCTCCCGCCCTCACCTCCCGCCACGAACGTCGACCATGCACAAAGACGTGTTGCAGATCCTGCAGAAGGACGTCGAGCTCGACATGACGCCGATGATCGACTGCGTCTTCCTGCTGATGATCTTCTTCGCGCTGGTCGTCGACATCAGCCAGAAGAACCTCGAAGACCTGGTCCTGCCGCGCGCCACGTTCCGCCAGCTCGACGACAAGCCCGCCGAGCATCGGCCGATCCTGAACGTGCTGCAGGACGGTTCGGTGGTGCACAACCAGATCGTCGTCTACGACCCGAAGCGCCACGGCGACGACTTCGAGCCGGTGCGGGCGTTGCTGCGGTCGCTGCGCCAGGCGGGGCTGAGCCAGAAGAAGCTCGCGCTCGAAGCCGACGATGGCAGCGGCCGCCTGCGCGACCCGATCCTGATCCGCGCCGACAAGTGGACCGAATGGCACTTCGTCGCGGCGGTCATGCAGCAGTGCAACCTCCGGGACATCGGCTTCTGGAAGGTCGAGCTGGCGCTGTCCGAAATCGACCGCGAACTGCCTGGCACCGGTCCGGCCGGAGGCCGCAAGTGAACTTCCTCGAGACCGTGCGCGAGCCGGTGAAGTTCGACATGACGCCGATGATCGACGTCGTGTTCTTGATGATCATCTTCTTCGTCTGCATCGACTTCCGGGTGCTCGAATCGAAGCTGCCGGCGTTCATGCCCAAGGACAAGGGCAGCCGCACCACCGTGGTGGAGCCGCAGGAGCAGCTGGTCGTGCGCGTGCATCCCGCGACCCCCGGCACCCCGGTCTATGCCCCGGGCGCTGGACCCGACCGGCTCGATCCGGAGACGCGCCGGCCGTTTCGCTTCCAGCTGCAAGGCCACCAGGTCCGCTGGGAAGTCGGCCCGCGCAGCTTCGAGGACCAGCAAGCCCTGCTGGCCGAATTGCGCCGCATCGCCGAAGACCCCGAAAGCCAGGTGCCGGACAAGGCCACGGGCCGGACCAAGCTGATCCCGGTGGTGGTCGAGGCGATGCCCGGGACCTACTACGCCGACGTCGCCCAGACCATGGATGCGTGCCACGAAGCGGGGCTGCGCGAGATCAACTTCGGCGGCAGCGCCGGCACCCGCCGCTGACCCGCCCGGGGTCGGTTGGCGCGGGCCTGATGCCTGGGTCGCGGGTTCGACCCCACCCCCGCCCCCGGTTTGGGGCCCGGCAATGAAAAACCCCCCGCCAAGGCACGGAAAAACCGTTGGCACGCCGACATCATGCTGGCTACGTTGCCGCTCCCTTCGGGTGGCCTGCGGGCCATTCCGAGGGATCGAACCGCTCTGTAATCGGCTCCAAGTCCCTCTCGATCGGTCGCTTCCCCGAATCGTCCCTCGGCGAAGCGCGATGCCTCAAGCATCGTACGTCCTCCCGATCGCTTGGAGTCGCTCGCATGGCGGGGTTCCGTTGTCCGCGGAACCGTCTGCACTCTCGCATGCTTTCAGCGTGAACCGATGGCTCTCGAAAATTCGCGCCTTCTCGCTGCTTCCCTGACTGCCGCTGTTCTCGGCGCTTCCTGCTCCACTCCCACGGAAGCTCCACAGCCGCAGAACTCGACTCCAACCGAATCGGCATCGCCGACGGGTTCGACACAAGATCCGCAAGGCCAGGCCGGCCTCGAGGAAAAGGTCGGTCACGAACGCCGCAAGGCGCTGGTTGATCACTACCTGCTCTCGGCGCAGACCTTGCGCAGCCACGGTGACCTGCCGGAAGCCAAGTCCCAGCTGCAGAAGGCCAACGACCTGATGCCGGGCAACCAGGAAGTCCTGACGTTGCTGGCCGCGGTCCAGGCCGAACTCGGCGAACCCCCGGGCCGCGTGGTCGATTGGGCCACCAGCGAGCAGGAGAAGATGGCCATCGGCCAGGACCGCGCCCGCACCGCGGTTCGCAACAGCCTGCAGAAGGCGCAGCAGATGTCGACCGAGCGCAACTTCGCCGGCGCCATCGAAGAGCTGCGCGTCGCCGCGCTGACGATCGAGATCCGCAACGACATGGACTGGGAAGGCCTCGACAAGCAGGTCGTCACCCAGAAGGAACAGGCCGAGAAGCTCTACGACGAACAGCAGCGCGCCAGCCAGGCGGCGATGAACGCCCAGCAGGCCGAGCAGCTGCGCCGCCAGTACGTCGAGAACGAGTCGCGCAAGCGCGCCCACGTCGATTCGCTGATCCAGCAATCGCAGGTCGCCTTCGAATCGCGTCAGTACAGCCGCGCCCAGGACTTCGCCCAGCGCGCCCTGACGCTCGAGCCGAACAACAGCATCGCCTACGAGATGCACAACATCTCGGTCAAGGCCGCCCGCGACGCCAGCACCGAGGACTACCAGCGCCGCCGCATGATCGAGATGCGCAAGCACGCCGAGGCCGAAGCCGACCTCAAGGTGCCGCAGACGAACATCCTCGAGATGGACGTCAATGTCTGGGATCGCGCCCAGAACCGCTCGGCGCACAAGGGCGCCGCTGTCGTCACCGACCCGCAGGACGCGGCGGTGTGGAACCAGGTCCGCTCGACCCAGGTCGGCCGCCTCGCCTACACGGAAGAGACGGGTGACTACAACGAAGTCGTCAAGAACCTCAACCTGATCACCGGCGTCCAGATCATCACGACGCCGGAAGCGCGCGAGATCATCACCGGCGAGAACCTCAAGCTCGTCATCGAGCTGAACACGTCGCTCACGCTGAAGGACTTCCTCCAGCACATGGTCGACAAGAGCGCCAACCTCGCCTGGACGGTCAAGAACGGCGTCGTCGTGATCGGCAACAAGTCGCAAGCCGCTGGCACGATCTCCAACGAGGTCTACCCGGTTAAGGACCTGATCTTCAAGCAGACCGCGTTCCTGCCGCCGCGCATCCGGGACATCCCGGGCGAAGGTGCGGACGACACGCCGCGCACGGGCAGCGAAGAGGATCCGGTCGCCGGCATCGAGCTGGCCGACCTGGTCACCGCGCTCAAGGACGCCACCGACCCGAAGTACTGGGAGACCGAAGGCGTTGAAATCCGTCCGGAAGACAGCGGCCTGTTGTCGGTGAAGGCAAGCCCGGAGATGCATGCCCGCGTCGTCGGCGTGCTCGCCGACATGCGCCGCTTCCAGACGCCGATCGTCACCGTCGACTCGAAGTTCCTGACCATCTCCCGCAACTTCCTGCAGGAGATCGGCATCGACTTCCGCGGCCTCGGTGGCTCGGGCGTGAAGGGCAGCGTGGTGTCGCTCGACGACGTCACCAACGGTCTCGTCAACAACGCTTCGCAGGGCCTCGACAACGGCGGCACCGGCGACCCGGCGGCCAACCCGATGGCCGGCGCGTTCTACAACGACGGCGGCGACGGTGACATCCGCGCCCGCACCGAGAACTACTTCGCCAACGACCTCGGCCGCGTGCTGAGCCCGACCGGTGGCCTGACGGCCGGTTGGACGCTGATCGACGACGTGCAGCTCAACATGATCCTGCGCGCGGTCGAGAAGCGGACGGACGGCGAAGTGGTCAACAGCCAGATCCTGTCGGTCGTCAACAAGGGCCGCGGCCACGTCGCGGTCATCAACCAGACGGCCTACGTGCGCGACTTCGACGTCGAAGTTGCCCAGGCAGCGTTCATCGCCGACCCGAAGGTCGACGTCATCCAGGACGGCATCGTGCTCGACGTGCAGCCGATCATCCTGAACGACCGCAAGTACATCATCCTGAACCTGAACCCCACGGTTGCCGAACTGCAGCGCCCGATCCCGACGTTCACCACGTCGCTCGCCGGCTCGACGCTGCCAGTCACCCTGCAGCTGCCGAACCTGACGGTCACGAACTTCTCGACGACCGCGAAGGTGCCGGACGGCGGCACAGTGCTGCTCGGTGGCCTGCGCCAGGTCCTGACCAAGGAACGCCGCGCCGAGATCCCGCTGCTGTCGCGTCTGCCGCTGATCTCGTTCCTGTTCAAGCAGGAAGGCTCGGCTGACGAGAACCGCAGCCTGATGGTGATGGTGCGCGCGCAGATCACCGACGTCGTGCAGGAAGACCCGACGGGTCGCACGCGCAACAACCGCTGAGCCGGGCTCCCGCCCCCTCAACTGGCCGAACACGGGCCGTCCGGCAGTTGCTGCCGGACGGCCCGTGTTGCGTACCCCACCCCCGCTCTTGCAGGCCGGGGCAAGGTCGCGGACAACTCCCGTCGTGACGAAGGCACTCGACGCGATCTTCTTCGACATCGACGACACGCTGTTCTCGACGACCGTGTTCGCCGACAAGGCCCGTCGCGCCGCCGTCGATGCGATGACCCGCGCCGGCCTGCAAGCCGACCGCAACGCCGCCATGCGCGAACTCGACGATGTCATCGCCGAGTTCTCGTCCAACTACGGCGGCCACTTCGACAAGGTGCTCGACCGCCTGGGCCCCGAATCGTTCGAAGGCCACAACCGGGCGGTGATCGTCGCCGCCGGCGTCGTCGCCTACCACGCCACCAAGTGGCGCGAGCTGAAGGTCTACGACGACGTCTACGAAGTCCTGCAGTGGCTCGCCACCACGGGCCTGGTGCGCGGCATCATCTCCGCCGGCATCACCATCAAGCAGGCGGAGAAGTTGATCCGCCTCGAGGTCCTGGAGTTCCTGACCCCATCCGCGGTGTTCTTCACCGACCAGGTCGGCTTCAGCAAGCCCAACCCCAAGCTCTACCGCCGCGTCCTGCAGCGCCTGAAACTGCAACCCGCCCGCTGCCTCTACGTCGGCGACAACCCGACGCACGACATCGACCCCTGCAACCAGGAAGGCTGGTCGACGATCCGCATCCGCCGCAGCGGCCGCCACTCGCAAGAAGAGGGCAAGACGCCCGCCAAGCACGAGATCCGCGACTTCTTCGAGCTGCGCAAGATCCTGCAGGACAGCTACGGCATCCGCTGAAGCTGCCAGCGAGCCGAACCAAGCGCCCCACGGGATCCGCAAACGCTTCCGGACGGGAACCGCGGGCAGTGACTGAGGCAAGCCAGCTGCACCGGCAGTAGCAAGCGCTACCAGCAACCGCCAACGCCCCGCCGCGTTCCAGTACGCCGCCGTTCAGGCGCGGGCCCGCCGCGGCCCCGCCGCCTGCCCCAACTTCGCCCCGCCGCGTTCCAGTACGCCGCCATTCAGGCGCGGGCCCGCCGCGGGCCCGTCGCCTGCCCCAACTTCGCCCCGCCGCGTTCCAGTACGGCGCCGTTCAGGCG
>SXGT01413461.1_pt1 | contig 13989 bp, 9 predicted proteins | sample 3176221 | NCBI WGS metagenome assembly SXGT01 (sample SAMN11356862, study PRJNA531348) | freshwater metagenome | isolation source: freshwater sample F1-120 | place: China: Fuxian Lake, Yuxi | collected 2017-12-25 | reverse complement strand
CCATTTCCATCCATGACCTGGACCAAGTTATTCCCGTTTTAATTACCCGCGCCGGGTTGCCACCTACTACGCTGAAATCAGGTACATCCTTTGTCACCAGAGAGCCAGCTCCGATTATCGAGCCCGGACCGATTGAGACATTCGGCATGATCGTAGAATTCCTGGCCAGCCAGACATGATTTCCCAAATTTATACTCCCACGGCTGTTTTTATTGATTATTTCTCGTGTGCCGAGGTCGACAATCCCGTGTTGATCAAATGCCTGAAGCAATACACCATCGGACATCATGCAATCTCGCCCTATTATTACGCTGGAATTAATGGCTACAATTTTTGCACCGTTCGCGGTGCTGTTGTCGCCGATCAAAATATTTGATTCGTGTCCAACTCTCAAATCCAAATTTATTAACCCGCAATTGCCGATAAATACCTGGCCGTTCGATCCTGCAAGTATTTCAATGGTCCCATTGAAATTTCCAAGAAATAGTAAAAGCTTTGGTGTGTATTTGTTGGATCCCATTTTCTTGATTCTTAATTTTGCTTTCTGGCAAGAAAATGATTCTTTCATGTTTTTTGTCAAGTAAATATCGGCTTCTATGTTTTGATCGAGATCGATTCCCTTCTGATTCTGCGCAAAGTCATGTCTGGAAAAGTCTTCAATTTGATTTGAGAAGTAAATTTCATGTTGTTCGTGAAACAAAGCATAGTGTTTCGTAATATTTTCCACTTGGATTATCCTTACCACAGATTGCCAAATTCATCAATTGAATCTGCGAATTCGTCTAGAAGAGCGTTTGCCCACTCTGCGGGAATATATTCTTCGACCACCGTACCTCCTTCAATCACATGATTCTTGTGATAAAAAGTTTTGCTTTCATGACGTAGAGAGGTGAGTGATTTATTCTCGATGCTTGATGAATACAATGCGCTATTCTTTCTGCTTCTCAAATCTGCAACTCTGCTTAATTGGCTTTCTTCAACATGTAAACCAATATGGCTTAACAGTTTGGATATTGTTGTGGAAATTTTATCGTTATTCAATTCAGAACAATCAATTATTAGGCAATCCTTCAGTTCCTGCGCTTTTTTGTACTCTGTTATCTGATTTGCCATGAATTTTTCAATATCACGCAGGCCAAGAGGTTCTTTTCTGAAAAATGGAGAATCCGGATTCTTTGTCATTCTGATAAAGCTCGCTGCCACTTCTATCAGGTTTCTTTTTGTATATACATACCTTGTTGAAATCGAATTCGATAAAGATCTCAATGCTGATGGTACGGTATGTGTTTTAAGTACAAAACAAATTGATGGATTTTGTTTGACATGATCGCCGAATTTTTCCAGTTCCTGCAAGTCTGCAATATAATATTTTACAAAAGGTACAGATGACAGGCCCAATAGGTCGGTCACTATATTCATGGATACTGTCGATCCGCTTCTTGCCATACCATTAACAACAATCAGCCTTGGCGAAAGGCTTAAACCCATCATGGCAACATCTTGTGCGTTCGATAAAGATAGAATTGATCTGCATTTAATGTTTTCAATGTAGAAATTCTTTTTTGCATTTGCCATTATTCTGGAATCGACGCCTGGCATTCCTGTCTTTATGCTCTGTTCAAAATGTTTTATCGCCTTTTCATGATGGCCGGATATCATTGCAATACGTCCGAGGCTATTATAGCTTTCGGCAATCAGTATTTGGCTGATCTGTTTTTTTTCTGCCCCCCACTTTATTGCAAGATTAATCAGTTTACGCGCGTTCACGAGGTTATCTGATTGTATCTGGCCCATTGCTGCCAGAAGTGCAAGCTTTGAGCGATCCGGATGTTGATCCAGTTCTTCCGGATTGATTGCTGCAAGACTTTGCCAATCACCAATCATCCATTGTGTGTAGGCTTTCTCGAGCAGGTTTCCATCTGCAATGCCAGATTGAGTATTGGTTATGCTGGTATTGTTTATGGAGCTTATTGCTACGGACATTGATCCTTCAGCAGATCTGCCAATTTCTGAAAATTGGCTGTTTTCCATTATTTGTTCATTGTACTTTTCTGCATCTTTGTCGAGAAGGCGTAGGTATTTCTGTTCAGCAAGGCCTGAATTTTGAGTGCGCAAATGCTCTTTGCGTTTTTTTGTTGCCAGGTCATGCCGGACTATTCGCTTACGTTTTCTTTTCACTTAAGTTACCCACTTTTTCTCGATGTTGAGTTGTCTGTCATAAATGTGGGGAGAATGATCTATGTAAATATACAACGTTTGTTGGTGGCTAAATACTTGTGTGTATTTCGTATGCGTGGTAACTGATTTTATGGATGGTGATTATTATCTTGATTATTAGCATGTCTATATTATTCTCGGAGTCCCGGTTCTCTCAGCAGTACATCCTTAATAAGGTCGATTTGCGCCTCCGCGCGGATCATTTCCTCATTGAGTAAATTCTGACGTGCATCCATTTCGCTTTGTTCAGTCTCTAGTTGAGTGATTCTTTGCGCCTGCTGGCTAATTACTCTCAATTGATCATCGCGTGTATGGATCATTGATTCGATCTTGGTCTGACGTTCTTTTAGTTGTTGCTCTAATTCGGATAGTTTCTGTTGTCTATGCGTGAGTTGCGCCTGGCTCTCGGTCAGTTGCTGGGTTTGGGCATCGCGTTCCTGGCTGACCTGCTGCAACTGGGCTTGCCGCTCTGCGGCGAGCTTGTCAGCGCTGGATTTGGCCTGGTTGAGGGATTCGAGCTGGCTCGCGCGCTCATTGGCCAACTGGGCGTGTTCATCGCGTGACCGGATCAGGGTTTCGATCCGGGTCTGGAGCGACATGAGACGCTGCTCAAGCTCATCATTTTTCCGCCTGGTCAGCTCAAGTGCAGCTTCCTGTTCAATGGCAAACCTATTGGCATCTTCAAGGGAAGCTGCCAGCAAATTATTCTGTTCTTCCTGCGCAAGTACATGTGTAACGAGCGGCAGCCGCTTGAACAAAGCGTTTGCATTCGGGTGTATGGCTTCCGGATCGACCATGATCAATTCGAAACCATAGTCCTTAAGATATCGGGTGGTTTCGGTGATTGGGCAGTCATCCTTGTAAGCATCCTGAATCTGCATTCCACTCACCAGCAGCCATTCAAAACTGTAGAGCAGACTGATGGGAATGCTACGCATCAAAGCATGATTGCAGCCTTGCGCGTCAAGTATCAGCAAGCTGGGTTTTTCGGGCGAAACCGACAGTGAATGGATAATCTGTGTTAACGACTTGGCTGGTACTGATACGGTTTTATCGATTCTGAGATTCGGGCGAATTTCAATAATTTTTGCAGGAGTCGCGCTGCTGCTATAGCGGACATTGTTAAGTATATGAAAATCAACGCAATCAGTATTAATGGTGGAAGCTGCGATGGGTAGTAAGGTTTCGTTCTCCCCGTAAACTATTCGGACCAACGCTTGAAGATTAACCGGGTTGGCTTCACACAACACCATCTGCTCCGCGTTCAATCCTCGTAAAACAGGCAACAAATCCCCCTTGCCGGCTCCGACGAACAGGACCGATCCAAAGTCGGATGGTTTGATATCTTGCAACGTCTGAATTAATTTTTTCATGTGTTGATGCTGCTGACGGTCATGCCGGTTCAGTAGATATATAAATTCAATAAATCATGTCTTGACAAATATCGGATCAGTGCGTTGATCATCATTCTGCTCGACTTTACAGCTCGTATATTTATGGATGGGGTTTCCTTCCCTCTTCCTTGCCGTGCGAAATATAGTGGATGAGCGGGTTGATGGTCGAGTGGAGCAAATCAGGATTGCTGCGCATATAATAACTGGTGTCAAACTTCAGAGAAGGGTCGCGCCCTTCATCTGCACCGAATTTCAAATAATGCCTGATCGGTTCCATGCCGGATCCCGCGACATCGGCATACTCTCTTAAATACCATTGCTCATCAAACAATCCGCTGTGTTGAATCAGCATGATCTGCTGCTTCAATTTTCGTGATGATTTATGCTTCTCAAGGTAGGTGCGCATCAATCCGGATTTTTTGGTTGGCTCCGGAGTGATGGGCATCCTGGCTTCGAACGGGTTGTTTGCCTGATCCTGCTCAGGTTCAGATTTGGCAGACAGCAATTCCTGATATCTTTGGAAGTAGATATCAAGTTCCTCATGCGCTTGATTTAACTGGAGAAAAAGAATCTTGTTTTCTTCATTTTTTTCATGAACCTTCTTCCCTGATTCAACGACAGCCTGCTCCATTTCTTCGATTTTGGTACGCAGTTCCGCAGTAGTCTTTTCTAAGGACTGGTGTCCCTTTTCAAGGCTGAGCAATTTCCCTTGATGGCTGATTATTTCGTCTTCCTTGCTTCTCAGCAGCAGAGCCTGATGTTCAAGCCTGGATTCTGCTTCTTTGGCGCGGATATAGTAAGTTTCCAGTTCCTCTTGGATTTGGCGAATCTGAAGCAAAATAAGCTCATTTTTCTGGTTTTTGTCTTTTATTTCTTTATCTGATTTTTCGATGGCCTGATCCAAAGCCACGTTACGGTCGCGCAATTCAGAAACCTGATTGTCCATGGATTGTTTGACATACTCTGCCTTGCTTATTTCTTTCTCCAACCCAATAATTGTTTTCCTCGAATCCTCCAGTTCAGCAACTGACTTTTGCAACTGGTTCCGCAGGGAGATTATTTCTGTTTCGTACCGGGTGCGGTTTACTTCAATTTGTTGACGGGCTTGATTCAATGCAGTGTCAAGTTCCATCATGCTTTTGCGCAGGCTGGTTTGCTCTTGTGAACTGGATTGCTTTTCCATCTCAAGACTGAGTACTTTATTATTCAGTCTGGATAATTCATCTTGCTTTGCTTCCAGTGACTGTGAGCTTTGCCTCAGGACGGCATCCTTTTCCTGGAGTTGAATATAATAAAGTTCAAGTTCGTCTTGTATTTGATGCAGTTGCAGCAACAACAAATCGTTTTCGCTGTCTTTCTGCTCTTCACGCACGCGGGTTTGATCAAGCGAAGATTTTATTTCATTGAGTTGGATCGTGAGACTTGCCTTTTCCTGTGCACCGGCTTGTTCTCTTGTATTGGTTGTCTTTATCTCGACTATTGCTTTATCAAATTCAGATTCAAGAATCGAAAGTTTGTTCTGGATCAACTCCATTTCGGCATTCGACTTGATCAGCGCATCTTTCGTGCGGGAAAGATGTGAATTTTCAAGCCATGCCCTGCTTAATTCCTGTGCGATGTAATCCGGCGGCGTGGGTAGATCAGATGCAGTTTCCAGCTCCTCATAAAGCAGGGTGGCTTCGGAATCATGCAATTTGTATCGGGCAACGATGGAACCCAGCGCGCTAACCGAATAGGGAAGATCAAGTTGCGTTGAGGGATTTTTCAACGCCGCAGTTATGCCGATTCGATCAGCCAGCAGTTCTGCCAGATAATCTGGCCGGGCGATCAGCGAGTCACTGTTGATTAACAGGCAGCGTTCGCGGTTGCGACTGTAAAAATCGAGCAATTCGCTGTTTTTCCTGCGCCATGAGGCGAGCCAGTCGATCGAGGTATCGGCGTTTTCCAGATCAGGTCCGGCTGCCTTCGCGAAAGCGGCTTCCGGTGCTACGTAAAGCAGAACGAAAAAGGTCGATTGATCAACCTCAGCCCAGAAATCGAGCAATCGGCTGGATCGCGTGTCTTCCCAACCCCATATCGGACTATCCAGATTCTGGATCAGCAGATTTTCGGCCTGGTTTTGCCACATGCGTCCCGGCTGGATCTGTCCTGTCTGGTCGGCTTCAACAATGTTTTTTGCCGCATACAGCTTCTGGTGAAATCGGCTAGGGTCGTTGGTTTCAAATTGAGCTGGCGCTGCCTGCGCGATGCCATAAGCCTGCATGAGAGACCAGATGGTTTGGATGCATGCGGTCGAATGGCCGGTGGTAATCAACACTTTCATGGTCTTGTCTTTTCCTACAAACCAAACACAACTTTTGCACTGACCGCAATCTGATAAATGATCTGGGTCATGTCTTTCCATATCTGGCGTGATTTCACGTCAATCCTGGGCAGTACCAGAATTTCGTCGCCGGCGCGAACTTTAACATCGTCGGTGCCACTCTCTTTTCGTGAACCGAAGAAGCCTTTTTTCTCGGCTGCTTCGGTAAAGCTGCCATCACGATGCGCAACGATGATGCGGGCTGCATCGGCATTCTGGGTGTAGCCGCCGGCGCGCCGGATGTAGTCATCCAGGCCAAGCGAGTTTTCATACGCGATTGCATTGGGAAACAGGACTTCGCCACTGACCAGCACGAGTCCGTCACGCGTGGGCACACGCAGAATGTCGCCGTTTTCCAGCAGCAGATCCTTACGGCTTTCCGCTTGCGCGATGACAACCTGGCCATTGGGTTCGATCTTCCTGGCGCGATCCACCCATTGCAGGATCAACTCGGCTTCCTGCCTGCGCAAAATGGCTTCATCGTTGGTGCCCGAGCGAGCGGTAAGCGCTGCGGTTTCCAGGCTGTTCAGCGAGGTTTGCAGCATTTGTTTCTGGCGCAACTTGATGCTCTGACGAAACAGTTGCAGGTTGTCCTTGTCCGAACGTTCCGAATATTCGATCTGCTTGAGCAGGTCACCCATGCGGGCGCCATAGGGCAATACATATTCCTGCGCGCTCAGATGTTCCCCTTCCACACGGATGGCAATGGTGCCGGGCTTCTTGTCGGCGGTGAATTCCAGGTCATCGCCGTTTTGCAGCGTCACTCTAGGTGCATCGGCGAGCGGGTAATACTCGGTGTTCTTGATTGAACCGGTATTTCTGACCACCCGGACATGGGTCGCTGCGGCTTTGGGTTTGGCGAGCTTGATAAGGTCGGCGACGGTGCGCGAACTATCACTGAATTCGAAGCGTTTGGCGTTCTCCGCCAAACCCGCCACCTTGACGGTGTTTTGCCTGGGCGCGACAAAAATCACATCGCCATCGGACAGTTGGGTCAAAGGCAGCATGCCGCTGAACAGGAAGTCGTAAAGATTGGCCGTGGTACGCACCTGTTGTCCGCGTTTGACCTGGATGTTCAGGAAGGAGCCCCGTTCGGGATCAATGCCGCCGGCTTGATCGAGATAATGCAGCAGGCTGTCCATGCTGGTACCGCTGTAAAGGCCGGGTCGGTTGACGAAGCCGCTGACGAAGACACGAACCGGCTGGGCGGCCGCAAGACTGGCGTAACTGGATACATTGGCGCGAAATACTTTGGCAACAGCGGCTTCCACCAGACGTTGCAAATCCTGATTGCGAACACCTTGCACATGGATCGGTCCCGCGTTGGGCAGAAAGATGTTGCCTTTGGGATCAACCGTCAAAGCTGCATCGAATTCAAATGCGCCCCAAAGGCGCACCTGCACCGTATCGCCGATGGCGATTGCGTAGTTGGGATTGAACTGGGTGGCGCCCTGGCGAGCGAAGGCGCCGGTGAACAGATTGGCGCCGAATACATCGCTGCCCAGATTGGCCGAGTAGTCGAACATCTGCGGCGACTGCGGGCGGATTTCCTGGGGAGGGGCGACGGCAGTTCCACGCGCCGACGCACTGGCGGCGGCCTTGGCGAGCGCAGCATTGCTGGAGTCGCTGCGCAGGTTGAGCGCCTGATTGACGCCAAACGGATCGAATTCGGCGGCGTGGGAATTCGTAAGCAGAACCAGCGCAAAAGCGCCGATCAGGAGGGAGGAAATAAATTGCTGGAGCATGAGATCAATCCTTGTGGTCGCGCACGATGGCGGCGAGCAGATGCACTACGCCGGCCAACAGCATTGCAACAAGCGCGAAAACCAGCGTGTTGTAGTAACGGCGAGGTTCCAGCGCGAATTCGGGTAGCGAGGGCGCTTGCAGCACCGACACCTTCTTTAGCGTTCGGATCGCTTCGACACGGCCTTTTTCGAGTGCGATCAGTGCGGTTTTATACACATCCTGAGCAAACCCGGCTTCCATCTGCAGGCGTTGAAACTCTTCCACGGTACGGTTCAGTGTTTTTCCCTCGGGCGATGCGAGCTTGGCCTGTTCTTCGGCGATCTGCCTGGCAATCGCGGCGGTTTGCTGATCAAGCTGAACAATGTTCGGGTGCTCGGAGACCAGATAAGCCTGGAGCGCGCGGCGCTGAGTCTCCAGTTCGGTGCGCTGCGCCTCAAGCCTGGCGATGATGCCGGCGATGTTCTCGGCCGTGGCCTGCGGAGAAACCAGACCTTTCCTGTTCTGGTAGTCCAATACTGCCTGCCGCGCCAGCAGCGCCCGCTGGCTCATCTGCTTGACCTGGTTTTCAAGAAAGGCAACCTGCTCATGCGCCAGTTCGTGGGCGATGGAATTCATGAACTTTTCGCCCTCCTTGACCAGCAGGCTCGAAATGGCATGCGCCATGTTCGGTTCGTAAGCTTGCGTCTTGATCAGGAGCACGCCGGCATACTCGTCGAATTCGACGCTGACCCGGGTCAGGTAATGCTGGTGGAACCATTCAATGGATGCGTCCTGGAACCACATGCGCGATAACAGGTCCCGCTGGCTGTCGCTGTAATGCGCGCGCAGGTTCAGTGCGGCGTCGAGCTTCTTCAGCATGTCCACCGAGAGCAGATGATCACGTAGAAGCAGTTGATCGGCGCGGCTGCCGTTGACTGCACCGCCCAGCAGGCTGGAAAAATCCATGCTCTGGCCTCCGGCCAGATCTGTACGTTGGATGATGACGTGAGCTTCGGAAACGTAGCGGTCCGAGGCGATCATCACCCAGTACAAGGCTGCGAGCAGGGAAGCGATCACGGCCAGGCCAATGATGCGTCGGCGCAGCAGGGCAGGCGCCATTTCCTCCAGAAGCCAACTGAAGAAGCGGGCCATGCGGGTTTGTTTTAAGTGCTCGATCATGTTTGTTGGTCTTCCTTGTACGCGCTGAGGGCGTCATCAATCCTGTCGAACCAGTGGGCTTCTCCGTTCTTGATCCAGATTCCGGCGGAACAGAATTGCCTGAGTGTGACTTCGTCATGCGAGACCATGATCAGGCTGGCATGATCTGCGAGATCCTTGAAGGCTGCTGCGGCCTTCTTTCTGAAAGCGGCATCGCCAGCGGCGGTGACCTCATCCGAGATATAGACATCGAAATCGAATGCGAGAGACAGCGCGAATTGAAGGCGCGAGCGCATGCCGGAGGAATAGGTTTTTACGGGTTGGTCAAATGCAGAGCCGATCTGGGCGAAATTCTGGATGCTGTCGAGGCGATCAGGCAAATCCTCTTCATAGCCATGAATCCGGCAGACAAATTTTGCGTTCTGCCGACCGGTCAACGTCCCATGCAGGCCGCCGCAGAATCCCAACGGCCAGGAAACGCGGCATAGCCGCTCGACATGGCCCTTGTTGGGTTGGTCAACGCCGCCAATGATTCTGAGCAGGGTGGATTTCCCGGCTCCATTGGCGCCGACCAGACCAACATTGAGCTTTGGCGGGATGGTGAAGCTCACTCCCTTCAGGACCCAGTGACCGAAGCCATGGTCTGTCTGGTAACGTTTGTGGACGTTGTCGACGATGATCATTGCGAGATCAACCTGAGCGCGAAGCGACGCTGCAATGCCAAACCCAGAAAGATGCTGGTCAGCGAAAATCCATACAGAAATCCCATGCTCAAGTCGGGGACAGCATGGTAGTTGGGGACAAAACCGAGACGCGCCGCTTCCAGTCCATGTGCGACAGGGTTGAGCAATAACCAGCTTTGATAAGGTTCAGGAATGGCGGAAAGCGGAAACATGACACCCGAAATGATGTAGAGCGGCATCATCAGTAAATGAATGATCTTGCCGAGTTCCCTGATCAGGCTTTGCGCTACCGAGGCAATCAGGCCAAATCCGATGCCCGCAAGCCAGAGACCGAAGAATGCCTCGAACACTGCCAGCGGATCGGAAGGAATCACCCTGTGACCGAAAAGCGCAGCGCCGGCCAGCAGGATCAGGGTAATGACCACCATCAGCAGCCCTTCCAGCACCGCCCTGACCAACGCGGTATCGACGGGTTTGACCTGACGATAGGCGAACAGGGCGATGTTCGCGGATATCGAGTTGGTGACCTGGGTGGCGGTGATGCGAAACATGAAAAAAGCCAGCAGGCCGATCATGATCCAGATTGCAATATCGATGCCGCCAACGCTCCTCACGCGCAACATCGTGAAAACGACCATCAGATAGGCGACATGAAATACCGGATCCAGCAACAGCCAGAACCAGGCTCCCCGGCTCGAAAAAAAACGGCCAAGCGCTTCCCGCAGGAAGAGCGCTTTCCAGACTGAAAACGTGATGGAGGCCGGACTGCGCGGTTGATGCGAACTATTTTCCATGCCCATGCAAGACTGATTTACCTTCGCGAAAAGCGCTCGATGCCTGTGCGCAATTGAAAGAAACCGCCGGATCGCGTCGCCACCGTGTTTTCCACAGTTTCCTGGCAAAGCGTTTCCGGGAGCCGTGCATGATAGGGGAGAGTGTCGAAAAATCGAAGAAACCGGGGTGATTGTAGGGTTTGCAAAGGCGTGTTTACCGCGCCGCCTGATTCATCCGCATCAGCCGCTGCGCCAGCGAGCCGATGATGCGGCGCGAGAGCGGGGCGGAGTAGCGCATCAGTTCCTCCAGCATGGCGGGCGGCAGGACCAGCGCGGTGACGTCGGTCTTCGCGCGCACGCTGGCGGTTCTGTTTTCGTCGAGTAGATAGGCCATTTCGCCGAGCAGGCTGCCTTCATCAAGTTCTCCCAGATGCTTTTCGTGGCCGTCGAAGCGCTTGTGGACGTCGGCTTTGCCGGCATACAGGTAATAGGCATCGCGCGATGAATCGCCTTCCTCGATCAGGGTTTCGCCCGCCGCGTAATGACGGCCGAACTTCGCCAGCAGGCGGTTGGTTCGGCCGAACACCATGCCTTCGAGCTTGCTGGCGCCGTCGCCTGTCCCGCCGAGGAACAGCTTCTCCAGCGCGGCGACATCGAGTTTGGCCAGCGCATAGAGAAACTGCGCCCAGAAATAAAATGCCAGGCAGGCGAAATAGGCGCCGATCAGAATGAACACGACGCCCCCCAGCGCGCCATAGACCGCCTGATACTTTTCCACCTGGAAAAAGACGCCGAAACCATAGAACAGCGCCGCCCAGGTCAGCGTCGCCAGCGCGCTGACCAGCATGGTCGGGCGAGGGGGCGGACGGCGCAGGGGCAGACGGCGCAACGCGGTATAGAACAGCCCCCACACCACCAGCAACGCCAGCAGGGTGTTGAGCCCCTTCAGCCACGCGCTTCGCGCCGCGCCGAGCAGTTCGACATTGGCGAAAAAGGTCAGGCTGGCCTGAGCCGCCACCGCGATCACCACCAGACCGAATACGAGCGGAATGATCACCAGCGGCAAGATCCAGTTGAGCACGAATGGGCGCTTCGATTCATCCGGAAAGATCACGCGGAACGCGCTTTGCACCGCATTGACCAGGCCGCGCGATGACAGGATCAGGGTCAGCAGGCCGACGCCGCCGGCGGCAACCTGGGCTTTCTGCGGGATGACCCCCAGCGCCGAAAGCTGGTCCAGTTGAAACTGTTCGTACAGCGCCGCCAGCAACATCACCGCCGGGGTCGAGGTTTCGGCCAGCACCGCCAGATATTGTGCGGCGTAGGTCAGCAGCAACACCAGCGGCGCGGCCGAGAGCAGGAAGTAAAAGGCGGTGGCGGCGGCGTGGTTCTGGAGTTCGTTCTTCACGAACAGACGCAGCGCGGTCAGGCTGGCTTGCAATAATCCGTCGAGGCTGTTGCGCTGCTTTTCGCCGAGTCTGGGCAAGGGGCGTTTGCGAAGTGGGGGCGGCATGTTGCGTGCGAGCGGGCGACTTGGCGGGTTCGGTGTCTGGATGTCGCATCGTATCAGCCTGTCGGGCGGCTGGCGTCCCGGATTCCGCTACGCTGCTTGCAGGTTACCGTTGTCATCGGCACTTCTGCCACCGCCGCGCCGCGATAGAATGCCGCCTTCCCGAAAACCGGAAGTTCGCCATGTCCCTGATTCGCCCATTTCCCGCTTTGCGTCCGGCCGCCGGTCGCGCCCCGGAAGTCATCGCCCCGCCCTATGACGTGCTCAATACCGCCGAGGCGAGAGTGCTGGCGGAAGGGCGGCCGTGGAGTTTCCTGCATATATCGAAACCGGAAATCGACCTGCCGCCGGACACCGATCCTTATGCGCCGGAGGTGTACGCCAAGGCGGCGGAAAATCTGCGCAGGATGATCGCGGCGGGCGTGCTGGAACAGGATGCGCAGCCCTGCTATTACGCCTATCGCCTGATCATGGGCGAGCATGTCCAGGTCGGCCTGGTCGCCGCCGCCAGCGTTGCCGATTACGACACCAACCGCATCCGCAAACACGAATTCACCCGGCCGGACAAGGAAGATGATCGCGTGCGCCAGATCGAGGCGCTCAACGCGCAGACCGGCCCGGTGCTGCTGGCCTATCCTCCGCAGTCGGAAGTTGATGCCATCCTGGCCGCCGCGACACAGGCCGCGCCGGATTCCGATGGCGTTGCCGAGGGTGTAAACGCCGGCGGCGTGCGCCACACGCTGTGGGCGATCCGCGATGCCGGCACGCTGGCGCGCCTGACCGAACTGTTCGACGCGATGCCGGCGTTGTACATCGCCGACGGCCATCACCGTTCCGCTTCCGCCAGCCGCATTTGCGCCGCCCGCCGCGCCGCCGCTCTGGCCAACAATGCCGCACCCAGTGGCGACGAGTCCTACCACTATTTCCTGTCGGTGATTTTCCCGCATCACCAGATGCGCATCCTCGATTACAACCGCGTGATCAAGGACATGAACGGCTTGTCCGAGCCGGAATTCATGGCGCGGGTGGCGGAGAGCTTCATGATCGAGCTGGCTGAATCCGCCGTGAAGCCGGCGCGTCCCGGCGAGTTCGGCCTCTATCTGAACGGCCGCTGGATGAAGTTGACCATCCGCGCCGACCTGATTCCGCATGACCCGGTCGGCCGCCTCGACGTCAGCCTGCTGCAGAACAACCTGATCGCGCCGATTCTCGGCATCGCCGACCCGCGTCGCGACAAACGCATCGACTTCGTCGGTGGCATCCGTGGTCTGGGCGAACTGGAAAAGCGCGTCGATTCCGGCGAAATGGCGCTGGCGCTGGCCTTGCATCCGACGCGCATGGAAGACCTGATGGCGGTGGCCGACGCCAACGAGGTGATGCCGCCCAAATCGACCTGGTTCGAGCCCAAGCTGGCGGATGGCCTTGCCTCGCATCTGCTCGGCTGAGACGTTCATTCATATATCGGCGCGAACAACATGGCCTCTCGTGAAACCGGCAGGAACGCCATGCCGGACCCGGTGTTGCAGAGCCTGGTCAACGCCCACGCGGAAGCCTTCGCGCTGATCGACCCGGATTTCAATGTTGTCGCCTGCAACAACAAATATGCCGAGATCTATGCCGGCACCGATTGTTCCCAGGCTGTCGGCAGGAAATGCCACGCGGTTTCGCACAAGAGCGATACCACCTGCGAGCTGAATGGCGAGGAATGTCCGTTGCGGCATGTGTTTGCATCGGGCCAGCCTTATCAGGTCATCCACCGGCATTTCGATTGCCTGCATGACCCCGATTACGTCGTTATTCACGCCAGCCCGATCCTCGGCCAGGATGGCAAGGTGGCCTACCTGGGCGAGAGCATCACTTCGATCAGCCACGACGCGGAGCTGCATTTCGACGAACAGAAAATGGTGGCCGGTTGCTGTCCCTCCTTCATGACTGTGCTGCACAACCTGGTCACCGTGGCGGAGACCGGGGCGCCGGTCTTGATTCTGGGCGAAACCGGAACCGGGAAGGAGCTCGCCGCGCGGCTGATCCACCGCAAGTCGCGGCGCGCGGTGCGCGAATTCGTGCCGTTGGACTGCACGTTGATCACCCAGGAAATGTTCGCCAGCGAGCTCTTCGGCCATGTCAAAGGCGCGGTTACCGGAGCGCTGGAAACCCGGCGTGGACT